>ERZ773107.375-NODE-375-length-48906-cov-7.039467_pt1 | contig 48906 bp, 64 predicted proteins | sample MGYA00580571_ERZ773107 | MGnify/ENA primary metagenome ERZ773107 (study PRJEB29015, sample SAMEA2737843) | human gut metagenome | biome: human gut; feature: human-associated habitat; material: faeces | place: China | collected 2012 ... | reverse complement strand
ATCTTGCCCGGTGCAGTTGTGATAGTTTAAGCCTGTTTCTGTAAAGAATTTTTTAATGATAGTAATATAAAGCTTAATCGTGCTCTGCTTTCTGCCGGTTGCTGTGAGGTCTATGATGTATCGTTTCATAATGTATTCGTTGTCGAAAATCTCTGTAGATGGTAGCGTTTCCGCCGCGGTCAGACTGATGTTGACCAGCTTAAAAGTAATCACAGTCTTAAGACGGTCGATTCCCTCAGACGTCAGATACCCAGACATTTCATAAGCAATATCATTGATTAATTCCGATTTTGTCAGCATAGTAAAATTTCCCCCTTTACTAATAGTAGAAAAAGTAGTACATTTTACTTGATATAGTAAGTAATGTATTACTTTGAGGGTCTGTGTTCCCAGCACAGGCTCTTTTCATTTGGTTACGCACATACGGTCGGAACGTATGTTCTTTGATATGTATTTTTTTACCGGCATATTTCAGCCGGCAAAAATCTCAATATTCAGTTTTTATCGCATTCCCGGAATAAGTCAGCGTCTATATATTTCCATCCACCATCATAGATCATAAAATATGTATAATGTTGTGTTCTGACAATGTCATATACCGTAAACTTCTTGTACTGTTAACATAGTTCTTTTTCCTTTTTCATCAATTTCTTTCTTGGTTTTTTTAATACTTTTCGGTATGATCTCCTTCTACTAATAACCACTAATACACTTTTATTTTCGTACAATATTAGCCAGCTGTCCGGTATAAGTCCTCTCGACTTTAAAAATATTCTTTCCTCATTTGTCGGTTCTCTTCTTTTATATTCTCTTTTTAACATGTCTCCTCTCCTTTATTTTTCACTAACTGCTTGTCGTCAAACCATTTTATCGTGCCACCGCCAAACTTTACTTCCGGCTGTATGATAATGCTTTTTCCTATATGTTTTACTTCACCGTTTTTTATTGCAGTGAAAAAATGCAATGTTGTTTTATCCATGTTTTCAATACCTCCGTTAAAGTTCAGTTTAATTCTTCAATGCTTTCTCGCAGTTCCTCATAATAGTTAATCTGATCAGTACAATGATTGTCCAGTATATCAATCATTTCCCTTTTTGCATCTTCTAAGGATTTTGCTTGCATGAAATCCATGCGACCATCAATCACGGACTGCCATCCTATCTCATCACCGCAGTAAACAATACTTCCAATAGTGACACTTCCGTAATAAGCGACTATGTTTACTTGTTTTTCCCAATCACTTTGTTCTGGTTCAACCTCTTTCCATTCCATTGTGCACATAGTTTTCCTTTCCTCCAATTCTTCCTGACTGTATTTCCGATAGCTGATTCCGTAATTTGTGAATCCACCGGATTGATATGTTATGCATCGTGACATTTCATACCCCTCTTTCAGTTTAAATACTTATTGATTGCTTCTTCCACATCTGATAACCGTACCCACTGATCTACTTCCTTGTCTCCTTCGTAAGCCGGTGCGTCTTCCTGTTTAGCACGTTCCGCAACCTCTGCCAGCACTGCAACTGAATAGTTTATAATTGCTTCGTTTCTGATTTTTTCATCTGTTATTACAGGAAGTTCTTGTAATGCTGTCATCCTGTCAGATTCATAGCAGTAATTTTGCATAACTGCGTTAATTGCATCCTGTCTTTTAATTAATTCACCCATCTCTTCTACCTCCACTAAATTCTAATTTACTTTTTCAAGTCCATCTACTGCATAACAACCACGATATCCTTCAAGCCATACACAAAGTGTTCCGCACACTTCCTGCGGTTCTGTTCTTATAATAAAAATTTTATCTTTATTTACATCTGATACATGATACTTATTATTCATTTTCACTTTATCTCCGATTTTCAACATAATGCTTATCCTCCTAATTGACATAAAATATCTCAGCCATTTTCATTCTGTTTTCATAGTCTTCATTGGCTTTGTCGATTTCCTGTTTGCGACGGATTGCTGCGTAATCCCTCAAATTATATAAAGCAATTCGCTTTGCCTTACTTGGTTTCGGGCTTTTTCCACTCACAATATCATTTAAACCCTGACGTGACAGTTCTGTTATCCCACACATCTCTTCTACTGAAACGCCGAATTTATTTGCAAATTCTTTCGCTTTCATATTGTTTTTATCCTTTCTCTTTACATATTTGCTACATTTTGTAAATTCTAATTTAACTGACCTTTTAATTCCCACTTTCAAATTCTTCAAGTGCTTTGTAATACTCGCTTCCCTTAATTTCTGCAAACCCATCACTCTCTGGCGTTATTCCATTCTTGTTAGTTTTAACGTTCAGATAGCATTTTCCGTCATGTTCAAATCTGCTAACTGAATAACCGCCGTAACGCAATTCCTTAAAATAATCTCCTTCTCTAACTGGATGATTATTAATTATGATTTTTCTCTCAATGCATAATTCTTGAAACTCTTTTAATGTCTTACTATTTGCTCTGAAACTACGCATCATCACATCGGAATCACAGAATATATTGACAGGTTTTAATAATTCCTTACCGAACTTTGCATTATTTTCTTCACAATCCTCAACGTAAAGACGAATACTGTGTTTTTCGAAATCTTCGAATGGTCTATTGCAAAATCCATTTCCGCCGATATGATATGCGTGTCCTGCAATTCCTTTTTCGTCAAAAAATTCATTTATCAATTTTCGTCTTTCTTCATCGTGGACGTTGTAATCTTTAATTTCGTTTAAAAAATCTGCATTTGTAACAATATAGAATTTTTCCATGTTTTTTCTCCTTTTTAACTCAACTTCGTGTTAAGCAAATCTAAGTTGACCGGTCTGATCTGCTTCGATCTGCATATTCGGCATCCGTTCAGCAACGCACAATTCCGGTAAATTTGCTCTGACCAATGCAGCCGGAATCGGCGGACACACTGCATTGCCGCATCTTCGTACCTGTTCACTTCTCGGGTATGTTTTGCCGGTATAATCATGGTCGATTATGTAATCATCCGGGAATCCCTGGCATCCATACAGTTCCTTTGGCTCCAGCATACGAAGCCCGATATCCACAATCTGATAATCTACACCTTCGATTGTCACCAGTCCGAATCTGTCATGTGTCGGTATGGTATCAAGAGGCTCTTTCAGATTCTGCCCTGTACCTTGTCCATAGTATTTAATTAAAAACGCTCGTACTTCCCCGAAGTGTCCCGGCGATGTTGTGATAGTATGTAGCGGTTCGCGCAGATCTTGCCCCGTGCCACTCTTGTAAAATTTACTCAAAAATGATGTAACCAGTCCATACCTATTTGAACCATCTACCGTCATGATCGGATCTTTAATCGTCTGCCCCCGGACTTCTCCCTGTGCCGTCTCGGAATGGTACTGAATCAGCGTGGGAACCACAAGCCTGTTATGATCCACAGTAGTAATTGTATCGATTGGTTCATCCACTCTGCTTCCGTTTCCTTGATAATTACCGCCATATGCCTTATCAATGATCGGCGCAAGCACCGGTTCCACAATCCCATACCCATGCTTTCCCGTAATGGTCGGCATCGGCTCTCTGATATCATTCGGTCTACGCTCACCACCATGATTGCACTGGATAATAAACGGTTCCGGGTTGTCCAGTATGAATTTCTTCACTCCTCTGAATATCCTGTCCTGTGTTTTCTGTGCAAGTGGGCGTACCGCCCGGATGCCGTATTTTTCTTTTATTTCTTCCGAAGTATCGAAGATACTTGGACAGGGCAATGAAAAATCCAACTGTGTGTATGCTCCAACATATGGTTTGAGCAATCCTTTCTTGACTTCTTCACTGTCCGCCGGTGCATGTGTTGGCTCCGGCCAGACAATAGGCTTGCCGTCACACCGGGCGATCATGAAAAATCTCTTTCGCATAGTCGGCGCTCCGTAGTCAGCAGCAATCAGCTCTTTAAATTCCACCTCATATCCTAGATCAGTAAGCTGCTGAACAAATTTCTCAAATGTTTTTCCCTGTTTACTCTTGATCGGATGATGCCGCCTGTTTAACGGTCCCCAGGTTTTAAATTCTTCCACATTCTCCAGCATAATTACTCTCGGTCTTACAAGTCCAGCCCATCTTAAGGCTACCCATGCAAGACCTCTAATGTTTTTATCTTTTGGCTTTCCGCCTTTTGCCTTACTGAAATGCTTACAATCCGGCGAAAACCAGGCAAGTCCAACCGGGTGCCCATTGCATGCTTTCGCCGGATCAACAGCCCATACATTTTCGCAGTAATGTTTAGTGTTCGGGTGGTTCGCCTTGTGCATTTTAATAGCTTCTGGATCATGGTTGATGGCAATGTCAACACTGTATCCGGTTGCAAGTTCTATTCCGGTGGAAGCACCGCCACCGCCGGCGAAGTTGTCAACTATCAATTCTCCGTGTATCATTTTCTTCAAAAGGAACCCGGCGCGCCTTTTATCCGGATAGGTTCCGGCTCCTTTCTTTCAATCAAATCTTGTTTCTTTACAAATTCTCTTTTCTATGTTTCTTCTAAGGGGCTTGTTATCACTTCCCTTTACAAATCTGTGCAATAAATCCCATTGGTAACCTCTTCGTTTAAAGCACGCAATCGAACACCATTCAACATCACAATGCGCACAAGGCTCACCGAGACATTCATTTATTTCATTCACAGGTTTTTCTTCAAACAAATTAATCTGTCCAGCAATCTGTTTAACATCCATCACTCCCTTACTGTTGTGCCAAATAGCACATAATCCCACAATCGGGGAAAATCTCTGTATTCATGTTACCTCTGTTCGGTTCAAGTTCATCCAGATATACCGGATTACCTTTTCCGTCCTTAAGGATTGAATAACCAACTTCTCTTTCCAACTTCGCCCGACTTTCGAATACTTCCGGGAAATCTTTTCTTATCCGATTCCAATATCCCATACCGCCCTTGACGCATCCGATACAGTTGTTGTTCGGATATCCAAGGTCATACATCAAAGGTCGGGCAAAACCAAAAGTCTGTTCAAACAATCCATGTACCTCTTCTTTCGAGAGGTTTCTGTCAATGAGTGGAAATTCGTGTGTAGCTTGCGGATTTGCTTCTATCGTCCTCTCTGCCCGGTTCTTTTCCTTAAGGTCGAATCCCCAGACATAGGTCAATTCACAATCTTTATGCTGTTCTTCCCACTCTTTTCTTACTCGTTTCTTTAGCCAGTTCGTGCAAGGTGCGAATCCATTCGCCGGACTTCTGAATCCTCCGAACGTCCTTACGCAATCCTCTACGCACCTGTACTCACTTGATTTCAGTATCTGGATTTCTTTTCCGATTGCTTTTTCGCAATCCTTAATAAATCTGATACTGTCCTCGTGTTGGTCTGCAATGTCAATGTAAATCCATTCGTCAACATCTCCTGCTAAATATCCAGCCATAAAACTTGATATTCCTGCACTTACCCAACATACTTTTAATTTTTTCATGACAACCACTTAACAGATTGCTCTGTGTCCGTGGATAAGGAATTACGGCTCCCAATAGTGCCATACGACACCGCTAATTAAATTCCTTTTGTTCTCGCCTTTCTTCACCTTTAGGCGGTCAACCTTGGTCTACCAAGGCTTCTGTCATTACTCCTTTCTCATACCATAATCTTTTAAAATTTCATCCAAGTAGGCATTCCAACCTACACTCTTTGCATCTGTCCAAAAGTTACTTATGTAGTGATTTTTGTTATGATTAATTTCTCTTTTCTCCGGCAATTCCCGAAGCGGACACCAATCTGGCTTTCCAACGTTATATGCATCTTCTTGTGTCACACCACATATTAAATTTAATATTGGATTATCTCTTTCGAAAAAGCTACAAGGACAATCAGCACAGCATTCCGGCATATCGTCCATTATCAATATTGCTTTAGGCATATTCACACTCCTTCCGGTTTCTCGCACCGCTCAAACTCGATTACCCAAACCCACGGATTAGCATCCCAACCGTAGCGGTCAATGTCGGATTTCTTGATGGTGTTGTTCCAAAGAGTCGAAAACGCATATCTTTTTTCTTCTCCATTCAACACATGAGGATATTCCACCTCTACACCCTCTCTGCAAATCTGCTCCGATGTGATTTCCTGCAACCGCTCCACCCTCACATCCGTAACCTTAAGCCAGATACGTGCGGCTTCTTTCGGCATGTGGATGGATGGTTTCCACTTTGTAACATCGGCAATGTCATTTCTTTGCCAATCTTCGTAGTAATAGTATCCGTTCGGTGCCTTTTTCCATGTTTCCCGGACATACAGGATATCGCCCGGCTCGCAAGGCAATTTAAAAAATTTCTCTCCATACCCATCTGCAAATGTACCTCTACACGATATGTACCCCTTAGGTGTAAAAGCGGTATATCCCCATACTGCATCATCAGGAATAAAGCCTTTTACAATTCTTCTCGTTGCATCTTTTCTCCCATCCAGAATTGCCCGAACCATTTCTGTGTTGAATAAAATCGGTTTAATTGACATCTACTCCACCTCCTTTTACAATCTTAATAGCCTTTTCATAGGCTATAAGCATTCCTAATTCCTTTGGTTTATCATTTACAATATCATCAAGTACCATATTTACTGGTACAAGGCTTTTCAGCTTTTCCAACTGCTCCACAACCTTGTCCGGGTCATAGGCGATCGGCTGTGCATCAATCTTCTGCGCTAACGCATAGAACATATCATCACTACGTTTCTGTGTAAGAAGAATATCCATAAACCATTGTTGATATAATTCTTGCTTTAATGTCTCCGCATCAATCAGTCTTCCCATCGTTCGCCCTCCTGTTCCAATCTGTAGTTGCTTTCGTTCGCTCGTCTTTCCCTGTTCTGATGCCTCCGTCCTGATCCATGTACATCTCACATTCATAGCTTTTTGGAAGTTCTGTTCCGCATTTCATACATTTGATTTTGAACATTACCCCAACATCCGAATGTAATGGCTTATTTCTAATGGTTAAGAACATTGCTTTTCCGCCACAGAACGGGCATGGCTTAAGGCTTTCACTCATTCTTCATCCTCCCATTTCAACTTTTGACCACAACTTGGGCAATAGGTTGAATTATCACTTTTAAAGCATCTCGGGCATGATGGACAAATCATTGCGTTTACTATAATTCTCGGTCGCTTCGCTGTCTGTTTCTCCATCGCCGCCCGGCATTCTTCCACCGTGCCGATTGCGCGGTACTGCTTCAGTTCTTCCAACCATTCAGCAAGTTGCTCATGTTCTTTTGCACATATAGTATTGCCATATGTAATGGCTTCTTTATCAACCGATTCTGGAATATACGCATTATCTTCGATTAGTCTTGCTGACATCTTTTGGCATTCAGCCACTTCTCTTGCGTGTGATATAGCTTCATCAATTGTCATAGTCACACCTCCAACAGTTCCGGGTTATCAATCATGTTGCCGATCACTTCAAAATTCTCTGAATCAAAATCATCCAGTTCCTCGTAGTAATCACAGCCCGGCTCATTCGTACACCATCCGTTTTCATGCCACACGACACGCTTTCTCGTCTCATCTTCTGGAAACTCAACGTCGATATGCCCTGAAAGAATATCATTCTCAAAAATCCGTCTGCCGCTTTTATCATTAAGTCCTGTGCACTGGCAAATAGTTGATGGGTCTATCTCGTAAACAGCTTTTTTACTTGCGAAAACCGGTTTAAAAATAAGCGGTCTTCCTGCAAGTTCATAATAACTACCAGACATCCATTCTCCGTCATCAATGCACTTTCCGCGGAATAAATATCTATCTTCCATCCTTTTCCTCCATTTCTTTCAGCTTGGCTTCGGCTTTTCCTAGTTCTATTCCGGCAAGGCATCCTCTAGCGTATGCATCCTCATAGCACCTATCTATTGTTGTATAAAATTCATCACAAAACAATTCAGTAAGAGGGCATTCCGAACACTTGCAATTTTCATGGTGGCATTTAGTTCTTGTGTGCACACACTCTCTATATTCCGTTTCTTCGACTTTTTCCGGCAACTTGATATACCTGCCCTGCTCCTCGGCATCCTCATAGTCTTTGAGTTTCCGATATACGGCATCTATTTCCTCGCAATCCGGTTCACATGCCCTTTCCCACAGTTCATCATCAATCCATGATGGATTCCTTTCTGTTAATCTTTCCATGTTGCTTCCTCGCTTTCTGCTTTTCCTTTTCCTCACATGGCTTACAAAGCCTACTACACCAACCGCATGGTGTTATGTATGGACATTCTTCTCCAAGTCTCATGCTATTCCTCACTTTCTGCCTTAAGCCACTTAACCAAGCACTGCTTGCACATACTTTTCGGTATCTCATCTCCACTGTCCATCATCTCTTCACACTTATCTTCGGTTTTGCAAAACATACCGTCTAAGTCTTCGGTTTGAAGTGAATATAATAATTCCGCCAGCTCCTCATCCGTCATGCTCCTGATCCAGTCTGCATTGGTCTGTGGCTTTTTTGCAGGTGTGTCTTTCTCATCTGCTTCATAGCGTTCCGGCAATCCATGTTTCTCGGCATTTTCATAGGTAGCAAGTTTTTCAATTGCTTTTATGGTGCTATCTATGATTCCATTTGCCATACAAGTTTTTGTGATATCGCCAAAATGCATTCTTAGCAGTTCAAGGTTCTGTATCATTTCTTCTATGCGATCCATGCTATCCCTCTCTTTCTACATTCAGCTTTGGCTCTGTCTAAAATCTGATGAAAATACCACTCTAATTGTTCCTTGTCCCCCTCTTTTTCGATCAAAACAGCGGCATCGTTCCAAGTCGAATCCGTCAAATTGATTCCTCCGGTAATATAGATATCATCGATCCTGTAAAATTTAAAATGCGATTCTTCTACCGGATAGACATTTATACGATAAGTGCCCATGATATCTTCCATTTCTTCTAATCTTTTTTTTCTATCGATTAACGTCTCTCCATAATATGAATTGTTATATTTTTTCATTGGAGGCATTCCTACAACCATATCTGTATTGGTATCCATTAAGGTGTTCATAAAATTCAATACCATAGATTCTCGCGTTTTAAGCTCTCCTAAACAATTTTTAAATTTTTTATCAGAAAATGATAAACCATATGTAGCGATCTCTACTCTTATATCTTCTGGCGGTTTTTCTCTGAGTTTGTCATATAACACGTCATTTAAAAAACTCATCAATTCTACAGAATTTAAAAAAATCATATTTCTACCTCACTAAATCTAATCCTCATTTATGTAAAACTCATTTCCATGTCTGCTGTACCCAAAGCAAAGGCTTCCATCATCACAAATTAATGCCAGTTCTAAGTCTGATAATTGTGTATTATTTTTAATAACATTATAAACAGAATGATACATACCCGGTGTACAATCTAAGACAATGTCATAATCATCAAGATTATCAACTTTATATCTTGAAATTCTGTATTTTTCCTTTAATTCATTATAAATCGTACTGTTCATGATTGACTTTTCTCTCTCATTTTCAGTAAAGGCATATGCTGGATAAATTCTCTTTTCAATCTCCATATTATTTTTCTCCTATCTCACTAAATCCGTCATTTCAACTGTACCTTTCTCTTTCTTCCTTTCTTCTCAAACTTATCGCACATCCCAACCGGGCATCCACGTCTCATTTGCGTAGCTACTATGTATCCGCAGATAATGTCTGTATCGCTGTGTTTCCATGAGTATTTGCATTTCCGGCAATATTTTGTGCTTGTCTTAGTCATCTCTCCCATTGCAGCACCTCAAATCTCGCGGAACTTTCCGGAAAATCTTTCATCACAGTAATTACATTCGTGATACAGAACGCTCGCCACATCAACCATGTCCAGATATTTACCGGATAAGCTGTTAATGTAATACCGAATCCATTCGAATACTTCTCTTATCTGCCTACTTGAAAACTTAAACTGTGACTTTAAGCAGTTACCAAGCAGTGAAAAGTAATTACAGATTGATGCTGCTAAGTACTGCCCTGCTTTCTGCATGGATTTTGGTGCTACTTTTCTGTCTACCAATGCGAATCTCTCGCGGAAAGGCACTTTGTTTGCTTCCTCTGTCACGGAAATATCACACTTTGATTTCATGTAATACTCAAGTTCCGCTGTAGACAATTTCACATCTGCCACCGAATCAAGATAAGCATTGATCGTATTCTCAACTCTTATGATCCGCTTATTTCCAAATCCGAACTTATCATGTAAGATCTGGAAAGATATAAGCTTTATATTTTTTAATGATTCTTTTATCAGATAATCTGTATTACTCTGTGCTCTGGCGTACTGCTGAATGCCAAATATCTCTTGCATGCTATAGCCAAATGCATTATTCTTTTTCTTCTTTTTGCTCAACGCATTGCTCATTTTCTATCCTCCCGAATTTATTACCTTTTCAATGATTTCTTCCCGTAACTGCTCCGCGATATGATCCCGGACTGATTCTTCTGGAAATGCGATCTGATATGTCCGCTCCTTAATCCGGTTCGTGATCCGGTCATCGTAGGATAGTTTGTCCAGCGGATCATTACTCGTGAAAATCGTTACCTTCTGGTTTATGTACCGCTCGTTGATGATCTGATACATTTTGTCGTTGATCCATGCCGCCGGTGCTTCCACACCAAAATCATCAATGATTAAAATATCCGTTGTGGAAAGTGCATCTAAAAGCTGGCTTTCATTGCCTGCTGCATCCCTGCGCCATGTATTCTTAATTTCCTGCAGGATGGTCAGTGATACTGCAAATTTGACTGTGTATCTTTTCATCAGCTCATTTGCAATCCCGGCAGCGATCCTCGTCTTACCGCTTCCCTTTGTCCTCGACCAGATATACAGTCCCATGCCTCTTTCCTTCTGGCTCTCAAAATCATCCAGATAGGTTTTTATGATTTTACAGGCATCTGACACCATCTTTTTACTTTCCTGCTTCCTGTACACATCCATTCGAAACGATCTCAGATCCATCCCACGGAATGCCTCCGGTATATCTGCGAATCGCAACCGCCTTGACATGACCGCTTTCTCACGGCACTTACACGGTACTGCTATTTCAACTCCGTCTTTTATTTTCAAGATCCACTCCCGACCTTCGCAAATTGGACACACATCAGAATCCTTGGAAGTCTCCGGTGTCTCCGCATTCCTGCATAAGTTCGTTGAGTGATTTTTCATGCGTTCCAGTATCTCTTCCAACTGGTCCATCGTTCTCTCCTTTCAGATACTGCATAAACAAGTTCTCTCGTAAAAAGTTCTCCGGCTTTTTAATATACCGCTCTGCTGTTTTCTCCCGTCTGCATATATCTGCATAATTCTGTGCGGCCAATACCAGATCATCTTCCGGTACACCAGCCAGTACCGCATTGCAGTATTCAGTTTCAACAAGACAGCCAGTGCACCGTTTCGGATAGGCCGCGGCAAACTCTGCATACCGTTCCACGGGGGATATAGGGGGTGTATTTTGTTTATGTTTATGTCTTTGTTTATTAATAGGTTCACTTTGCGGTTCAAACTGTGGTGCAATTTGCAGTTCACTTTGTGGTTCAAACTGTGGTTCATTTTTACTGTAATTTTGAACCACAAGACTATTTATTTTATATTGTGCCGCAAGATTACCACCGCGCGATTTCCATTCGATGAACCCATCTGTAGCAAGCTTGTTTCTCGCTCTCTTTAACGCTGATGCATTTAATCCAGACCGAAGTCCAAGGACTGACGAGGCTACCGTAAACGTATCTGGCCACCCTGCTTTATTCGCTATGGACATTAACGCATGCCATAAGGCGATTGCAGTGTTGGGCTGCGGGTTTAGTTCGAGCCTGTCGTAAAATGCTTTTATCTCAGCTAAATAGTTCAAGTTTCCACCTCCCGAATCCGAACTTCAATCCGTGGATTTTCAGCATCTATACGAAATTCATCAGAGAATCCACAGATCTGCTCCCAGCCATCATTTTTTAATACATGGCAGTTAACTAATGCATCCTGGATCACTTTTCTGCCGAATGACGATATATTGTCCAAATCACGCCTTTTATTCTTTTCCACCCACAGATATTCCATAAATACTTTTTTATTGATATTTACGTCTCTCAGGCACTTTCTGATGTACACAGAAACAATAGCTTCATTCTGCTTTTTCATCTCTCCGCCTTTATATCTGCTTGCCTTATCCGCACGGATAAAATCATTCAAGTTATCCAGTCGTCCCGGTATTATCAGTAGGTACTCCAACTTCTCGCCACCTTTCAAATGTCATTTTCATGTTTAAACGTTTTTTCAGTATCGCTCTGGCACGGTGCAGCTCTTTTGATAGATATTCATCCAGTTCTTTTTCATCTACTGGATCTCCCGGAACTGGTCTGTAATATCCATTTCCAACATTGATAATGCAGTCATCCTTTGTATTTGCTGTCTCTATCTGCTTTCGCAGTTTTCTATCTTCAAATGGATTATAGAGTCTCGGTAATGGTTTCAAATGTCCGCAGGGAATGTCATTTATTGTCTTCATTAATCCCCTTTCTTCTCCGGGACTAAACCCGGAGATAATAACCAGCTTCCAATAATTCGTGATATATTATTTTCTGCATGAATAGGTTTCTTTCTGCCATTTGGCAAGGTGTTTCAACCCTATAAATCCTTTACAACAATTCCATAGACCTTATACATCTCTCTGAACCGGATCACTCCAAGGCTGTGTGCCAGTGTGTGGTGTTCTCTGCACAAACAGATTTTTTTATAACTGGAATCATCTACTTTTGTCCTGTCATTACCCATTCCGATTGCATCCTCATGATGAATCTCTCCATCTTTTCCGCAGATTGCACATTTTTTGTGTAACAGGCAGTAGTAAAGATATCTTCCTATGTCATCTGTACGTTCTATTGCATTGTCAGAAAGCGGTATTCCGTTCTCTAGGGCAAATTCCAGTATCGTGTTGATAAATTCCCTCGCTGTGTCCATAGAACAGTTGGAAAGACTGAAATACGCATCACCGGTACGCATCATATGCTGATACTTCAATATCTCTTTCATTTCTTCCGGAAGATATCCTGTCCAATCTGAAATGTCTCTGATAGTTGCATATGCTTTTTTTCTCTGCTCTGCTGATATGTGCCTGCCATCATCAAACCTGATCTCGGCATTTCTAATTTTCTTTCTTTGGAACATGTCCCCAAGCTTCAGATCTGGAACAGATACAACCAAGTCTGTTCCGTCTTTCCGCTCTCGGTATTGGTTAATCTTTACAAGTGCGTGCATTAGTTATCAACATCCTTTTTTCTGACATCATAAAGAAATACTCTGCGTTTCAACGATTCATTTCTAATGGATAATGCAACGATCTCACCATCTTTAATAATAATTTGTTCAACCTTGAACTTATCGTATGTGCTCCACTTATTATTTTTTTGTATAAGTGCAACATCCTTTGCAGGAATCCATATATATGGTGCAGTGTAAAGTTCTCTTCCAATTCCCCAGTTAAAGCAAGCACGCTTGAAAGAATCCGATGCCTGTCCTTTTTCTTTTTCCGTATATGATTCAGTTCCTACATCCTGCTTCCATACCCAATGATCGCCGTCTTCTGCCGGAAAATTAATACCTACATTGCAAAAGAGATTTCCATTAATTAACTCATGTTTTCTCTGCCATCTCTCTGATCCTACAGATTCGTCCAGAATGCGCATATCACATCTGGCATCTTTATAAAGTAAAAGGCTGCAACCTTTCTCATTTACGGTCGCCACTCTGGCATCAATCTCTTTTTCTGTTAAAGCTCTAAATTCCATTATTTCTCCTCCACAATTCTGCTTGCCCACATGTCAGCAAAATGTAACAACAGATACAATGGCGTTTCTTTACCGGAAATATCATATTTAAACGATCCATACAGTCCATTATGCCAAAGGATAGCCTGCTCTTCTTCCTCTGTAAGCTTGATGTATCTTTCAGCAATTGCAATACTTCTCACTTCATGTGGAATATACAGAAGTTCTTTATTTATCTCATATGGTTTTGCTTCTGACTGTACCAATGGATATTCTCCATTTTCATCCTTTTTCCGGCTCTTGATCATATTAGGTACATAGTTTGGTTTTCCATAATCTCCCATCTTTCCAAGATCATGCAGCAAAGCACAAATGATAATGGCATTCTGTGTTTCATCCGGTAAAACTTCCGATCCTTCCGCCAATAAAAATGACATATCCTGCATGATTCCGAGGACATTCCAACTATGTTCTGCTAAACCGCCCTCTTTTGCCAAATGGTTAGAACCCGAACACGGAGCCGCAAAAAATCCATCATTTTTCATGGCTGCAATTAAATCTTTCATTCCATCTCTTTCAGTGGACATAAGTTTTTCCACAATTAAATTTTCAAATTCTTCCATCTTTCTTTTATCCTCTCTTCCTCTGATTCAATATCTGCCATCTCTTCACGTCTGGCTTGTTTCTCATATAATCTGTGGCGGCGTTCTCTGTCCCTCTCGTACTCTTCGAGCATATCGAGGCTGTCCGGTATGTAATCATTCATATCTGTGAGAAAATCCCTCCCCATCATCGTCTGTGTCGGTAATCAGCTTCCTTGTGCCATACACAAATTCACCATGAATACTTCCGTCGGTATGCCATGAGACTTCACCGGCTTCTATGCCTAAATCTTCCAGTGTTCTTTCAAATTCTGCCAGTGCATCCTTGAGTATTCCTAAATCCTTCCATGTCAAACTAGGCGCTGCCATTTAAAAATTCCTCCATTTCCATCTGTCTAAAATCTGTAGATAAAACCATGCATCTGACCGCTTTCTCTCGCTGCTGCTTCATGTACTGCTCGTCCCGGCATTCTTCACACATGTTTCCCTCTCCTGGATCTAAACTGCAGCCACAGATTCTGCATTTTCTGTAAATCATAAAATCACGCTTTCCAAAAACCTAACTACGTGTTACAATAAACGCAGAAATACTTTTGTATTCCTACGGTAAATAGCACCAGTTCTCGCCAAAGAATGTTATGGTGCTATTTTTCTTTTTCACTGAGTAACCATCCTTTCATTTGATGGTAAAGCGGTATGTATCCTTCAGCATCAACCTCAATATGAAAATCCGTTGCCACCTTTGTAATAATCATGCCGACCGCTATGTCCTCGACATTCGGATTTTCCTCACCGCTCACGCATTGAGCATTTGTCACTTTGCCACCTCCTCAAATTCCCCAAGGAACTCAACATCAGCGTCAAGCTTGTCCTTGCGGCGGATCATGTTAAAGTCTGCTTTCCGCTTTTCTTCCCAGCGTTTCTCCACATCCAAGATCACAACTCCAACAAGTGCAATCACCGCACCAAGTACCATTTCGATCAGCAGAAAAACATAATACATTCCATCCGCATCGAGCATTCCACCGAGAAACAGGATTCCAATCCCTACTGATGTAAATACTTTACTGATCTGCTTCATTTTCCACCTCCTCGTTATCTGCCCTTGGTTCGATACCTAGAAACTTGTCCAGCTTTGCCCGGAAGATAAAATACTGATAATTCTTAACCTTCGAAGTCGGCTTTATCACACTTCCGAGATCCCACCGCCCGGCTTTCATCTGCCGTCTGAGGTATTCCACGTTGCATCCAATCTCGGCTGCGGCTTCTTTTACTGTTAAGCGTTGGCTCACTCTCTCACCTACTTTCTCAATTTGCCTCAAATAAGTAATCAAGACTGCATGTTGGAAATTCTTTCTTAATTAAAAGCATTTCGCTTCTCTTAAATTCCGTTGCACCAGACATTTTGTTTTTTAGGCTTTCATAGTTAATACCTGTTTTTTCAGCCAAAGCCTTAATGGTTAATTTATTTCTTGCCATCTCAGCGTTTAAGTTACTAAACAATTTTTCATCTCCTTTCCTGTGAATTACCCTGTGTCATAATTCATGAGTTTATTATATACCCTGCATCGTAATTGTCAACCCCCAAAAGTATTTTTTTTACTCTGCAAGGTATTTTCTTATTTACATAAATAAAAGAAAGTAGTACAATCAAATCATAACGGAGGTGTAAAAAATGGGACTTACAGATAAATTAGATATACTTATGAAAGAAAGAAACATAAACAAAGCAGAATTAGCCAGAGAATCCGGAGTGCCATATACGACAATCGACGGATTTTATAAAAAAGGCTCAGAAAATGCTAAATTATCTACTTTAAAGAAACTATGTTCATATTTTGATTGTTCTTTAGATTATTTGGCAGACGATAATGTAAATGAACCACGAACTATGGCAGCCCACTTTGATGGAGATGAATACACAGAAGAAGAGATAACTAAAATTAAGGAATATGCAGCTTTTGTAAAAGCAAGCAGAAAATAGTCCACTTTATTGTACATATGAAATGTTATGATCTATCCCGAGGGAGGGATTTCTTTTGACAAACTATGAAATATTATTAGAAGAAGCTGAAAACGCCGGAGTAACGGTAGATGAAACTTCACATTTTTGTGGCACTAGAATTAAAGGACTTTATTTTGATAATCATATTGCTATAAATAAAGATATACCTACTGATATTGAAAAGGCATGTATTTTAGCGGAAGAGCTAGGCCATTACCAAACTGCTACCAGTAATATAATAGACCAATCTACTGTCCAAAATCGAAAACAAGAAATGTGTGGTAGAATCTGGGCTTATAATAAACAAGTTGGACTTACTGGTCTTATAAAGGCATATAAAAATCGTTGTGAAAATTCACATGAAGTAGCTGAATATTTAGGTGTAACAGATAGCTTTTTAAATGATGCCATAACTTATTATAAAAACAAATATGGTTGTTACACTCAAGTCGATAATTATATTATAATATTTGAGCCTACAATTGCTGTTATGGAATTAATTTAGTAATTTTGAATACTCCACCATATAATTATTAACCAAATGGAGAACTACATATGCAAAAACTCTTTTTCAAACGACTACAAAAGTTAATTGGTGTATTTTTTCTATTAGCAACACTTATCGGCATCCTAATTATTGTAAAAAATATTACCGATATTATTCAGGTAATTGCTACTGCAATAGTATCAATAATGTTTGGTACACTTTCATTCTTGCTATTAAAAAATGATTCATCAAAAAAGAAAGTTAAAAATTCAGATGCAATATGCGCTGACAAGCCACAGGAACGAGATTATTCTAAGCAAACGGAATATGTCCAAGACGGTAACGTAATATACCGTGCAGATGGTAAAAAAATCTCTGATGAAGAAGTGCCATACCTTATGCAAGTAGGATACGAAAATGCTTTGGCTGAGGATAAAAATAGTTCCAACCCAAAGTTTCATAGATCATTTAAGGAAGAGGAATTATCTTACTCTTTTGAAAATAAATACTATAACGAGATTGCTAAAAGAATAGAAAAATTTGAAACTCCATACCATAATTCCTTTTCAGAGCAGGACTTGTCGAAAAAAATTATGTTATTGGAACAATCTATTACGGAATTCGATAAATGTAAAAATTTCTGCTATTCAAAAGGAAAAGGCGGCATAATCTATTTTCAGGATATGTATGAATACTTGCACAATACACATAATGAGTGCTTTTCTTACCGAGATATGATTTTAGGCAGTCTGGAAGAATGTTATTACGAACGGGACGAATTGATTCCTGAACTAAAAAATGTGATTTCCAATCACAATGGAATATTACAGAAAAACATCTATGCAGAATTGCCAGATTTTCAAAGAAGCGACATTCAACGTATGCTCCGCAAGTTAGAAAGTGAAAATGTAATAACACGAATTAAAAAATCTGGATCTTATGAATTACATCTTAACTGCCACGAATAATAAAGCAATTGCTTTCAATAAAAAAAACGTCTCTCACCGAACTGATGTTTGATTATTGGAGGTACATATGAGTAACAAAACTATTAAGGCACAAAATTTAACTACTTCTTCAACTAAAACTATTTCAAATACGGAATATTTTTCTACTTGCTATTCTTTAATTGAAGATGCACAATATAATTGTATGTTGATAAACACGAACAAAAAAGCAGCTTTTATAGAATGGTTACATACTTTTTCAAAAGAACACATTAAAAGTATTTCACTAAGTCCAAAAAAACGCTATGAAATCACATGCGTAGAATATGAGACTGGAAAATTCTTTTTGAAATTTGCACGTGTTACAAAAAAATCTGTAACTCAAAAAGTTAAGGATGACTTTGTCACAAATCCTATTGCTAATTATCCAAATTGTAAAATTTTTGTCGATGCTCAGAATCAAATTATGATTATAGAAAAGAATTTAGAAGTAGCACCTAATATAACCCAAATAAAAGATATGATTGCAAAAGTTATCAGTAAAGACATTTCCTCATTTGGTTATACGCTATATATAGAACTAGTTACTAAAGCAACTGATTTTTGGTCATATGTAAATGAAAATATTAACAATTTAGAATCCATTGAATTTACATTAGTTTATCCTAATTTTCTTGATGGATATGATACCGCAAAAGATTATGTAACGGCTTTTGGTAAATATAATCCACAAATTGTTACAACAAAAATTGAAAATAAAGAAGGGCACCTAATCGTTCCCGCAAAAAGAGACTTTATAAATGATGCATTGGGTTATGCTTCTTCGGGGGCAGGAAGTTGGAAGGTTACTGCTAGAGGAGTAAAAAAATTAAAATCAAGTGAATCCGTCCCAAATATTAACTTGTTACCCAATGATATATCTCAATTACGTCCAGAACAAAAAAATTATATTAATAATATTTTTAAGTTAATACAAAAAATATCCAACGAAAATAGGACAATAGGTGATAAGAATGAAAATTAAAATTAAAATTTTTGTAATTTTTTTACTATCTCTTATATTATCTTTTATTCCAAGCGATGATAAAACCATAATTACCAAAGACACTCTCATAAATTCTACATTGCAATTATTCGGAGTAACTTTAGCAATTATCGCTTTACTATTCACCATTCTAGATAGGTATAAAGCTAATTTAGAAAATTCTCAAAAATTAATTTTAGAAAAAAAATCTTTTCCAATTTTAAAAAATATGGGGGATGATGTTCTTGCTACATTACTGTTAGCTGTTATTATATTTTTTTACGATATATTTTATATTCCGTTACAATGGATACAGGATTTTCCTTTTATTTCATACATTCACTTAGATCGATTCATTCTGCTGTCATTGCTTTTCTTTTTATTGGCAATAACTTTAGATATTACAATATCAATAATAACGCTCATAAACGGTCTTATTGAAATCAATAGAACTCATAATGAAAGCATACAGCCTACAGAAAATGAATTACAACTAATTTCAATTGTAAGAAAATTTGATAGTAAACATTTCGAAGAATTATTAGACTACATAAAAACTCTCGTTGTTAAACAAGAACTTGATAAATAAAAACCGCCCCACTCTACCAAAGCAGGACGGTCACGCTTCCGAATGATACGAAAGCCCTAAGCAAGCATATTGTATCATTCAGAGCAGCCAAACGCAAGCGGAACAAACGTTCCTTGCTGGCTGTTATTTTTATACCCAAAACTCCTCGAATTCGATGGGTTATAAGAAAGGATGGTACATATGGCACGAAGAAAGAAACACCAAAAACTCCCGAATGGATTCGGATCAATAAAATATCTCGGCAAAGGACGCTATAAACCGTATGGCGTATACCCACCAGTAACTGAATACACCTCAAAAGGACCTGTCACACCGAAAGCTCTCGCTTACGTTGAGACATGGGATGAAGGTTATGAAATTCTGGCAGCACGTAAGCTGGAAAACGAGGGAAAAATCAAAATACAGAATGGCGTTTATATTGACCGTACTCCAACCTTTAAAGAAGTATATGAGGATTTCTATAAAGAGAAGTACCGTAATGAGCTACGTAACGGAAGTAAAAAGACTTCTTCCATGTCTTCAACGCAAGTAGCGTTTAAAAATTCTTCTGCTTTACATGATATACAGTTTGGTCAAATTAAATATAAAGACTTACAGGATGTTCTTAATGCTTGTCCTCTTAAACATTCCTCTCTGGAATTGATTGTGTCTCTGATGCACCAGATGTACAAATACGCCATTAAATACGACATAGTGGATAAAGACTACTCTTCTGCTTTATTTATTCCTATACCAGACGATGATGAAAGTGGGGTGCCATTCACTGATGAGGAATTAAAAATATTGTGGAAAAATAAAGATGATTTCGTTGTCCAAATGCTATTAATCATGTGCTACAGTGGATATCGTATCAAGGCCTTTACAAATATGGAAACTAATCTGGATGGAAAATATTTTAAAGGTGGAGTTAAGACAAAAGCCAGTAAAGAAAGAATTGTTCCTATTCATTCTTGTATTTTCGATATGGTAAAAGCTAGATATAATGGTAAGAATCTGCTTGGATGCTCTGTGCGGGACTTTCGTAATAAAATGTATAACACTCTTTCTTCTCTCGGAATTGCAAATGCTACAACTGGAGCAAGACATACACCACACGATTGTCGTCACACTTTCTCCGCACTTTGCGAACGATACGAAGTCAACGAAAATGATCGTAAACGAATGATGGGGCATTCCTTTAAAAGTGATATTACTAACGCCAAATATAGTCACAGAACTATAGAAGAATTAAGAGAACAGATTGAGAAAATAAAAACACCTTTTATAATATAATGACTGTTACTAATTTGTTACTAATTAGTTTAACTTTTTTTATTTTTAAAGAACTTTAAAGTTGTTCTTGCAGACTTCAAAAACATAGTATTTATGCGGTCTGCAAGACTTTTTCATTTAAAATTAGGCATTTGATTGAATTGATTGATTTTAAAAATATATTAAATCCATGCTATTTTGTAACTTTTCTGTAATGATTGGGCACGGACGCTGCTTTTCCCAGATTTTCCGGAAACCATGTTACTGTTTTCCCCACAAAAATGCTTCGATCTCCCCGATAAAATACAGTGAGCCGAATGCCACTGTCTTTTCTGCGGATGATTTTGAGAAATCCGGCAGCACATCCGCAAGGTTCCGATACGCCTCCGCCGGGATTCCTTTTGCCCGGATGCAGTCTGCGAGCGCCTCTCCCTGCAATGCCCTCTCACTCTCCACAGTCACTGTCTTAAAATCCAGTGCCAGCGGAAGAAGTTCCCGGATCATCTCCCCATAATCTTTATCCGCCATGACACCCATGATAAAATGGAATTTTTCATCCGGATACATTGTCTCCAGACTTTTTTTCAGCGCCTCCACACCGTTACTGTTATGCGCACCGTCCATCAGGAAAAACGGATCATTGCTCACAAGTTCCATGCGTCCCATCCACTGCGTCCGGTCGATTCCTTCCCGGATCGCATGCTGCAAAACTTTCAGTTCCGGCACATTCTTTTTTCCTGCAAAATATTTTTCAAAAAATAATTCTGCTGCAAGCATTGCCGCCACGGCATTTTCATACTGGTGCACACCGAGCATTTTCATTGTGACTGCATCGTATCCAGCGTATGAAAAACACTGTTTTCCGTCCTTTTGTGGCAGGATCCTGATCTCATCCAAGTTTACGACTTTTGTAGTTTTGATATCTGCACGCTCTGCGGATTTGTTTAACACGTCCATTGCTTCTTTTTCCTGGCTCTCTAACACAAGTGCTGTGCCGTGCTTGATAATTCCTGCTTTCTCTGCTGCAATTTTGGTGAGTGTGTCACCGAGGATCGCCATATGGTCAAAACCGATTTTTGCAATGACGGTCACATCCGGCACTCCGCAGGCATTCGTGGAATCATACGTTCCGCCAAGTCCTGTCTCCAAAATCACAACATCACACTTTTGTTCCTTAAAATAAAGCAATGCCATTGCAAGACAGTAATCAAACATCGTCGGATAGACGCCAAAATCCATAGAGAGAAGCCTGTTTCCAAGGCGCATGGTATCCTCTTTTGAGATCATATCTCCCTGCACCTGGATGCGCTCCCTGAAATCCACCAGATGTGGAGAAGTAAACATCCCGGTTTTCAATCCTGCACATTCGAAAACAGAGCGCAAAAAAGCAGAGACGGAGCCTTTGCCGTTCGTCCCTGCTATGTGTATGATGCGTAAATCTTTCTCCGGGTGTCCTAACTTCTCTAACATTATCTTTGAGATCTCGACACCCTTTAAGTTTCCAAATCTTCTTTTATTTTCAATCGCTGTTACTGTTTCTTCGTAAGTTAATGTCTGCATCTGACTATACTGCCATGATCACACCGCCGTCGTTGGCATACATGCTGCTGACACCTGCGGTGTTGATGATGATGATCTTTTTGAACTTCGCAATCTTCTCGATTTTTTCTTTCACTGCTTTTGCACGCTCCGGGCAGTTGCAGTGTGCGATTGCGAGAACACGGTTCTCACAGTCTTTTGTCTTTGAGATCATATCCTTCACCATACGCTCAAGTGCTTTGTTCATACCGCGCGCCTGATCTAACTGGCAGATTAAGCCCTCCTTTGTTGAGCCCATAACAGGCTTGATATTTAATGAATTGGCAATAAATGCTTTCAGATTGGAAAGTCTGCCATTCTTTCTCAATGTCTCTAACGTCTCCAATACAAAATAGGTGTTCATGGACTGGATGTACTCTTCCACCTTCTCCACAACCTCGTCGAAACTGCATCCGGCTTCCTCAAATTCCTGAATCTTCATGCCGATGATTGTCTCACCGATGGACGCTGATTTTGAATTGAACACATAAATTTTCTTTGCGTCTGTGTGCTCTTCCTCATAAAGATTCTTTCCGAGCACTGCACTGTTATAAGAGCCGCTTAAACCACCGGACAGGGTCACGACATAAACATGGTCTGCTTCGCCCTCATAAGCATCCATATACTGCTCCGGTGACGGGCAGGAGGACTTTGGTCCTTTCAGACTCTCTTTCACTCTTCTCAAAAAGTCTAACTGATTAAAAGTGCTGTCATCTTTGATACGGCATCCGTCCACTTCCAACTCTAATGAAACGGTCTCATAATGTCCGTCCTGTTTTAATTCTTCCGGTAATTCCCCACAACTGTCGATTACAATCTTATACATAGTATCCTCCTTGTTTTGCGAAGCAAAATGCGACTGTCCTTACATGGAGCAATGCCCAGCAAGCTGTGCAGGATTTTGCCTCCTTGTGATATTCATTATTATATCAAAAGTTTCTTTTTTCTATTACATGTAGTATTGATTACTACGTAACATTAACACAAAAACTTTACTTTGTATAGAGGATATTATGATTTTTATTAAAATTTTATAGTCAGCACGTTTTGGTCGGAATCTTCCAGATAATATAAAGATGTCAGTCCTTTGCAGTAATGCACGATCTTCTGATCCGTGATAAAGTAGGTGAATGCCTGTTCGTACAGCTCCCTGTCTGCAAACCTGACAGAGCAGAAACCATCTCCCCGCTCATAGGCAGCCCGATATACATTTCCGATGCTGTCTGCATCCCATGTGTCAAAATAAAGATTTTCATGGACATAATAATTGTCTTTTACCGCCTGACACACCGGAACGATAATATCGTCATTCGGCTGGTGCGTTTTCTGTAATTCCCCGGTCGTAACTGCAAAATAATTATAATTGATAAAGGAATCCAGCCCCATTCCGTCACCGCTGTAGGTGGCATTTCCCCAGGTCGTATCAATATAGTAATACTCTCCATCCAGCTTTACCAGATTCCATGCATGAGACTGTCCGTCTGCCGTTCCGGCCACCACTGCACAGGGAATGTCCAGTTTTTCCAAAAGATACTGCGTTGCTGCAGCGTATCCCTGACAAACCGTTTCCCCATTGACAAACACACTGATGATGTTCTGATTGTCCGGCGCACCTGTGCTATACGCAACATTCGAAGCCAGATAATCAAACACATATTTTGCTTTGTCATAATCCGGCGCTTGCGCATCGATTCCTGCCAAAATCTGACTGACTGTCTCATCGATCTGTGCCTGCATGTCCATCCGCTCGGCATCCGTCATGGTAAACTTTGGTGTAAAATGGAGATCCACCAGCTTTTCCCCTCTGGTATACTGCGTGTAAGTGTAGCCCGATACCCAGAACAGTCCGCCGTGATCCGCCATCACCGAAACATACGCCTGATGCAGGACTTCGTTGTCTAACGTGCTCAGCGCCACATCTTCTTTTTCATAGAGTATCGCATCATAAACCTCGTCGTACACAGTGCGTACTTCCTCCGGAAGCGTCTGATATGCATAACAGTCCACAGACTGCTTTTCAACGGATGGCTCTTCCTGCTTCTCTGTTTCCCCGGAAACTGCTGCCTGTTCTGTGTCCGTCTCCTGTTCTGTACTTTTTACTTCCGTGCCTTTTCCTTCTGCAATTTTCTCCTCCACATAGCGGGTAATATCGGATAATTGATTGGTTGTCTGCTGACACCCCGAAAGCAGAATGAGTGCTGCACACGCCGCACTCCCTGCCACATAGGAAAAAAATTTTTTTCTCACCTGATTCTCCTGTCAAATGCATACTTCATGCTGTATGTATCTTTTTTGCCTTTCAGCCAAAATAAGTGCTCACCAGATCCTTCAATGCCTGCTGGTCTGCTGCTGCCATCAGTTCTCTTGCAGAATGCATTGCAAGCAATGGGATTCCGATATCTACTGTTTTTACCGGAAGTAATGCTGATGCGATCGAGCCTAATGTGCCGCCTCCTGCAAGATCCGAACGGTTCACAAATTTCTGATATGGGATCTGATCCTTCTCACATATCTGCTGGATCACTGCGACCGCACCACAGTCTGTTGCATAGGACTGGGAGCATGCTTCCTTGATACAGAATCCTTTTCCAAGCACCGGCTTGTTGGTCAGATCCATCTTTCCGGCATAGTTTGGATGAAGTCCATGTGCCACATCCACGGATAAAATCATGCTGTTGTACAGTCTGTTCCACACTTCTTTTTCCAGTCCGCACTCAGTCAGAATGCGCACCAGCATATCATGGAGCAGAATGGAACCGGCACCCTGTTTGGAACGGCTTCCGATCTCCTCGTGATCGAACAGTGCAATGAGATTCATGCCGTCCGCCCTGTCGCTGTCGATGATCGCAGACACCAGTGCAGAACAGGAATTTAAGTTATCGAGTCTGGATGCAGAGATAAACTCATCGTTTAATCCCACAAACTCCGGCTTTTCTTTATTGTAAATAGTCAGCTCAAAATCCAGAATATCCTCTTTTTTCACAGCAAGCTCTTTTGCAAGAAAATCAAGAAAATAGTCTGCATCATCGGAAAGTCCGCAGATTGGGAGCAGTTCCGTCTGCTTATTTAATTCCACGCCCTTGTTCACCTCACGGTTCATGTGGATCGCAAGATTCGGGATGGTCATAAGATTTTTTTCAGACTGGAACGTGACCACTTTCGGTGTAAACACATCCCCACTGCGCACTGCAACTCTTCCGGCTACACCGAGTGGACGGTCGAGCCATGTATTTAAGATTGCGCCGCCGTAAACTTCCACATTCACCTGTGCGTATCCGTTTGTCTGAATATCGCAGGACGGTTTGATCCTTAAGCATGGGAAATCTGTATGTGCTGCTGCAATGCGGATTGCAGGCTCTCTGTCACTCCAATTCTGCGGTAATGTGAATGCAAACAATGTCGTTTCATGATGATTTATCACATATTTTCCGCCCGCTTTTAGATTCCATGCCATACCGTAATCAACCACTTCAAAACCGGCATCTGTCAGTCTTTTTTCGCATGCGCTCACTGCGTGCGCCGGTGAGATTCCTTTCTCCAGTAAATCAAATAAAATTTCTGTCTCTGTCATATCTGTTACCAACCTTTCCATCAAACCTCAGACTTTTTATCTGCGGCTGCAAATCTGTATAATCATTCCGTATTTTGCATTCGCAAATCCTCTGTATTCTAGCATATTTTCTCTAATTTGTCATTTCAGTTATTTACAAGAAAACAAACCAATGATAAATTTATGTTGATACCATTTTCTTTTGGGAGGATTTTATGATCGCTTTAAAAATTGCCGAAGTCAAAGACTTTATGAATAAATTACTGTGCCAGGATGTGTTTGACCACTTTCTCATTCAGGAGGCTATCATCACAACGAATGTCTCCTGCCATATCGACGGCACGCTGCAAAAAGACTTCTACACCTTAGAAGAACTCGAAGAACAGAATCTCACCGGGCTTTCCTTTGTTCCGTATGGTCTTTTGCGCAGTTCCTGCTTCAACCTGATCAAAGGAAAGAAAACTCCTTCCTATTTCAAGTTTTCCCTCCTGTTATCGCCGGAAAATCTCAAACGCACCCTCTCCCAGACCGGAAGTTCCTTCACGGAAAATGATATTTCCGCAGTGTTCTTAAATATCCGCTTCCAGAATGGAGAACTGACCGTGACCACGGGTATCTCCTACCGGATCTTCTCGACCGACAAAACTCTTGAGCACGAGTGGGACACACTCCTCAAACGCTTTCTGACGAAAAATCAGATTTCATTTGACGAATTGTAGCGTCTGGCTTCCCCCTCTCTCCCGGCTTTTGTCAAAGTGTAAAGCTATGGAATAGATAAAAGGGTTCCTTATAAAACTTTTGTGAGAATTGAGTGCTTTATCAGTGTTCACATTTTGACTTTAAGTTTATGTACATTCATCAATGGACAGTCCACGCAATGTGTCCGTCTGGGACACACTTCCTTTATCTGTATCTAGCGCAAGTAAATGCCGGAATCAGCATCTTTTATTGCAGGTCAAAAATCAAAGAAAGCCTGAGTGATTTTTGACCTGCTCATCTGCTGATTTTCCGGCATGTAACTTGCGCACGATACAGATAAGAAGGAAGTGTGGCCGCAGACGAACACATTGTGCGGACTGTCCATTTCTGAATGAATATAAACAATCAAAAAAGTCAAAATGTGAACACTGATAAAGCCGCAATTCGAGCAAGTTTTATAAGAAACCCTTTTATCTATTCCATAATGAAAACCAAGTAAAAGCCGGGAGAGAGGGGGAAGCCAGACGCTACAATGCCACGGTAAATAAGATTGATTTTCCGTCCTCGCTTTTGGCTGTGATCTTGCCCTTGTGTGCTTTCACGATCGCATACACGACGGAAAGTCCGATTCCAAAGCCCCCGGTCTTGGAATTGTGGGAAGCGTCCATACGGTAAAAACGTTCGAAAAGCATGTCCAGCTTTCCTTTTTCGATCTGGTCTGTGGTATTCCACACGGTGATGATTTTGTTTTTTCCGGAAGTTTTTAGTGCGATGCGGATGATGCCCTGCTCTGAGGAATATTTCATTGCATTGTCCAAAAGCAGGGAGATCATCTGCCGGATATTTTTTTCATCGCCGACATATTCCACATGCTCTGCCACATTGATCTCAAATTGTTTTCCTTTTGTTTTTGCGACAGAGCGAAATCCCTCTGCGGTATCAAGCACTGCATCCGAAAGTGAAAATGACACTTTTTCCAGCTTTGTCCCTTCCTCATCCATGCGGGAGAGAAACACCAATTTTTCCGTGAGGGAAGTCAGTCTTGCGATCTGTTTTCTCGTACTCTGCGTCCACTCGTTTTCCCCCTCCATCATCTCTATGACTTCGGTGTTGGCATCGATGATCGTGAGTGGCGTTTTGATCTCATGGCTTGCGTCCGTGATAAAGCGTTTCTGTTTCTCATAGCTTTCTGACACCGGTTTTAACACTTTTCCGGAGAAAAAGTAGATCATGACAAACACAATGACAAGTCCGAGTGCTCCTGTTCCCACGCTGGCAAGAACATATGTTCTTATTGTAGAGATTTCCCGCTGACAGTTTAAAAATACATACATCGTCGAGCCGTCACTGTCCGTTGCAAGGTATTTATAATCAGCGAAAAAGCCTTTTTTCTTTCCTTCTTTCCACAGCTCCGCTGCGTATTCCTCCGCTGTCCCGGCTGAGATGGAAGCAATTTTTCCGGTATCCACAGATTCCACTGTACCGTCCGGTGCGATCGTCACTGTAAAATACCGGGTGTCAAACGGACTTTCCTGCGAAATTCCATGCTTTTGCAGGTCATTCATTGCCGGTGGCTGATCTGACTTAGGTTCCAATTTTTTTCCAAAATCTCCGGGTGTCATATCCGGGAAAGTACCTCCGTTGTCAGCGATCAGGGAGAGTCTTGCATCCAACGCCTGATTGGTACTGATGTAGTTTGCAATATTGATCGTACCGACAATTGCGATCAGCACGATAGAAACAGACAGCATGGCAATTACAATAAATTTTCTTCTTAATTTTTTAAGCATTGTCTTTCTCCAATGAATATCCAAGTCCTCTGGCCGCCCTGATCTTCACCTGACTTCCAATGGAGGTTAATTTTTTTCTCAAATAGGAAATATATACCCATACGACATTTTGTTCCGCTTCTGAATCGTAGCCCCAGATTTTATCCATAAAAAGATCCGGGGAAATGACCTGTCCTGGATTAGACATGAGCATTTCAAGCATCTGGTATTCCTTGCCAGCAAGACGGATACCTTCTGGATTCTCCGGTCCTGTGAGCTGATAGGTAGAACGGTTCAGTGCAATATCGCCAAATGTCAGCACATTATCGGTCGTGTCCGTCTGTCTCCTTGTCATTGCCCGGATCCTCGCCAAAAGCTCTTTCATGGAAAATGGTTTCGGCAGATAATCGTCTGCGCCACTGTCTAAACCCTCCACACGGTCATCAATCTCTGCCTTTGCTGTGAGCAGCAGGACCGGAACGGAATTTCCATGTCTGCGGATTGTTTTTAATACGGTGATACCATCCATTTTGGGCATCATGATATCTAAGATCACACCGTCATAATTGCCACCGTTTTCCAGATAGTCCAAGGCTTCTGCACCATCGTACACAGCGTCTACCGAGTAATTGTTATGTTTTAACACCGTGACAAGCGCACGGCTCAAATCCTCTTCATCTTCTGCAAGCAATAACCTCATACAAAATCCCATGCCTTTCGTTTATTTCACAGTGATACCGATTCCTGCCCTCAGCTGTTTTTATTCTGCGGTCACTTCTGTCGTCGTTCCCGATGTTGTGAGCGTGTACGTTGCTCCGCTCTCCACCTCTGCGGTGCTGATGATCACACAGTCATAGGTTTTTAATGCCGTGTAACTTACGATCACATTTCCCTCACTGTCTGTCAGCACAACGTTGCCGGCTTCCATTTGTTCTCCTAATTTTACCATAAGAACCTTCTGTTTGGAAGAATCACTCATCACCTCTGCCATGCCGCTGCTGCCGATTGCCACAAGCGTTCCGCCGTTCACATACGCAGACGACCGGTCGCCGTAATCGATCGCACTGTTTCCGTTATCAGACGGACCGTCAATGTAGATCTCACCGCCGTTGATTGTCAGATCGCCGTTGGAATCCACGCCGTCGCCGCCTGCCAGAATGTGGATATATCCACCGTTTAATTCCATTTTCTCGCCTGCTGTATTGATACCGTCATCACTTGCAGTGATATCAATCGTTCCATCGTTGATTGTCACCGCCAGGCCTTCCAGACCTTCATAACTCTCTGTCACGGTGATCGTACCACCATTTACTATCAGTGCATCATCTGCATGCACACCATCATCGCCTGTCGCAAGCGTGTATGTTCCATCTGCGATCGTAATATTTGCGTTGCTGTGGATGGAATCATCTGCGGAATCAATCTGGTAAGTTCCTCCATTTAAGTACATGCCGCCACCTGCCTTGATTCCTTTTGTGCTGGTGCCGCTCTCGTCAGTTGTGGTATCCTGTGGCATATTTTCTCCGTCCGGCTTTTCCCCCATCTGTGGCATGCTTTCTCCGTCCGGTTTCTCGCCGTTTTGTGGCATTCCGCCACCCGGTCCACCCGGCATATCTGACTCATGTGTTTTCTGACTGTTTGCAGCGCCGCCTCCGGCTGTGATGTCAAATGTTCCATCCTCGATCTGCACAATATTGGAAGCGTCCACGCCATCGCCGTCACTTGTGATCGTAAAATCACCATCTGCAATATAAATATAGCCCTTTTCTTCATCATCTGCATTTTCCGCATGAATGCCATCTTTTTCTGCGGTTAAAATAAAGGTTCCATCTGCGATACGCACACTGTCTTTTCCCGATAATGCGTGCCCTGCTGCTGTGATATCGTATGTACCGCCTATGATTTTCAGATCATCTTTGGATACAATTCCATGTCCTTCTGCTGATATGATCGTCAGACTTCCAGTGCCGTTTAACGTAAGGTCTGATTTTGCAAAAATCACGGCATCAATGTTGTTGTCGTCAATCGCAACATACTCATCCGTATTGCGAAGTGTATTCTGCGATCCTTCTGCAAGCGTTACAAATACTTTCTCTGCGCTTTTTACATACACTGCTGCACTTGAAGCACAGGTAATGTCCACATTATCAAATACGATCTGCACTTTCGCATTATCTGCATCCACCACAATCTGTCCTTCCGACAGTGTTCCGGAAAAAATATAAGTCCCTTCTGCCGTGATCGTCACCATCTGTCCATCGATCACAACGCCATCCGTTTCCCCCGCGATACCATCATCGGAAAGTGTGACATAAACTGCCCCACTCTCCTCATAGGTTCCTGCCAGATCCCGCTCAGTAAACATATCTGCACTTGAAAAAGTTCCTGCTTCACTCTGTGCTGATGTTTCTTCTGCATTTGTTTCTGTTTCCAAGGAAACAACATTGCCAGTACTGCTCTTTGCCCCTGTACAGCCTGCCACTGCCGTCATGGATAATGCCATGGCAAAAAACAACGCCAGCAGTTTTTTTCTTCTATAACTCATTGACATTTGCCTCCTGTCTCATCATACTGATTTCCAGATTTCCGTTTCTGCATCTCAATTCATCGAGAAATGTTTTCTCTTCCGCATTGTCTTTTAACGTCACATGATAGGTAAGTTTGTAAAGACTTCCCATATTGGAGGTTTTCACAGCGACTACTTCACAGGATGATAAATATTTTTCAAAAAGATCATCAAATGCTGCTCCGTAATTTAAATCCTCCGGGATTGTGATACGAAGTGTTTTCTCTCTTACTTCTGCTTTTTTTACACCGAATCCGGTCACATTTAACACAAACATCACGGCTCCCATAATGAGCGAAAACAGTACTGCAAACCCAAGATAACCCATCCCTGCGATCAGTCCTGCCGCCATTGCAAGAAAAATGGTTCCGATCTCTTTTGCAGTTCCCGGCACAGAACGGAAACGTACAAGCGAAAATGCTCCTGCCACAGCCACTCCGGCACCTACATTTCCGTTTACCATCATGATAACAATGCAAACGATTGCCGGAAGCATTGCGAGTGTCACTGCAAAGCTTGTCGTATAGCGGTTTTTATAAGTGTAAACCCATGTGATGAATGCCCCGATCAGCAGTGACACCACAATACAGAGCAAAAAATCCGGCACGGAAATCACCGCCGCACCTGCTGTATCAAAAATTCCTGTAAATAAATTGTTTAACATATTAATTTCTCCATTTCTTTTTTAACATTTTATTGCCTGCTGCACAACCTCATCTCCGGTAAACACAAAGAAATTTTCCGGTGGACAGCTTCTTCTCTGCTCTCTCGCATAAATCGTGCGGTAGGCGGTCGCATATTTGGAAAATGACGTTTTGTAAATCTGATTTTCTGTCAGAAAATGAACCATCCAGAGCGGTATTGCGCCCGCCGTTTTCACTTCCATAAGCACTTTATTTTTATCTAAAATTGCTTCTCCGTAAATTCCTTTACAGAGAGAAAGATCGTAATTTCTCCAGAGAATGTTCTGATCAAACGTGATCCGGAACTCGTGATCGTCCTTCGCATAAAAAGCTTCTCTCTCATAGGAAAGCATCACTGCCGGAGCCAGCTTTTTATAATTTTTCAGACAGTAATCGATTTCTCTGGTGATCTGTGTGTCTTTTACTTTTTCGTGAAAAAGCAGGTAACGTTCTGCCTCGTCCTCCGTCATTGCAATTCTTCTTTTGTATACAACAGACTCATACTTCTTCTTCAGTTCCACAAAAACGGTCGTGTCCTTGTCTGCCATGCCATAACTTCTCAATCTCAGTTTTTCTTTATAAACCAGGTGTTCCATTGATCTTTGGATCAGCAGATAGTCCGGTGTATCAAAGTAGAGACTGCATATTGTACTCATTCCATGCTCGTCTGCAGTCATGTATTGTTTCATTTGATTTTTTAACAGTTCCGCCTGCGTGATATCCAACATATATTTGATCTCACACCTTTTAAATATCATCTGATCTGCCATAAGTGTCTCCTTTCCTTTGCGCATATCTTATCAGGCGAACCTTAAATGAACTTAAAAAAAAGAAACCATCCTTTAAAAAATGGTTTCTTTGTCATGTTTCCTTATGTTTTTCTGTTATCTGGATTCGGACTGGAGTTCGGCGATGGCGGTGTGGCGTTGACCGATTTCTTTGCCGGCTTCCTCGCCCTGCTGATATGCTTTTTCTGCGACTTCTTCTGAATATTTTCTCATTATTTCACACACTTCGTTTACGCCTCCCACTTCATGTTTCAGATAGTGCACACGGTTGGTTAATTTCGGAAATTTGACATTGTCTATCTCTTTTTTTATTATATAGAACCCCTCCAGATTCTTCAAGACTGTTTGCATGGATTTTTTAGTTATGTATACAAAAAAGAGTGCCGGAAAACCGACACTCTTTTTCAAATCCATTGTTTGCAATATCTTAATCTAGAAAAATAAAACAAGTTCTATTTAATAAAGAAAAAGGTACATGAAACTACTGATTTAGACTGTAGTAACAAGCGATAATAAAATTATCTTACTACTGTTACGTTTGTTGCCTGTGGTCCTTTTGCACCTTCAACAACTTCAAATTCTACTGCAGCGCCTTCTTCTAAGGATTTGAAACCTTCCATATTAAGACCTGAGTAGTGAACGAATACATCATTTCCCTGTTCGTCGGAGATGAATCCGTATCCTTTTTGGTTGTTAAACCACTTTACTGTACCTTTGTTCATTGAAAAGTACCTCCAAAAAATATTTCTATGGTACACTTACCGCACCATAGTCACAGAATAACATAACAATTTCAAAAAGTAAAGTGTTATTATACTACATTGTAAGTTTCACTTTGATGATCCTTGCAACAGATTCATTGATACGATCCTCTGTGATCGTTCCACCAGCCACTGCATCCATCACACCCTGATATGCACTTTGGAAATCCTCCGGCATTAAGATCATATCCACACCTGCCTGAATTGCCGTCACTGCCGCATCAGCAGAACTGTATGTTCCGGTGACCGCCCCCATATTCATTGCGTCTGTGATCACTACACCATGGAAGCCAAGCTGGTTGCGAAGCACATCTGTCACCATGACAGAGGAAAGCGAAGCCGGCGTATCATCCCCTGTAACAGCTGGTGCTGAAATATGTCCTACCATCACAAAAGATGCTCCGTTATTCACTGCCTGCTGGAATGGAACAAGCTCATTTGCCAGCAGGTCATCCAAAGATTTATCTGTAGAAACTGCCCCGTCATGGGAATCCCCTGCTGTAGCTCCCTGTCCCGGAAAATGTTTTACCACGCTTAATATCTGGTGTTCGTTCAGTCCCTGCATCTCAGCACAGACCATATCCGCCACAAGCTGGCTGTCTGAACCAAATGACCGGTCTTTGATCACAGTGTTATCCGGATTCGTCAACACATCCGCAACCGGAGCAAAATCCATATTAAAACCAAGTGTGTTCAGATACGTTCCGATCGTACTTCCTGCATTGTATGCATTCTGGGAATCCCCGGTCGCTCCTACATCACTCATATTTCCAACATCTGTCACTCCAAAAGCACTGTTGGATGCAATCCTTGCTACTGTTCCACCTTCCTCATCCACACCGAGGAACACTGGAATTCCTACTATTTCCTGACTGTAGCTCTTCATATTGGTAAGCATCTGTGCCGTCTGATCGGTTCCGGTCAGGTTCTTTGCCATATAAATCAGACCACCTACCGGATACTGCGTGTAGGCTGTCTTTGTGGAATCTCCTGCCATCGTTGCTCCGTCCACTCCGGTCAGTGCGTCCGGTGTGATCATGAACATCTGCGCTACTTTCTGCTCTAAGGTCATGCCAGCAGCAATCTGCATTGCCTGATCCATCAACGGATCGCTGACTTCGGTTACCGGAGTTGTTTCCGGTTCTTCTGTCGCCTCTGTTGTCACGCTCTCGGTATTCTTTTCCGGTTTATCTGCTCCCGGTTTTACAAATTTATGGACTGCAAACACAATTCCTCCGATCAAAACTGCAAGTACTATAAAAAATACTGCCACAACTATGACCGCACTCTGTGTATCTTTTTTTCGTTTCTCTCGTCTTTCTTCCTGATTCATCTGTGTATTTCCTCTCTGGGGAATTTTGATCTACATGCTTCTACCCCGCAATAAACAGCATCCTGCCTGTAAACAGCCAGATGCTGTTTCTTACGTGTCTGGCACTGCTCATTGCTTATGCACATTATAGCAGTTTCTTCCTCTGAAAGCAAATAACGGTTTTGTTTTATATCGTGGAGGCAATGATCTGCATGCTGCCCTGCAATTCCACGTTTCCGAAGCCATTTGGAAGTATGAAATGATCTCCTTTTTTCACCGGCTGACCGTTGACGATTCCATTGCCATCCGTAACTGTCATATTCATAAAAGGTGCATTCTGCTCAAAAGTCATTTTACCTGAAACATCTATTTTATAGATATGAAAGTATTTGCAGGCATACAGTTCATTTAACGTATTGACCGGAAGATCTGCCACCGATTTCACACTGTCTGCAGCCGATTTTGCAGGCACAGTGATCACGTCAATACTCTTGTCGATATGTAGCTCTCTCGGCTTTCCATTGGAGAGACGGCCATAATCATAAACGCGGTAGGTAATATCACTGTTCTGCTGTGTTTCCAGAATGAGTGTTCCGCCTTTGATCGCATGAACTGTTCCCGGATCGATCTGAAGAAAATCGCCTTTTTTGATCGGGATCTCACGGATAAATTCACTCCACTTTCCCTCATGGATCATCCGGCTTAATTCCTCTTTTGTCCTTGAATTGTGTCCGATAACGATCGTCGCATTTTTCTTGCAGTCGAGAATGTACCAGCACTCTGTTTTTCCAAGTGAACCATTTTCATGGACTTTTGCATAATCATCGTCTGGATGTACCTGAATGCTCAGGTCATCTTTCGCATCGATAATTTTGATCAGGAGCGGGAAACGGTCACTGTCCACCTTTCCGAAAACTTCCGGATGTTTTTTCCACAATTCGGACAGCTTCATTCCACGGAATCCACAGTCTCTTAAAGTTACGTCTCCATTTGGATGTGCAGAAATTCCCCAGCACTCCCCTAAATCATCACCTTCGACCGGATAATGAAAATCCTCTCTCAATCTCGTACCGCCCCAGATGTTGTGTGTACATACCGGATCTAAAAATAAAATTTCTTTCGTGGTCTGATTCATTGATAAATTACCTCCATTTGTCCCGATCACATCCTGATACCAAAATGCAGAATCTTTTACAATTCTCCGCTGTGTCATAAAATCCACATAAATCATGCCAAAACGTTCCTTATATCCCTCGGACCATTCAAAATTATCCAGAAATGTCCACAGGAAATACCCCCGGATATCGGCTCCCTCATCATATGCCCTCTGCATGGCTCCGATGTAGGAATCCAGAAATGTGATGCGGTCATTGTCATGCACTCTGCCGTCAAAGCTCACATTGTCATGGCAGGACATGCCATTTTCTGTAATATATAATGGAAGCGGATACCGCTCCGTCAAAAATTTAATTCCATAATAAAATGCTTTTGGTGTCACCGGCCAGTTGCACGCCGTCTTCGGAAATCCCGGTTCCCGGTCCACAAATTCCGGTTCACCGTCTGCGCCCTGACGCACGTAATAACCATTATATATGTTCTGTCCCATAAAGTCCAGTGGCTGATGGATCAGCTGCATATCTGCCTCTGTGATTTCCGGCAGATACTCTTTGAACTTTTCCAGTCCCTCTTTTGGATAATGACCTAAAAAGACCGGATCTGAAAACCATGAGATATTCCAGGTCCAGTTATCCATCGGATTGTAAAATCCAAAATAAACTTTTCTGGCAGCTTCGATATCTTCTGCACTGTCCGTGTATGGATAAGCCACTCCTCCGGTCGGTGCAAAGCCGATCCGGATTTTTTGTTTTGCGTATTTTCTTAAATTGATCACTGCCTGTCCATGCGCTTTCAACAGATTATGTGCAATCTGGAAAGTCTCCGGAATTGATAATTTCAATCCCGGTGCATGGACACCGCTTAAATGCCCAAGTCCTACCACACACTGTGGCTCATTGATCGTGATAAAATACTCGCAGAGATCCGAAAAATTCTCTGCCACCACTTTTGCATATTCCCCGAACCAGTCTGCCACTTCCTCATTCAGCCAGCCGCCCTTTTCCTGCAACGCCTGTGGAAACTCCCAGTGAAACAGGGTAATATATGGTGTAATGCCATTTTCCTTCATTGTAAGAATCATGTCGCGGTACATCGCAATCGCTTTTTCATTGACACGCCCGGTGCCTTCCGGCAGAATCCGCGCCCAGTTTAAGGAAAAACGATATGCTTTGATTCCAAGATTTTTCATTAATGCATAGTCATCTTTATAATGGTGCATATGGTCACAGCTTGTGTACGCATTCTGATTTTGAAAAATGCGTCCCTGCTCCGTAAAAGTGTCCCAGACTGTCTTTCCTCTTCCGTCATCCGGGTCAGTTCCCTCTACCTGATATGCGCTGCTTGCCACGCCCCAAACAAATTTGTCATCAAACATGTGATTCTCCTTCTCTGTTTCTGGTTGTTATTTTTATTTTTGTATAAATATTAAATCTAAATTATATATTTATTTTTCTTTTCCAGATGCGATCACAGACACCAGATAAAACGGAAGCTGATCCGTCTCATGTGTCTCTGTAATGGTGATCTGTACTTTATGCTTTTCTTTTTCGATATGCTCTGCGATCGTGTCTAGCTGCAATTTATCTCCCCATGTCTCATCAAAGTTTGCATCCAGCCGGACTGCGTGTGTGCTGTCATCATCAATCACAACCTCTGCCACCGGGGCTGGAAGTTTTATGGTTTTTCTGTATTGAATACCGATACAGCTTCCCTCCACTTCAAACGTAATGGTAGCACCCTTTTGGTTTGCAGTCCATCCATTTTTAAAAATATCCGTGATCCCATCCTGTCTGTCCTGGTCAGCCACAAATCCGTTTGCTGTAAAGACAGCGCTGTCATTCTGGTAACGGATGGAATCTTCATAAGCGTTTGCAGTCAATGGCACCTTTTCTGCTTCTCCGCTGTCTGACTTTACTTCCATTCCGGCAGACACACGGATCTGCTCTAATACATGTATAATGACAGATGCAACGAGTTCATGTCCATCATCGTTTGGATGCAGATCATCCGGTGTGATCGCACGGTTTTCGATTCTGCCTGCTAAAAGTTCTGGGTAAATACTGCTCTGCATACTTACCGCCGGAATATCGTAATGACGCGCGATTTTTGCATGCTGTAACTGTGCGTTGGAACCGTCATGATAATAGACATTATGCAGCAACATGACCGCAGGCTTTTTCTCTGCATAGTAAAGCTTTCGGATGACACCCTCATAAGTTTCGAGAAAATGTTCTGTCGATTCATCATTGACCGAAAAATCCACAACAACAAAATCCGGTTCATAACGAAGCAGGTCGCTTTCCGCTCTCGCGCAGCCAAACTGTGAATCGGTCGCCCCAATTCCTGCATTTATATAAGAAAACTTTGCATTTGGAAAAGTCCGGCACCACCACTCATACACATGATAAGCGTAACACGTCTGTGGCGTGCTAGACAGCGATCCCATCGTGATCGAACCGCCCAGAAAACCAATGACAAGACTCTCCCCCTCACTTGCGCGCCGCATCACTCTGCAGATTCTATCCCAATTGCCATGATTGGACATTGCATTTTCGTAATTGATCTGATACTTCATACACTTCATTCTCACTTTCATTATTTATACAATGCAGAATTGCATATATCACCGCCAGATATCCCCAAGCGAATTGATATATGCACTCAATTCCTCTGCCATCTCTTCTGCCTCCGGTATGCGGATATGCCCCGGTGTGCCACTTCCATTCTTCTGATACAGAAAATGATGTACACGGCTGCTGTCAATCCGTCTGCACACTTCCCCTATGGATGTATCCCAGTTTTTATCATGCATAAGGATCGTCGTGGTGAGAATGATCTGGCTGTCCGGATAAAGTTCCATCAGTTTTTCAATAAATTCCTGATACCGTTTCCGCCAGTAAACAGACTTTTCACTCTGATAATTCTCTGCCATATAATCAACCGGGTGATTATCGTTTTGCCCGATCGCCACGACTACTACCTGCGGCTGGTATTTCTTGAAATCCCATGATTTCACCCTGCTTAGTGCCGGGCAGTATTCCAACTTATCATAGCAGGATTCCACACCGAGATAATCCGGCTCCATAAACCATCCGGTGTGATCTAAAAGTGCGATTCCACCCTGTGAGGTGTCGTGAAGTTCTGCCCCAAGTTTCCGCGCCGTGATCCATGCATAGGAATACCAGCTGTTAGAGTATTCACCATCATGTTCCGGATCCGGTTTTCCCACGTATTTCAACGCCTCGGAGACCTCACCGCAGGAGACACTGTCGCCAAACACTTCCATCCGCCGCTCCGGCTTTGGCTCCGGCAAAAATATTTCTGCCCCATCCTCCAGTTCAAAACCATACAGGGTAAAGATGTGGCAGGAGTCCATTCGTTTGAACAAAAGCAGTTCGTGCCGCCCGCTTTCCAGATTTTCCGCAATCGTGTATACTTTTGTTCCCTGCTCCATATCCAATGCGAACTTTCCCTGCTCACCATCCAAAATATATCCAATATAATTGGTCCAGTAATTTCTTCGGTTCGAAATTTTCACTTTCACAAAGGTTCCGGTGAAAATCAGCTTTACATAACTTGCTGCGTACACAAAAACAGGTTCTGCCGGGCAGTCAAAATCAATACGCCCGCTGTATTGTAATGCAGCATTATCAGGATATATGTACATTCTTTTTTCTCCTTCCGTCATTTACAAAAAGGCTGCCACTTCGGACAGCCCTTCTGCAAGAAATAAATTAAGTTAGAAAGGAAAGGCTTCTGCTGACAGCTTCTGCCACTAGCGTCTGCCAATCTCTGTATCTGTACTATTTACAACACTGTGATCTTTGATGTAATCAATGATATCGTCCAGTTCTGTAAAAGCAAGACCTACATAACTGTCTGCTGCGCCATAATAAATCGCAATCTTTCCAGTCTTTGAATCGTGGATCGTTGCACATGGGAAGCATACATTTGGCACAAATCCGCGTTCCTCATACCACTCTTCCGGTGTTAAGAGGAAGTTCTCACAACGGTATTTGACAATGGAAGGATTGTCAATGTCTAAGATTGCTCCACCGATGGAGTATACATATCCGTTACAGGTTCCGCTTACTCCATGGTAGAATAGCAGCCATCCCTCATCTGTCTCGATCGGCGCTGCACCTCCACCGATTTTTAAGGACTCCCACCATTCAGAACCTTTTCCCATCACATGACGGTGTCTGCCCCAGTAAACCATATCCGGGCTTTCACTGATAAAAATATCGCCAAATGGTGTATGTCCACTGTCAGAAGGTCTGGATAACAGCATGAAGTTACCGTTAATTTTTCTCGGGAATAAAACTGCATTTCTGTTAAATGGTAAAAATGGATTCTCGATTCTTGTAAATGTCTTGAAATCAGTTGTCTTTGCCATACCGATTGCTGCGCCATAGAAATCCTGACACCAGATAATGTAGTAGGTATCTTCCACTTTTACAAGTCTTGGATCATATGCATAGACCGGCATAAATGGTTTTCCATCTTCGTCTACAAACTGGATCTTGTTTTCTTCAAAATTCCAATGGATCGCGTCTTTGCTTCTTCCCATATAAATGTATGGGATTCCGTTGGTCTGTTCTCCACGGAACACACCGATAAACTCTCCTTCATAAGGCATAACAGCACTGTTAAAAATACGTGCCACTCCTTTTAATGGATTTCTTCCGATGATCGGATTCTCACTGTATCTCCAGATTGGAGCATCGGTCAGGTTCGCCGGGCGCTCCTGCCATGGTACATTTGGTACTTCCAGGCTTAACATTTTATATTTGCTCATAATAATCCTCCTTGTTTTGCGAAGCAAAATCCGAACTCATGTGAGGAGAGGATTTAGCCTCATTGTTTTGTTTATTCACGATTTAATAATTCCAGATTTTTCTTGATCAGATCACATCTCTGTGCCACACACTCTACTGAGCGAAGCGGATCTGTTGGCGTATTGAACACATAATCGATCAGTTTATCTAAGGTTGTCGTTGCAACATGCATTCTTGTATCCGAAGATGCATAGTAAATAAACACTTCATTGTTCTCATTTACGATTGCTCCGTTGGTGAACACGACATTGCTGACATCCCCCACGCGTTCTTCTCCTCTTGGTCCGATCAGAAGTCCTGACGGCTCTGCGATCACCTTGGACGGATCTTTTAAATCCGTTGCGAAAGCATAGATCACATAGCGAAGTCCTGCTGCGGTATTACGCACACCATGCGCAATATGGATCCATCCACGGTCTGTCTTGATCGGTGCCGCTCCGGCTCCGTTTTTTGCTTCTGTGATGGTGTGATATTTGCGGAGACTTGTCATTTTCTCCTCGCCGATCACTGCATGCGTAATGTCATCACACAGACCGAATCCAATTCCACCGCCGCTTCCTGTCTCAATAAAATCGTCCATTGGTCTTGTATAGAATGCATACTTTCCATTGACAAATTCCGGATGCAGTACAACATTTCTCTGCTGGGGAGAATTCAAAGTAACAAGATTATCTAATCTCTCCCAGTGTTTTAAATCTTTTGTACGTACGATTCCTGCTGCAGCGACTGCTGCTGACAGGTCATTGACGGAAGTATCCTTGCTCTCTGAGCAGAACACGCCATAAATATAACCATCCTCATGTTTTGTCAGACGCATGTCATAAACATTTGTCTCTTCCGGGCAGGTGTCTTCGAGTAAAATCGGGTAATCCCAGAAACGGAATCCATCCACTCCGTTGTCACTCTCTGCCACACCGAAAAATGATTTTCTGTCGTTTCCTTCAATTCTTGCAACCAGATAATATTTTCCGTTCAACTCGATTGCACCGGAGTTCATCACTGCGTTGATGCCAAGACGCTCCATAAAATATGGATTTGTCTCTTCGTTCAGGTCATATCTCCAGGTAAGCGGAATATGCTCTCTTGTCAATACCGGATATTCATAACGGTCATAGACACCGTTATAAAAATCAGATTTTTTATTTTTCCGGCTTAAGAGTTTTTCCTGATCTTTTAATAACTCATAATATTTTTTGTGAACCATTTTTTATATCCTCATTTAATTTTCTATTTTTCTGCACGTTTTATCAGTTCCATACACATGCGTCCATTGTGATACGGGCATTTCCACGGTTCTACGACCGGTCTTCCCTCGATTGGAGAACCATCTTTCTTTACTTCCCAGAACCACTCGGAGCCGATCCGCTTATCGATCACATACTCTTTGATAAACTCCCATTCACTGACCGCTGCCTCCAGATACTCTGTTCTCTCCGGTTCTTTTTCATAACCATTTAAAAAGCCAATCACTGTCTCCGCCTGTACCCACCAGACACGGTTTTCATTGACGACACCGCGGTCACATTCATTTGCCAGGGAATGTCCGTCAAATGCCACATGGAAAATCTGATTTGTCAGATCTTTTGTGATCGGTGTCATTTTCCTGCGGTAATCATCCCTTCCAAGCACTTCCACTCCACGATCCATCAGCCATGCTGTTTCGATGTCATGTCCATAGGAATGAAGGTCTAAAATACTGTGATACTCCCGGTCAAAAAAGACTTCCTGTCTGTGAAGTTTTTGATTATACACTTTTTCTGCAAAGGTATCCATGATCCACATCAGGCGTTTTTCCACTTTGCTTCTGGCACTTACTGCCCATGTGTCGTCCAATGTTTTTGCCACACGGACAAACTCTGTGTATGCCTCAAATACATGAAGCAGCGTGTTCATCGTCTTGTCGGCAAGCACACCGTTCTCAGACAGTTTTTCATTGGATTCCGGCTTAAAGTCAATGGTAAATGCTTCTAAATATCCGATCTCATCGGTGCATTTTTCTTCGATCAGTTCAAAGAGCTGATATGCTGTTTCCAAAGCTTCCCTATCGCCGGATGCCTCAAAATAAGACGACAGTGCATAGATGCAAAATGCCTGATTATAAGTATGTTTTGTAGTATCTTCCGGAGTTCCGTCATAGTTTAACGACCAGAAAATGCCGCCGTTCTTTTTGTCAATACATTTTTCTTTCAGAAATTCATATCCGTGTTCTGCCTCGGAAAGCAGACTTTCATCTGCCTTCCCGGCATTTTTTAACACGGTATATGCATTGGAGAAGAACCATGTGATCCTGCTGTTTAAGATACAGCCCTTTACTGCTTTTTTATCTAATTCGAGGTCATAGGAAAGCCATCCATAATAGCCGCCATACTGATCATCTCTTAATTTCTTCCAAAACGGGATAATTGTCTGTTCCAAATGTTCTCTGGCTTCTTTCGCCAGACGCTGTTTTTCGTTCATCATAAGCCTCCCTCCTGAAACATCCAGTAAAATTATGTCCTGATTTAACCTTTTACAGCTCCAGCAGTAATACCACTGTAAATCTGTTTCTGACATACGACAAAGACGATCAATGCCGGAAGCAGTGAGATGATAACACCTGCACAGATAAGGTTATACTGGCTTCCAAGTGGTCCGGTAAAGGTATACAGGGAAATCGCCATTGTCTTTAATTCCTGTTTGTTCAAATAAAGGTTTGCTGCATAGTATTCATTGTACACGCCGACACCTTTTAAGATACATGCGGTTACGATCGCCGGTTTTAGCAGAGGGAGCATGATCTTCCAATAAATCTTGAAATAAGAAGCTCCATCAATGATCGCAGATTCATCTAATGATACCGGAATGTTTTCCATGTACTGGATAAAAATGTAAATGGAGATAACATCAGTTCCCATCATCATGATGATGTATCCATATAAATGATTGATAAAACCGAGTTCATACATAATCTGATATACGGTTACCTGCATCGCAACACCCGGTAATAAGGATGCGAATAAGAACAGATTTCGGATCAGTCCGTTTCCCGGAAATTTGAAACGGTTTAATACATAGGCAAGCTGTGTACCGATAATAACAGATCCTGCAAGTACGCAGAGCATAACGATCACGGAGTTAAGAAATGCCCTGCCCATGTTGGCACGCTGGAATGCCTCCACAAAGTTAGAAAAGTTCAGCCAGCTCTCCGGCAGTGTCATAACATTTGTTGACTGATATTCCTGTTTTGTCTTGAATGCTGTGATCACACAGGAGATGATCGGTACAACGGATACCAGTGAGAAAAATACAAGGGATACATATTTTACAACAATCCATATCATCTGTGTGACAGAGTAATGTTTTCTATTCTTTTTCATTTATGCTGCCCCCTTTTTTGCTGCTTTTTTCTGTTTGATATATTCTTTTCTACGCTTACGCTCCTCTTTGGTCATAACCTCGTCGGTCTGATCCGCATTCCGGTAAATGTATTTGAAGAATAATTTCTGTAAGATCGTACATGCAAAAATAATGAGTAACAATACGACTGCCATTGCAGATGCAAGACCTACCTTCTGGTTGGTGTGTGCGATCCTGTTCATGTTGATGAAGTAAGTTGCTGTTCCGTTTGCACCGTCTGTGATAACGTATGGCTGTTCGAATGCACTGAGTGCACCGGTGATGGATAAAATAACGTTTAACGTTACAATTGTTTTAATGCTTGGCAGTATTATATGTAAAAACTGCTGAAATTTATTTGCACCGTCTAATTCGGCTGCTTCATACATCTCTGCGTCTACAGACATAATAGCTCCAATGAAAAGAACCATATTATTACCAAAATATCTCCAGACAGATGTTGCAACCAAAGACCAGTTGTTGATCTTCTGGTCTTTTAACCAGTACGGAAGACTTTCCAGGTCAAATCCACACCATCCTAAAATCGTATCGAATACGAATCCTCTGGTATAGAAGTATTTAAAAATAAAACCAATGGCAATACCACTGATCAGATATGGGAAAAACATTAATCCCTTGAAGAAGTTACCGCCTTTTGTCTTGAAACTCAAAATTGTTGCCAGATATAAGGCAAGTGCAAGCTGGACAATGGAACCAGCCATATAATATAGGCTTAATGTTAATGATGCAAAAATATCTTTGTTCCGGAATACTTCTGCATAATTTTTTAATCCAACAAAAACTCTTTTGTCTACCGGAGTCGTGTATTTCATCTTATAAAAACTGAATTTCACCATCTCTCCGAATGGCAGATATGTAAAAATAAACAACAAAGCAAGTGGAATAATCATAAACGCCAGTATAATCAGTGTTTGCTGTCCCTTTCTGCTTTTGAACCATTTCAGCGCTGTCATATCAATCTCCATCCTTTTCTTTCTAACTGTGCAGCTTTCACTGCTCCCCAACCTATTTCTATTTTTGTCTGCACCAAAAGCAAACCCTATTAAGAAAAAAGCTGCCGCACTAAAAGACTTCTTATTTTAGCGCGGCAGTCTCTTAAAAATTCATAGCCACCTTTTTATCAGTGATTATTCTTCTGTAATCTCAACACCGTTGTCTTCCTGTGCCTGTGTCCATGCTGCGTTCCATTCTGCCATGATGTCATCAAAGGACTCATCTCCATTTGCTGCATGCTCGATGATCTTCTGGACTTTATCTTTACCACCAGCATTGATCATTAAGTCAGAATCAGCATTTAATGCATTTAACAGATCTTCTTCACCTGCTGCTGCAGACTCATCTGAAACAAAGATCACATCTCCGAATGCTTCATATGCATCCGGATAATCATTGTCAGCTAACTCAATCGGAATACCGCCTTCATTGTAAGCAAATCCGGATTCCTCTGTCAGCCATTTTACGAATACCATAGCTGCTGCCTGATTTTCTTCGGAAGAATTTACGTTGATACCATAGCTGTAGTCAGCGCCTGAAGATGCATACTGCTGTCCGCCTATTGTGATCGGGAATGGCATATAACCAACATCTTCACCGTGTTCATCAGCTGCTACCATCTGTGAGTAAGCCCATGAACCAAGTACCATTGTTGCGATCTCACCACGGTTGATCATACCCTTGGAATCTTCCCATGCTGTTGTAGAGTAATCATCCTCTGTCAGACCATCTGCAACTGCATCATAGAGAACTTTGTATAATGCATATGGATGTGTTCCATCGCCATAATCTTTGAACGGATCTTTTGTATGAAGAAGTTTCTGATTCATGTATGTAGCATCACCTGTTGTTGTTCCGGCGATCTGTCCATCCCACTGCTCCATTGGCCATCCATCTGCATAGTTTGTATAAAGTGGGATAATGGAAGAATCATATGCTTTGATTGCTTTTAAAGCATCGATAAATTCATCCGGAGTTTTTGGGATCTCAGTCACGCCTGCTTCCTCAAACACTCTCTTATTGTAAACAATGCCCTGTGCATTTCCGGTAGAAGGTACGCCGTAAACCAATCCGTCATAATCCCATGTATTTGCAAAACGGATCTGTTTTGACATTTCATCTAATGTTCCATATGGAAGGAAGTATGTGCTTAAATCAACTTTGTCTACTGCCGGGATCATCATGATATCGCCCCAGTCGCCACTCTGTAAACGAAGAATGGAATCATCAGAGTAGTTTGTATCCGTCTCAATTTCTACCGTGATGTTTGGATACATTTTATTAAAATCTGCAATGTATGCATCCCAGTTCTTTCCAGGGTAGCTGGCTTCTGCCATATCTGTTCTCTGGTTAAACACATGAATGGTTGTTGTAATATCTGTGTAGCTTTCCCCTAACACAATACCTGCATAAGAAAGTTCTCCATCTGCAGATGCATCTGATCCTGTGTTGGATGCAGATCCTGTCTCTGTGGAAGGTGCTGCATTACTGTCTGTACTGCTTGTACCCTCGTTACTGCCGCATGCTGCCATGCTAAGCGTCATCGCTGCTGCTAATGAAACGGCTAAAACTTTTTTCAATTTCATAGTTTGTTTTCCTCCTTTAGCTATCTTTAACTTGTTTTTTAGCTTGATTTAAGCATATATCATTTTATTAATTAAGTCAATTGTTTTCTGTCCTTCTTTGTGCTTTTCTACTTTATATACAAGATTAAATTATCTTTTTTGTATATTATGAATAATTAATTTTTTTAAATTAATTTTTTAGCTTATTTTATTGCTTAATTTTCTTTTATATTTTAGTTTAAAAATTAATTTAATCACATGAATATGTAATTTTCCTTGCAGAGCATTTTTATGTAATAGAAACAAAGTTCCTATTACATAAAAAAGAAAGCTGCAAAAGTGATCTACTTTTACAGCTTTCCATACTAACTGATATCCGTAACACTCTCCCGAATCACCAGATGTCCTTCCACAATGCTTATACCCTGCCTGTAATTTTCACCATTCAGTTTTTTGAGCATAATATGAATCGCACGCCGTGCCATCTCCTTAATATCTACTTCATAGGTTGTAAGCGGCACGTCACAAAGTCCTGGATACAGATAATTATCATAGCCGACCACTGAAATGTCTTCCGGCACACGATATCCGTTCTGACGCAGTTTTGGAATAAAATAGCTTGCCGTCACATCTGAATTACAGACAAACGCTGTCGGCATATCCTCCGGAAGTTTCATGTAGAGATCTGCATCAATAACCCCCGTCTCCTTGTCACGGTCTTCTAGCAGCCACTCATCCTTTATTCTTTCCCCATGCTCCATCATGGATTTCATATATCCCAAATAACGGTCTGTAATAGATCCGGTGGAAAGGATCGTTCCAATATATCCGATCTTACGATGTCCCATATCGAATAGATAATTGGTCAGCCGGTAGGCTCCATAATAGCTGTCTGAGATCACTGCATCTGTCTTCCGGTCCTCCGTGCAGAAATCCAGATACAAGATTGGAACATTTGCTTTCCGGTTTAATACTTTTAAATACTCATCCTGCATCCTTCCGATAATGATCAGGCTGTCTGCCTTCTGCTCCTGGATCAGGATTGGGACTGTCCCATTCTTTTCTTCCTTCTCGCCGACCGCTTCCATCAGCGTAAAACAACCCTTGGATACAGCTTTTGTTGCCACCTGCTGATACATCTGCCAGTAAAAAGATTCATACAAGCCCATATATCTGGTGGCGATCAGCACTCCGATATTATAACTATTCCCTGTATTCTGGCTCTTTCTTGCAGACGGCTGCTGATAACCCAGCTCCTCCGCAAGACTTTTTATCTTTTCCCGCATTTCCTCACTGACACCCTTTTGTCCGGAGAGCGCCTTGGAAACTGTGACGGTGCTGACTGACAACCGCTCTGCGATGTCGGCCAGTTTCACTGCCTTCGCCATGTCCTCACCTCTTATTTTTTATTATTATTTCAAATAATACCAAATTTTATATTTACTCCGCCGCCTTCACATGGATCAACACAGACTGGAAATCGCCCCACATATTCGGGATATTGATTCCGGCATGCATCAGTGTATCTCCATGATAAACACCTTTGTCCCCTTCAATCTGGTAGTTTCTATCCGGCTGCAGTCCCTTCAGGCAGATTCTGCGGCTGTGATAATTCGGGCGGTTTAACACCTGTACAAATGTGACAAGTGCCTCTTTCTTATCTTTGGATACAACCTCATAACAGTCGTATTCATGATTCTTTGCATAGGAAGCAATGCGATAATAGTCACCCTCACGCACAAGATCATTGTATTTGTGATACATGGCCGTCTGCTCCGGAATGAGTTTTCTGTCCTCCTCCGGGATTTTGGTGATATCAAGTTCATAGCCAAATGTTCCCGCCAGCGCCACATTTCCTCTTGTTGCAAACGGAGTAACCCGTCCCACCGTATGATTCGGACAGTCCGATACGTGTGCGCCCATAGTGGACAGTGGATAGATTAGCGCCGTACCCTCCTGTATCTTCAACCGTTCGATTGCATCGGTATCATCTGAGCACCAGATCTGCGGGCTGTAATATAACATTCCGGGATCAAAACGGGCACCGCCGCCGGAACAGTTTTCCAACAAAAGATCCGGAAACTCTGTCATGAGACGTTCCTGCAGTTCATAGACCCCCAGCACATAACGGTGCATGAGTTCTCCCTGATGTTGTTCATCTAAAAAGCTGCTTCCAAGATCCGTGAGCTGACGGTTCATATCCCATTTTACATAGGCGATATTGGCGCTCCGCAAAACAGATGCCACCGCTTCGTACACATAATCCCTGACTTCTTTTCTGGACAGATCCAGCACAAACTGATTTCTCGAACGGCATGGTGTCCTGTCCGGAAGTGCTATTGCCCAGTCCGGGTGTTCCTCATACAGTTTTGAATCCGGTGAGATCATCTCCGGTTCAAACCAGATACCAAACTGCAGACCGATCACATTCACTTCATCGACAAGATGTTTCAGTCCGCCGTTGATTTTTTCTTCATTGACCTGCCAGTCTCCGAGGCTTGTATTATCATCATTGCGGTGACCGAACCATCCGTCATCCATAACCAGCATCTCAATGCCGCATTTTTTCGCTTCTTTTGCGATGGCAATGAGTTTTTCCGTATTAAAATCAAAATAGGTTGCTTCCCAGTTGTTGATCAG
>ERZ773107.364-NODE-364-length-49620-cov-26.642651_pt1 | contig 49620 bp, 51 predicted proteins | sample MGYA00580571_ERZ773107 | MGnify/ENA primary metagenome ERZ773107 (study PRJEB29015, sample SAMEA2737843) | human gut metagenome | biome: human gut; feature: human-associated habitat; material: faeces | place: China | collected 2012 ... | reverse complement strand
TCAAGCGGAGCGCCGCCAGTATGCTGGCGATGTTCGGCGGGTGGCTGCTGGCGGGATGGCTGGAGGAGTCGGATGAAAACCGGGCTTATTTCAGGGAGTGTCTCGCCAGACGGGAGCTGCCCGCGTCGGCCAAGGCGGAGCGGGAATGGGCGCGTTTCGCAGCCCGCAACAAGATCCTGTTCGCTGTCCCCGAGGTCGCCGGACGGCGCCGGAGTCGGTTCCTGCGCTATGTGGCGGCGGCCGCCGTGGTTGCGGCGGGCGTTTGCGCCGTGTGGTTCTGGCAGCGCACCCCCGATGTCGCGTCCGAAGCCGGGGCCGGGGCGGAGATCAGCGCCGCACAGCCCTTGGAATACCGCACGGCGTGCGGCGAGAGGCTCGACATCGTGCTGCCCGACGGGTCGAAGGTCTGCATGAATTCCGAGGCGACGCTCACCGTGGACCCGGGATTCGGGAAGGCGACGCGCGAGATCGAGTTCGACGGCGAGGCGTTTTTCACCATTTCGCCCGACAAAAACTGTCCGTTCATCATCCACAGCGCCAACAACAACTATACGGTGCTGGGAACGTCGTTCAACCTGCAATCCTACGCCCGGGAGAATTTCGCCGTGGTGACGCTCCATACGGGGTGTTTGCAGGCGCAGGCCCGGAAGGACGTCATCATCCTCGACCCCCTCGACACGGCGATCGTCTTCTGGATCGCAGCCTCGGCCCTGTCGTTCATCCTCGCGCTGTTCGTCTCGAAGAAGTCGCACGCGTAAGAACCTTCAGACTGAAACGATGTGCGTGCGATTCGATCTCATGCGCCCTTGCGGCGTGAATCGCTATGCGCTGGCCCTTGTTGCCCGGGCGCCGGCCGGGGATGGGGCCTTGCTGTCAATGTGACGAGCGGTGCAAGTGGGGGGGCGAACAAAACGAAAATGAAAAACCGCAGCCGATTGACAATCAGCTGCGGTTTTGTTTTCGTGTGCCCAGGACAAGACTCGAACTTGCACGAACGTAATTGTTCACTACCCCCTCAAAGTAGCGTGTCTACCAATTTCACCACCTGGGCATTGCTCTCCCGAATCAACTTTCGGGAGTGCAAATATAGGCACTATTTTGCGATTCGCAAAATTTTTGCGGAAAAAACGACAAAATTTGCATGGGGACCGCCCGGGTCGTTCTGCGGCGGTCCCGGAATGCTTTATTTGAGCGTCATCTCCTTGAGCAGGTAGCCCGCTCCGCCGACACGGTCCACAACGAACAGCACGTAGCGGATGTCCACGGCGATGTTGCGGCAGATCGCAGGGTCGAAGGCGATGTCGCTCATCGTCGAACGCCACGTGCGGTCGAAATTGATGCCGATGAGTTCGCCCCCGGCGTTCAGCACCGGCGATCCCGAATTGCCGCCCGTGGTGTGGTTCGTCGCCAGGAAGCAGACCGGCACGGTCCTGCGGCCGTCGATCACCGTGCCCCAGCGGCCGTAGTTCTTCGATGCGTAGAGGTCGCGCAGCGACTGCGGAATGTCGTAGTCGTAAATTTCGGGATTGTCCTTGGCGATGATGCCGTCGAGCGTCGTCTGCGGTTTGTGGTATTCGCCGTCGGCGTACTCGTATCCGGCCACGGAGCCGTAGGCCACGCGGAGCGTCAGGTTGGCGTCGGGATAGAAGGCCCGCTCGCGGTCCCATTCGCGCAGCCCTTTTATATAAGTAGTATAAAGTTCGTTGAGGATTTTGCTGTTGAGGTTGCGCAGCGACTTGGTTCCCAGCATCCACGAGATGTGGTCGAGCATACGTTTGGTCTCTTCGCGCAGTCTGACTGCGGGTTGCATGGCCACGCTGTCGGAGCCTTCCCATACGGCCTCGAAAAGGGCGTCGGCGTAGGCTTCCGGCGATTTGTAACGGGCCATGCCTTCGGCGTAGGAGGGCGTGCGGTAAACCTTCGGGCAACGGCCGTATTCGCGGAACGCATGGCGCCAGAGCGCCTGCTCGGCGAACTTGCGCCGGGCGAAGCACTCTTCGGCCCGTTCTTCGGGGGTGTAGGCTGCCGGCAGCGTCGAGAGCGTTTCGCGCGTGATTTCGTAAGCGAAATAGGCGTCCATGATCCGGTCGTACTCGGCGCGCAGGCCCATCACTACGCCGGCGTATTCGGGACGTCCCACGGACCACAGTCCGAACTGCGTCTCGTAATCGAATTTCGCTGCGACGGTTCCGCGGCGGTCGATGCCCAGCGCTTCGCCCTGCCATTTTTTCCAGGCGTTGGCGATCGAGGCGTGCTTGGCGGCGTAGTGGATGCGCAGCGCGGGGTCGGACTCCTGCGCTTTGGTGATGATGTCGAGACGGCCCGTGCGGACGGCGATCTTGGCCGGGTCGGAACGCTCGGCGATGTAGGCCACGGCGTCGGAGAGGATGTACTCCTGCGTGTTGCCCGGGAAACCGTAGATCATCGTGAAATCGCCCTCTTTAACCCCTTTCGTGGATATGCTGAAGTGTTTTTTCGGACGGTAGGGGACGTTCTGGGGTGAGTAGGCCGCCGGACGGTTGTCCTTCGAAGCGTAGACGCGGAACATCGAGAAATCGCCCGTGTGGCGGGGCCAGATCCAGTTGTCGGTGTCGCCGCCGAACTTGCCGATCGACGAGGGCGGCGCGGCCACCAGGCGCACGTCGTCGAACTGCTCGTAGACGAACAGGAACTGCTGGTTGCCGTAGTACATCTGTTCGACCGAGGCTTTGTAGCCCGTGCCTTCGGCCTTGGCTTTTTCGACGATCTGCGCGGCCGTCTCGCCCGCGGCGATCCGGTCGGTCACCTCCTCCATGCGGACGAGGAAGCGGACCCAGAGTTTTTCGTTGGGCAGCTCCTCGGCCCGCGACATGGCCCAGAAACCGTTGGTCAGGTAGTCGTGCTCGACGGTCGAATGTTTCTGGATGGCGTCGTAGCCGCAGTGGTGGTTGGTGAGCAGCAGGCCTTCGGGCGAAATGAGTTCGCCCGTACAGCCGCCGTTGAAGAGTACGACGGCGTCTTTCATCGAGGCCTTGTTGATCGAGTAGATGTCTTCGGCCGTGAGGCGGAAGCCTTTTGCGCGCATGTCGTCGATGCGTTCGGAGATCAGGCTCGGGAGCCACATGCCCTCGTCGGCCAGTGCAGGCAGGAGGACAAGGGCGGCGAGCAGGGTCAGCAGGGTGCGTTTCATGGATTCAAAAATTTATCTAATTCGGTGTATACTTTCTGGACGGGAAGTCCCATGACGTTGTAGAACGAGCCTTCGATGCACTCGATGGCGGCGTAGCCGATCCACTCCTGAATGCCGTATGCCCCGGCCTTGTCGAAGGGTTGGAAGGTGTCGACATAGTAGGCGATCTCCTCGTCGGTGAGCGTGCGGAACCAGACATAGGTCAGCGAAGTGAAGTGGGTCATCCGCGCGGCGGAGCGCAGGGTGACGCCGGTTGTGACCAGATGATGCGCGCCCGACAGGATTTTCAGCATGCGGCGGGCGTCGTCGCGGTCGCGGGGTTTGCCGAGAATCTCCCCTCCGTGCCATGTCGAGCCTTCGGCCGTCATCCGGAATTCGCCGCCGGCCAGCACGACGGTGTCGGCCGTGAGCAGGATGTCGTTTTCGAGCAACGGAACCGGATAGGCTTCGCTTTTGAGCGTCGAGAGGTACTCCGAAACGCCGATAAGCGGAAGGTCGTCGGGATAGGTCTCCTCGCAGTCGAATTTTTCGGCCAGCTCGTAGGGCAACCCGCAGCCGGTCATCAGCTCCCGCCGCCGCGGCGACTGCGACGCCAGCAGCAGGCGGTAGGGTTTGAGTTTGTCGTTGAGCAGCATGTATAAAGGTGAAAAATTAAAGGTGAAAGGTGAAAAGTTTTACGGAGCGGTTCTGCTTTTTTTCGATTTCGGAACAATCGTTTTTCAAGGTTCATCTGATGTCGAAATTTAACAGTTCGCGTCCTTCGAGCGCAGCGCGCAGTGTGTCGCCGGGGCGGACGGGGCCCACGCCGGCTGGCGTTCCGGTGTAGAGCAGGTCGCCCATGCGCAGGGTCATGTATCGCGACACCGTGGCGATGATCCGGTCGACCGTGAAGAGCATTTCCGCCGTGTCGCCTCTCTGGCGGCGCTCCCCGTTCACGTCGAGCGTGAAGTGCAGCCGCTGCACGTCGCCGCCCAGCTCCTGCAAGGAGACGAATTCCGGCGAGATTGCCGCCGAGCGGTCGAAAGCCTTGCAGCTCTCCCACGGAAGCCCCTCGGCGATGGCCCGCCGCTGGAGGTCGCGGGCCGTGAAGTCGATGCCCAGTCCCACCTCGTCGTAATAGCGGTGGGCGAAACGCTCGGCGATGGCCTTGCCCACGCGGTTGATCCGCACCACCAGTTCGCATTCGTAGTGCACCTCCTGCGAGAACGACGGGATGTAAAACGGGTCGTTGTTGCGCAGCAGCGCCGTGTCGGGCTTGAGGAAGAACATCGGTTCCTCGGGGAGTTTCCCGCTGTCGTTGAGCTGTTCGTGCAACTCGGCGGCATGTTCGGCGTAGTTGCGGCCTATGCAGATGATTTTCATGCTCTCTCCTTATTTATTGTGGTCGTAGCGCTGTGCCCGGACCACCATCCAGATCACGTAAACCGGCAGGTAGACAGCGAGGATTATGGAAAAAGCCTCCTGTTGGCCGGTCAGTTCGAGTATTGTTGTAAATAAAATCAATAAACCTCCGATTATCACCAGGTGTCGTCGCATGAACGACGAAAGACCGTCGATGTCGACGTTTTTGCGTTTCTCCTTCGGCAGGGTGTTGTAACCCGAGATCAGCATCGGGAACCGTTTGACCAGCAGGCCGCATACGATTACAAATGCTCCGGCGAGCAGAGGAGCGAGCGGGTCGTTCATCGGAAGCTATTTTATTTTCTGTGCGTGTAGTTCTGCGACCATCCGTGCCGCAAACCGTTCGCTGGCTCCCGGGCCTCCGATGATCGTTTTCAGTTCGCCGAAGTCGGCGAGCATCTTTCCGCGCTTGCTGCCGCCGCGCAGGATCGCCCGCAGCTCGCGTTCGGCGCGGTCGACCGAGAAATCCGACTGGATGATCTCGGCGACGGCCTCGCGCCCCAGGTTCAGGTTCACGAGCGACACCCAGGGGACCTTCAGCACGTAGGGCCGCAGCCAGACCTGCCACCACACCGTGCGGTAGACCACCACTTCGGGAATGCCCAGCAGGGCCGTTTCGAGCGTCGCCGTGCCCGACGTCACCACGGCCGCCTCGGCCGCCGCAAGCGTCTCGTAGGTCTGGTCGCAGACGTAGCGGATGTCGCTTCCGGCTGTGTATTGTTCGTAAAGCGCCCGGTCGAGCCATGCGACGCCCGCCACCACGAACTGGCGCTCGGGGAATTTTCGCGACAGCGCGGCCATCAGCGGCAGGTTGTCGCGGATCTCGTTCCGGCGGCTGCCGGCCAGCAGGGCGACGATCGGGCGTTGGTCGAGGGAGTTGCGGCGGCGGAACTCCTCGGGCGTCGGGAGCGTCGTCCGCCGGGCCTCGATGGCGTCGACGAGCGGGTTGCCCTCGAAAACGGGCGTGATGCCGTGTTTCGGGAAATAGGTGCGCTCGAAGGGGAAGATGATGAAGAGCCGGTCGACGTATCTGCGGATCGCCTTCACCCGCCATTCGCGCCACGCCCAGACCTTCGGGGCGATGTAATAGAAGGTGCGGATGCCGTGCTCTTTGGCCCAGCGGGCCATCTTCATGTTGAATCCCGGATAGTCCACCAGAATCAGCACGTCGGGGGCGAACTCCGCCACGTCGGCCTGACACTCCCGCATCTGCCGCCGGATGGTCCCGAGGTTCTTCAGCACCTGCACGATGCCGAAGAACGAGGTCTCCCGGTAGTGTTTGCGCTGGTTCTCCGCGCCGCCCGCCGCGGCCATGCAGTCCCCGCCCCAGAAGCGGAATTCCGCCCCGGGATCGGCTTTTTGCAGCCCTCGGATCAGGTTTGCGCCGTGCAGGTCGCCCGAAGGCTCCCCGGCGATGAGGTAGTATTTCATCTTTTCGATTTTATAGGGCGCCTTTTGCCCTGCCTCGTCCTTCGCAAAAGGGAAATACACTGGTATGTCCCTTCTGCGTCGGCCTTCGTTATGTCAAAATCCGCTCCTCTAAAATCAAAAAGTGCGGGAGCGTAAGGGGGCTGCTATTCGTTGAGCAGGTCGGGGCGCAGGCGCTTGGTGCGTTCGTAGGCCTCGTTGTCCTGCCATTTGGCGATCTCGGCGAAGTTGCCCGACAGCAGCACGTCGGGGACCCGCCAGCCGCGGAACTCCGCCGGCCGCGTGTAGACCGGGGGAGCCAGCAGGTTGTCCTGGAACGAGTCCGTGAGGGCCGACGCCTCGTCGCCGATGGCCCCGGGGATGATCCGCACGACCGAGTCGGCGATGATGCAGGCCGCCAGCTCGCCGCCCGTCAGCACGTAGTCGCCGATCGAGATCTCGCGCGTTACGAGGTGCTCGCGGATGCGGTGGTCGATACCCTTGTAATGGCCGCAGAGGATGATGATGTTTTCCAGTGTCGAGAGGCGGTTGGCCTCGTGCTGGTCGTAGCGGATGCCGTCGGGCGAGGTGTAGATGATTTCGTCGTACGGCCGTTCCGACTGGAGCTTCTCGACCAGTTCGAAGACCGGTTCGCACTTCATAACCATTCCCGCCTCGCCGCCGAACGGATAGTCGTCGGTGGTCTTGCGGCGGTCGTGGGCATAGTCGTGCAGGTTGTGGACGACGATTTCGACCAGCCCTTTGTCCTGCGCCCGCTTGAGAATCGACTCGTTGAGCGGCGAGGTCAGGAGTTCGGGAACCGAGGTGATGATGTCAATGCGCATGGCGATTCATAATTCATAAGTAATCAAGTTGTTATTCTGCTCTGATTCTGGTTCCCGACCGCCGTATTCGTCGTCTTCGACGCCGTTTGCAAGTCTGACCCCATCCCAAACCCTTCCCTCGGGGAAGGGCTTGGTGCCGCTGTGCGGCAAAATCGGAGCTTCCGACCCTCGGAGCAAAATATAATTACCATTCATAGTCAGTTTCCGGGGCGGAAGATGATGTCTTTCGACGAGTCGTCCGTCAGCGGGATCTCCCGTCCGCGGTCGAGCGTGTAACCCGTGTAGCCCAGTTCGGTGAAGAGCGCGACGATCTGCGGGCGGTTTTCGCCGCCCGTTTCGATCAGCACCGTGGGGCGGTGACGCTCCAGCAGGGGGCGCATTTCCCGCATCACGATGACCTCGTAACCCTCGATGTCGCATTTGATGAAGTCGAGGCGCTCCAGTTTGCCGAACAGTTCGCTGCCGCGGCGCATCTGGGCCGTGAACTCCACGTCGGCTCGGCCGCCGGCGTCGTTTACGAAGTTCTGCCCCGTGCCGAAGTAGCCCGTCTCGCGCGCCGAGTCGTTGGCCATCACGATGGGTTTCGACTCCGTGCCCAGGGCGTAGGGAAGTATTTCGGTGTTGGCGCAGCGGCGGAGGTTGCGGCTCAGCACCTTGCGGATCGGGGCCACCGGTTCCACGGCGTAGACCTTGCCCGCGGGGCCTGCGAGGCGGGAGATCGTGCGGGCGTAGTAGCCGAGGTTGGCGCCGATGTCGATGCATGTGTCGCCCGCGCGGACCAGCTTCGGCAGGTGGTAGACGTACTCCGTGGCAGGGGCCTCGCGTCCGATGCCCAGCCGCTGCCAGAGGAAGAACAGCCGGCTCACGGCGCGCAGGTAGCCTTCTAACGGCAGGGTGCGGTAGAGAATCTTATGGATGAATTTCCCCAATTTCAATTTTTAATTTTTAGTTCCGGTAGTTGATCTCCTCGTTCAGCACCTCGACGATGAAGGGGTTGTAGAGCGTTTCGTGGCCGATCGTCGACTCGGGACCGTGGCCGGGATAGATGTGCACCTCCTCGCCCAGCGGAATCAGCGAGTCGAGGATCGAGCGCATGATCCACGAATAGTCGCCGCCCGGCAGGTCGGTGCGGCCGATCGACTCGCGGAAAAGCGTGTCGCCCGTGAAGAGCGATTTCGAGTCCGGCTCGTACAGCGCCACATGGCCGGGGGTGTGGCCGGGGGTGCGGATCACGCGCAGGGCGGTGTTGCCGAAACGCACTTCGGACAGGGTGTCCAGGTCGAGGTCCGCCGCGGGCATCGCGCCGATCTTCACGCCGAAGACCGAACCGCTCGTCGCTGCGTTGTCCAGCAGGAACCGGTCCTTCGACGAGAGGGCGAAGGGGATGCCGTAGCGCTGTTTGAGGTGCTCGACGCCCAGCGTGTGGTCGAAATGGCCGTGGGTGTTGACCGCCATGACGGGTTTCAGCCCGTGCTCGGCGATGAAGTTGTCCAGCGCGGCGTCCTCGCGCGGGTTGCTGTTTCCGGCGTCGATGACGATGCACGCTTTGGTGTCGTCCCAGACGACGTAGGTGTTTTCCTGTATCGGATTGAATTGCAGGCAGGCGATTTTCATAATGATGGCTGTTTTAATGCAGTCGGTTTTGCAAAGATAGTGTTTTTTACGGGATTTTACCTATCTTTATGACCCAAAACGACCTGATTCCATGAAACGATTTTTTGCGCTTTTCGCGGCTCTGACCCTGCTCTGCACGGGGATTTCGGCCCAGACGGCCGCCTGCCGGACCGAAACCGGCATTGCCTACCGCGACGCGGCGGGCGACGGCTATGTCGATTCGCTTTGCCGGCTGGACATTTGCTGGCCGGCGGATAGGAAGGGATTTCCGACCGTCGTGTGGTTCCACGGCGGGGGACTGACCGGCGGGCGGCGCGAGATTCCGAAAGCGTTGTGCGGCAAAGGATTCGCCGTGGTGGGCGTGGATTACCGCCTCGCTCCGCGCGTGAAGGTCTCCGACTGCGTGGCGGATGCCGCCGCTGCGGCCGCTTGGGTGGTGAAAAACATTGCTTCCTACGGCGGCGACCCGCGGCTGATCTTCATCGCCGGACATTCGGCGGGCGGTTACCTGACTTCGATGATCGGGCTGGACAAACGCTGGATGGCGCCCTACGGCATCGACCCCGACACGGCGTTCGCGGCGCTGATCCCTTACAGCGGGCAGGTCGTGACCCATTTCGCGCGACGCCGCGAAATGGGGATTCCCGATACGCAGGTGGTCGTGGACGACATGGCGCCGCTGAACTACATACGTCCCGACTGCCCGCCGATCCTGATCCTCTCGGGCGACCGCGGGCGGGAGATGTTGGGCCGCTACGAGGAGAACGCCTATTTCTGGCGCATGATGCAGGTGGTGGGGCATCCCGACGTCGAGATCCGGGAATTCGACGGGTTCGACCACGGCAACATGCCCCAGGCGGGCCATTACGTCGCGGTGCGCTACATCCGCGACTTTGTGAAAAAACTGGAAAGGTAATTGCGGGCCGGACCCGTAAACGGAATGACGATGAACGGATGGATGAAACTGGCGGCCGCGCTTTTCGCCGCGGTGTCGTTTGCGGGGTGTTCGCTGCTGAAGGTGGCCGTGGCCACGGGCGACCCTCTGTCGAAGGAGCAGATGAACGTGCGGACCATGACGCGCGGCTTTTACTACGACATGGCCGGCGAGGTGGCCCGTGCGGCCGACTCGATCGTCGCTGCGTCGCCCGACGTGAATGTGCGCGTAGCGGCCGTGCGGTGGAAGATCCGCGCCACGCGCGCCGGGGTGACCGCCGCCATGCAGGGCATTCCCGACGTGGCGCTGGCCGACCTGTGGATTCTGTGCCGCCGCATGAACGAGGGTTTCGCCCAGGCGCCCGATTCGCTGCTGTTCGGTCTTCAGAGCGATATCGCCCGCGACGCCGCCCTGCGGCTCGACCGCCGGGCCGGAAGGCTCGCCCGGCAGGTGCTTCCGGACGACCGCTATGCGCTGATGGAGCGGTTCGTTACGGACTACGTGCGCGACAACCCCGCCTCCGAGGGCGACGAGACCGACAACACGACCCTCGCGTGGCTGGAATACCTCCGGGCGGCCGGCGTCGAACAGGATTACGCCACCGGCTCGATCGCCGAGGTGCTGGCCGACGTCAACGACCGGCTGAGCGGCCAGACCCAGCAGGTGACCAACAGTGTGAGCTGGTCGAAGGACATCTTCGAGATGCGGCTCCGGCAGGACAGCCTGCGCCTGCAGGTCGGGGCGCAGCTCGATTCGCTGGAACGCAGTTTCAACCGTATCGTGGTCGTCGCCGAGCACCTGCCCGAGATTTCGGACAAGGTGCTGGAGGAGCTGAACCGGCAGGCCACGCAGCTCATCTGGACGATGAACGCTTCGGTGGACAACGCTTTCGCCGACTTCGATCGCCAGCGCGGCGAGTTGCAGCAATACGTTACGCGTGAGCGCGAGGCGTTGGTCGAACAGTTGCGGGCGACGGGCGACGAACTGGTCCGGACGACGCTCGACGCCGTGCCGGGGCTTGTCGGCAAAATCCTGCTCTACGTCGTGCTGGCGCTTGCGGTGCTGATCGGCGGGCCTTTCGCGCTGGGCTTCTGGCTGGGCGGCGTGCGGGCCAAAGCCCGAATTAAAAATGAAAAATTGAAAATGAAAAATTAAGCGTTGACGGTTCCGTATGATGGTTCCGATACGTTTTGCGGGGAAATAATTTTGAATTATGAATTTTGAATTATGAATTGTTTTTAACTTTGCACGCAAAGTTAAAAACCGATGGCAAGAAAGAAAGCGAACTATCCCCTCGTCGAGGGGCTTGAAATAACGACCCTCGCGGCCGAGGGCAAGGCCATGGGCCGCTGGAACGACGTGGTGGTCTTCGTTCCGCTGACCGTTCCGGGCGACGTGGTCGACGTGCAGATCCGCTCCAAACGCCGCCGCTTCATGGAGGGCTTCGTGGTCCGCTATGTGAAGAAATCGCCCCTGCGGGCCGAGGCGTTCTGCGAGCATTTCGGCGTCTGCGGCGGCTGCAAGTGGCAGAACCTGCCCTACGGGGAGCAGCTGCGCTTCAAGACCGATCAGGTCCGCGACCAGCTGACGCGCATCGGCAAGATCGAGCTGCCGGAGATCGCGCCCTGCCTCGGCTCGGCCGAGACGCAGTTCTACCGCAACAAACTCGAATTCACCTTCGCCGACCGCCGCTGGCTGACGCGCGAGGAGATCGAGTCGGCGGGCGACATCGGCGACGCGCCGGCCGTGGGATTCCACATCCCGGGGATGTTCGACAAGGTGCTGGACATCCGCAAATGCTGGTTGCAGCCCGACCCGTCGAACGGCATCCGCATGGAGGCCAAGCGGTTCTGCGTGGAGAACGGCTACACGTTCCACAACGCCCGTTCGCACGAGGGGCTGATGCGCAACATGATCGTCCGCACGGCCTCGACGGGCGAGGTGATGGTGATCGTGGTCTTCAACAGCGACGACCGGCCCCGCATCACGGCCCTGATGGACCATCTGGCGGCCAAATTCCCGGAGATCACCTCCCTGTTCTATATCGTCAATACGAAGTTCAACGACTCGGTGGGCGACCTCGACCCGGTCTGCTACCGCGGCAAGGACCATATCATCGAGGAGATGGAGGAACTGCGCTTCAAGGTGGGACCCAAGTCGTTCTACCAGACCAATTCCGCGCAGGCCTACGAACTTTATAAGGTGGCCCGCGACTTTGCCGACCTCCGGCCGGGCGACGTGCTTTACGACCTCTACACCGGGACGGGAACCATCGCCAACTTCTGCGCCGCGCGTTGCGCCCGGGTGGTGGGCGTGGAGTACGTCCCCGAAGCCATCGCCGACGCCAAGGTCAATTCGGAATTGAACGGCATCGAAAATACGGTCTTTTACGCCGGGGACATGAAGGCGGTGCTCGACGACGGATTCGTCGCCGCGAACGGCCGTCCCGACGTGATCATCCTCGACCCGCCGCGCGCGGGCGTCGACGAACCGGTGATCGAAGTCATCCTGCGCGCCGCGCCCGAACGGATCGTCTATGTGAGCTGCAACCCCGCCACGCAGGCCCGCGACCTCCAGCTGATGGACGCCGCCTACCGCGTCGAGGCCGTGCAGCCCGTCGACATGTTTCCCCACACGCACCATGTGGAGAACGTCGTGAAGCTCGTGCGGCGGTAAACGGCGCGTCCGCGCGGGACGCAACCTGAACTGCAACCTGAACCACAGACCGATGATACGAATTTTTCTGACTGCATCGTTCGCCCTGATGTTCGTCGGGGCGGTCGCCCAGTCGCCGACCATCCGCACGCAGCGGAATGAGAATAACTCCGTGGATTTTATCCTGGAGAATAAGACGCGTCCGGGGACGTTGACTGTTTTTCTGACGCTCCGGGATTTGCAGAACTGTAACACCGCTTCGGGGACCTTCAGATACGAGACCCGCTATACCGGGACGCGGCTGTTGTCTCTCCGTCCCGCCGACGATACCCGGGGCGTGAGGTACGGTTATTCATACCGCTTTTTTTAGGCCCTGTCGATAAGGAGCCCGATATCGCGTTTGTCTACCGCATGCCCACCACTGTTCGCTGGCCGGTGCGTGTGTCGCGCGGCGTGAGCGTTTACGACCGTTTCCGAAAAGAAAAGAAAGGGGCTTTGGGGTTGCATTTCGAAATGGAAAAGGGCGACACGGTCTATGCGATGCGGCGCGGCACGGTCGTGGAGGTCGGCATTCCCGAACGGGAACCCGATGCCCCGGCGGTGAGTTTTACCTCCGAAAGCCCCGATTTGCTGGTCGAGCAGCCCGATGGCACGCTGGCCTGGTATATCTGCCTCGACGGCGACAATGTGCTGGTCGAGGTCGGGGACGAAGTGCTGCCCGGAACGCCGCTGGCGCTGGCGGGAAGCTATGACGGCGAGCGATACAAAGTTTCCGTGCAGACCTTCTGGTGGGAGAGTAATCCGGACCCGAAGGAGCGGGAGCGAAAACCTTTCATCCGCAAGCATTTCTTTCCGCAGTTCGTTACGGAGGAGGGTGTCGTGTGCGTTGAAAAGGGTGTTTACCGACCCGTTGAAACCGAGGAATTGGTAATCCGCGAGATGAACAGGAAGGAACTCAAGAAACACCGCGGAGGCAAAAAGCGATAGGGAGTTGTTCAAGGCCTGATTTCGCATCGGGGATGCAGTATTTTCGTTTTTCGGCGTTTTACTGGATACAAAGGGATGGAAACCGGCCCGGCTGAAAACAGTTCCGCGCGACGCCCGGCTTGCATAATCTTTGTAATAGGTTATTTAAAAACGAAAAGACAATGAAACGACTGATTTTATTGGCGGCGGTGGCGTTTTTCGCCCTCCCCGCGGCAGCGCAGATGCAGGAGGCGTTCCCCAGCTACATTCAGGTCAACGGACGTGCCGAAAAGGAGATCGCGCCCGACGAATTCTACTTGCAGATCATCATCAACGAGCGCGACTCGAAGGGCAAGATTTCGGTCGAAAGCCAGCAGCGCGATATGATCGCCGCGCTCAAACGTGCCGGGGTCGATGTCGAGAAACAGCTCAAGATGGCCAACCTGTCGAGCGAGTTCTTCAAGAAAAACACCTCGGTGGCCACGGCCAAATACCAGTTGCAGCTGGGTTCCTCGGCGATGGTCGCCAAGGTGTGGCAGGCGTTGGACGGACTGGGCATCTCGAACGTCTCGATCCTGAAGGTCTCGCACTCGAAAATCGAACAGTATAAGGCCGAAGTGCGCGTCGAGGCGATGCAGAACGCCCGCCAGAGCGCCGCGACGCTGGCCGAAGCCATCGGGCAGAAGATCGGCAAATGCTTCTACATCTACGATTCGAACAACAACGTGATGCCTGTTTTTTACGACAACATGGCCGTGATGCGCAGCGCCAAGGCGATGGGCGTCGCCGAGGACGCCGCTGTGGACGAACCGCTCGATTTCAAGACCATCAAGTTGCAGTACAACGTGCAGGCGAAGTTCGTGCTCGAATAGGACGGTTTCCGATTCTCTCGGGTGTCTTTCACCTCGCCTTGTCCGGGCTGAACGGGAAATGCGCTTGTGTGTCCCGTCCGGCCCGGACTTCGTTAAGGCGAAATCCCCTCCGCGATAGTCGCAGACGGCTCGCGGCGTCCGTCCGCCTCGTTCTTTGCGAGGTGCGGAACCCTCCGGCCTGCGGACCCGGCCGGCCGGTCCCGGCGCCAAATCCCCGTTCGTCGGCCGGAAGGTCCTGAAAATAAAACAATTCATCCGGGTTGAAAGCAAAGAGACTGAAAAAGTACGATTCAGTAAGCGATTTCTGAAAATTTTAGTATCTTTGTAGTTCACCCCTGTAAAAAAGGAGGAGTTATGGAAAAGCAGTTTTGTTTCGATTATGAACATTACGCGGCGCTGTCGGAGCTTTCCGAAGCCGACCGCAGGCTGGTCGCCGAGGCCGAACGGGCCACGGCCAATGCGCATGCGCCCTACTCGAATTTCCACGTAGGCGCCGCCGCGCGTCTGCGCAGCGGGAAAATACTCTACGGCAGCAACTTCGAAAGCGAGGTCTATCCCGCGGGACTCTGCGCCGAGCGGTCGCTGATGTTCTACGCCCAGGCCAATTATGCCGACGATCCGATCGAGACGATGGCCATTGCCTCGAACCCCTCGGAGCGCGAATGCTATCCCTGCGGCCAGTGCCGGCAGGTGATGGTCGACGTCGAGCGTCGTCAGGGTTCCCCGATGCGGGTGCTGATGAGCGGCCACGGTACGGTGACGGCGGTCGATTCGGCCTCCAAACTGCTGCCTTTCACCTTTATTCTGTAATTTCCGACGATGTTCAACCCGGACGACATTCTCTACGAAGACAACCACCTGCTGATCGTCAACAAACGCTGCGGCGATCTGGTGCAGCCCGACCCGTCGGGCGAGAGCGCCCTCGAGGACCAGATCAAGGCCTTCATCAAACGGCGCGACGCCAAACCCGGCGAGGTGTTCCTCGGCGTGGTGCACCGCATCGACCGCCCGGTGAGCGGAGCCGTCGTTTTCGCCAAGACGTCGAAGGCGCTCGTCCGTCTGAACGAGATGATCCGCGAAGGCCGTATCCATAAGGTCTATTGGGCGCTGACCGAAGCCACGCCCGATCCCGAGAGCGGCGAACTGCGCCATTATATCCTGCGCGACGGCAGGACCAACCGTTCGCGGGCCTGCGACGCCCCGAAGGGCGACGCCAAGGAGGCGCGCCTGCGTTACGCGACGCTCGGGGCGGGGACGAACTACACGCTGGTCGAGGTCGAACTGCTCACGGGGCGTCACCACCAGATCCGCGCCCAGCTCTCGAAGGTCGGGTGTCCGATCCGCGGCGACCTGAAATACGGCGCCCGGCGCTCCCTGCCCGGGGGCGGCATCTCGCTCCACTCGCGCCGTGTCGAATTCGAGCATCCGGTGCGTCGCGAGCCGCTCTCGGTCACGGCTCCCGTGCCTGCGGGCGACAACCTGTGGACCTATTTCGAAAACCTCTGAATATCCCTGCCATGCGATTGCTCATTCAGCGTGTAAAACACGCTTCCGTCGCTATCGGCGGCGATGTCTGCTCCCGGATCGGGGCGGGACTGCTGGTGCTGCTCGGCGTCGGGTGCGACGACACCGACGAGGACATCGAGTACCTCGCCGGAAAACTCGTGCGCCTGCGTATCTTCGACGATGAAGCCGGGGTGATGAACCTCGACGTGGTGCAGACAGACGGCGAAATTCTGGTCGTGAGCCAGTTCACGTTGCAGGCCTCGACCCGCAAGGGCAACCGGCCGAGTTATATCAAGGCGGCCCCCGAAGCCGTTTCTCGCCCGCTTTACGAACGGTTTACGGCCCGGGTCGCCGAGCTGCTCGGCCGCGGGGTCGCCACGGGCGAATTCGGCGCCGACATGCAGGTCGAGCTGGTCAACGACGGGCCGGTGACGATTTGGATGGATTCAAAAAACAAGGAATAACATATTTATATCAAAATGAAGAAAATTTTTGCATTTCTGCTTCTGGGCCTTACCGTGGCCTTCGCCTCCTGCGGGGATGAAAAGACGGAGACCGGAACGGACTGGTTCCTGACGCCTGTGGCCGAGGTCAACGGCACGACGGTCGGGTTGAGCTGCCAGACTCGTTTCGGCGAGGGCGTGCTCGAAAACACGAGCGTGGGTTTTTCCTATGCTGCCGTTGTCGACAATAAAATCGGCGCGTTTGCCGATGTGGCGGGTTCCGCGGTTGACGGCACCGGCATTGCCGCCACGCTGACCGGGCTTCAGCCCGAAACGAGCTACGTGGTTTTCGCCTATGCCGGCCTGTCGACCGGACGGGTTCAGAGCGCAGGGGCGGTCTTCAAAACTGGGCAGGACGACATGCCCGACCCCGATCCCGAACGGCCCGCTTTCGGAACTCCTGCGGCGTCGGGCGTGACCAAGACCGAGGCGACGCTGAGCTGTACGTTCAATTTCGAAGATACGGCCGACTACGACGTCTATTTCCGGTATAAGCCGGCTTCGTCGGGCAGCTATGACCGGGTAAACGTTCCGACGGGAACGGGAACCAAGACGGCGGCTCTGACCGGCCTGACGCCCGGCACGACCTATGAATTCGCGCTCTGCGCCGACTGGGGCGGGCAGACCTACACCAGCGCCGCGGCGACCTTCACCACCTCGTCGGACGGCGGCGGCGGAAATACGGGTTCGGCCAAGTATTCGGGCTGGCCCGAACTGCCGGTCGAGGTTGCGAACAGCGACTACTATTACGCCTATCACATCTGCCCCGACTTTTCGGTAGGCGGCCACAAAGCGCGTAACTATACGGTTTGCTTCAGCGCTGAAAATCATTGTCCGCTGTGGGTCTCCGCTCCGCGTCATGCCTGCTACGAGGTGAAAAACACGGACCGCACCGATGCTTACGGGCGTGATCCGAAGATTCCGTCCAATATCCAGTGCAGCAGCAAGTCTACCGGAGGCGGTTGCAACAAGGGACACATGCTCGGTTCGGCCGAGCGCCTCGTAACCCGCGAGGTCAACAAGCAGGTCTTCTATTACACCAACATCGCTCCGCAGTATTCCGGCAGTTTCAATACCGGCGGCGGCGCCTGGAACAACCTGGAGGCGTTTGTCGATGCGCAGGTGTGCGCCGACACGACCTACATCGTGGTCGGAACGTATTTCAAGCCTTTCACCGACGCCTACGGGCAGAGCTGCTCCCCGGCGAAGATCTCTTTCGGCGGGCGCAACGACGTAACCCGTCCTTCGATGTTCTACTACCTGATCCTGCGGACTAAGAGCGGTTCTACGCGCAAGTCGGTCCGGGACTGCCGGGCGGACGAGCTTAAGTGTGCGGCGTTCGTGCTGCGCCACAATATGGAAAAAGGCCATAAGCCGCAGGCGAAGGATATGATGAAGGTTTCCGATCTGGAAGCGCTGACCGGATTCCAGTTCTTCGCCAACGTGCCCAACGCGCCGAAGAGTTCCTATAACCCTTCGGACTGGGGTTTGTAGCGATGACTTACCCGTGGGGCGATACGAGGCGGTTCAACTCCTATGCGGGGTACTTCCGCCGTCTGTTCGGCTGCCGGGTGCAGAAACTTTCCGTCGATGCGGGCTTCACCTGCCCCAACCGCGACGGGACGATCGGAGAGGGAGGGTGTACGTTCTGTAACAACGGAGCGTTCACCCCTTCTTATTGCATGCCCTCGAAGAGCGTCGGGCAGCAGATCGCCGAGGGGATCGAATTCCACCGCAACCGCTACCGTTCGGCGCAGCGCTACCTGGTCTATTTCCAGGCTTTTTCCAACACCTACGCCCCGCTGGAGCGGCTGAAGAGGCTTTACGATGAGGCCCTCGCGCATCCCGGCGTGGCGGGAATCGTCGTCGGCACGCGCCCCGACTGCGTCGACGAGCGCAAGCTCGATTACTTCGCCGGGCTGGCCCGGGATCGGTATGTCGCCCTCGAATACGGCATCGAATCGACCTTCGACGCCACGCTCCGGGCCGTCAACCGGGGCCACGACTTCGCGTGCGCCCGCCGCGCCGTCGAGATGACCGCCGCGAGGGGCCTGCACGTCGGCGCGCACTTCATCCTCGGACTTCCCGGCGAGACCGACGCGATGCTGCTCGACCAGGTGGAGCGGATCAACGCCCTGCCGCTCACGACCGTGAAGTTCCACCAGCTGCAGGTTTTCCGCGCGACGCCGATGGCCGCCGAGTACGACGCCGTACCGGAGCGTTTCCGCTTCTGGGAGCCGGAGGAGTACATCGACCTGTTCGTCGAAATCCTCCGCCGGCTGCGTCCCGGCGTGGTCGTCGAACGTTTCGCCTCGGAGGCTCCGCCGCGCTACCATTACGGCCGCAACTGGGGCCTCGTGCGCAACGAGCAGCTGCTCGCGATGCTCGAAAAAAGATTGGAGGAACGCAATGTATACCAAGGCGAAATTTTTACTACCTTTGCCGCAGACAAACTTCGGCAGAGGTAGGCTGCGCCTCGGCAGAACGCGGGTGGACCCGGCTCTGCGTCCGGCCTGCGCCGCCTTTGCGGAGGCAAACCCCGAATAACCCCCTTCGTTATGAAACCCATCAATCCCGACATCGTGCTCAAACCCGTCAAGGAGTATGTTCTGATGGCTGTCGGCATGCTGATGTACTCTTTCGGCTGGATCGGCTGCATCCTCCCGGCCGGCGGCGTCGGCGGCGGCGCCGCAGGTCTGTCGCTCGTGCTGTGCAATGCGCTCTCGACGGCGGGAATCGACCTGCAGATCGGTACGATGGTTTTCATCATCAATGCCGTCCTGCTGCTGGTCGCCGGATTTATCGTGGGGTGGAATTTCGGTCTCAAGACCATCTTCTGCGTGGTGATCATCTCCTTGGGCATGAACTTCTGGCAGGAGGTGCTTCCCGATGGCAACTTCCTCGGGGTCGACAACCTGCTGGCCATCGTCATGGGCGGTATCCTGGCCGGCGCCGGCATCGCGCTCTGCTTCTCGCAGGGCGGCTCGACGGGCGGCACGGACATCGTGGCCATGATCATCAACAAGTACCGCACGGTCAGCTACGGCAAAATCCTCATCTACTCCGATTTCGTCATCATCGGTTCGGCCCTGCTGGTGGGCATGGGCATCAGCGCCGTGATTTACGGCTACGTGATGACGGCCGTCGTGGGTTATACGGTCGATATGATCATGGCCGGAAACCAGCAGTCGAGCCAGGTCTTCATCGTCACGCACGACTACGAGAAAATGGCCCAGGCGATCGTCGACAACGTCCACCGCGGGGTGACGCTCATCGACTCGCAGGGGTGGTATTCGAAAAAGGAGTCCAAAATCGTCATGGTGGTCTGCCGCAAGCGGGAGACCTCGATGATCCTCAAATTCGTCAAGACCATCGACCCCGAGGCCTTTATGACCGTCGGATCGGTCATGGGCGTCTACGGGAAGGGATTCCAGACAATCGGGAAGGGCTGATGCAGCTCTACGCCGACATAGTTCTTCCGCTGGCGCAGCCCGTCTACACGTTTGCCGTGCCCGGAGGCACGGACGTCGCGGCCGGGCAGGCCGTGGCGGTGCAGTTCGGCGCACGCAAATTCTATACGGGCATCGTGTGGCGGGTCCACGACCGCCGGCCCGATTTCAAAACCGTCAAACCGATCCAGCGCGTGCTCTACGATGCGCCTCTGCTCTCGGCGCAGCAGATGTCGCTGTGGGAGTGGATCGCCTCGTACTACATGTGCTCCCTGGGGGAGGTGATGCGCGTGGCGCTGCCTGCGCTGATGAAGCCTTCGGGCGACACGGAGGAGGAGTTCTCCGGCGACGAGTTCCGTCCCCGCACCGAGTGTTACGTGTCGCTGGCTGCGGAACTCCGCGACGAGGGGCGTTTTCACGAAGTCTGCGAGAAGATCGAACGGCGCGCCCCGAAGCAGTACGAGGCGCTGCTCGAGCTGGCTGCGGCCGGCGACGAAACGCGCATCGCGACGGGCGAGGTGGCCCGCCGCCTGCTCCGGGCCGATTATGCCGTGCTGCACGCCCTCGAGCGCAAGAAATACATCGTCTGCACCCAGCGCGAACGTTCGGTCGAGCGCGGCGGGTCGGCCTTCCGCCTTCCGGAGCTGACGGCGCACCAGCTGACGGCGTTGAACGCCCTGCGCGAACAGTTCGCCGCCGGGAAAACCACCGCTCTTTTGCAGGGCGTCACCGGTTCGGGCAAGACCGAGATTTACATCCACCTGATCGCCGAGGTGCTCTCCCGGGGCGGCGATGTTTTGCTGCTGGTGCCCGAAATCGCCCTTACGGCGCAGCTGATCGAGCGCATGGAGCGCATCTTCGGCAGCCGCGTCACTCCGTACCATTCCAAACTCACCAACCGCCGCCGCACGGAGACCTACCTGCGGCTGAACCGCTCCGACGGGGGCGAGTTCGTGGTCGGCGTGCGGTCGTCGGTCTTCCTGCCGCTGAAGCATTTGCAGCTGATCGTCGTCGACGAGGAGCACGACGCCAGCTACAAGCAGACGGAGCCTGCGCCGCGCTACAACGCCCGCGACTGCGCCGTGGTGATGGCGCGCCTGACGGGGGGCCGGACGCTGCTGGGCAGCGCCACGCCGTCGCTCGAAACGTGGCTCAACGCCGCGTCGGGCAAATACGGGCGCGCGGAGCTGACCCAACGTTACGGCGACGCCCGCCCGCCCGAAATCCTCGTTTCCGACACCCTGCGCGCCGCCAGGCGCGGCGAGCGCAAGGGCCATTTCAACAAACTCCTGCTGGACCGGATCGGCGAGACCCTCGACCGGGGCGGGCAGGTGATGCTGTTTCAGAACCGCCGCGGGTTTTCGCCCTACGTCGCGTGTTCCGAGTGCGGCTGGACGGCCCGCTGCCCCCACTGCAACGTGACGCTGACCTACCACAAGGGCGGGCGGAAACTCGTCTGCCACTACTGCGGCCATACGGAGGACGTGCCGGCGAAGTGCCCTTCGTGCAAGGTCACCGATGTGCTCCCGATGGGCTTCGGGACCGAGAAGGTCGAGGAGGAGATTTCCCGGATTTTCCCCGAAGCGCGGGTTGCCCGTTTGGACCGGGACAGCGTGACCTCCGAAAAGGCGTTCAGCGCCATCATCGCCGATTTCGAGGCCCGCCGGACCGATATTCTGGTCGGCACGCAGATGATCACCAAGGGTTTCGACTTCGCGGGGGTGTCGCTCGTCGGCATCCTCAATGCCGACAACCTGCTGAACAACCCCGATTTCCGGGCCGCCGAACGGGCTTTCCAGCTGATGATGCAGGTGGCGGGCCGCGCCGGACGGCGCGACGACGGGGGCGAGGTGGTGATCCAGACCTCCGAACCGGGGCATCCCGTGATCCGGCAGGTCGCGGCGGGCGATTTCGAGGGGATGGCCCGCGCACAGCTCGCCGAGCGCAAAGCCTTTTTCTATCCGCCCTATGCGCGGCTCACGTCGCTCACGCTGCGCCACCGCGACCCTTCGGTGCTCCGAAACGGGGTCATGGACCTCGCCGCACGCCTGCGCACCCGTTTCGGCCGCCGTCTGCTGGGGCCGATGACCCCGCCCGTCGACCGCATCCGCGGCGAATACCTCGTGGGCCTTCTGCTGAAAATCGAGAGCGGCACCTCTTCGGCCACTTGAGTACTTCTCCAGATATTTTCTATATAAAATTACGTCCTTACGTGACGCATTGTTTATTCTACTAAAAACAGTCCTTTTTGTCAACCTCTTTTTTAATTTTTATTCTATTTCTGATGCAAATTTCTTAATTGACGTCTCATATAGATTATTTCCATCCTGATCGATTACTACAATGGCCGGAAAATTCTCTACATATAACTTTCGGATTGCTTCTGCACCAAGATCTTCATAACATACAATCTCGGATTTTCTGATACACTTTGAGAGCAGAGCACCTGCTCCACCTACTGCTGCAAAATAGACTGCATGATTGCGGATAATCGCGTCTATAACCTCTTTTGATCTCTTTCCCTTGCCAATCATTGCTTTTTCACCAAGATCAAGCAGGGTAGGGGCATACTTATCCATACGAGTGGCTGTAGTTGGTCCCGCAGATCCAATCGGACGTCCTTCACGGGCAGGAGAAGGGCCCATATAATATATCGTTGCATCTTTGATATCAATCGGTAATTGATCTCCCCGATCCAATGCTTCTATCATCCTCTTATGTGCGGCATCCCTTGCTACATAGATTGTCCCTGTGATGTATACATAATCCCCGGAATGAAGTTTTTTTGTCACTTCTTCTGTGATGGGTGTTGTAATATGCTGATCCATACCTGTTCCTCCTTATATCGTTCTGACTGCATGACGATTTACATGACAACAGATATTAACTGCCACAGGAAGCCCTGCAATATGTGTCGGATAAGTATTTATATTAACAGCAAGGGCAGTAGTGGTTCCACCTAATCCTCCCGGTCCAATACCAAGCTTATTGATTTTTTCCAGCATTTCTTTTTCCAGATCTGCAACATAAGGAATCTCAGAATGTTCATTTACCGGCCTTGTCAGTGCTTTTTTGGCCAGAATTGCACATTTTTCAAATGTTCCGCCGACTCCAACACCAACGACCATTGGAGGACACGCGTTTGGTCCTGCATCTTTTACGGCAGTAAGAATCGCATTTTTTACTCCGTCTATTCCATCCGCAGGTTTTAACATGAAAATACGGCTCATATTTTCACTTCCAAATCCCTTCGGAGCAAATGTAATCGTCACCTTATCTCCGGGAACAATCGAATAGTGGATAATTGCCGGTGTATTATCTTTCGTGTTTTCACGAAGAATCGGGTCAGCTACAACGGATTTACGGAGATACCCTTCCGTATACCCCTGACGCACACCTTCATTGATTGCATCTTCCAGCCATTGCCCTTCAAAATGCACGTCCTGACCGATTTCTACAAAAAATACAGCCATTCCGGTATCCTGACAGATAGGAATCATTTCTTCTCCCGCAATTTTAAGATTTTCCTGCAGCTGCAGAAGAATTTTTTTTCCAAGTTCGGATTTTTCTTCTTCTGCAGCCTTTTTCATGGCATGTTCCATATCTTCCGCAAGAAAATGATTCGCTTCCATGCACATTTCTTTTATATTTCTTGTGATTTCTTCTGTCTGTATGGTCCGAATCATGATGGATCACCTTCCGTCTCATTTTCTTCTGTTGCTTCTTCTTCCGGTGGCATCAGTGATTTATCTTCTACGACTCTTGCAATGCTTGCAACCGTCACACCACTTTTGAGATCAATCAGTTTTACACCAGAGGTTACACGTCCCAGTAATGCCGTATCATTTACGCGAATTCGAATGATGATTCCTTCTGTTGTAATCAACATCAGTTCATCATCTTTTACGACAGACTTCACTCCGATCAGATTTCCAGATTTTTCTGTGATTTTATAGCATTTTACACCTTTTCCACCACGGTTCTGTGTTGTAAACTCATTGATCCGTGTACATTTTCCAAGACCGTTCTCCGATACGATCATGACGGACTCTCCCTGGGAAGCCATCTGCATGGCAATTACTTCATCTCCGGCAGTAAGGTTCATTCCAATGACTCCCATTGTCGTACGACCGGTTGCACGGACATCGGCTTCTTTAAACCGGATACACTGTCCATACCGGGTAAATAACAGAATTTCTTCATCATCCCCGGTAATTTTTACTTCGATCAATTCATCATCATCACGCAGACTGATCGCTGCCAATCCTGTTTTCCGGATGTTTTCATAGTCCAGCACGGAAGTTTTTTTCACTATTCCGTTTTTGGTTGCCATAAACAGATATTTATCCTTCTCATAATCCTTGATTGGAATCATTGCGGTAATCTTTTCATCCGGCTGTAACGGAATGATATTGATAATTGCGGTTCCTCGGGAAGTCCGGCTGGCTTCCGGAATTTCATATGCCTTAATCCGGTACACACGTCCCATATTGGTAAAGAACATCAGGTAATGGTGGGAGGTTGTCATAAGCATTTCCACGATATAATCATCCTGAATGGTCTCCATTCCCTTAATTCCCTTACCGCCACGGTGCTGACTCTTGAAATTGTCGGTTCCCATGCGCTTGATATAGCCAACCTTTGTCATGGTAATAACCGTATTGGTTTCCGGAATCAGATCTTCCATGGAAATATCAAACTCATCGTATCCGATCTGTGTTCTTCTGTCATCGCCATATTTATCTGCAATTTCCAGAATTTCTGTGCGGATAACTGCAAGAAGTTTTTTCTCATCTGCAAGAATTGCCTTAAGTTCCGTGATCTGTGCCATGAGGTCTTTATACTCGTTTTCGAGTTTCTCACGTTCCAAACCGGTCAGGGTCTTCAGACGCATATCAACAATTGCCTGTGCCTGTGCATCGGATAATCCAAACCGCTCCATCAGGGAATTCTTTGCGTCTGCAGTTGTACGGCTTCCGCGAATAATGGAAATCACTTCATCAATGTTGTCTAATGCAATGATCAATCCCTGTAAAATATGCGCACGTTCTTCCGCCTTGTTCAGGTCAAATCTGGTACGTCTTGTGATAACCTCTTTCTGGTGAATGAGATAATAGTTAAGTAATTCATATAAATTCAGAATTTTTGGCTGGTTATCCACAAGCGCAAGGTTGATAACGCCAAATGTATCCTGCATCTGTGTGTGTTTATATAATAAATTCAAAACAACACTTGGATTTACATCTCTTCGAAGCTCAATAACAATGCGCATGCCTTCGCGGTCAGACTCGTCCCGAAGATCTGTAATTCCATCAATTCTTTTATCTTTGTGCAGTTCTGCAATTTTTTCAATCAGTCTGGCTTTGTTGACCAGATACGGAAGTTCGGTGACAACAATACGGTTTTTTCCGTTATCCATCGGTTCAATATCTGTCACAGCGCGTACACGGATTTTACCACGGCCGGTCCGATATGCCTCATTGATACCGGCAGTACCTAAAATCACACCTCCGGTTGGAAAATCTGGTCCCTTGATAATGTTGATTAATTCATCAATGTCTGTCTCTTTCTCCTCAATATCGTTGTCAATTAATTTCACAACGGCATGAATGACATCACGCAGATTGTGAGGAGGAATATTTGTTGCCATACCGACCGCAATACCTGTCGTTCCGTTTACCAGAAGGTTCGGGTAGCGCGCCGGAAGTACGGTAGGTTCTTTTTCTGTTTCATCAAAGTTCGGGGTAAAGTCAACGGTATCTTTGTTGATGTCCCGAATCATCTGCATGGAAATTTTTGAAAGCCTTGCCTCTGTGTATCGCATGGCGGCAGCACCGTCTCCATCCACAGAACCAAAGTTACCATGTCCGTCGACAAGTGGATATCTGGTCGACCATGGCTGCGCCATGTTGACAAGTGCCCCGTAAATGGAGCTGTCCCCGTGCGGATGGTATTTACCCATCGTATCCCCGACAATACGCGCACATTTACGATGTGGCTTGTCCGGTGTATTACTCAGTTCGATCATGGAATACAGGACACGCCGCTGTACCGGCTTTAATCCATCCCTGACATCTGGAAGCGCACGGCTTGCGATAACGCTCATCGCGTAGTCGATGTAGGAGGTTTCCATCGTTTTCTTCAGGTCAACCTGTTGAATTTGGTCAAATATTTTATCGTCCACTGATCTGCTCCTCCCTAAATATCAAGATTCTGTACATACTTGGCATTTTCTTCTATAAATTCCCGTCTCGGCTCTACTTTATCACCCATCAGAGTCGTGAATGTTACGTCAATTTCCGATGAACTTTCGTCATCCATCATAACCTGTTTTAAAATCCGGTGCTCCGGATCCATGGTGGTTTCCCATAACTGTTCCGCATCCATCTCACCAAGTCCTTTGTAACGCTGGATCTTATTATTCTGATCGCGCCCGATTTCCACAAGAATATTGTTTAATTCTTCATCACTGTATGCATACCAGACATTTTTGTTTTTCTCAATTTTGTAAAGCGGCGGGGTAGCAAGATAAACATGTCCCTGCTTAATAAGCTCCGGCATAAAACGATACAAAAATGTCAGCATGAGTGTTGCAATATGTGCACCGTCCACATCGGCATCTGTCATAATAATAATTTTGTTATAACGCAGCTTGGATATATCAAAATCTTCATGAATTCCGGTACCGAACGCCGTGATCATTGCCTTGATCTCGGCATTATCATAAATACGGTCGAGTCTTGCCTTCTCCACATTTAAAATTTTTCCGCGAAGCGGGAGAATTGCCTGTGTTGCACGGCTTCTTGCAGTTTTTGCAGAACCACCGGCGGAATCTCCCTCAACGATAAAGATTTCACAATTTTCCGGATTTTTGTCGGAACAATCCGCAAGTTTTCCTGGAAGGGCAGTACCCTCAAGTGCTGTCTTTCTTCTTGTCAGATCACGTGCTTTCCGGGCTGCCTCTCTGGCACGCTGGGCCAGCAGCGATTTTTCACAGATATTTTTGGCCACATCCGGATTCTGCTCCAGAAAATACGTCAGCTGTTCCGTAACCACAGAATCTACAGCACCACGTGCCTCACTGTTTCCGAGTTTCTGTTTGGTCTGTCCTTCAAACTGTGGCTCTTCAATTTTGATACTGATAATTGCTGTCAATCCTTCACGGATATCATCTCCGGTAAGTGCCGCATCGCTGTCTTTTAAAATTTTTGCTTCCCGCGCATACGAATTAAACGTCTTTGTCAACGCATTTCGAAAACCGGCAAGATGTGTTCCACCTTCCGGCGTAATGATGTTGTTAACAAAACTAAACGTGGAATCGTTAAAAGAATCATTATGCTGCATTGCAACTTCCACGTAAACTCCGTCACGATTTCCCTCACAGTAAATAACTTCCGGATATAACGGTTCTTTTCCGCGGTTTAAATACTCCACAAATTCCTTGATTCCACCGGCATAATGGAATTTATGATTATGCAGACTATCTTCCCTCGTGTCTTTTAATGTAATGCATAATCCTTTTGTCAGAAAAGCAGTTTCTCTTAAACGCTGTTTGAGCGTGTTGTAATCATATACGGTTTCTTCAAAGATATCCGCATCCGGCAGAAAATGAACCTTTGTACCGTGAAGTTGTGGATCACAGTCCCGGACTGCCGCTACCGGTCCATCCGCTTTTCCTCTCTTGTAACTTTGCATATACACTTTTCCGTCATGATATACTTCAACCGTTAACCAGGCGGAGAGGGCATTAACAACAGAAGCACCTACTCCATGCAGTCCTCCGGATACTTTGTATCCTCCGCCGCCAAACTTTCCGCCCGCATGCAGAACAGTAAACACAACTTCCAGTGCAGACACACCGGCTTTGTGATTCATTCCGACAGGAATTCCACGTCCATCATCTTCAACGGTTATGGAATTATCTTTTTCTATGGTCACCTCAATGTTTTTACAATAACCGGCAAGTGCTTCATCTACCGCATTATCAACAATCTCATAGACCAGATGATGCAGTCCGCGTGCAGATGTACTTCCGATGTACATTCCAGGTCTCTTTCTGACCGCTTCGAGTCCTTCAAGAATCTGAATCTGATCTGCGCCATATTCCTGATTATTATTTGTTAATTCGCTCATCAATTTCCTCCTCATCCAACGGATGAACCTTTCCTTTATATCTCTTCAACCGATTCCTTTTCATAAACATTTCCGTTTATCACCTGGAAAATTTTGTTGATACAAAAACGGTTCTTTACAAATTCCTCCAACCCTGTACATGTAATGACAGTCTGTATTTTAGCAATACTGTTCAGCAGGTAATTCTGTCGGTTACTGTCAAGTTCCGATAACACGTCGTCCAGCAGCAATACCGGAGTATCATGAATGGATCTCCTGACCAGATCAATCTCCGACAATTTCAAAGAAAGTGCTGAAGTACGCTGCTGTCCCTGAGACCCAAACTTACGGATATCCACATCATCAACGGAAAACAGCATGTCATCCCTGTGTGGTCCTGTCGTTGTCTGGCAGAGTTTCAGATCCCGGTTCTGTGCCCGCAGCAATTCATCCGCAAAAAGATCAGCGGTAATATTTGGCTCATACTTTAATACCAGATGTTCCCTGCCACCGGAAATTTTAGAATGGATTTCCGAAATAATTTCATTCAGTTCCTCCACAAATTCTTTTCGTTTCCGGATGATTCTTGTTCCATACTCCAGTAACTGCATATCCCACACCGGAAGAGTATCCACAAGGTCCGGGCGAAAAGAAATATCTTTCAACAATTTGTTTCTCTGATTCAACACTTTGTTGAAACTGGATAAATCTGACAAATATAGTTTATCCAACTGACAGAGTTCTAAATCAATAAATCTTCTTCTCTCCGCAGGTCCGTTTTTTATAATATTTAAATCTTCGGGCGAAAAGAAAACGATATTGAGTATTCCAAACAACTCACTTGCCTTTTTGATCGGAATCTTATTCACAGCCACGCCTTTTGATCCACTTTTTCTAAGATGCATATCAATCTGGTACTCTTTTTCTTTTTTCTTTACGACAGTACGGATATGTGATTCTTTCTCACCAAACCGAATCATCTCTTTATCACGGCTTCCTTTGTGGGATTTTGTTGTACCACTCAGATAAGCAGCTTCGAGAATATTGGTTTTCCCCTGTGCATTGTCTCCGTAAAGAATATTGGTTCCTTCATCCAGGTGAATATCCAGATTTTCATAATTTCGAAAATTTCGCAGCTCGATTGATTTTATGATCATTGAACTATCTGAATTGTTTCACCCTGAAAGGTAACAACATCCCCATTATGTAATTTTTTTCCTCGTTGAAGTTCTGTCTGACCGTTTACCGAAACCTGCCCATCTAAAATAACCATTTTGGCATCCACACCGGAACCAACAACTCCGGCTTTTTTCAACGCCTGTCCAAGTTTGATAAATTCGTCTTCTTCACGGATATTTACTGTAATCATGTAATCTCCTAATTTGCAGCATTATTAAAGTTAACAGGAAGAATAAGATAAATGAATTTTCCTTCATCATCTTTGATAAAACATGGAGCTTTTGGGTTTACCATATAAAGACTTACATTTTCTTCATCGATAACACGCAATGCATCAATAAAGAATTTTGGATTAAATCCAATCAGGATGTCTTTTCCTTCTTTCTCGATATCGATATCTTCATTCATGGAACCGATGAAAGAATTGATTTTTAACTCCATACTTCCATCTGTGATATTCATAATGATCGGCTTTTTGTCACCTTCTTTGACAAGAAGAGTAGCACGATCAATACAATCAAGTAATTCTTTTTTATTGACTATAACTTTCGTTTCATAAGCAGATGAGAGCATCTGATCAATGCGGAAATATTCTCCTTCGATCAGACGGGATACAACCGTAGTAGTATCAAATTCAAAAACGATATGGTTGTCCGTCAGGTAGATGAGTACATCATCATCAACTCCACCTGGAACAATTTTGCTGATTTCCTGTAATGTTTTTCCAGGAACGACAACCTTTTTATTTTCGTAATTATTCTTAAGTTCTATATTACGAATGGAGATACGATGACCATCAAGAGAAACAACTTTCAGTTCATTCTCAATAATTTCAAACAGTTCACCTGTCATAAGTTTGTTATTGTCGTTATCAGCAATGGAAAAGATTGTTTGTCTGATCACTTCCTTCAGTGTGAACTGGGAAATCACGATTGCATCATTTTTTTCAATGTATGGAAGATATGAAAAATCATCTCCGGATTTTCCAACAATATTGAATTTTGCTTTTTCACAGGAGATCACCGTCTTAAAAGAGGCATCTGTTTCAATCATAACATCACTGTCTGGAAGTTTGCGTACAATTTCAGAAAAGATTTTTGCATCTAGTGCAATAACTCCACGTTCAGCAATTTCTCCTTCTACACGGGTTTCGATTCCAAGTTCCATATCGTTTGCCATTAATTTAATTTCATTCGTAGAAGCATCGATAAGAATACATTCGAGTATTGCCATAGTTGTACGGGTAGGAACAGCTTTGGATACGATATTTACTCCGCGCAATAAATTTGATTTAGAACAGATCAGTTTCATGAAAAACTCCCTCCTGGTATAAATAAAAATATATTAAGACATTCGTCTTAGTCTTAATAGGGGCTGTTAATATGTGAATAAGCCTCTTCATGTTAGATGTTAAGCGGTTTCCGGCGTTTGATAACCGGCTTGAAAGCATGTGAAAAGTGTGAGGATTCTTAAGGTCCGTCTGTGGAACAAATTTTAAGAGATTTACGTTAAGAACCTCATGCACAATCCATCCACTGTGGATAAACGTGAATAAGTTGAAATTAAAAAAAGCAAATAAAACTACATTACAATAGGAAGAAACTCATTTAGTTTGGATTTATTTTCTTTTTGATGGTTTCAATCATATTTCTTGTAGTTTCGTTTTTTTCGTATTCTTCGGTAACTTTCTTGATACCGTGGATAATTGTGGAATGATCGCGTCCGCCGAGTAAAGAACCTATGGTATCCAGTGGACTTTCGGTCATATTTTTACATAAATACATTGCAATCTGGCGTGGTTTTGCAACATCACTGCTTCTTGTCTTTGAAATCATCTGATCTACAGAGATGTGATAATGTTCGGAAACAACTTCAATAATGAGCTGTGGTGTGATTTCCCGTGGCTTGTCCGGCGTGATAATGTTGGAAAGTTCCTTTTCTGCAATATCCATTGTAATTGGAATGTGGACAAGATTGTTATAAGCAAGAAGTTTATTTAATGCTCCTTCAAGTTCACGCACGTTTGATTTAATGTTGTTTGCAATGTAGCTTAATACTTCATCATCAATGTCAAAGTTATCCGATTCGGCTTTTTTCCGGAGAATAGCCATACGTGTTTCATAATCCGGCACTCCGATATCTGCCATCAGTCCCCACTCAAAACGGGAACGGATACGCTCTTCAAGGGTTTCCATTTCTTTTGGTGGTTTATCGGATGTCAGTATAATCTGTTTTCCCTGTGTCTGGAGTGCGTTGAATGTGTGGAAAAACTCTTCCTGTGTACTTTCTTTTCCGATGATAAACTGGATATCGTCAATCATAAGGACATCCACTTTCCGGTATTTGTCACGAAATTTTGTCATGGATGAAGCATTACCGTTTCGAATGGATTCAATTACTTCATTCGTAAATTCTTCGGATGTAACGTAGATAACCTTTGCATCCGGGTTCTGGTTTAAGATAAAGTGCCCGATGGAGTGCATAAGATGGGTTTTTCCCAGTCCCGGACCGCCGTAAATGTAAAGCGGATTATATGCTTCTCCCGGAGATTCTGCGACTGCAAGGGAAGCCGAATGTGCAAAACGGTTATTATTACCAACGACAAATGTATCAAATGTATAATTTGGATTAAGATTAGATTCATCTGCGGTTACGGCAGGTGTAGCTTTTGCTGGTTTTGTGTTTAATTTCAGCGTCCTGGCTTCTTCCGGAAGGATGAATTTGATTTCATATTCAATTTCTGTAATTTCCACGATCGCAACGCGAAGTGGTGCAAGGTACTTCTTGGAAATATAGCTTAAAGCCATCTGTTCGGAAGGAACCAGGATATAGAGAGTATTTCCCTCAATGGCAAAGATTTCTAAGGGACGAATCCACGTATCGAAGGAGACATCACTGATTTCGTACTCCTGTTTTACCGTATTTAAAATTTCATCCCATTTTTCAATAATCTTATCCATCTGCTTTTCTCCACATTATTCTTATAAAAAAGGATACTATCCCATAATCCTATTCCTATCTATAATACACCATTTTCGGTATAGAATCAACTTTTTAGACGTCCTTTTATATTTTTCAAAACTAACATATAAACATATGGATAAAAGGCGAAATAATGCGTTTCAGGGATATGGAGGTATGGTATGGATGTTGATGGAAACAGAGTTATCCAAGAGGTATTGACAGTTTATCCACAAGTTATCCCCAAATTGTGGATAACTTATTATTTCGTGGAAAAGCGTGGATACTATATATAGTGGACTGCTTTTCTTCCTTATTATATGTAGTGTTTATAACATTAAATTAGGAAAAAACCTTGATTTTACTTGACTTGTAGCGTTTTTCTGATATAATGCTAAGTGATGTTTTTTAACGTAGAGGAGGTGGATACGAAATGAAGATGACATTCCAACCAAAAAAAAGACAGAGAGCCAGAGTTCATGGTTTCAGAAGCAGAATGAGTACTGCAGGCGGAAGAAAAGTATTGGCTGCTAGAAGATTAAAAGGTAGAAAAAAATTATCAGCTTAGGCCACATTATTGTGGTCTTTTCTTCTATTATGAGGATATTTTCAGATGAAGTTCTCAGAATCATTAAAGAAAAGTAAAGATTTTCAGAATGTGTATAACAAAGGAAATTCATATGCAAACCGTTTATTGGTTATGTATGTTCTGGAAAATCACACAGACAAAAACAGATTAGGTATATCCGTTAGTAAAAAAGTAGGAAATAGTGTTATAAGACATCATTTGACCCGTCTGATCAGAGAGGGGTACCGGCTACAGGAGGACATGTTCAATAGTGGTTTGGACATTGTAGTCATCGCAAGAGGAACAGCGCGTGATGCTTCGTTTCATCAGATTTCGAGCGCACTGAAACATCTTGGAGGTCTTCACAAAATAATACATTAATATGGAAAAGAAGATGGAATTCTATTGAAAAAATTACTTATTGCATGTATTAAATTCTATCAGAGATATATTTCTCCCATGAAGTCAACGAAATGTCCGTATTATCCGACCTGTTCCTGTTATGGACTGGAAGCTGTGCAAAAGTATGGTGTGATAAAGGGTGGGGCACTGGCTGCCTGGAGAATTTTGCGATGTAATCCTTTTTCTAAGGGAGGATATGACCCGGTTCCATAAACCAAATGGAGGTTTTTATGTCAGGCATGATTGAATTGACAGCGTATTCCGGAAAATTCCTCGGACCGATTGCAAAGGTTCTTGGATGGATCATGAGCGGAATTTACGATATTGTTTTAAAAATTTCCGGTGGTACGATCAACAGTGTACCGCTTGCAATCGTTCTCATGACGATTTTGATCTATATGTGTCTTTTGCCATTGACAATCCAGCAGCAGAAATTCTCGAAACTTTCGCAGAAAATGCAGCCGGAACTGAATGCGATCCGTGATAAATATAAGAATCGCAAGGATCAGGAAGCCATGATGGCAATGAATCAGGAGACACAGCTTGTATATCAGAAATATGGTATTTCTCCATCCGGAAGCTGTATCCAGATGCTTATCCAGATGCCGATTCTGTTTGCTTTGTATCGTGTATTTTATAATATTCCGGCATATATCAGCAGTGTGAGATCTTCTTACACCGGTCTTGTGGACGGAATTATCAATACCAATGGTTTTGTGGATAAACTCACTGCATTGATGACAAACTTTAATGCAGTGACGTCCAGTGGATTAAATGCAAACAATGTGGCAGATAAATTAAATGCTGCTACCGGCACTACACTTTCGAATTATGTTACCGATATTATGTACAAGCTTCCATCTACTGCATGGGAGAAGACAGCAGATGCAGGAAAAACTATTTTTGAGCAGTTTCCGAATCTGAGTGACAGCCTTAATTCTACACTCCATGACATGAACCAGTTTAATTATTTTCTTGGACTGAATATTTCAGATACTCCGTGGGCAATCATTAAGAGCAGTATAGCAAGTCATGCATGGCTGTTGTTGATTATTGCAGTATTGATTCCGGTTTTATCTTATATTACACAGGTGATCAATATCAAGTTGATGCCAACCGCAGCTACCGCAGGCGGGGATAATGATCAGATGGCAAGACAGATGAAAACTATGAATACCATGATGCCTCTGATGTCTTTGTTTTTCTGTTTCGTGACACCGGTTGGTCTCGGTATTTACTGGGTTGCCAGTGCATTATGTCGTGCAGTACAGCAGTTCTTTATCAATAAACATATTGAGAACTTAGATCTTGAGGATATTATTGCAAAGAATCAGGAAAAGGTGAAAAAGAAACGGGAGAAGATGGGCGTTACTGAGGAACGCATCCGTCAGGCAGCGGCAATGAATACCAGATCCATCCAGTCGAAGGCAAATGTTTCTTCTGCAAACAGGGAACTGGAACTTGAAAAGGCAAATGCAGCGAAAGCAAATGCAAAGCCGGGAAGTATGGCAGCGAAAGCAAATCTTGTAAAAGAATTTAGAGAAAAGAATAATCGTAAATAAGAGGGGGCAGTTATATGGAGTTTATTGAGATTTCTGCTAAAAATGTGGATGACGCGATTACACAGGCTACTGTTCAGCTGGGAATAACCAGTGATCAGCTTGAGTATGAGGTTCTTGATAAAGGAAGTACCGGTTTTCTTGGAATCGGAAGTAAAAATGCAGTAATTAAGGCTCGTAAGAAATTTTCCATTGATGAGAATGTTGTTGAATTTTTATCTTCCATTTTTGATGCGATGAAGATGGAGGTAGAAATTCTCGTTGCAGTAAATGAGGAAGAACATATCATTGAAGTAGAGTTAAAGGGAGATGATATGGGAATTCTGATCGGTAAGAGAGGACAGACGCTGGATTCTCTTCAGTATCTGACAAATCTTGCAATCAACAAACATTCCGATGAATATTATAAGGTTAAGATTGATACGGAAGATTACAGAAAGAGAAGAAAAGAGACACTTGAGAATCTTGCAAAGAATATTGCGTACAAGGTAAAGCGCACCAAGCGCCCGGTTTCTCTTGAACCAATGAATCCTTTTGAGCGACGGATCATTCATTCTGCACTTCAGAATGATCGTTATGTTACAACACACAGTGAAGGGGATGAACCATATCGCCATGTAGTTGTAACATTAAAGAAATAAGGAACTGACTGATAGAGTTAAAAAATAAGGTGAATATCCAGTTTTGGGTATTCACCTTTGTTTAGAATTGGAGAGACTTATGAATTCAGATACAATTGCTGCAATTGCGACTGCGATGTCTCCTTCGGGAATTGGGATTATCCGGATCAGCGGAGAAGACGCATTGCCGGTTATTGACCGGATTTATCGTTCGAAATATGGTCATAAAAAATTGAGTTTATGTGAAAGTCATACTATTCATTATGGATATATTTATGACGATAACGAGATGGTGGATGAAGTGATGGTTTTACTCATGAAGGCGCCACATTCTTATACAAAAGAAGATACGGTGGAAATTGACTGTCATGGCGGTGTCTATGTTATGAAAAGAATTCTGGAAACCGTAATCAAACATGGTGCACGGCCGGCAGAACCCGGCGAATTTACGAAACGGGCATTTTTAAATGGCCGGATTGATCTGACACAGGCAGAATCCGTTATTGATGTTATCAACGCAAAAAATGAATTTGCACTGAAAAGTTCACTTTCCCAGTTGCAGGGGGCAGTTCTTGTGGATATCCGAAAGATCCGGGCAGATATATTGCATGAAATTGCCTTTATAGAATCTGCCTTGGATGACCCTGAACATATTTCTCTGGATAATTATCCACAAACTTTACACAATACTGTGGATAACTTGGTTATAAAAATTGATAAAATCCTCAAAACCTTTGAAAATGGGCGTTTTCTGAAGGAAGGTATCAACACTGTAATTGTGGGTAAACCCAATGCAGGTAAGTCTTCCCTGTTGAATATTCTGGTGGGAGAGGAACGGGCAATTGTAACGGAAATTGCAGGAACAACCAGAGATGTCCTGGAAGAGCAGATTAACCTGAATGGAATTACATTAAACGTCATGGATACGGCTGGAATTCGGGATACGGAAGATGTAGTGGAGAAAATCGGTGTGGATCGGGCGAGAACATATGCATCGAAGGCGGATCTCGTAATCTATGTGATTGATGCATCGACAGAGCTGGATGAAAGTGATTATGAGATCATGGATCTGTTGCAGGATAAAAAAGCAATTGTTTTATTAAACAAATCAGATCTGGACACAAAAGTCACAGTGGAAGAGGTACAGCATATTCTGGATAAAAAGATTATTCCGATTTCTGCAAAAGAACATCAGGGAATTGATGAATTGGAGGAAACGATCCGGAATATGTTTTTCCAGGGTGAAGTTACTTTTAATGATGAAGTTTATGCAATTAACATGAGGCAGAAAACGTCACTTCAGGTAGCACTTGATCATTTACATCAGGTAACACAAAGCATTGAGGATGACATGCCGGAAGATTTTTATTCCATTGATCTGATGGGCGCGTATGAAGAGCTGGGTAAGATTATCGGGGAAGCTGTCGAGGATGATCTGGTGGATGAAATTTTTTCAAAGTTTTGTATGGGAAAGTAGCAGGTAAAAAAATGGGTAAGAAAAATATTCCTTATATTGAAGAAACATATGATGTGGTTGTTGTCGGTGCCGGGCATGCAGGTTGTGAGGCAGCATTGGCATGTGCCAGACTCGGATTGGAAACAATGATGTTTACGGTAAGTGTGGACAGTATTGCACTAATGCCATGTAATCCGAACATTGGTGGAAGTTCCAAGGGACATCTGGTTCGGGAAATTGATGCACTTGGTGGAGAGATGGGCAAAAATATTGATAAAACATTTATCCAGTCGAAAATGCTGAATAAATCGAAAGGACCGGCTGTACATTCTCTCCGCGCACAGGCTGATAAAGCGGAATACACAAAAGAAATGCGGAAAACCCTGCAAAATACGGATCATTTATCCATCAGACAGGCGGAAGTCGCAGAGATATTAACAAATAAAGACCAGTTTTTCCCGGAAGATGAATATCATGAGGGAGAAGAACAGAAAATTACCGGAGTGCGTACAGTTTCCGGAGGTGTTTACAGATGTAAGGCAGTTGTTCTTTGTACGGGAACTTATCTGAGAGCGCGCTGCTTAACCGGTGAAATGATTACACATACGGGACCAAATGGATTATCAGCTGCAAACCATCTGACAGATTCCCTGGTTGCTCATGGTATCCAGACAAGAAGATTTAAAACAGGAACACCGGCGCGTGTCGATAAAAGGAGTCTTGATTTTTCAAAAATGGAAGAGCAGTTTGGAGATGAAAGAGTTGTTCCGTTTTCTTTCACAACGAATCCGGAGGATGTGCAGATCGAGCAGGCTTCCTGCTGGCTGACCTATACAAATGAAACGACACATGAAATTATCCGGAACAATCTGGATCGTTCTCCGATTTATGCGGGAATCATTGAGGGAACAGGACCGAGATACTGTCCGTCCATTGAAGATAAAGTGGTAAAATTTGCAGATAAAAACAGGCATCAGATTTTTATTGAGCCGGAAGGACTTAGTACAAATGAAATGTATGTGGGCGGAATGTCATCTTCTCTGCCGGAGGATGTTCAGCATGAAATGTACCGGACACTTCCGGGACTGGAACATGTTAAAATTGTAAGAAATGCATATGCGATAGAGTATGACTGTATTGATGCAAACAATTTGTATGCGTCTCTTGAGTTTAAGGCAATGAAAGGTTTGTTCAGCGGCGGTCAGTTTAATGGAAGCTCCGGATATGAAGAGGCTGCCTGTCAGGGATTGATTGCCGGAATCAATGCTGCAATGGAAATTAAGGGAAGAGATCCTCTGATTCTTGACCGGTCGGAAGCGTATATCGGAGTTTTGATTGACGATCTTGTCACAAAGAAAAACCGCGAACCTTACCGCATGATGACTTCACGAGCGGAATATCGTTTACTTTTGCGTCAGGACAATGCAGATTTGCGGCTGACAAAAAAGGGATATGAAATTGGACTGATTTCACAGGAGCGGTATGACTGGGTTTGCAAAAAAGAGGAACTGATAAAAAAGGAAATTGAGCGCGTGAATGAAGTTAAGCTTGGTGCGAATGCGAGGGTACAGCATGTACTGGAGCAATATGGAAGCATTCCGCTTCATACCGGTACAACGCTTTCCGATTTGATTCGCAGACCGGAGCTGGATTATGATAAGCTGGCAGAAATTGATACAGACCGGCCGGATTTACCTGCGGAGGTAACAGAGCAGGTGAACATTCTGATCAAATATGATGGATATATCAGCAGACAGATTAAGCAGGTAGAGAAGTTCAAAAAGCTGGAGAAGAAAAAACTTCCTGAGAAATTCGACTATAATGAAATTTCGGGACTTCGAATCGAGGCACAACAGAAGCTGAATGAGTTCCAGCCGTTGAATATCGGTCAGGCATCACGTATTTCGGGTGTCACACCAGCCGATATCTCTGTTCTTCTGGTCTATCTGGAACAGTTAAAATATTCAAATCCAGATTTATTTTTTAAGTTAAACCCGGATGAACACAAAGAAAAACAAGAATAATGGAGGATTCTATGGAATATAATACAGACCATTTTCTGTCTATGCTTGAAAAGATGAATATTTCGTTATCAGACAAGCAGTTGCAGCAATTTATGACTTATTATGAAATGCTCATCGAAAAAAATAAGGTGATGAATCTGACTGCCATTACCGATTTTGATGAAGTCGTCGAGAAACATTTTGTAGATAGTGTTTCTCTGATACAGGTTGTGGATCTTCATCAGCCGTTAAAAGTTATAGATCTTGGAACTGGTGCGGGGTTTCCGGGAATCCCATTAAAAATTGTTTTTCCGGAATTAAATGTGGTGCTGGCCGATTCTTTAAATAAGAGACTTGTTTTTTTGAATGAAGTGATTGATGCGTTAGGACTGACAGAGATCTATACGGTTCATGGCCGCGCAGAAGATCTGGCACGCATGCCCGAATATAGAGAACAGTTTGATCTTTGTGTTTCACGTGCGGTTGCCAATTTATCCACACTTGCAGAATATTGTCTTCCATTCGTCCGGTTGGGTGGAAAGTTTATTTCTTATAAATCGGGAGAGTGTGAAAATGAAGTGGCAGCTGCAAAATCAGCTATTTTTCTTCTCGGAGGAAAAGTGGAGGATGTGTATAAGTTTTCTATTGGAGAGGCGCAGCGGGCATTCATTTCTTTAACAAAGGCAAACGGTACATCAAAAAAATATCCAAGAAAAGCCGGAATGCCCTCCAAAAATCCTTTGTAATTTATGCTTTTTTCCACTGCTTTGAGCGGAAAAAAGATGTTATCCACATTTATGGAAGAGTTATAAAAAATGGACTGTACCTTTGAGGTACAGTCCATTTCCAATTAATTGGATAACTTGTTTTCGATAATTTGGTAAACCTTTTCCGGATTCTCTAGTTGTGGATACAATTTGCAATTGGAAACATAGGTGATGTCTATGTTAGAATTCAGTTTACGATATTCCTGTGCTGTTTTGTAGTTTGCTTTTATATCGCTGCAGATAATAAAAGCAACAGGTTTTGTGATTTTTTTCACAGCATGCCGAAGGTCAATATTCATATAATTGCCAAGAAGACTTGAGTATAAGTATTTTCCATTACTGTTGTCCATATGGGCTGCTTCATAGTAGGCATCTTTCGTTTTGGAAGAAATCAGCTGAGGTCTGCAGTAATAGATAAAACGGAACTGACGGTCAATACGCTTCGGGTTCATGAGCAAATTATAGATAAAGGTTCCGACCAGAGGAAGATTTATGATCGTTTGCTTTAGTTTACTTTGCTGATCCGGCATGGCATCCATGGAATGGAAGGAAACCGGATTAATAAAAATCATTTTGTCAATGATGGAGGCATCCAGTTGATTTGCCATAATTACAAATGAGGAGGAGAGGTTTGAAGCTACAACTGATGTTTTGGATTTTATAATATCTTTGATAAAAGCAGTGATCAGCTGGACATACATATAGTTGGTATAACTCAGCCCTGGTTTGTCGGAGAGACCGCAGCCCAGAAGATCCATGGTATATACCGTATGTTTCTTTTGAAGTCTTTTTGAAATTTTTGACCACTCAACAGATGAACTAGCGGAATTTGTGTCATGAATAAGAAGAACAGGATCTCCTGTTCCAGTTTTTGTGTAAAAAACATTTCCCTGTTTCCAGGAATAATAGGATCCGTTTTTGGTTGGGAGCATATTCTTTTTTGTGGAAGTGGAGGCAACAAACTGATTGTATGCATACATTCCTGCCAGTGTTGCAACACTCAAAAAAAGAAATTTTTTTGTGCCTTTTTTCATGGAAATCCTCCTTGTATTTAAAATTTGTTTGATTTTAAATATATTATAGACATTTTTGGGTCTTTTTACAAACAATATTTATTTCTTTATTTTCTTTACCCGTAAAATGATTTATAATATTATTGATATTGAAAATACAAAACAGAACATATGTTTGAGGAATAAGATGGTAAAAGATTATCTGGAAAAAATCCGTCAGGAGTATATAGAACACAAAGTTTCTCTGGAAGAGCAGATTTCTTCATATGAAAATAAAGTAAAAGAGAATACAAAGTTTCTTCAGGTTTTAGAGAAGGAAACTAATCCTGGGTATGAAGCGTTCAGCCCGAGAGAATTTAATTCTTTTCATAAAGAAAAGATGGAAGAACTTCGGGCAGATCAAAAAAGGATATCAAATGAAATTATGTGTCTGAGAGATCAGATGCAGGAATATGAATTTCGAATTGCAGATATTACCAGCGTTATCAAGGAAGAAACGGAGATTGAAAGAAAGATTCATGAGGCTGCGGATATAGATTCTTATGATACCAGGCTGGCATTACTTCGTTCTGTTGAAACAGAGCGTCAGAGAATAGCGCGAGAATTACATGATTCTACCACACAGAATCTGACTGCAATTGTACATAAAACGGAATTATGCTCAAAAATTATAGAATCAGATCCGGTAAAATGTAAATTAGAGCTATTTTCCATTGGTCAGACACTCCGTAAAATAATTGAGGATACCAGAGGGTTAATCTATGATTTAAGACCCATGTCTTTTGATGACATTGGATTTGACGTTACGGTTGAAAGAGCATTGGATCGATTTCAGAGATTCCATAGAATAGAATGTGGATATTATACGGAAGGTACATCATATCCGATTAACAGTGTTGTTCAGATTACATTGCTTCGGGTGATTCAGGAGGCATGTAATAATGCAGTTAAGCATGCACAGGCATCTTATCTGGAGGTAAAAGTTTCTTATTTAGAAAAGAAGATTGTGTTAGTAATTAAAGATGACGGTAAGGGATTTAATGTAAATGCAGTTCCCGATGAGACAAGGGATGATAATTCCGGATTCGGATTGTCTATGATGAAAGAAAGGGTCTATCTGTTATCAGGAACAATTTCTATAGAATCTGCACCTGGAAAGGGATGTTCTATTATTGTGTCAATTCCAAAAATGAAGGAGGACTTATAAAAATGGCAATTAAAATTATGATCGCAGATGATCATTCCATGATCAGAGAGGGATTAAAAAGTTTATTGGAATTGGAAGGAGATATACAGGTAGTTGCAGAAGCAGAAGATGGTGTTGACTGTCTGGAAAAGTTAAAAAGTTGTACACCGGATGTATTATTGCTTGATATTAATATGCCGAGAAAAAATGGTCTGGAAGTATTGCAGACGCTTAAATCTTCAAAGTCAAAGGTAAAGGTTTTGGTTCTCACCGTTCATAATGAAGTGGAATATCTGATGAAAGCGGTCGATATAGGGGTGGATGGCTATATTTTAAAAGATTCTGAATCCGCAGAATTGAAAAAAGCTATATTTTCCATCGTAGAAGGAGAAAATTATATTCAGCCAAGTCTTATTCCATCATTAAATTCCAAGATGATTGAAAAGAACAGGGATGAAGGAAAGATAGAGAGCCTCACAAAGCGTGAATTGGAAGTTTTGAAGCTTTTGGCAGTTGGAATGTATAATAAGGAAGTTGCTGAAAAGTTAAATATCAGTGAGAGAACCGTTAAGAACCATGTATCTAACATTTTTAAGAAGATAGAAGTAACAGATCGGACGCAGGCTGCAGTGTTTGCTATTCGCAATAATTTAATTGAATTGTAAAAAGAATGGAAAACGAGAGAGTTTCGTTTAAAAAAGGATAACAAAATGTTTCACGTGAAACATTTTATTATCCTTTTTTATTTTCATAAGTAGAATTTGCTGGAGAGCAGTTTAAATATAAGTTTGCCCGGTGAATTTATGATATGCATGATTTTGCTCCGGTTTTACAAATTAATGAACGGATGTTTAAAATACCGGATCAATAAGAGCATAATATGAATAAAAGTTTTGGAAATACTTTCTTATTAAGCCCATCGGTAAAAAAATAAATTTCATAGTTGTCCCATTTATTACCTTCTTTTCCCTACATATCCAGTTCATCCCGATTTTTAAAGTAACATCACTAATCATATCTTTTAAATTTTTATTTAAGAGATCAAGCAGTTGCTGAATAAAATAATTTTCTGTTTATCATCAGATCAGTGGTGAGGACAATTTTATCATCGTTTCGGAATAAAAATAATTATCTTTCTATCTGTCAAATGGTGCAGAGAGTAAGTTGCTATAATGTAATCATACTTCTGATATTTCAGGGATTTCGCTAATCTTCTGAATAGTCGTTTCTTATATAGCCTGTAAATGAGTCTACATTATTTCCAAGATTTTGTAATTCTTTTGTAAAATCTTTCTGATATGGGTGTACCAGGGATGTGTCAGAGATATGTTTGGTACTTATCAGTATCGTTTCCTTGAAAATCTTTTCCATGAAATTATATGATTAAAAGGTCATAAGGTATGATTGATGCATGTTTGCATGCAATTTGATGGATACCATAATGAACCACACCACAATTGAGAAAGTAGCAATTTACTATGCAAGCATGTAAATTAGCGGATTATGAGATGCGGTCAGATTATGAAAATGCGAAGCATGTATTAATCTGATTAATATTAAATGAGGGGTAAAATTTCTTTTTGACACCCATGTCATTATATCTCTCCCATATCCTTATAAATAGATATAGATATAGTCACGTTGTGAGAGTACCGATATCAAAACCTATAGAATTCGAAAATATGTAACAAACGTGCAAATATGTTATGAGAGTATCAGTGTCAAAACCTATATCATATATAGTTACTTTTGGTGTTTTTGCAATTGTATGAAATACATTTTCTGAACATCTTTATATAATAAAAGGGGCAAAAGATATTATCGACGCATGCTGCATGCAATTCGATGCATACCTTAGTGACCCTTTTATCATATTATTAAACATATTTTCTTCCAGTAATTGTGTTTTATCATTGTACCATAGAAAGGAGTGAATAAAAAGCGTAAATTAATATATTTCTGGGAAAGCTATAACTGTCAAATTTAACATCCTATTTTTCACAGATAGGTGCTACAAATATTATTTCTTTGTCTATAGTTTCTTTTATTATGTGTAGAAAGAGAATGTATCTTTTCTTTTGTCTTATAGAACTGAATATCTTCCTTCTTGCGTTGAAATCAATACGAAACAGAGTATTATTCATCGTGTAGAAAAAATTGTCTTTTAAGTAACACTATGTATATCAATCCAAAAGAAAATATAAAAAGATTTCCAATCTACGCATTTAAGCTGCGATTTTGTTTATAATAAAAAGAATAAAAAATAAAAATGTTTCACGTGAAACATTTCACAAAAAAAGCTCAAAGAAAAACATAAAAATCTGCAAAATAACAACATAATTACTATTCGAGATTAATCGATTTTATGTTATACTGTAATAGAAAATAAGAGGAAGATGTGTATGATATATAAAAGTATATTATTGATTTTGGGATATCTATACGGAACAATGTTAACTGCAACGTTCGTTGTAAAACATTCCACAGGAAATGATGTAAGTAAAATAGGATCTGGAAATCCCGGGATGGCAAATGTCATGGAACATATCGGGAAAAAGGAAGGTGTTTTGGTATTAGCCGGCGATATATTAAAAGTTATTGTAGCCGGTATTCTTGGTCGCCTGTTATTTCCAGATAAAACATGGCATGATATTTTTTTATATACAGGATTTGGAGCGATTTTTGGACATAATTATCCACTGTGGAGAAAAGGAAAAGGTGGAAAAGGTGTTACAGTTACCTGTACGTGGTTGATACTTACATTTGGAGTTCCGGGAGCAATCTGTTGCATAATAGGAGGCATGGTAGTGCTACTTACCGGATGGCTTCCGCTGGGCGCGGTTGTCATTCCTGCGCTTGCAATTCCAACGGTATATTTTATACATGGAAACTCTATAGAACTTGTATGTGTACTGATTGCAACTGTCCTTATGCTGATCCGGCATCGCAAAGGAATTTACAGAATAATACATGGAGAAGAACCTTTGCATTTAAAATTAAAAAGATAAATAAAAATACACTCTGATAAAATACAGAGAATAAGAAAGAAAAGAGGAAAATATGGGAAGAATTATTGCAATTGCAAATCAAAAGGGTGGGGTCGGTAAAACAACGACATCGATAAATCTTGCAGCAAGTATTGCTGAAATGGGCAAACGTGTACTTGCTATTGATTTAGATCCGCAGGGAAACATGACGAGTGGACTTGGCGTGGATAAAAACGAGGTTGAGAATACGGTATATGAGCTGATGCTGGATGAATGTTCCATCAATGAGAGTATTCAGGATACCGTTGTAAAAGGTCTGCGTCTGATTCCATCCAATGTAAATCTGGCAGGTGCGGAAATAGAATTATTAGGAATAAATGACAAAGAATATATCTTAAAAACAGCAGTTGACTATATCCGTGATGATTACGATTTCATTGTGATTGACTGTCCGCCATCTTTAAATATGCTGACGGTAAATGCCATGACAACTGCAGATACGGTTCTTGTCCCGATTCAGTGTGAGTATTATGCACTGGAAGGACTGAGCCAGTTGATACATACCATTAATCTTGTACAGGAGAGATTAAATCCCAATCTGCAGATGGAAGGCGTTGTATTTACCATGTATGATGTCCGGACGAAATTGTCAAATCAGGTTGTAGAAAATGTAAAAGAAAATCTGGATACAAAAATTTATGAGACTATGATTCCGAGAAATATTCGGTTGGCAGAGGCACCATCTTATGGAATTCCGATCAATATGTACGATAGCAAATCTGCGGGGGCAGAGAGTTACCGCAAGCTTGCAAAGGAAATCGTGGGTCGTAAAGATTTGTAAAAAGAAAGGGAGTAACAATGGCAGTTAAAAAAGGATTGGGAAAAGGTTTGGATTCTCTGATTACAGACAAGGTGAATACAAAACCGGCAGCTTCAAAAAATAATCCAACACCAAAGAGTGAGCACGCGGCAGATGCTATCATGATGAATATCACAAAGGTAGAACCAAACAGGGAGCAGCCGAGAAAAAAATTCGATGAGGATGCATTGCTTGAACTGGCAGAATCCATAAAACAGTATGGAGTATTGCAGCCACTTCTGGTGCAGGAGAGAGAGGATTATTATGAGATTGTCGCCGGGGAGCGCCGGTGGAGAGCAGCGAAAATAGCCGGAATCAAAGAAATTCCTGTGATTATCAAGAAACTTACCAGACAGGAAATTATGGAGATTTCCCTGATAGAAAATATTCAGAGGGAAGATTTAAATCCAATTGAAGAAGCACTGGCTTTTAAGCGGCTTCTGACAGAATTTAATCTAAAGCAGGATGAGGTAGCAGAGCGGGTTTCCAAGAGCAGAACAGCGGTCACAAATGCCATGCGGCTGTTGAAACTGAATGAAAAAGTACAGCAGATGGTCATTGATGAGATGCTGACAACAGGACATGCACGCGCACTTCTGGGAATTGAAGATCAGGAACAGCAGTATATCATTGCGCAGAAAATTTTTGATGAAAAATTGAGTGTGCGGGATACGGAGAAACTGGTAAAAAGTCTCCAGAATGAAAAAAAGAAGAAAAAAGAAGAAAAAGAGAAGATTGACCCGAAACTGGAAGCCGTGTATCATGATTTAGAAGAGCAGATGAAAGGCATTCTTGGAACAAAGGTATGTATTAACCATAAGGATGCAAAGAAAGGGAAACTTGAGATTGAATATTATTCCCAGGATGAACTTGACCGGATTATTGACATGATTCGGACGATACAAAAATAAATGTAGAAAAATAGGGATAAAAGCCTATTTAAAATTTTAACAGAATGTAAGAAAATAGAAACAGGAGAAAAATATGATATCAGAATACTTAGGATTTGATTCCGATTATATTATTTTAGGATTAGCAGCTTTTTGTGTTATTTTATTTATACTTACCGTTGTGAATATGGCAAAGACAAGTAAACTGCGTAAAAAGTATGAAGCATTCATGATGGGAAAAGATGCAAAATCATTGGAAGAAACTTTGGTAACCCGTTTGTCTCAGGTCGATAAACTGATATCTGCAAATGAAGCAAACGAGAAAAATATTAGAAAAATGTTTGACAATATGAAATTCACATTTCAGAAGGTCGGACTGGTAAAATACGATGCTTTTAATGAGATGGGTGGAAAGCTTAGTTTTTCCCTTGCAATGTTGAATGAGTCAGATAATGGATTCGTTCTCAATGCAGTACACAGCAGAGAGGGCTGCTATACTTACATAAAAGAGATTATAGACGGAAATTCAATTATTACATTAGCAGAAGAAGAGCAGGAAGCTTTAAAGATGGCAAAAGAATCTACCGGCAGCAATCCTGCAAAATAACGGGAGTGTAACATGAGGGTAAAATCAGTAAGTGAGTTGTGTGGAAATGAAATATTAGCAGAACCAGTTCTTACAGATGAAAAAATGATATTAATTTCAAGGGGAAGCAGGCTCAAGAAGGAATATGTTCCTTTGATCCGTTCACTTGGGATTGACACCCTTATGGTAGAAGATCCGTATGAAAATTATGAAATGCCATCGCGGATTATTGATTATTCTGTTTTCGGTAAGTTTGTGGAACGCGTACAGCGGGTGATGGAAAACCATATCTATCATAAGAATAAGTCGCTGCGCGAATTTGAAGTAATCGCAAATGAAGTTGTAAAAGAAGTAAGCAAAATACCGGAAAATATAATTATTGATATCAATGCCCGGATTGTAAATTTATATGAACATACTGTCATGGTAACACTTGTGAGTGTATTTGTGGCAAGATTACTTCATCTGGATCAGGTGAGGCAATATAATATTGCAGTTGGGGCACTGCTCCATGATCTCGGACTCCGTTATATCACAACAGGATATGTGAACCGGGACTGGGAAAAGGAAGATCCCATAGAAGCATTTGAGTACAAAAAACATACCATTTTAGGATATTCCGCTTTGGATGAGGAAAGCTGGATTCCGGAAGTATCAAAAAAGATGGTTTTATTTCATCATGAAAGACTTGATGGAAGCGGGTTTCCGATGCGCCGCAGAGATTTTGCAATGGAATGCAGGATTATTCAGGCATGCGATGCATTTGACAGTTATATTACGGGCATGGAGTGCATACGGATTCCCCTGCAGGATGCAATCGGAAAGATACAGGAAGGAATCATACACAAGTATGACCGGAAAGTGGTGGAAACCCTGCTATCTAAGATTGCCTATTATCCGGTAGGAACGGCAGTGAAGATGAGTAATCAGGCAGAGGGAATTGTCGTTTTGCAGACAGAGGATCCGAAGTGTCCGGTTGTTCTGGATTTTCATTCCGGGGAGTCAGAAAAAAAATACAATTTAATGTTACAAAAGGATATTTCCATTCTTCAAATAATATGATAGAATATAGTAATGTATGGAGAAAGGAGAACCGCGAAGTGCACAAATTCCTTAGGGCGATTGGATTTTCAGATATTACAAAAAAAGATCTTGAAATGATACTGGATGAAGTAATTACCCGTCCGGAGATTATGAAAATTACAAAAGATTCTGAGGGAAACGAGTTTGCGGAACTGTCAGGTTCATTTGCGGCAAATGCCGGAATTACGGTTCGGGGTACTTATCAGGAAGATGACAGTTTTCATATGGATTATTACTATCCGTATGTGTTTGGTACCAGTATTACGACGAATGAGCAGATTGATGTAGAAAAACATGCCGAGAAAGAGTCCTATGCAGGAGTATGTGACGAGGTTAATCTTGGAGTTACACTGATTTTTTATATACAGAATGTAGCGGATTATCTGGCAGAGACAAACCGGCATCTTTCCAAAATACATTATGGGGCAATGATTGCAGGACTTTCCACCGAGGGAAAAATACTCTGTCCCGTCGTGGAGAGAAAAAAAAATGATGTACCAGCTATCCAGAAAAATGACCGGCACAATCAGCTGATCGCACAGGCAAGAGAAGGCGATGAAGATGCAATCGAAAGCCTTACGCTGGAGGATATGGATACTTATGCACTGCTGTCCCAGAGAGTGATGAAGGAAGATATTTTCAGTATCGTGAAGTCAACGTTTATGCCATTTGGGATTGAGAGTGACCAGTATACGGTATTGGGAGAAATCATTGACTGTGTCACGATGGAAAATAAACTTACACACGAAAAATTGTATGGAATGAAGTTGTTGTGCAATAACATCCAGTTCGATGTGTGTATCAATGAAAAAGATTTATTGGGTGAACCTGCGATAGGCAGACGGTTTCGTGGAAATGTCTGGATGCAGGGAAACCTTTGCCTTGAATAAATTGTCAGGAACTGCCGGTAATCGGCATTTGTTCTCTTAGTTAAATGGATATAACGACAGCCTCCTAAGCTGTAATTGTGGGTTCGATTCCCGCAGGGAACACTTCAGAATTTTAAAAGAGTCCGTTCAGATTAGATAAATCAATCTATTCTGGACGGACTTTTTACGTGAATTGAAGAAATGTGATAAGGAGAACCTCTTTGCAGAGATTCTCCTTGATTTTAAATGGTAGGTTTTGTAGGACTTACTGTAAGCTGCAGACCGAGATGTTGAAAAATATTAAGCAGTGTTCCAAGATTCGGGGTTGTTTTGCAGGATTCGATCCGGGCTACGGATGATTGTGGAATACCACACATGGCAGCAAGCTCTCTCTGACTAAGTCCAAGAGCAGTACGCTGTTCTACCATGGCACTGACGATGGAAGAGATATTTTCAACTTCATCAATGTCCTTTCCAATCTTAGGATCAACGGTTCTTACATGTTCCTTATAGTCATTCCAGGTTTTCATAATCATTCAGCCTCCTTTCGGGCAAGGTAATCATCACGTTCAGCCTTTGCCCGTTCAATTTCGTGCTTGGGAGTTTTTTGAGTTTTCTTGCGGAATTGATGCAAAAGCACAAAGGTATCATTTTTGAAATAAAAATATAAAACACGGTTATTGCCTGGGCGAAGCTCCCAGATATCATCATCAAGGTGTTTTGTGATATTTTCATTAAGCCGTGTACCATTATCTTCGAGGAGCTGGATGTACAAACTTATCTGCTTGTATTGAATACGGGCATCTTTGTTTGTAGCTGCTTTGACTCGAAGAGATTCAAGAAATTCCCAAAGCTCTGATCTGCCATTGGAATCTTCCTAAAATTCAATGTTGTACATTAGTATATGTTCTCCAAGTGGAAATATTTATTCTATATACATGATAGCATTTATGCTATCAAAAAGCAAATAAAAAATGAAAGAAGGAAACAAAATTTGAGTGAAAAAAATATAAAATTAGTAATTGCCGAGAAACATTCGGTGGCGCAGTCCATCGCAAAGGTAATCGGTGCAGATAAGAGAGAGGACGGATACCTGGAGGGCAAGAGATTGTGTTTAAAGATGGAAAACTTGTCTGAGACGCAGCGAAGTAAATAAAATGAATAATATAGGAAGTCAGTAGTGCGTGAATAAACTGCTG
>ERZ773107.328-NODE-328-length-52820-cov-3.734161_pt1 | contig 52820 bp, 43 predicted proteins | sample MGYA00580571_ERZ773107 | MGnify/ENA primary metagenome ERZ773107 (study PRJEB29015, sample SAMEA2737843) | human gut metagenome | biome: human gut; feature: human-associated habitat; material: faeces | place: China | collected 2012 ... | reverse complement strand
GGAGGCATTTCGGCTCGCACCACAGCGGCGAGTCGGCCGGCAGCGGTTCCGGTTCGGTCACATCGAGCGCGGCGCCATGGATTCGTCCTTCCGCGAGCGCGTCGGCAAGCGCCTGACTTTCAATGGCGTTGCCGCGGCCCGCGTTGATGATGATGGCGTCAGGTTTGAGAGATGCGATGCGTTCCGCATTGAGCAGGTGGTACGTTGTCGAAGTGGATGGTACGCACATGGCGATCACATCGGCGTATTGCAGGACGTCGCCGAGGGACTCGAATCCTACGATATGGTCGACGCCCGGTGCTTCGACGGCGGGATTACGGCGAATGCCGATGGTTGTCATTCCGACGTTTTTGCAGAGTCGTGCGAAGTGTGATCCGATGTCGCCGGTTCCGATGACGAGCGCCGTTTTTCCGTTGGGGCTGATGGCGCGGCCCGCGTCTTGCCACATGGCGTTCGGGTTGCTTGCCGCGTAGATGTGCAGGTTCTTCATGATGGCCCACATCATGGCGAACATGTGTTCGGAGACGCTTTGCCCGTAGGCTCCGGTGGCATTGGTGAGCATGGATCCGGGCTGCAGGATGCCGGGTCGCTGGTATTTGTCGACGCCGGCGCTCCAAGTTTGAAGCCATTCAAGTTTGGGGCATTGCGCGCATTCCTCGGGCGCGATGTTGCCGATGACCGCGGTGGCTTTGGCTTTGAGTTCCTCCGGTACTGCGGCGGTCCAGCTCATGCTTCCCCGTTGGGTCGAATCGCCGACGAATTCCTGTGGTATGTCTTTCGCGGCACGTATGAATTGCGCACGTTCGGATTCGGTCAACGGCAGGCAGTTGACGATCAATTTGCGGTCGTTCCATATTCCCATGCGTTTTACCCTATGACAATCGTCGGATATAGGGTTTCACGTTGGGTTCTGGGTCAGACGCCGAGTTCGTCGGTGTCAAGGATGATGGTGACCGGACCGTCGTTGGCGAGCCGCACGCGCATGTGGGAGCCGAATCGTCCTTCTTTTACTTCGAGTCCTTGCGCGCGCAGGGCGTCGTTGAATCCGTGCCACGTCTGTTCGGCGTGCGCGGGCGCTCCGGCTTTCACGAAGCTTGGGCGGTTGCCTTTGCGCACGTCCGCGTATAGCGTGAATTGGGAGATGGACAGCACACTGCCGTTCACGTCGTGGATGGAACGGTTCATTTTGCCGTTCTCGTCTTCGAAGACGCGTAGGTTGGCGATTTTGCGGGCGAGCCAGTCGATTTGTTTCGCTCCGTCCGTGTCTTCCACTCCGACGAGCAGCACATAGCCGATGCCTATATGCTGTGGTTCGAATGTGGTGTCGACTTCTCCGCTTGTCTCGTCGACCACGTCGACGGATCCTTCGCCGACCTTCTGCAATACGATGCGCATATTCCGTCCCGGTCTTTTCAGCCGGCGTAGTCGACGATGGCTTGCGTGACCTGTTTCAGGTAGTCGAGCGACGTCTGCCAATCGTCCGGCACTTCGATGGAATGGTTGGCACCAGCGTACGTGCGCACATGGTCGGTGAGCAGATGCGCTTTGGCGTCATCGTAGTATGGGTCGGCGTCACCTGCGCAGATTAGCGGCATCGGGCTGCCGGCAGTTCCCGGTAGCGGCGCGGGAATGACCGACTTGTGCTTGTCGAATGGCGGCGGATTGAGTACCGGGGTGAGCAGCACCACACGCAATCCTAGTTTTGCGGAATGCGGATATGAGAGTGTGGAGAGCGATTTGGTGACGACCAGCAAATGCGGCTCCTCACCCGATTCGGCAGCATGTTCGAGCGCCGCCTTGCGCCATTCGTCGACCACGCGTTCCATGCAGGCGATCATTTCCGGAAACTCGACGCTTTCCGTCAGTTTCAGGTCGAGCCGGTCCACGAACCATCCGTTGGCCGCAAGTGCCTGCGCTGCCCAGTACAGCAGCGGTCGGTCTACGGTGTATCCAATGCCCGGCATGATGAGCACGTGATTGCCGGTTTCGGTGTTCTTCACACGGTTCTTACCCCATGGGGTGACCGCCGGTGTGACGTTTTTCGTTGTTGGTTGCGTGCCGTTCTTGCCCATGCTGTGTTTGATTCGCCTTTTCGTGTGTTCCGTCCGTCTTGGCCGGTCGTTGCGGCCGGCGTCGTTTCCCATATTGCATGCTAGGCGGCGCCGGCTACAATCGTTTCCGTCAGTTCACCATGCATTGGTTGCCGAACTACGGACCGACCTATTACGCCGCTTTCGTGCACGATCCGGAAGGCAACAACATCGAGGCCATGCTCGCCTGAGTGTCCGACAGCTCAACAGCGACAAAACCAGCTCCCGCCATACGTAATGTTCTCATGGCGGGACCTGTCATATTCCCAGAGATTGACACTCCCGTGGTTGAAACCACGGGATTCCTGCGAACTGGGCTTGCTTGGATTCAGACGATACGTCTGAATCCAGAGGCTTCCCATTTTTAGCGGGCTATCCCCGGTTGTCGGCCGGTTCCTCTTCTTTCGTTATGCTTCTTCCCGGCTGAGCCGCAATGCCTCGTCACGAATGTTCAACGCGGCGTTCACGTCCCTGTCGTGCGGGATTCCGCACCGTTCGCACACCCATTCGCGTTCGGACAGCCGCAATCCCTTGTACTCGTGCCCGCAGTCGTGGCAGAGTTTGGAACTCGGATAGAACCTGTCCACTTGGACGAGGATGCGACCATACACCATTCCGCCTTGTAGGAGAGCTTGTCCACGAGGCCGCTCCACCCGTCGCGGAGTATGGAACGGTTCATCGCGCGTTTGCGAGACTGGCCGCTGCGTATGCCTTCAGCGTTCTTCTTCGCCTGATGAATTGGTTCTCTTCTATCAGCCTGTGGGACAATTGGTGCTGGAAGTTATCGCGGTAGCGGCGGAGCTTGGCATACGCCTTGGCCACGATCGCCCTCTGTCTGCGGTAGTTGTTCGACCCTGTCGTTCGACGGGACAGCTTGCGCTGCTCCCGTTTGACATCCTCCTCCAATCGGCGCAGCCGGTTCGGATAGTCGATCTTCTCGCCGGTGGACAGCGTGAGGAGATCCTTGACGCCCAAGTCGATGCCGACCCGCCCCTCGGCTCGTGTTTTCGGTTGGATGTCCACGTCGAACAGGAGCACGAGACAGTACGTCCGGTTCTCACGTTTCACCGTCCAGCTGGACAGGCTCTCGATCGGATGGCGTAGCCGGTCACGTTTGCGGATGCGCACCGAGCCAAGCTTCCTGGACAACGGATACCGATTGCCATCCATACGGCGTATCGGCATGGCATTGCGGAACGATTGGATGTTGTCGTTCCTTGAGGCGAAACGGGGACGATGCTTCCCGTACTGGGCTTTGCGGAAGTACGCCGACGTGCCTTGCGGAAATCCATGATGGCGTTGCTCAACGCATTCGACGGGATCGGACTGTCCCTGAGCCATCCGTTCGCGTTCTTCATGCCGGTCACGTCCGGATACTCGGGGTTCGGGTTCGTCTCCTTGTCGTACGCGTTGAACGCCTCGACCTGCTGGTTGTAGGCGAAACGCCTGTCCCCGAAGCACCGTTCCAGCAACGCAGCCTGAGTCCTGGACGGCGTGAACGGTATGCGCTGCGCCACCTTGCGCATGGTCATTGTGATTCACGCTCCTTCGACCGTTGGTCGTCGATGTATTTGGCCACCGCCTGCTCGTTGACCGAGCCGATGCTTTCCGCGAAATAGCTGGGCGACCACAGGCTCCGCTCGCCCTTGCGCCTCCAGTATTGGCTTTTCAGTTCGGGGTGCATGGCGAACAGTCGGAGACTGGACGTGCCCTTCAACTGTTTGACGATGCTACTCACGCTGATTTTCGGTGGCGCTGACACGAACAGGTGGATATGGTCGTCCAATCCGACCTCCATGCGGGGAATGCGGTAGCCGTGCTCGTCGGCTATCTCCCTGAGAATCGTCTTCAAATCCGAGTCGATTCCGTTCTTAAGCACCTTGCGACGGTATTTCGTGCACCAGACGATGTGGTAGTTCAGATTGTATACCGAAGTCCTACCATGTGTGAACCGTTCATCGCTTGCGCTCATGGGAATAATCGTAGCACATCCGCTACCATACGCAAAATTCGATACGCCCTAACCCGGCATTGAAATACCGGGTTTGCGGGCTAAAAAATCTCATCAAACATCTCAGCAGCCGTATGGAAACGCGGGCCGTTCTCCGCTGAATATTCATGGACTTCCCGCAAGGCAGAAAACGTATCAGTAGGAACGGCGCTCTGTTGAGGAAGGTCTAATGAAAGTCGAAACTCGTACGTGTCTGAATTGGAACACATGTGATTTCCCCTTTAGCCCTGGCTACTTGAACAGGTCGAACAGACTGAACGTGGTCTTCTTGTAGACCGTGCTGTACAGCTTGCGCTTGGGATGCAGCCATCCCAGGCCCTTCTTGCCGTAGCCGGGGATCAACGCTTTCTTGACCGCGCGGGTGGCACGGCCTTTCGTGCGCGCGGACAGGCTCTTCTTCCAGCTGGGTTTCCTCATCCCGTATTTCATGACGGCCTCTTTTCGGATGACTACCTCACATTGTGCCGCGCCCACAGCAAACCGACAAGTCAGGAACCCATACTTGGCTATGCTCCATCACTCGTCCAGGCATAAGGGGCAAGGACGCGGTGCGGACCACACCCTATCAAAACATGAACATCAGGAGCCTGCAACTGCATCTCGGAACATGCGATAAGGTGGAACCAATGGCAGAAAGGCGGTGCGGCTATGAGTGCTTGGATGATTCGCGCGGGACACGGTGGGGTGTACGCGGAAGACTGGCTTGACAAGGGGAAGATCGGCATCGGTTGGGATTTTGGAAGCAAGGATATCGCTTCCATGAAACGCGAGCAGATCCGAGCCACATATCTAGCCGAACATCCCAATGAAAGTAAAAACAGGGTGGCTGCCATCGTCGGTCAGGTGTACCGTTTCGCACACGAGATGACACAAGGACAGACCGTCGTCATGTACGATCCGGCGAGTCGTCTTTATCATATTGGCGTCATCACCGGTGATTGCGTTCCCACGCGTGATGAAGATGACCCCGCCTATACCCGTACCGTTCGTTGGGAGACATCCGCATCACGCGATGCGCTCAAGCAATCCTCCAAAAACTCCCTCGGCGGCATCCAGACTATTTTCGCCGTGTCGGGCGAGGTCATGAACGACCTCCGATCAACCACGGGGACTTCGCAGCCGATTCCGGAGGAAGCGGCAGGCGAAGACGCCTCCGACGACAATGAGGACGCCCGCGCCGCCACATATGATAATGGCATCGAGCTTATCAAGGACCGCGTGAACCAACTTGATTGGGAGGACATGGAACGCCTCGTGGCAGGACTGCTCAAAGCCATGGGATATTGCGCTCGGATCACGCCGAAAGGGCCGGACGGCGGCCGCGATGTCATAGCATCTCCCGATGCCCTTGGACTGGAATCGCCACGTATCGTGGTCGAAGTCAAACACCGCAAGGGTGCCATGGGAGCACCTGCGATCCGTTCCTTCATTGGCGGCCTACGCACGAACGACCACGGACTTTATGTCTCCACCGGAGGTTTCACCAGAGAAGCCCGATACGAGGCGGACCGCTCCAATGTTCCCATGCGCCTGCTCGACCTCGACGGATTCGTCCGCCATTATGTTGATGTGTATGACAAGACCGATGAGGAGACGCGCGATATTCTGCCGCTGACCCGTATTTGGTGGCCTGCATAGAGAAGCATGACCTCCGCTCATCACCTACGGAATAAATCGACGATTCCAATGAAATCTCTTCAGTTGCCGAATCTCTCCTTATGGGTACCCGTACGGAGAAACCATGCAGTGCCGTCTTCCAGAATCCAATCGAGCATAATCAGATTCCCAAGGAATCGAACAACTCATCGGCCGTATGGAACCGCAAATCGCCTTTCGCCGAACGCTCATGGGCTTCCTGCAGTACGGAAAGAGTCTCAGCTGGGATTGCGCTCTGATACGAAAGATTCAGCGGAATGTGCCTCTCCCCTGACGATCCGCCTATAGAACGTTGGAAACAGGCACGTCACTTGCTGACAGCTTTCTTGAGCGCATTCTGCAGTTCTGGATCAACCGCAAACAGGTACAATCCATGCACGCCTCGTTTGAGCAAGACGTTCAGCTCGTTACGCAGATTGGATTGCGCATAACTGACCAAACCATTTCTCTTAACTACCGCGCTCCTATTACGGCTACCCTTCTCATCGAAAACAATTTCACCATTACGATACGTGACTGATGGCCCGATGATAACGCCTACATAATTCAAGTCGAATCCCTGGATAGAGAACGTCGACCCCACTTCGTTAAGCGTACGCGGATTCTCAGCCCAAACTTCATTGGAAGAAAGCGTTTTCTCATTTACTTTGATCTCATAGTTCCACGGATGACAAAAATAATCGGGATTCCCATCCGGATTCGACGCATCATATCCGCGTTGAACTCCTGGGGCCGAGCCCATATGCCATGTCCCCTGCTTGTCCCGGTACATTTCTACATTCCATAGTCCATCAGGACTGGAATCATTGGCTTTATTCCCATTATATTTCCAATCATAGGTAGCGACCACTCGAGAAAGACCGCACCCATCAACACCTGCAGCCTTTAAATACGCTTTTTCTTTGATGGCTTTGAACAGCTCAACAGGCGAATCGAAAATCTTTATCTCAAATGGATCACGAATGTATTTACCTGTCTGCCGATCTTTTTCCCCAAGGTCTTTAGGAATTGACCCAACACTCTTTCCGTCCGCGAAATCGTCTATCCACTGCATTGTCGCCTCATCCGCCGCGATTCGGAATTGTTTAGTCAGACGTACATGACTAAATAGGTAACGTTCACCCCACATGTCCAGTGGCATGAATTGTTCCAACTGCCCATCTCGTATATCAACGCGCTCTTTCTGCGGAAAAAGTTTACGCAGTTCTTTCTCATCCCATCGTTGCGAGGTCTGTAGAATCTGGTTCGGGTCGAATACCGCGATGACCACTTTTGCACGACGAAGCAAATCATGGAGCATGTTCTTACCGGAATACCCTTGATTGCCCTGCGTGAGCAGCAAGTGGGCCTCGTCGACGAGCACGACATCGGCTTTACCTCGCGGCCTGTCCGGGATACCCCGATTACCTGCCTTTTCGCTGAACTGATTGATAAACTGGGATGGCTTAAATGCTATTCCATCGTTGCCTTTTTGCAGTCCCAGCTTGATTGCAATCTGATTATAGACATGCACCTGCTGCTCATGGTTGACCAGAATATAGGCCTTCCTACGCCTACTCTTGCCTCTTGTCTGTGCCAAAACATTTTCCAGGATATCTTCATCCTCCTCATCAAGATACCCATCAACATTCATCTCCGTGACGATCCTGTAAAACAGATGGCTAAACAGTACCGTTTTACCAGTACCAGCAGCCCCCTGTAAGAAAATCAATCGTGACGTATCCGCGTTATCTGTGTCAGAAAGAACATCGGACAATACGCTCATAATCGATTCTTCCGCAACAAGCTGATCCTCACTGAGCTGATGGAACGGTGACGCCTTGAACAAGGCTGAATCGCGAATAATCTCCTCCGCAGGAAACAATTCCGGATCCTGATGATTCAGCTCCAACCAAATGTCCGAGAAAATCTGCTCAAATTCATCCTGCGTGTAATAGTCACCTTGGGCATTCGTGCGGCGATTATTTAAAGTCTTTACTGAATTGGAGCCCAGAAGGTAATGCATCAGCCTGTTTTCCACGTCCAAGGTCAACGACTTATTGAAATGCGCATTACCAATAACGTACTGCCATACCGAACGTGGATTTTTCTGCAGACGCTTATGGAATTCTTTCCAGTCATCACGTATTTTCGAATCGTTTCGCAAATGCTGCATGGCCCGATTGTGAATATTGTTCGTTTCGCCCACATATACCGTGTACTCGAAACAGCCAGTATCCTTATTCCTCTTCTCCGAATGAACCACATATACCGTGGGATAGTCAAAAAGGTAATGCAACATGCTTCGTTCGACGACCGACAGTGGAACATCGCCGCAGCTTTCCGATAAGGCTTTCTCAATTTCAACTCTGTTCTCAATACTCTGATATGGCAGATGCATGATAATCGGTTTGGGAAGCGCGCTCTTCGTCATACACTCATTATGCTCCCACACAAACACATCGGAAAGTCGACATACATACTTATGCCTATATTTCCGATTAGCGAGCGGGTACAGACGTTTTCTCGGAGACAACCTACGCAATTGAAAACATTAACTTATACATAATTCCACGTACCACCCTCTCCGAGATACAGATTTATGTATCTGTCCAATTCCGGAAAACACACCCTTTAGCAATCTGGCAAAAGCTTTCCACCCGTTCCTACAATAAAAGGATCAGTGCAGACATGACCATTCAGCGTTCATCATCAACCACAGGAGGTTAAACGATGGATCGGGCGAAGACATTAAAAGATGGCAAAGAGATAACTGTCTTCGCTCATGATCTCAGCAGTAAAGGGAGAAAGCGCATCGCCCATGGCGCTCGTTTCAAATGCCCTTACTGTGGTCGTCCAGTCGATCTCGCCGCATTGGACTCCACAAAAGTCACAACTTATTTCAAGCATCACCGAAATGATGAACTCGCAAAATTCTGTGACGAGTATGTCAGCGGTAACGGATCCGGAAACCTCCTCATGAGGAATCCGGTCGTTCCCATCTTCCTTGATCTCGAAGAAGAATCCACAAAACGGTACGTGCTGAAGGCAGGACTGTATGGCATCGGACGAAAACTACGTGATGATCTCAAAAAGAACGCAGAGGCTTATATGTCGGTCAATGGGCGAACGTACCAGTTATGGCAGATGGCAGCGGAATCTTTGAGTATTCCCATTCGGAAACTTCCAACGCTGGAACTAAGCAATGAGATAACGGTAATAGCTCCTGAATCCATACGCAGAAGAGTCGGGGAAGCTGAAGATTGTGAATCCGGCATGGTATTCACCAGCGACTACAGCGGCGCTCCGCCAAATCATGCCAACCATATTGGAATCCGAATCCGACGTGGAAATGACGTGTATGTGGGACGACGTTATTATCTTGTAATCGATTCAAGGGAGCCGAAACTGTCCAAGTCAGTTGCCACATCCTTCGATACGGCGAAAAAAGTCGGGGCTCTTACAGCAAACAGCTGTTTCACTGTTTGGCGTGTGTCTGTTGCCGCGTCATCCTCTAAGAGAGAGACCGCTGCGAATATGTTCGCCCATTTCGGCTGCCGCCTTACTGACAAGGAAAGAACAGTCGATTTGCTTTGGCCTCCATCTCTCACCTCCAATGGAATCGATCAGCCATTGTTCGAGAACACATCCGTCATATATCACGAACCGGAGGGAAACGCCAGCCACAAAGATACTGGAACCGTTCAACTCACGCATCCCGCAGAAATCTATGCGCTGGGAGACAACTACTTATTTCCATTCGGATATATTGGAACAGGAAAACATGAACGTCCAATTTATGAATTGGATACCGGTTTTTTGGTGTCCCGACCGAATGAATTCCACACATGGCGAATGATCAGCCAAGATCAAATCGATTTGTCGGCATTCTCGACATCAGAGTGTGACGAAGCGTCAGTGAGCCTAACATCAGAGGACAAGCCGGATCTGACTTGCTTATTCCCTGTAAACGTGGAAATACGCTCGAAAACAGGGAACGTCCAGAACGAAAACCTCCTTGCAAACGAGAAAACGCTTCCTGCGAGGCGAAAAGATCTGGTTCTGGTTGCAGCAGCAAGGAAGACATTCCCAAGGTCTTTCCTGCTATGCGTCAACAATGCCGGCATGACAGTAAAGTCAGCATCCTGCCCCGTCACTGGGCTTGATTCAAAGTTACAACTACGAAAAGTAAGCCATGGCATGTCAATCACAATGAGACGCGCCGGCATCACAACCAGGAAAAATAACACATCAAAAAACAAAATACTAATCCAAGCAAGGAGAGGGGAATAAAAATGGCATGGGGACAAGAGTACATAAGAGAATCAATCTGCATGGTTCGGTACAACCATGACGGCACAGTCAACAATTATCTCCGTCTTGCCGACTATGATTCCCAAGCGTCGGATATCCCCTTCCTGTGGCTGGATCCCGGTCGTTGGATCGATAAGAACGATCCAGATGACCCAGCAACACTGTATTCGATGAGCATCACTAGCAATAGCGAACGTTTCAGTAGCGATTTCGTACGCCTGAGGTGGAGACCCAACCCCTCAAAGCCAGACAGGCCGACTGTAATTGACCCTTTCGATTTCCATAATTCGTCCTATGACACCAATCCGCGCGGTCTCATCGAGGTGGTCTATCTGACAGACAATAACGCCGCGCTTTCTGAGATGCTTTCTGTCGGATTCGAATACCAAGGCAGACCAGCAGAGCGGATTCTCCTCGTGTACAAGCGCCATAAGAAAAACATGCTGGAAGCGACTATGCTCCAGAGCAACAAATTTGAATTCCAGAATGGAAGGGCGAAGCTACGGAAATATATGCATGACGGAAAGGTGACGGCACCCTGCTTCATCATCAATGAAGACGACGTGCTGGTGCTGCCTAGACAGTTCGGAGAAAAGACCGCACGGATGCTTTATTCAAAAGCCGCCCTTCCGGACTTCAAAGGCACCATACCCATCAGACCTTTTGAGGATTATGCTGACGACTATCTGAAATGGTATTGCGACCAATCCAGTTTCAATTATTCCAAAGACGAGCGTCAAAGAATCGCAGCGTTGTTCAAGGAGACCATCAACTCACCAACCACACTGGAAGCCTATGCGGGAAAGCCTCTCGATGAACGTGATGAAAAACTGTACTCGCACGCGGTGCAAAGGCTGATACACGCTGACGATGATTTGATGAATCGGATCATCATCCACGTATTGGCGGCAGACGAAAGCTTCCATCGTAAATGTCTTGATGTTGTTCTTACAAGCAAGGACCAGGAAATCGAGGAAAGGAACAAAACCCTCCAGCAAATCGAGAATCGTATACGCGAAAAGAACATTATGCTTTCTTCGCTAAAACAACGAGAAGCGGACGACGAGGCCAAACATGCGAAGTCTGTTGAGGAGCTTTCCCAACTCGACCAACAGATAAAGATGACGCGTCGCAATGAGGACGAGGTTCTGAAAGAACTGGAAAATAACGTTGCTCTGAAAATCGGGCTGCGAAGTGTCGTTCGGAACATGCAAGCGGCCACCGACAGCCCAATCGATTCGATTCCCCTCCCCTGCCCTCTGTCTGGCGCATCAAAGAAAGCAGAACCGGGAGTAGAAGCGGGCGGCACGCTTATCGACAATCTCGAAGATTCCGGCATATATGCAATCGGGGAAACCAGCACGGAAAAATTATCAGACGGATTACTGGCTACAATGGCAGCGACCAGATTCCTTGCCGTGGATTCATCATTCTGCTGCAGCATCGCCAATTCGTTGTCGTTCATGATATCCGGCAAACCCGCTTACCACGTCGCAGTGCCAATTGATTGGACCAATGCCGACGCCGTATTGGAGAAGGCAAATCAAGTAGACTGCACAGTCTTGGTGATAGACAATATCATCGACACCATGAACGAGGGACTCCTGTTCTCCCTTGTACGATCGGGAACCGATAAGACTATCGTTTTCCCAATCGGAGCGAGAGGAAACCTCAAGCTCCTCGCACCGGAATTATGGGAACGTATCTTCTATGTACCGACTGATGGATTCATGCAAGATCCCTCGGATGAGATGCTGGCCCAATACAAGGCAAAAGACTTGTCTGACATTGAGCAGGTCGAATTCAAACCCAAAAACAAGGAATCATTGGACGAAAATCTTCGAGACACGCTGCCAAATAACGCGCTTGTACTTCCATGCAAGGTACTCGAGGCGTTTCGGCGCAATGGTACCAAGGCAGATGATCAGCAAAAAAGAAAAGGGACGAGCGATTTCCGACAATGGACAACCGACCATCTGCTCATTCTGGTCTATGCCTTCGCCGGACCGAGAGAAATGATGGTCTTCGCCGAAAACATAGATGAGGTGAATCGAGCTGAACGGCTTCTCAGAAGAATCGACAAGGATGCAGCCAATGAAGCATGACGACTTGCTCAAGATTATGGGCGCGGACCTTGGAATCAGTCGATATCGAAATGAATCGGATGAATCGTTCGGTATCAGAACGGTTTATTCCGCTTCGAGATTCTGGATCGAAGCCTTTTGCCTGGACGATGGACGGATGGGTGCTGACGGATGCCAGCCCGGCATCATTTCACGAAGACTGAACCTTTGGCTCGACAGGATTTCATCCATATATCCGTTTATAGGGCAGTGGATTAGAAGCCAACGGCATTATACGCCATTTTCCAAACTCCTCTACAACAGACTCATCATGGTCGGTGACATCATCTCCGAGAACAACGGCGGAACATACAGATGTTCTTCCCGTCATACGATTCAAATCGGCAATGACTTGCAAGCGCTCTTGGGCGTCTACGATACGACAGGCAACGACACATCCCTGCCGATTTCGGGAATGATGCTCTCGAAACGCGAACAGGCGGAACCACGGATCAAATGTGACCCGGAATGGTGGAATCTGCCACGAGAATACTATGCCTGGTCGTCTTGCTCCGACGAAGGAATCAACGAATACGCCGACCCATCCCGAAAGAGCGTCAGGGACTGTTGGACTTCGAAACCCGTTTTACCGGATGGAATCGGTCTTGGGAGGAGACGGGAGACCCATAAATACACATACTTCCTCTTACATAGCCACCAGAACACTATCGAAGCGAGAATCATCGACAACTACCGATGGCCGTCGCTATACACGCATCTGAGGAACATAGTGGGTAATCCCTATTGGGCGGACGTGGAAAAACTAGATGATGCCCATTCCAGAATCGAAGCGCCTTTCAGCCTGCTTCCACCCGAGACATCCAGATGGCTTGATTTCATGACATGGCCTGAGAAAACCCCCGATGATTGCGTCTTTCGAATCATCCGCACCGAATTATTGAAAACCGCCACGGATATGCTTGAATCCTGCGGAATCAAAGTAAGGAACAGCAAAACATGCCAGTCCAACTAAGTATCGCCGACGCCGAGAAAGCCATCTCGAATAGACTCATCGAATACATCGAGACCGAATACTTCGGCAAGACACGGGAGCTTCTTTCCAGATGCAAGGAAACACTCGCCGCTCCTGGAACACTGTTCCAGAAACCGTATTTGGAGGCGGCGAAAGCCTATCAGCTTGCCGAAGGAGGTATCGGCAATGCCAAGATTCCGGAACGAATCAGAATCCTTCTCCAGACTATGGCGGAGAAAGACAAGGGCGTGTTCACCAAACCTTACAGTCACCAAATCGAATCCCTCGAATCATTCTGGAACGGCTATGATGTCCTAGTCTCCACGGGAACCGGTTCCGGAAAGACGGAATGCTTCATGTGGCCGCTCGTATCCAAAATGGCGGGAGAAGCCATAGGATTGACCGGCGACCGTCGGTCGTGGGAAGGAAGCCGGGCGGTCAGAGCATTGATTCTGTATCCGATGAACGCGCTTGTATCCGATCAGGTCGGCCGTCTGCGCAAAATGGTCGGTGACAAGCAAGGAAGTTTCCTTGACATATGGCAAAGTGCCGTCGGGGATGTACGACGTCCCCAATTCGGCATGTATACCGGCAGGACACCTTATGCAGGTGACGCAAGGAGCAAGCGACGCGACAAGGAATATGCCGAAACGCTGCGGCGCGATTTCGGTGAACTCAGTGAGGAGGACAAGCTTCATCTGTCGGAAACGGGACGTTTCCCGGAAAAGCAGGATATTCTCGCCTATGCCGATGTGATCGCGGAAGGTAGAGATGGATGGAGTCCACTGGATGCGGAAATGCTGATGCGTTTTGAAATGCAACGGCATACGCCGGACATCTTGGTGACCAACTACTCCATGCTGCAGTATATGCTTATCCGATCCACGGAAAACGGTATCTGGAAGAATACCTCGAAATGGTTGGAACGGAATCCAAAGGAACAAATGCTGCTCGTTCTCGATGAGGCGCATATGTATAAAGGCGCTGCTGGAGGCGAGGTCGCCCTGCTGCTGAAACGCCTTGCGGCAAAGCTCGGTGTCGGGATGGATCGTTTCCAATTCATACTGACTTCCGCTTCCATTCCTGAAAACCATGAGCCGGTCGCACACTTCTTCGAGGACATGGCAGGCAGAACAGCCTCAAAGCTGCGCATCATCACAGGCAGAGAACAGAAAGTCACACGTGGCTCCCGAATCCTTTCTGCGAAAGACGTAGTAGCCACTGCCGGAGCTGACGACGGATCGGATACGTCGATGATGCGTCTTCGACGATTCCTATCGGGGATCGGACGGTCCGTGCCGGAGGACATGGATGAACAAGCGTTGCGGGAACTGGCTGGAGATGAACTCCAAAAGATTGAGCAGTTCGGAACGTTGGAGGAGATTCTCCGCCAAAGAACAATGACTTTGGACGAAATCGCAAAAGAGATCTTCAAGGACGAGCCCGAAGCCGTCAAGGCGACCGACATCCTGCTGAACATCGCCGCACTGGCCTTGAACGAAGGACGGCCACTCTTGCCGACGCGCATGCATCTTTTCATCAGAGGAATCCAGTCACTCACGGTCTGCGCCGATCCCGGATGTCCTCATGTGGAGAAAAGAGATGATCTGCCACTCGGCAAGGCGTTCATTAACAGATCGGTTGGACGTTGTTCCTACGGCGCAAAGACCTACGAACTGGCCACCGACCGTACCTGCGGAGCTCTGTTTCTTAAAGGCTACGCCAATCCCGGTGAAGACGGCTTCTTCTTCTGGAACGAGAAACCTGTCGGGAACAGTGAGATCAAAGAAATCATTGTCATGCCGATAGCAGAAGATTCCTGTCCAGACGACGTCAAGACAGGATGGCTCAATACGATATCTGGCAAGATATACCGTGACGATCATCGCGGACAGCCTCATTTCTCGCATGTGGCCTTCTCTTTCGACCAACCCAAAGACCTGGACGGCAAAAAGATGCAGTTCACCACCTGTCCGAAATGCAATGGCCGTCTTTCCGTCAGCGATTTCACGACCAAGGGCAACGAACCGTTCTACAATGTTGTCGCTGAACAATTCTCACTGCAAGAGCCTTCGAGTGACCCGGAAAAGTTAAGAAGGAATCCGAATGCCGGAAAGAAAGTGATCCTCTTCTCCGACAGCAGACAAGCCGCCGCCAGAATAGCGCTCGACCTGACCGAATCCTCCGATAAGGACCTGATGCGAAAGCTGTTGTGCCGGGCGGCATACGACCTATACCAGCAGTACGAAGACGAGGCAACGGTCAGTGCGATTTATCCGATGTTCCTAAAAACCGTCTCGGAACACAAATCACGCATCTTCTATGGCGCTGATCGCACAACTATCATGGAGAAAATAAGGAAAAACCAGAGAAGATTTTCCCGGCACTTCGATAGGTTCCTAAATGAAGGAGACGAAGGCGCCCCGCAAGAATATTATTACCTTCTTTTATCACTCATCTGTGACCGCTATCGTTCCCTCAGTGATATGACAATCGGTTGGATTGAACCATCCGATTATCACATGGATCTTATCTATGATGATCTTGATGAGATCGGAATTTCCGATTCTGAATTCAAATCCGTCTTCTATGCATGGAGCGAATACCTACTTATCCATAACGCCGCCTTGAATCCGAATATTGAATGGTCTACTCGAGATAGGGCAATGCCTTTCTCCACGGAATACGGAGTAGATCACGACAACATCTTCAAAGGCCAAATGCAGGGGAAACGTTCGCTGTATGAATTCTTGAAGAAACGTTTTAATGCCAATGAAATGACATATCTCGAAAGTGCATTAGACCATTTTTTGGAAACGTCCACCAAAAATATCCGATACAAATATCTGAATCCACACTATGTTACGTTGAGAATCGATCCGGATGCCAATTGGAAAGCTTGTGATCGATGCGGTAAAAACGCACCATATAATTTATGGGGCAAATGCCCCCATTGCCGGCAAGGCGACATGCATGAACTCACGGATTTCAGTTCCGTTGCGTTCTGGCGCGATCCAATAATAAAGATTCTCCAAGGTGACGATGATTCCCTGCGTGCAAGAATCAACACCGAGGAGCATACAGCCCAGCTATCCCATAAAGATGGTCAGAATGAGAGCTGGTCCACCACCGAGGAATATGAGATGCGGTTCCAAGACATCTATACGTCCGATAATGAGGAGCCCGTGGATGTTCTCTCCTGCACGACAACGATGGAAGTCGGCATCGACATCGGCTCCCTTACCGCAGTGGCGCTTCGCAACATTCCACCGATGCGTGAGAACTACCAGCAAAGAGCGGGACGCGCGGGTCGTCGTGGCTCTTCGATATCCACCATCGTGACATATGTCGATGCCCGTCCATTCGACAACCACTACTTCGAGCACCCGGATCACATTGTTCGCGGAGAGTTGAGAGAGCCACACATCGACGTGGATAATGAGAAGCTAATCAGACGGCATCTGGCGACCATCCTACTCACTGATTTCAGCGCCGAACATGGATTCTCAATGGAGAACATCACCATTGAGAATTTCTTCGAAAACTATTGGAAGGAATGGAATTCCTTCCTCGAATCGTACGATTTCGGCACCATCGTCCAGCAACAGATAATCCCACAGAATTGGAATCTGGATTCCAAAGGATTCCGTCGGGCTCTATCTGCGGAATTGAACAATCTTAAAGAAGATTTCGGGAAATACAGAGAAAATTATCTGTCCGCAGATAATAAAACCTGCAAAAGTCTTTTGGATAGTCTCCTTGAGGCAGCCATACTTCCAACGTATTCCTTCCCTCGTAACGTCACCGGATTCGATATCGAGGATTCATCCGATGCCAAGACACTCGAGCAACGTCCGGAACGATCACTCGATATGGCCATCAGCGAATATGCTCCAGGACGGGAACTCATTGTGAATAAGAAACGATACATTTCTGGCGGAATCTACTCGCATTCGTCGAGATTCGCCAAAAAACAGGGAGAATCTTTCGAACCAGCAAAGAAATATTTCAACAACAAGGATTACCGCAACGAGGTACTTCTCTGCACAAACCCGACCTGTGGATGGTTCGGATACGAAAAAGAATTGAGAGAACCCGACCGTTGCCCATTCTGCAAAGAACCCGGGCTTGAGCACAAACCATTCCTCAAGCCATGGGGATTCGCGCCAAAGGACGGAAGGCCTTCCCCATCAGCAAGCGAGCGCTCCGAATTATCCTTTGCGGAGCCACCCTTCTATTCCGCAACGCCTTCCGAAGAGATGACGGATGCCGGTTATGCTCATATCAAGTACAGCGAAAGGCATGACTGCTCCCTCATGGTCATTAATAAAGGACCGAACAGCGAAGGATTCACAATTTGCTCCCGGTGCGGAGCCGCTTTCCCGACAACGGATTCAGCAGGTATAGCCAAGCGCATCAAGGCGCCTTATACTAAGACTCCGCAGAACCGGCAGCCTGACTGCGCGCACGACTTTGACAGCGGAATATATATTGGAGACGTGTTCAATACGGATATGATCATATTCGCTCTCCACCTAAATCCTAGCGAAGTGAGTGTTGGTCAATCGAATAGATGGCTGAAAAGGGCTCGCGTATCGCTTGCCGAAGCGATGCGTCTTGCCGCCGTCGACCTGTTGGACATCGATTTCAATGAATTATGCGTCGGCAGCCGCTCACGTCTTGACGGAAGTGGCGAATCCGCATTCGCAGACGTGTTCCTTTTCGATTCTCTCTCCAGCGGAGCCGGATACTCGTCCACACTTTCCAAAGGACATAATCTCGAGAAACTCTTCGGCAAGACTAGAGGCATACTCACCAACTGCGATTGCGAAGATGCATGCTTCTCCTGTCTGAAGCATTACTATAACAAGCAATTCCACAATCAGCTCGATCGTCACGCAGCACTTGATTTGCTTGACTATGCGATGAATGGGACAGTGAGAAATCACGTGTCTGATGATGATGCACGGGATGCCTTTGCTTCGCTTGCAGAAGTAATCCAGGATGACGCAAAGGCAACATGTTCATTCGAAAGCGACAAGATGACTTTCATGTTGGATGGCAAAGAGACCACTCTCACTTGCCTTCCGGATATGAAGCCCAAATCATCCATGTCAGCAGTGAATGAATATTGGCAGTACGAGATGAAGCGCAACGTCCCGGGAATCGTCGAAACGCTCATCAAGGAACAATCAGGAGATTCCACGTTGTTTTGATTTCTTCAATCGTAAACGTAAATGTTATATCTGCCAAATAACTGCTAGATGAGCGCCTGTAGGGATCTGCGAAAAGTAGACGAAACGTTTTGAGCCGATGACAGAACTGATGGGCTGGGAACTGACAGAATTTACCTGTTAGTTCCCAGCCCATCACTCTTCAGCCATCTATTTCAATCGCATGAATCGTGACCTCACCATCTTCCAATGACTCGGCTTTTCTGAATTCCGGGCGAAGCTCCATGCCTTCTTCATCGAATTCGCCATTCAGATTGCGTACCAGCACATCGGCCAATCGACCACCCATAGGCCTGAATGTCGCATAGGTTATCGCCCCGGAAATGGCGCCACCGACAACGGGCACGATCTTGGTAACGGCCTTCCCGACCGATTCCTTCACTACCTGTTTGCCGACCAGCGCACCGACCTTTTTGACCAGCGGGTACCAGGTCGTTTTCATAAGAGCCTGTTGCGCGACCTTCTTGCCCATGTTCTTACCGACTTCCTTGGCAAGCTTTCCTACCAGCATCGCCGCACCTGACGCCCCGAACATCACGCCCAGATAGATGAGAATGCGGATTTTGGCACCTTCATTCAATTCCGACTCATCGGATAAAAGATCATCCTCACCAAAGAGATAGGCTATCTTCTGCGCCAGGTTTATCGCAAAACCAAAGTACTGGGCCACATCAGCACCTCCGATGGCAACGGCGGCAGGGCCACCGGGGATTCCTGCCACAAAGGAGGCAAGAGTGGTCTGATTCGTCGACTTCTTGATCACCCCGTCCGCCTTCTTCCGCAGCGACTCCGCCGTATACACATGCTGGGGGCCGTGCTTCAGAATCTCATCGAGATATTTCGAATCGGCGAATTGCTGCCGCAGGAACGCTTCCCTATCAACCCTAATAACCGGAAGCTTCGCAACGCTTCCAATCATATTTATCGCCACATCGTAAAGCTCTTCGTCGGTTTTCTTAGCCATGTTCTCTCCACTCCGATAAGACACATCGTGCTTAATGCCCATGGTATCCGCTCCTTTATTTGCTCGATGAATGACATGCGGGCAATCCGCATTCACCATGGGCCATGTTTTCTCCGCGAGCGCGACGGGCTTTCAACAGATAGGATCTGCTTCCAGGTCAGCAATTCGTCAGAATGCGTCCACGCGCCTTCACGCACTCTCAGCACTCTCATGCATCTACATCTCAATTACATACTTTGTCACTCATGCAGCATGTTCAATCGCCAAAGAATGTACAGTCCTTTATATCAGCGCCCATCCAAGGCTACGTTTACGTCCTGAAATGCGGTGGACCTCTCTTCTCTACGAGTAGCAGCAACAGCTTCCAAGCCTCTTAGCAATGCTCAAATCCAGGGTCTCTTCCTTTTGCCAAACCGCATAGGCATGTATAAATCAACATATCTGCCTTCTCTGAACTACACTGTTCCTAGAAAAGTTTCAGCATTGAAAGGGGTAACCAATGGCGCGCAAAGGTGGGTTTCTGAAGGGGATCGTCGCATCGGCGGCGACCTATGCCGTCAAAACGGCGGTCGACATTGCGGCCAATCCGGAAAACATGCAGAAGGTGGCGCAGCTTGTCAGCGAGCAACAGGTAGGCAGCAAGCTTAAGCAGGCCGCCGCGAGCATGCATCTGCCGGCCGCGCTTAGCCCATCCGCAAGAGTCGCCAAGCAGCTTGACGCCATTGAGGAGACACTGGAGCAATACGCCGACCAATTTCCCGTAAACGCACCAGTCGAACGATGGAAGAGTACCCTGCAAAGCCTTCGTCTTATGGACACCATGAACAGATCCACAACCGGCAGCGAGCATAAGAACCGCCTGGAAAAGCTCCAGACGCAGACCGAAGCTCTGTTCAACGAGATCTTCCAGTCCCTTGACTCGGGCGATGCCCAGATCGAAGACTGACCACTTCCCCACCGCTTTCATACCTGTTCCCCGCCACTCCCAAGCGCACCGACGCGTCTGCCAGTCGTACACTGCTACCAGGTGGATTTGAAGGGAATAACCATGATCGACGACGATTCCAACGAACTCATCCCATTCGAAGGCGGAGACAGTGATGCCGATGCCAACACCGGGAACAACAATCCAGACGACACGCAAAGCGTCACCATCATCCAAGACGAACAAGGCATCGTCTTCCTCGGCGACGCCGGTACCATAGATCTCTGGCTCAAGGACGAAGGCTTCGATTCCAAAGCATTCACAGCCAAAGCCGTGCAGACCATCTCATCGACCAGCAAAGGCGCACAGGCAGCCGGCAATGCCATGGCCGAAAGCGGACGTTGGATAAAACTCACCAAAGAATCGGCCGAACTGGTTGCCAAATACGGCAAGAACTGTAAGAAGGGACCGTTCCAAGCCGGTGTTGTACGGCAACCGAACGGACGCATCATCAAACATCTGCAATTCACCCAGCCAAGGCAGCTCAGCCCCGCCATGCTCACCGGCATCAGCGGCGTCATGGCACAGATGGCACTGGAACAAGCCGTCTCCGAGATCACCGATTATCTGAAGGAAATCGATGCGAAGCTCGACGACCTGCTGCGCGATCAGAAAGACCAGACCGTCAGCAAGCTCACCGGAATCTCCCAATATAGTAAGGAATCACATGCGTTATTTCACTTCGGACACGCATTTCGGCTATCCACTGGTCACCGCGCTGCGCGGGTTCCTGAACAATGGCAGGCTACGTGCTGAGTACCTCGACATCTGGCAGACGCAGACCCGCGCCGCCGCACACGCGTGGATCAAACGATATGTGCACGACAATCAGACATCGTTCAAAGCGATCTACGACATCGCACGCCACGAGAACACCATCATCGACAATATCAACGAGATCGTCGGGCACGACGACGAACTGTGGATTCTCGGCGACCTCTCCTACCGTTGCACCGTCGAGCACACACTCGAATGCCTGCGCCGCATCAACTGCCGGCATTTGCATCTGATCATCGGCAACCACGACCGCAACTTCCGCTTCCGATTCAATGACATGCTATACGAAGACGTGTTCGAGACCATTGATGACTACTGCGAAATCGACATGGAACTTCCCGTTCTCGATGAATCCGGCAAAATAACGGTGGCGACCACGCAGCAAAGCATCGCCATGAGCCACTTCCCCAGACTCTCGGCATTGGCCGAAGAACACGGCGATTGGCCGAGCAACTGGAACGAGTTCGCCGATATGGCGCCTACCATCGAAGGCTGGCTGCTCTACGGCCATACGCATCAGGACGTTCCCGACGGCACCGATCCGCGAAGTGTGAACGTGGGACTCGACGCATGGAATTTCAAGCCTGTCAGCGAACAGCAGATCCTCGCCTGGCTTGCATCCCGGTGCGCCGACCAATCAAAGTGAATTCCACCCTGAGCATGGATCCGGACTGTAGGATGCCGGGTCGCTGGTATTTGTCGACGCCGGCACTCCAGGTTTGCAACCATTCGAGTTTGGGACACTGTCGGCATGTTCCCGGATCAACATTGCCGACGATGGCGGTGACTTGAGCTTTGAGCTCTTCGGGGATGATGGCCGTCCATGCCATGTTGCCACGCTGCGCCGGATCGCCTACGAATTATTGCGGCACGCCTTTGGCTGCACGCATAAACTGCGCTTGTTCGGATGGCATCAACGGCAGGCAATTGACAATAAGTTTGCGATTATTCTCGATTCCCACCCATCCCACCTTAGGACAGACATGAGATAAGCCTTTCGCATGTGAGTGGCGAATAGATTCAGCCGAGTCTGACTTGACCCCGACTGAATCACATGTATGCGCCCGTCTGTTCAGGCAAGGGACTCGTACGCTTGCGCATCGACCGGCTCGAGCCAGTTGTTGCGGCATCCCGGCTCGAAGGTGACGTTGTGGATGGAAAATTCAGGAGTGTCGAGCACCGACGCGAGATAGCTTTGACCTACGAAATACTGGGCAAAGCCGTCGTTCGGCTCTCCTATGGGGGAATGCGCTTGGATTTTCCATAATGGTCCTTTCGTTGTAATACGCGTTCATTGAACCTCGACGAAAATGCCGTGTCAATGTATAACGAGTGACGAACATGCTTTTCCATACAGCAAACGCATATACGTATAATAGAGGCAAGAGGTACGCATTAGGTTCATTCGCGGACCGAGCGGTGCTGTAGAAAGCAACATTTCACACATCCAACCGGCAAAGGAGCTCCATCTGATCATGACCGACATGAAGTACGCGCCGCTAGGCTGGTCCGGCATCAAAGTATCCAAAGTATGCCTTGGCGGCATGAGCTTCGGCAAAACCTCACCGGACTTCCATCAGTGGACCATCGACCAGCAGGGAACGGAACAAGTCATCGGCCACGCCATCGACCGAGGCATCAACTTCATCGACACCGCGAACTGCTACGCCTTCGGCACTTCCGAAGAATACATTGGTCAGGCGTTGCGCAATCTCAACATCGCGCGACACCAAGTTGTGCTCGCCAGCAAAGTGTACTTCAACGATGGGCATCTTTCCAAAGAAGCCATCAACCGAGAGATCGACGGCACGCTCAAGCGTTTGGGCACCGACTATCTCGACCTCTACATCATCCACCGTTTCGACTACACCACCCCCGCCGAAGAAACCATGGAAGCCCTGGACGCGCTAGTCAAAGCAGGCAAAGTACGCGCATTGGGCGCCAGCGAAATGTATGCGTATCAGTTCCACAACCTGCAGGCCGTGGCCGACGCCAATGGGTGGACCCGATTCACCAGCATGCAGTGCCACTACAATCTGCTCTACCGCGAAGACGAACGCGAGCTCATCCCCGTATGCCAGCAGTACGACGTTGCTTTGACGCCCTACTCTCCTATGGCTTCCGGACATCTGGCACGCCCGACATGGAATTCGAATTCCACCCGCGGCACCACTGACGGCACCATGCGCAACAAGTATGATCAAGTGCAAGCCCAAGACATGCCCATCGTCGAACGTGTGCTTGAAGTAGCCAAACACCACGGAGTGCCCATGGCTCAGGTTGCGCTTGCATGGCACTGGGCCAAGGGTGTGACTGCACCTATCGTGGGCTGTTCGAAGCCGGAACGCGTGGATGATGCCATCGCCGCGTTGAACGTTCAGCTTACGGAAGATGATATTGCCTACATCGAGGAGCCGTACACCGCGCACGAATTGGTCGGGCCGCTTTCCCGCCCCGGCGAAAAGGCCTTGGCCGGCACTTTGGCTCCCACACTCAAGGAAACCACTCGAAACTAGCTTCGCTTGACTCCGCGGGGTGGTATCTGCCATATATGCTGAGTTAGAGGTCGAGGCGTTGGACGAGAGCCGTTGCCCTTCCCGCCAATCACCGGTGCCGACCATGGTCGCCAAGTCGGAACCGCTGCTGCCTAGCGGTGATGACGAAGAAGCGGCGAATAGAATGACTTCTTGCCGATGAAGTCATGGTCGGTCACAAAGTGATTGATCGACAATGCAGCTCCGCCCCACCAGATCGGATAGCCGATGAACACGGTGATCCAATCACTCACCTTTCACAGTGATGGGCAGAAACGTTCAGCAACGCCCCTCATACAAGAAGAAGGAAAGCGCGCCGTCTTCCAGACCGCCTTGCGTAAAGGAGTCCCTGCGTACAGTACGTTCCGCTTTGCGCGTCAAACCACGGTAATCATAAAAACCGTAATCGCAGGTAGTGTCAGTGAAGAGGAAATACTCGTTCATTCCGGCATTACGAAACACGCCAAGCATGTGGTTGAACAGCTTACGTCCGACGCCCATGCCCCGCGCTTCCGGGGAAACCACAAACAACGTTATCTCAGCCTGATAGCTTTTGCCGGCATCTCGTTTCAACACTTCATCGACCTGCAAAATCGCAATCTGATCGGCAAGTCCTCGACGGCCATCCTTACTTGCCAACAAGGGCAACGCCAAGCAATTTCGCGTAATAGCATGACGTATCCTCTGCGCTGTGGTAACACGGGATCTCAACGAGCCCAATACCACGCCAAGCACCCGACCATCACGTTCAGCGACCGTAGCCTCGGTGGTGCGGGAAAGAAAATCATGCATGTCGATGGCCGCGAGTCGATGCATATTACGCAAGTGAATCGCCTTGCGCAGCTTATACTTACGCAACCCGCGCTCATCGTTCGGAACATTCCCATTATCATCCGACTCATCATCCACATACCAAGCCTGACGGACAAGCTCTTCAAGCGCGGGAAAATCCGTGCGACGCATCGGTCGGAGCATAATCATTTCTGAAGTCATGCTCCCCCATCCTAGCCGCAGCCATACCAAAACTCCGCTCACGGATGGCATAATGCACATAGTATGTGCGATAGCAGGAATGCGTAGGATTTGTTGGCATTGGCGTGTGACGCTTGGGGGTCTGGGGTCACGCGCTTAGGATGAGACAGGATTGCGTGTGACGCGCAATGAATGAGAGGTTCATATGGCAACGTTGGTTAGACGAATTGCGGGCGCGCTATGCATAGTGCTCGCCGCGGTATGTGTTTGTTACTCTTTCGCAGTGCGTAACACGCATTCCGGCACAGTATTCTGGATTGTCTGGCTAGCATTCGCGGCGCTGTTCGCCGTGCTTGGATTCGGAGTGCTCTTCCAATGGTGGGCGATGCTGCCAAGACTGGTCAGAGGTGTGGCAATCGCAGTCGCATGCGTCGGTCTGGTCGCATTCGGCACGGTGGAAGGTTGCATTGTCAGCAAAATGCATGCGCAAGGTGAACCAAATCTCGATTATGTGGTGGTGCTTGGAGCTCAGGTGCGCAAGTCCGGGCCAAGCCTTGTGCTTCGTTACCGTCTCGACAAGGCTATTGAGTATTTGGACGCGAACCCGAATACCACATGCATAGTCTCCGGTGGAAAGGGACCGAACGAGCCGTTCCCCGAAGCCCAAGGCATGGCTGATTATCTTAAAGAACATGGCATTGACGAGCAGCGCATTCTTGAAGAGCCGGATTCGAAGACCACTGAGGAAAACATTGTCAACAGCAAGAAGCTGATCAGTGACGATAATGCTTCCGTAGGGGTAATCACCAACAATTTCCACATGTTCCGCGCGTTGCAGATTGCCGACAAATATGGTTTGGACAACGCCCAAGGCATTGCGGCTGGCTCTCCCCCGAACATGCTCGTCAACAATATGGTTCGCGAGTTTTTCGCCGAAATCAAATTCCTGCTGTAACTCATGTTTCGGCAATCTCTGTCTTGCCTTGTTTAAGGATGCCGAAACCGAATACGAAATAAATTGAGGGGTGGAATCCATACTGGATTCCACCCCTCAGCGCCCTAGAAAGATGACTCTAACGAGTCAGGCATTAAGAGAAGCTCACTCTTCGGAAGCGAGTTCGTCAGCCACAGCGGCGGCTGCGGAAGCAGCCTCAACGCTCTCGGCTTCTTCATCTTCAGCGGCTTCGCCGAGGAAGGCGCTCAGGTCCAGGGTTTCACCCTCGGACTTGAAGGTCACGGCACGCATGCCGGCAAGCAGGCCCTTGGAACGGCCAACTTCCTGCACTGCGGAGCCGAGCTGGCCGTTGCGCATGATGGCCTGAATGAAGGCGTTCGGATCCATGCCGTACTGCTGGGCGATGGAAGCGAGGAAGTTGAACACGTCGGCCTGGGAGACCTTGACGTCCAGCTTCTCGGCGAGCACGTCGAGCACCATCTGGTCGCGCAGTTCCTTCTCAACGGTTTCTTCGGCTTCTGCCTTCTGCTCCTTGGTGGCGTTGGCCGGATCAGCGGTCACACCCTTGAGCTGCTGCTCAACCATTTCAGCCTTGACGCCCTTCGGCACCGGAATCTCCAGGCCCTCTTCGAGCTTGGCGATGAAAGCGTCACGAGCTGCGGTGGCCTGACGACCTTCGGCATCCTGGGAAGCGGCCTTCTTGAGGTCTTCCTTCAGCTCGTCGAGGGTGTCGAACTCAGAGGCTTCGGAAGCGAAGTCGTCGTCGAGTTCCGGCAGCTCTTCAGCCTTGACGGAGTTGACCTTGACCTTGACCTGAGCCTTCTCGCCTTCGTGCTCGCCTGCTTCCAAGGTACCTTCGAAGGTGGTCTCTTCGCCGGCGGACAGGCCTTCGAGAGCCTCATCCAAACCGTCAAGCATGGTTTCGGAGCCGAGCTCGTAGCTCACGCCTTCCTGGGAGTCGACCACTTCGCCGTCGATTTCGGCGGTCAGGTCGATGTTGGCATAGTCACCCTTGGCGGCCGGGCGATCCACACCCACGAGGGTGCCGAAACGCTGGCGCAGGGCTTCCAGACGGTTGTTGATGTCTTCGTCGGTGATTTCGGCCTTGGCGACCTCGATCTCCATGCCGTCGATTTCCGGCAGTTCGATGTCCGGGCGACGCTCAACGGTGGCCACAAACTTCAGCTTGGTCTCGTCCTTGGCGGATTCCGGAACTTCCTGAACGTCGATTTCCGGCTGGGCCATCGGACGGATGCCCTTTTCTTCGAGAGCCTTGGAGTACAGCTCCGGCACACCGTTGTTCACGGCTTCGCCAGCAACGGCACCGAAGCCGATGCGCTGGTCGATGATCTTGCCGGGCACGTGGCCCTTGCGGAAGCCAGGCACGTTGACCTGCTTGGCGATTTCCTTGCGAGCATTGTCGAGATACGGGTTGAACTCTTCCGGATCAACGGTGACGGTGAGCTTCACCTTGGTCGGCTCAAGATTCCTGACGCTGATTTTCACGCTTGCGCTCCTGAAAAATACGGTTCTTCACATTTCTGCCGTTAGGCAACCTCTACATGATAGCGCGACTCACGGACTCTGCAACCAGCGCGACCTGCCACGCCCTCGCGCCCTGCTCGGTGAGGAATTGCGCAACGTCACGTTTTTGCGGTTCGTCGGTCCAACACAGGTTGCGCAGATACTGCGGTTTGATGATGACGTCCGCGGGGGTACGCGTGTCTTCCGCTATCTGCGCCACCATCTTGCGTGCCTTGTCAAGCGTTGCGAGACGTTCCGGATAACGTTCCCTCCAGACTCGCGTCGCTCGTGGAGCGGACGTGGTCTGTGCTTCCTGATTTTGAGGATTGTTGTCTATGACCGGCCATTCGCTTTCCGGCAGATCAAGCGCCTGTTGGATTATTCTCTTCCACATGCTTGGCTTGATTTTACGTTGGATCGGCGCGTAACGTTCGAACATTTTCTCCTGTTCGGCACCGGCCTGGATGCGCACACGCTCGTTGATGGAACGAACCGCTCTGAATTGCGCCGCATTGTGCGGTTTGCGCTCCGCCACTTCAATGATGGTGCTGTCGGCGAGCAGCAGTGTCGGCGAAATATCGTATTCGCGTGCCAGTTCATCTCGTTTGGTCCATAATGCTTTCGCCACGGCCAGGGCCTGGCGGTCCCTCATGATTTCGGTGATATGCGAGATGCGCAGCCATGGGATGGGATGCTCCTTGCGTGGCGCAGTTCCTTCGCGCAGCGCGTAATCGAATTCCTCCTCAGCCCATTCGATCTTGCCTTGCTTTTGCAGTTCGGCGCGCATGGTCGTTTCAAGCTCGATCAGCAATTCAACGTCCAGCGCCGCATAATTACGCCAGTCTCGGGGCAGCGGCCTGTACGACCAGTCGGCCGCGGAATGCTCTTTCGCAAGCGTCAGTCCCAGATAATGCTCGGTAACGGCAGCTAATCCGAAACGTTTGAGCCCCAGCAGCCGTGCAGCGATTTCCGTATCAAACAAACGTTTCGGCTGCAATCCCAAATCAACGAATCCCGGCAGATCCTGCAACGAATCATGCAGAATCCATACCGCATCGCCCACCGCACGATTGAAATCGTTCCAATCAGCACCTTCCGCAGCCAATGCCTGCGGATCAAGCAATCCTATGCCGGCACCGTCTCTTTTGAATTGCACCAACCAATCGTCATGACCGTATCGGAAGCCAGACGCACGTTCCGCATCCGCAGCCAAAGACCCATGCGAAGACGCCAATGCGCTGCAGTACTCGCGGAATGCCGGTAGGGTGTCGATCACATCGGGCACGCCCTCACGCGGCTCGGCCTGCAACCTTGGCTCGTCAGTCAACGGGATAATCCTCCTCGGATTGCGTCATGGACCGGAGGAACCTAGCCCACGCGCCCACTTGGGCGCCCGCGTCAAGGCCTCCATCGGCATAGTCTAGTGGCGTCCAAGACACACGAATCTCACACCCGGTTTCGGGAGCGTCGGACTGAGTGCCAAACGTCGTGCTTTTCGTGACTGTGACGGTTCCCGAAATATGTTCGACATCGCACGAACCAACACGGTCCATCATCGCATCCCAATACATGGACGGTATCAGACAATCGCCTTCGCCTCCAGACAACGGCAACGCGGCGAAAGCGACGCAACGCCAATGAGAATGCCAGTCATTTCGGTATTTGTGCGAATACAACACCATGATCCAGCCTGTGGAACGCGCCTCGTCGCATTGCATCTCAACTCCAATGCCGAAACTCGCCATGGCGCACGGCACTGGAATCTCACGATACGACACGCTTGGTAATCGAGGCATACGTTCTACGGAAAGCACGGCGTCCCATACCTTGTCTGGCACGCCGGAAGGTCGGGTCAACATTTGTTCAGGAGGGTCGGCGTAGGCGCACGATCCCCTACCTGTGGCACGCGCTTCGTTGGGCGTGCCTTGAGGAAAAGCATAGATGTCCACCATGATTCAAGGCTACGGCAGAGTCGCCGGTTTTGCGGTATTTCACAGCATTTCGCCACGCGTCGAATGTGAAGATTTTTTCGCGTGGCGAATGCTGGTTCAACAATTGCACGAATATTCCTTTTTCCAATCGCTGAGGCACTTTCAAACGATTGATTTGCCGGAATCGTTGGCTGGAATATGCGTGGCTTCCCGTTTAGTAGACGGTGAAGCCGTGCGATTGGAATTGTTCCACCACACGCTGTTTCATTGCCTCGGACGGCCCCTTCTGGTCTTCCAACGGGTAGGGAATGTTGAGCATATGCCATTTTGGACGGCCAAGCTGGTGGAATCCAAGCACATCGATATGTTCCACTGCGTCGCCGAACGACTCGCAGATCTTCGCCACATTCTCAACGTTTTCCTCGGATGAGGTGAGTCCGGGCACGAGTACGAAACGCACCCAGATCTTCTTGCCGGCCTTGGCCAGACGCTGTCCGAAATCGATGGTCGGTTGCAGAATGCCGCCAGTCACCTTCTTGTAGGTTTCCTCATCGCCAGACTTGACATCAAGCAGACACAGGTCGATGTCGTTCAGCATGTCGTCGGTATAGCTTGCGCCAAGGAATCCGGAAGTATCGAGGCAGGTGTGCACGCCCATCTCCTTGGCCGCACGGAACACGCGGGAGACGAATGCTGGTTGCATCATGGATTCGCCGCCCGAGAAGGTGATACCGCCATGCGTCGCCTTGAAAAGATCCACATAGCGTTCGATCTTTTTGACCATGGCCTCGTAATAGACGGGCTTGCCGTCACGCATTTTCCACGTATCCGGATTCTGGCAATACTGGCAACGCAATGGGCAACCGCTCATGAAGACGGTCATGCGTGTTCCCGGACCGTCGACGGACGTGTTGATGTCCCAGGAATGCACGAAGCCGATATCACCGCTTTTCAGCGCGTTGATGCGGTCACGCCGGTCCAGTCCGATCGGCGATTCGAAGCCTGACAACCCTCCCATAAGCGTTTGGTTGACGTAGTTTTGCGATTCTCTGAGCATATGCCTTGTTGTGGAGCGAAAATGTACGTTCTCAGACATCGGTGTCCTTTCGTTGTATCTCTCCAATGGTTTCCCCACATTGTACAGGGAAAACCAAGGGGCGAAGCTTTCACGCTCCGCCCCTTGCACTCTACCGCTTCACACGGTGCCGTTCAGTCTCAGTCGACGACGGCGCCCTGGTGGAACGTACGGGAGATCACGTCGAGCTGCTGCTCCTTGGTGAGCTTGACGAAGTTCACCGCGTAGCCGGAGACGCGCACGGTCAGGTGCGGGTACTTTTCCGGATGCTCGACGGCATCCTCGAGCTGTTCCTTGCGCAGCACGTTGATGTTGGCGTGGTACAGACCGTGGCCGTTGCCGGCGTCCAGAATGCCCACGAGGTTGCCGATGCGCTCATCCTCGTCGCGGCCCAAGCCATCAGGGGTGATGGTGTTGGTCAGCGAGATGCCGTCAAGAGCGTCGTTGTAGTCGATCTTGCCGACGGAGAACATGGAAGGCAGCATGCCATGGGAGTCCATGCCGTTCTCCGGGTTTGCGCCCGGAGCATACGGGGTGCCCTTCTTGTGTCCGGACGGGAAGGCGCCGGTGGCCTTGCCGTATTCCACGTTGGAGGTGATGGTCAGGATGGACTGGGTCGGGACCGCTCCGCGGTACACCGGCAGGCGCTTGACCTGGCCCATGACGGTGGAGACAACCCACTTGGCGATCTCGTCGGCGCGATCATCATCGTTGCCGTACAGCGGGAACTCACCCTCGGTGCGGTAGCCGACGATCAGATCGTCATCGGCGCCTTCGACGTACTCGTCCTCATGGCCCGGAGTGGTCTTGGCGTCCTTGTTGTAGATCGGGTAGACCTTGGCGTACTTGCATGCGGACAGGGAGTCGGCTGCGATGGACAGGCCGGACATGCCGCAACCGAGGGTACGGTACACTTCCTTGTCGTGCAGAGCCATCTCGATGGACTCGTATGCATACTTATCGTGCATGTAATGGATGATGTTCAGAGCCATCACGTAGGTCTCGGACAGCCATTCGAGGGCCTTCTCGTAGTTGTTCTTGACCTTCTCGTAATCGAGGGTGCCGTCGGCCTCCGGGGTAATCGGCTCGATCACGCCCTTGTCGATGACCTGCATGCCGGTCATTTCGTCGCGGCCGCCGTTGATGGCGTACAGCAGAGCCTTGGCGGAGTTCACACGAGCTGCGAAGAACTGCATCTGCTTGCCCACGCGCATCGGGGAAACGCAGCATGCGATTGCAGCGTCATCGCCCCAGTGGGAGCGGATTTCCTTGTCGGACTCGTACTGGATTGCCGAGGTGTCGATGGAGATCTTGGCGCAGAAGCGCTTGTAGGCTTCCGGCAGCTTCGGATCCCAGAAGATGGTGATGTTCGGCTCCGGACCAGGTCCAAGGTGCTCGAGCGTCAGGGTGTTGAGCAGACGGAACGAAGTCTTGGTGACCATGGTGCGGCCGTCGTCGCCGAAGCCTGCGTCGGACCAAGTCGCCCAGTACGGATCGCCGGAGAAGATCGCGTCGTAATCCTGGGTACGCAGGAAGCGCACGATGCGCAGCTTCATGACCAGGTTGTCGATGATTTCCTGAGCGTCGGTCTCGGTGATCTTGCCGGACTTCAGGTCGCGCTCGAAGTACACGTCGAAGAAGGTGGAGACGCGGCCGAACGACATTGCGGCGCCATCCTGGCTCTTGACGGAAGCGAGGTAGCCCATGTAGGTCCACTGCACTGCTTCCTGAGCGGTCTGTGCCGGGCGGGACAGGTCAAGACCATACTCGTTGCCAAGGTTGATCAGCTGCTTCAGGGCCTTGATCTGTTCGTCATGCTCTTCGCGGAAGCGGATCCAGTGCTCGATCTCCGGCTCGGTGAAGTCGTTGCGGTACGGCACGGAATCCTTGTCGCGCTGCTTGAACTTGATCAGGGCGTTCACACCGTACAGTGCCACACGACGGTAATCGCCGATGATGCGGCCGCGGCCGTAGGCATCCGGCAGACCGGTGAGGATCTTGTTGTGGCGGGCTACCTTGATCTGCTTGGTGTACACGCCGAAGACACCGTCATTGTGGGTCTTGCGGTACTTGGTGAAGATCTTCTTGATTTCCGGATCCGGCTCCTTGCCGGCTTCCTTGATGGCCTGCTCGACCATACGCCAACCGCCGTTCGGCATCATGGCACGCTTGCAAGGAACATCGGTCTGCAGACCGACAACCACATTGTCGACTTCCGGAGAGTCGATGTAGCCGGCGCCGAATGCGTCGATGCCAGCCGGTGTGTGGGTGTCGACGTCGTAGACGCGCTGCTTGCGCTCTACTGCCAGATAGTTGTCATCGAGATACTGCCACAGGTGCTTGGTCTTCTCGGTGGCGTCAGCCAGGAAGGACTCGTCACCCTCATAAGGCGTGTAGTTCTTCTGAATAAAGTCACGGACATCAATGTCCTTCTGCCAGTTGCCCTCAGCGAAGCCTTCCCAAGCCTTAGCCTGAAGCTCTTCCGGGGAGACTGCCGTCGCATCAACTGCTGCCATTTCCACTCCTTCTGGGTGTTGGTTTGGCGACGCATCGTTACGTCGTCGCTAGTTACCGATTCTAGCTGCACGAACCTGTAAAGAACCTGAGTTTGAGAGGAAATAAAAGTGACATATGTCACACTTGCGAAGTATAAGAAAAAATCGCGGTGCCGTAATCCAGACACCGCGATTTCTTATATCGCATCAACTACTTTTCATCGGAAGACCAGCGTTTCCATTCGCGATCCTGTTCTTCCCATTTGATGTTGCGTTCCTGCACGATCTTCCATGCATCGAGCGCGTCTTCCCTGGTTTTGTATGGTCCCATACGATGGCTCGCCGGTGAGATCATGCCCAGTTCAGGCTGTTCGGTAACCGTATTGAAATACCATTGCTTTTCCATATCACTCCTTACGAAGCGCGTAACGAAACAATAGTCCGCCGCTGTTCTATTCGCGGAACGCGTTGGTAATCGGCAAGCGGCGGTCACGGCCGAACGCCAATGCCGTCACCTTTGGCCCAAGCGGGTATTGACGGCGCTTCCATTCGGCACGATCGACCAGTCGCATAACCGTGTCGACGGTGGTCTCATCGAAACCGTCTGCCAGAAGATCCTCACGACCATGCGCATGTTCAATGTACATCGCCAGCACCTGGTCGAGCAGCTCGTACTCCGGCAGCGAATCAGAATCCTTCTGCCCCGGGCGAAGCTCGGCGGACGGGGCTTTCTCAATCGAATTGACGGGAATCATCACGCCATCCGGCAAAGGAGTCCCAGCAAGCCCCTGTTCGTTGCCCACGACATGCAGCCCGCCGATGCCCATACCCTCGGAGGCAGCCTTATTGCGCCAGCGGGAAATCTCCCACACGCGAGTCTTCAGCAGATCCTTAATCGGAGCGTATCCACCGACTGCATCACCATAAATGGTGGAATAACCGCAGGCAAGCTCCGACTTGTTGCCCGTGGCGACAGCCAGAAGCCCCTTGGAATTCGAATACGCCATAACAATCACGCCACGAATACGCGCCTGCAAATTCTCAGCAGCCACACCTTCAAGATCAAGCTGCTTTTGGAAGGAGACGAACAGCGGCTCAATAGGCTGAACATCATAATGCGCGCCAATGTTCTTCGCCAAATCGGCAGCATCATCCTTCGAACCGTCAGACGAATACATGCTCGGCATGGAAATGCCATGCACATTGGATCCACCCACGGCATCAGCAGCCATGGCTGCCACCAATGCGGAGTCGATACCTCCAGACAAGCCCAAGCACACGCCCTTGAAATGGTTCTTGGCCATATAATCCTTCAAGCCGAGCACACAAGCGGTATACACTTCCTCATCCGGATCAGGCTTGGCTGCGATAACACCAACCTGCTGATGTTCGGAGGCAGTATCCAAATCAAAGAAGCTCAAATCCTCCATGAACATCGGAGAACGTTCCAGCAGCGTACCGTCAGCGTCAACCACGAAACTGCCACCATCGAACACCAGATCGTCCTGACCACCCACCTGATTGAGGTAGATCATCGGCGCGTTCACTTCAGCCGCACGGCGTACCGCAAGATCGAGTCGAGTATCAGTCTTACCCTCCTCATACGGAGAACCGTTCATGGTAAGCAGCAAATCAATATGCTGCTCGGCAAGTTCTGCCACAGGACCGCCATCCTGCCAGATATCCTCGCAAATAGCCACACCAATACGTGCGCCATCCACATCAAGCACCATGGACTTATTGCCAGGGCTGAAAATGCGGAATTCGTCAAACACACCGTAGTTGGGCAGGAAGTGCTTGTCATAGCCGGCCCAAACCACGCCATCATGCAATACAACAAGTCGATTACGCGGCTTAGACGTTTCACGATCCGTGCCGACCGTGCCAACCACCACAAACAGGTCGCCAAGCCCATCGGCAGCCAGTTCGGTGGCAAGCCAGTTGGCTTTGTTCCACGCGGCTTTGCGGAAGGTGGCCCGCAGGGCGAGGTCTTCGATGGGATATCCGGTCAATGTCATTTCCGGGAATACGACGACTTGCGCGCCCTGTTGCGCGGCGCGGCGGACGTATCGCATGATCTTACCGGCGTTGGAATCAAGGTCTCCGACGCAGGTGTCGATTTGAGCGAGTGCGAAGCGAATGTCTGTCATAGCTGCCTAACCTACCGTTGATTTGTTGAACGTTTTATTTTCTTACGATCGCGAATTGAAAGCGGACCGCACGCGTGTCACGAAAGTTCGTTGAGCACCGTCAGCGCCGCGTTGGCGTAGAATTCCACGCCGGCCTGCAGTGATTCATCCAGACCGACGAAATGCGGGCTATGCCAATCGGGGCAGCCTTTCTCGCCATTGGAACCGATGAAGGCGAACACCGGCATGGTGACGGGCATGAAATCGCAGAAATCCTCCCCCGCCATCGAAGGATGGATTGGCTCGAGCTGCGCATAGTCGCGCACGTTGTCAGCGACGATTTTGGATAGTTCCATGTCGGAGACGAGCGGATTCTGAAAGTCATCCCAGTCGATGTCTGTGGTAATGCCGTAGCCCGCGGCAATGGATTGGACCTGCTGCTTGAAGCGTTTCTCGACCAGTTCGCCGTCGGACTTATGGAAGTAGCGTACGGTTCCTTGGAAGCTGGCCTTGTCCGGCACGACATTCCACACGTGGCCGCCGTGCAGTTCGGTGATGGACAGCACGAGCGGATGGAATGGTGAGACATTGCGGCTGACGATGGTCTGCAAGGCAAGAATCATTGTGGCGAGCGCCTCGATAGGACCAGTGCCCTTGTGTGGATATCCGGCATGTGAGCCGGCGGCATGCAGAGTGACGTGGAATTTCACGCAGCCGGCCATCATCGGGTCGGGGCCTACGGCGATCTGTCCGGGCGCGTAATTCGGATTGTTGTGGGCTCCGATGGCGGCGGATACGTCGGCGAGCAACCCCGCATCGACCATAGCTTTCGCGCCGAGACCGAGCTCCTCGGCAGGCTGGAACAGCAGTTTGATGGAGCCTTTGATGCGCTTGCGGCGTTTTGCGAGCCAGAATGCGGCTCCGAGCATGTAAGACATGTGCAGGTCGTGGCCGCAACCGTGCATCACACCGTCGTTGACGGACGAGAACGGCAGGCCAGTATCCTCTTGGATGGGCAGACCGTCGATATCGGCGCGCAATGCGATGCGCGGGCCTGGTTGCTCGCCGCGGATCAGGCCGACCACGCCGGTTTCAAGCGGGTTGTTGAGCACTTCGATGTCGTGCGCGCGTAGCAGTTTCTCGATATAGGCACTTGTCTCGTATTCCTTGAAACTGCGCTCGGGATGTGCGTGCAGATAATGACGGATCTCGATGATCTCCGGCGTGATCTCAATATGTTCGCTCATGGTTGACGATTGTAGGCGCAACCGGACGTTTTTCCTATTTTCGTGTTCGTTTTTCGTGCCGACAATGGCGTTTTCCGCAGAGTTTCCCCGTAAGCTGGATGATGTTTTGAACGGATTCACGGGGAGATCGGCATGTCATCGGACATCAAGGCTGCGTTTTTCGATATCGACGGCACTTTGACGAGTTTCGTCACGCATGTGGTGCCGCGATCCACCATCGACGCATTGCATGCGTTGCAGAAAAAAGATGTGAAGGTGTTCATCTGCTCGGGGCGCGCACCCTCCTATATGGGTGTGGTGCTTGACACCATTCCCGTCGAATTTGATGGCATTGTTGGCCTTAACGGCCAGTTCTGCACAACACGCGACGGCCTCGATTACCGTCATCCAATCGACCTGCACGATGTGGAGATCATCACCGACTGGCTGCAATCGCATACCGATGTCGTCGCCAATTACGCGGAAAGCAACTACGGGTATTTCAATCGCATCAACGCCGCTTTGGAACGTACGTGGAACAGCCTTGGCAAAACCGCGCCGAAAATCGACATATGCAATCCGCGGCAACGTATAGGAAACCATCGCACATTCCAGATCAGCCCATATGTGGATAAGGCAACGGAAGCGGAAATCGCCGGCATGTGCGGCAACGTGCGCGGTGTGCGGTGGCATCCCGACTTCACCGACCTGATTCCTGCAGATGGCGGCAAGGCGGTCGGCATGCAGGTCGTGCTTGAGCATTTTGGTTGGTCGAGGGACAATGCGATCGCGTTCGGCGATGGCGGCAACGACGTGGATATGCTACGTTTCGCCGGCATAGGCGTGGCTATGGGCAACGCCACTGACGAACCGAAGACCGTAGCCGATTACGTCACCGACAGTGTCGACGATGCCGGAATCTCGAATGCGTTGCATCATTTTGAAATTCTGTAGAAAAGGTTTTTAAGAGTTTTCTTGCGATTTTATAAGACGGTTTTCGCGAATTTCTGCGTTTTTCATGCCCTTTATAAGTATTTTCAATAAGTGAACGCCGTGTTGCCGTCGATGGTTCCTCTATATTGGTCAATCGTTGGGTCCGCCGCGTGGCAAACGGGCGGCCCGTATAACGAATTGAGAGAGGAACTCAACCATGCGTAACAAGAAGCTTCTCGGCGCGCTGCTCGCCGTCACCACGCTCGCGACCTTCGGTCTGGCCGGCTGCGGCGACTCTGGCTCCAATGGCTCCGCCTCCAAGGAGGATGACAAGACCATCACCGTGGCGGCCTCCCCGACCCCGCACGCGGAAATCCTAAACAAGGCCGTCAAGTCGCTCGTCGAAAAAGATGGTTATAAGCTCGAAGTCAAGGAGTTCACCGATTACGTTCAGCCGAACACCGCCACCGAGGATGGTGAAGTGGACGCCAACTACTTCCAGCACAAGCCGTACCTCGACAACTTCAACAAGGAGAAGGGCACGCATCTGGTGTCCGTGGAGGGTATCCACTTCGAGCCATTCGGCCTATACCCTGGCAAGACCAAGGATTTGCAGAATCTGCAGGATGGCGCCACCGTGGCCGTGCCGAACGACGCCACCAACGAGGCCCGTGCGCTTCTGCTGCTGCAGGATGCCGGTCTGATCAAGCTGAAGAATCCGAAGGACATCAACGCCACTCCGAAGGACGTCACCTCCAATCCGAAGAACCTGAAGTTCAAGGAGCTTGAGGCCGCCGTGGTTCCGACCGTCATCAAGGATGTCGACATCGCGGCACTGAACGGAAACTACGCCATTCAAGCCGGCTTCGACCCGACCAAGGACACACTGGTCACCGAAAAGGCCGACGGCCTGGCCGCGAAAACCTACCAGAACATCCTCGTGGTGAAGGAAGGCAACGAGAACACCGCCAAGACCAAGGAGCTCAAGAAGGCTTTGAAGTCCGACGAGGTGCGCGACTACATCAACAAGAACTACAAGGGCGCTGTGGTGCCGGTCTTCTAAGACCCGCTTCGGCTGCAAGAATTCAATGCCGCAGGTATACTACCCTGCGGCATTCTTGTTATGGAACATCAATAGGAACAGGACATTATGACGATTCAGATCGACCATCTGCACAAAAGCTATGGCAGTGGCGCCGAAGCGCATGAGGTGCTGCACGACATCAACCTGACCATCGATTCGGGTGAAGTCTTCGGCATCCTCGGCTCCTCCGGCGCGGGCAAGTCCACGTTGGTGCGCTGCATCAATCTGCTGGAACGTCCCACTTCCGGCAAAGTGCGCGTCGATGGTGAGGACATCACCGACGCGAAAGGCAAGGAGCTGGCGGACGTGCGTGCCGGAATCGGCATGATCTTCCAGAATTTCAGCCTGTTCCAGCAGCGCACAGTGCTGCGCAACGTCACGTTCCCACTGGAGCTCAACCATACGCCGAAAAACAAGCGCGAGGAGCGTGCCCGCTATCTGCTTGACCTGGTTGGATTGGCCGATCTGGCCGACCGCTATCCGAGCCAGCTGTCCGGCGGCCAGCAGCAGCGCGTGGCCATCGCACGCGCGTTGGCCAACAATCCGTCCATCATGCTGTGCGACGAGGCCACCAGCGCACTCGACTCCACCACGACTGCGCAGATCCTTGACCTGCTGCGCCGCATCAACCGCGAGCTCAACGTGACGCTGGTCATCATCACGCATTCGTTGTCCGTGGCACGCAACATCTGCGACCGTGTGGCCATGATTGATGGCGGACGCATCGTGGAGATGGGCGATACGGAGGAATTGTTCTCCAATCCGCAAAGCGACATTCTGAAAACACTGATCACCGATGCGAAAGTGGAGAACCATCGCCATAAGCATGATTCCGCTTCGTCCGATGAGCAGACGGACTCGCCGACCAAGGAAGAGGTGAAGTGAAATGGGACAGATTATCTCGCAATTCATCGCCGATTATGGCGAACTGCTGGTCGAGGGAGTACGTGACACGATCATCATGACCGCGGTAGCGACGCTACTCGCGTATGTGATCGGCCTACCTGTGGGCGTACTGCTCATCACCTCAGCAAAGAAAGGCATCCGCCCGAATGCGACACTCAACACCGTGCTCGGCTGGATCGTGAACATCGTGCGTTCCGTACCATTCATCATTCTTCTGGTGGCCATCATCCCGTTGACCCGACTGATTGTCGGCACTTCGCTCGGCGTGCCGGGAGCCATCGTGCCGCTGGTCATCACCGCGGCGCCGTTCGTGGCACGCGTGGTGGAGCAGTCGCTCGCCGAAGTGGACGGAAGTCTGGTGGAGGCCGCGCAAAGCTTCGGTGCCAGCAATCTGCAGATCGTGTTCAAAGTGCTGCTGTTCGAAAGCCTGCCGTCGCTGGTGCGCGGCGCAGCACTGACGTTCATCACCCTGTTCGGCTTCTCCGCCATGGCCGGCACCGTCGGCGCAGGCGGTTTGGGCGATATCGCCATCCGCTACGGCTACCAGCGTTACCAGTACGACGTGATGACCGTGGCCGTGATTCTGTGCGTCATCCTCGTACAGATCGTGCAGACCATCGGCGACGTGGCGTCCGACCACATCGACCATCACGAGCGCTAAACCGACGCTTTCATGCTCCTATATGCAAGAATCGGGTCTGAATAATTGTGTTCGGATCCGATTCTTGTATGCGAAAACACTGCTACGTGGTGCGCTTACTTGTTGAGTTCAGCAACTCAATCTATGATATAACCTGTTTTTGCTCCGCATTTCCCCGACTCGATGGGAGATGATGGGATTCACGGCAAGGACACTCTACCATGCACCGAAATTCAAGTCAGAAACCAATCAGTATCCGGCTTTAATGGCGGTGATGGTCAGCTCGCCACGGTTCGTGTACCCGAGCGCCGTGAAAAACTCGGATATGCAGGGGCGCACAGTGGTCTCGCTCGGTCCGAGCCGTTTGGCGATATCTTGTTTAGTGGCGCCTAGACAAGAAGGAACAATCCCACTGCCATGTCAGGTATGGTAATCTCACAACACCGTATAACCTCGAACCATCCAGAACATCGATAAACTACTTCAAAGACAAAAGAGGCGCGGCACGATTGCAGGGGCATTGATGACAGGAACATTACCAAAACAGCATAAAGCGGCGCGCATTATCGAGCATATCGTCCTTGTACTCGCACTGGTCTGGGCCGGCGGCTGTACCCTCATATGGACGCAAATAGACATGCCCCACAGCATCGTGAACACGACATCCTCTGACGGCACCTGCGAAGTGGCCATCGGCGAACTAGGCTCGCCCATGTTCTTCGGCCCAAGCACCATCACGATCAAAGTCTCCTGGGACACCGATTCCAACGTCATCGGAGCCGAGAACGTCACAGAAATCAAGACGGACCTGCACAACGACGGCAAATCATTGGACTCGGACAACTTCACCGTAACCTGGCACGGCAACATCCCGACCGTCACCACCCACGGCGAGGAACAATCGGACCAGAGCTACACGTTTAACTGGAAATAACCACCCCGGACATCACGTCTCTCCGAGAATAGTCCTCACGACCGAGCAGGCCTCACAGGGGCATAAGCATGAAAATCATGACTATAGCTATCATGCGCACCTCTGACGATAATCGCGTGTGGTCGTTTTTGGCTTTGTTCCAAGGTTTTCATTTTTTGGGAAACCTGACTATCACCCTCGTTTTCCACGAGGCACCTCCAGACACCCGAAAATAATCCGGGAACGTTCCACCACCCTGCCGGCGCTCAGCGTCTTCGCCGACCGGCACGGAAAAGTGCAATACCCCCTGTGGTTTCATGATGTTCCGCCTGGGTGGTGCCCAGAAGCATTCGCCCGGCAGCACGTCTCCATGGCGGACAATAGACAGAACGATACGCGGCCCATACAACCGTCCCAGCCGCCAATGACATCCCAAATCCATCCCGAATCCCACAGGCCTATTGCAGACAGCCCAGATCAGCTGGCTCATAGTCCAAAGCCGCCTGCGACGCCACCGTCCCAATGGCAGGAACGGTCAGCTGCGCAGTATGATTTCCGCCCTGTCGGCCAGTTCCCGTTCGCGCACGCCCATAGCAGACAGGATCGCTTGTCTCCGCGATGGCATGGCGGAGGTCGCCCGTGCGACCAATGCGGAGAAGCGACCGAACAATTCCAAGTAATCGTCCTTGTCAAGCAAATAGCCAAGATCACCGATGGCCTGGTACACGTTCTCGTTAGCGCGCCCATCGTACCGGGCACAATAGCAGCGCTCGTCATGCGCGCACAGGTTGCGGTAGAACACCAGTCTGTTGAAGATGCTGTCCAACCGCTTGATGGTGATGCGCCGCGGCCCGTCGTGCGTGTCCGCATACAAACCGGTGAAACCTTCGGCGACCGCCAATCGGACGGCCGGGGACTGGACTTGGAAGAACCATACCGTCTGGCCGAAAGAAAGATCGTTGGCCAGCACCCACAACGGGACCTGGCCGTTGTGGTCTTCCATGCAATGGCGGATATACGCCTTGCCGCCATAGTCGCCCCTGTTACGCGGGTTGCCGTCCAACTCAAGTATCCGCTTGAAGACCTTGTCGATCAACGCCACGGCGCTCGGACGGCGCTTCGCTCGCGCCGCGTGACTTGGACGCCCGCAGGGCCCGGAGTTTTTCCAGGTACGCGACCTTCGCCTTCAGATAGGCGACCTGTTCGGCGAGCTCCTGCTCGCGCGTCGGTTCGGGTCTCGGTTTGGATTCCGAGCCTCTGGGCCTGCCCTTGGGCCTCGGCCTGAGCGCCTCCGGGCCTCCCGCCCGGTATTCGCGGCACCAGCGTTCCAACGGCGCGATGCTCGCGATCGCGTACTTCGCCATGACCTCCGTCTTGGTCATGCCGTTCTCGACGTGGTCGCGCGCCGCGGCGACCTTCGTCTCCCCCACGTATACCGTATAGTCAGGAACGCTTTTATACCTGTTCTTATCTTCCGTATGAACCACATACACCGTTGGATAATGAAGACGCGTTCTCTCGGACATCGATACCCCCTTTTATCCCTATCTCGCTTATGTATGGCAGATACACCTCGGAAAAGCGTACTTAGGGGGTATGAGAACAGCTGTCATGACAACCTGACCTGCCATATATAAGCGAGATGTCTCAGGATAAAGCACGGAATCTACCATACGTAAGCGGGATAACCAAGCTTAAGCGCTCGTACGACACATTTTTGTGCACAAGACATCCCTCCGCAAGCGTCATCCGACCGCCTGGTGGCACGTTTCATATGCACAGAGAAAACACAGCCCGCAAACACCACACTCGAAGCATGACGCCAGTGGCTTTAAGGTAGAACCACGCCGATTCTGCTTGCTGATTAAGGTAGGCGATACGGGCTTTCTCTGGCATTCGTTGTCGACGGAAGCCCATTTGGCGGATCGCATGTTCCTCCTTTTCGGGTATGGAGGGAGTGTTCGGGCACTGGAGTGAGCATAACGTAATCATGAGAGAGCAGACAAAATAACTACGGCAGCTTCGATCTTGCGCGTTCCGCCCCTCTCGGTCTTCCCTCGGCGCATCTCTACGAAGTGCTTGACGGTAATTTCTTCCAAGGTGAAATCAGCTAGTGGGGCAAGTGTTTCTGTATCTGTGCATTCTTGGACCATCCGTGTTCATGATCAGTCTCGGGTCGAATCTGGTCTTCTCCGACGCCAACCCTCGTAAGATTGTAAAACGAGGCTGCACCACGCTCATCGCTTTTCTTCTGTTGAATATCGTGCGCGATGGGATTCCCGATGTAGTCGTTGCATTGACTGGCCACCCCAGTACTCTCGACACGTTTGGATACGATATTTTTGCGTCCGATATTCTGGGATTTGCGGGTTTCGTATTCCTGTTTTTTCGCACTTGTCAAACATTTTCACATTGTTTCATTGGCTACGCCGCTGATTTCGTTATGCATGTTGACGGTTAACGATCTGATTCCGCCATTGCACAATGTCCATTGGACTTTACGTGCAGAAGCGGCTTGTCGCACGCGCTTCTAAAGCCTGATTTCGCATGCGCACATCCGCAAAGTCACGCAAATACTAGTTAGCGCAACACTACTTGGTGAGATTTGTTCCCGATGTTTTTCGTATAGCACCCTAGGTCAACCCTTTTTGGTATTTTTTCATTGGATATGCCATACGATGGGATATCTTTTCGGAGAATATGAGATTAAGGAAAATATGGTCAACTACCATAAAGTGATTAATGCTGCAATCGCAACGCTTGCGACTTGCGCCATGTTGCTGCCGGTAGCGGGCAGCGCCAATGCTGACGAATCCTCGAATACCGCCGTACTTGGTGCCGGCTATACGGCCACCAAGATTTCGCATCCCAAAGCAGGGCTGGGCGAAGACGACGGTATCGTAAACGTTTTGAACGGTGAATCCATTGATGATCTCACGCAGGGTTTGCCCGAGCGTGGTCAGAACTATTCATGGGCTTCGGCCGGCTACGGCGACTGGATGTATGTGGGCACCTGCTATTCCGCAATGGGTTCCACGCTGAAATACATGGCTAACACCATGGGCACCAAGTATGCCAGCATCAAGGCCGCTTTGGATGTTGCGTTCAACGGCGAGCTGTTCCTCGACAATGGCGAGAACCACAGCTTGCTGCTCAAGATCAACGTCAAGACCGGTGAAGTGAAGATCATCGTCAATGCGATTGGCGGAGAGCATGCGGTCAACGGCTATCGTGCAGCCGTTGAATTCCATGACAAGCTGTACTTTGCTGCCGCCGCAAAGGGTCAGCCGTACCTGCTGGAAGTTGATCCGAACAGTGGTGATGCCACTGAAATCGTGTATCGTTCCGCTGCCATGACCACTGGTCTGAAGAAGGGCTACACTGCTGGTATCCGTGGTTTGACCGTGGTCAACAATCAGCTTATCGCCAGCATGATCACCGATAACGGTGCCACTATTGTGGCTTCTTCCAACCCGTCAGCAGGCCAGGATTCTTTCGCCACTATCGCTACCCAGACCGAGGGCTTGTACAACTATCCGGCATGCGCTGTAACTGATGGAGTGTTCGGTGGATGTGTGTGGGATATGGTCGGCTTCAAGGGCAATCTCTATGTCACTATGGTGACTGGAACCGCGAAGAACAACAAGCAATCCTTCGCACTCGTGCGCGGCACGCAAGATAAGGAAACCGGCAAGTGGACCTTCAAGCCGCTGGTCGGCGATCCGGCAGACGGCGCCAAGTACGAGTGGGGTTTCGGAGCGAGTCGTTCCGGCGCAGCCAACATGGTGGTATACAAGGGCCACCTATACATCGGCGGCTACAACGATCCGATGAACGCTTTGGAGAAGGCCATGCAGATGGATTTCTCCGACCTGTACAAGGATCTGGAGAGCCCGGTCAACCTGTGGCGTATGGACGTTGACGAAGACGGCAACGAAAACTTCGAAATGCTCGCCGGCGAAGCCAACAACAAGTACTTCGGCGATTCCAAAGGCACCATCGATGGCAATACCATGCTGTCCGGCTTGGGCGACAGCGACGAGCAGAGCCGTCACCTGAACCAGTATGTGTGGCGTATGCAGTCCTACAACGGCAAGCTGTACGTCGGCACCTTCGACATCAGTGATCTTGCATACCCGGCAACCCAGTTCGCCAACGGCGACATTCTGAAGCGTACTCCGGAAGAGTGGAAGAAGCAGATCGAATACATCAAGATCTTCTTCGACTCTCTGAAGAAGAATGACCAGAACGGCACTTCCGGTACTATCGGCACGGACTCTCAGGAAGCCTCCAAGCCTTCCGAGTCCGAATCTCAGGAAACCACCAAGCCGAGCGATGATGACATCATGCCGTTGAACGAAGGCGAAGCATCTGAGAGCGATCAAGCTGCACAGGCAGTTGAAGAAGCCGGCAAGACCGACGAAGTGGCCGCTGACGTGGCTACCATGCAGCAGCTGCTGGAGGACATGGGCGCTGATCTCAACTCCAAGCAGACCGACGTGGTCTCCCCTTACGGTGTCGCTCCGCAGGCCGCTGAAACCTACACGCTCGACGATCGTTACCAGTTCCTCGCATCCCTGCAGCGGCTGCTCGACCTGTACAACAAGAACAAGCAGTATCTGCCGGAATTCATTACCAACGAGCTCGACAAGTGGCTTACCGAAGAGAATCTGGAGAACTTCATCGACTTCGTGGGCGTGCTCAGCTACCTGCATTACTCCAACGATGAGACTCGTGGCTTTGACCTGATCGTCTCCTCCGATGGCACGAACTTCCAGACCATCAGCCGTAACGGTTTCGGAGATAACAACAACCACGGTCTACGCGTGTTCGCCGTCACCGATTCCGGTCTGGCAATTGGCACCGCAAACCCGTACCATGGCACTCAGGTGTGGCTGCTGAATGATGGTGAAATCAAGAATGCTGAGCTGACGAATGGCGATGCATTCGACTACGACAAGTATGATGGCGATAAGAAGAGCGCCAACGCCAACGGTCTGACCGTTGGCATCAACCCCAATGGCAATACCGTGGAAGACGTGCAGTACGACTACCAGTCACTGACCGCCGGCACGGATTACACCGTGGCCGATGACGGTTCCATCGTGTTGAGCAGCGCATTCCTCAATGGTCGCGAAACCGGCAGCACCGGTTCTGTGGTGGTGTTCTACAACCAAGGTGCACGCGTGCGTTTCACTGTGGCCATCAAGGACAGCACTCCGAACGCACCGAAGAAGGATGATGACAAGCAGAATACGAAGCCTGCCGCACACAAGAAGGCAAACACTGCCAACACCGGTTCCAACGTAATCGGCGTTGTTGTGGTGGTCGCTGTTCTGGTTGTCGCAGCAGGGGCATTGTTCGTGTTCAAGCGCAAGCGTTCCTGAATTGCCAGAGCCTGTTCTTAGGACTCATTCCTAAGTTCGTCCGCATATAACAATCCCGTATGATCCGGTTCGCCGGAATCATGCGGGATTTTTTATTTTGCAGGAATCGCCCATCTCACGTCATGTCAAACTGCCATCACAAGCTGATTTCAATGTGCGATATGCAACCATGTGGAAGTTCCGATACGGGACCCATTGAAAATGGCACGCAATCCTACAAATAACAGATTCACCGCAAGCCACAGCAATGCCATACGCAGCGCGGAAGACGCCTGCATCGCATCGCATATCCAACCAATCGCAGCAAGACAGGGTACATATATTGCAGCTGTCGCCGTACACGTCAATGCAAGATACCGGTAATCCCCTGCCCCAATCAGAATGCCATCAACAGCCCACATCCAACCAGCCAACGGCAATGTCACGCCAACAACCACCATACCGACAGTGAGCAAATGCTGGATCTCAATCGACTGAGAAAACAGCGGGGACGCACACCATCCGGCAATCATCAAACCAATACCGATTACCGTTCCTCCGCATAATCCTGCCCTGCCAGCGATTCTCGTCAAACGCATGGCTTCATCCTCTTGACGGGCACCAATCTGCGCGGCAACCAACGTCTGACCGGCAATACCAATGGCATCAAGCATGTTCAACACGAAATTCCAACTGGAATTCACCACCTGATACGCAGCCAACACTTCCACGCCCATATGCGTAGCCAGCACCACATTCGCCACCAGGCATGCGCGCAACGCAAGCGTGCGCAAGAACAACACCGCACCATCGCCAGCACTGTTCAACACTCCTGACAAACGCGGCCGTAAACGGGCACCTTCCGCACGAGTCCACAACACAGCAGGAACAATCAGCACTACCGCCATAAACCATTGCGAAATCAGGGTGGCCACTCCGGAACCAAACACACCCCAACCGAATCCGAGAATAAACAGCAGATCCAGCAACGTATTGAGTATCGCACCCAGCGTAGCAGCTACCAACGTGATGCGAACCTTCTGCAGTCCGCGGAAAATACCGTTGGCCGCATACACCAGCAACATGCCGGGAATACCGAACACCACTGCGCGAACATAGTCAACCGCGTTATGCAGCACACTCCCTTGGGCTCCCATGGCCATGCACAACGGGCGTGCAATAACGAACAGCGCCACAGACACCACCACGCCAATGATTCCATCCAACCACAGGCCATCAATGCCTGCTTCCAAGCCTTCTCTCCGCTTGCCGGCGCCCAAAAGACGTCCCACCTGCGATGTGGTGCTATACGCAAGGAACACACATAGCCCCACAACAGTGAGCACAATGGTTGACCCGACCGACAGACCTGCGAGCGCCCGCCCGCCAATATGTCCGACGATGGCGGTGTCGATGAGCACGAATGCTGGTTCGGCGATAAGTTGCCCGAATGTTGGTATGGCCAGTGTGAGAATGGTGCTGATGGTGGTGCATGATGCGTTGTTTGCGGTATCTGTTTCGTGAGTATTCTGCGAAGTTGATGTGGTCATAATCGTAAGCGTCTGGCGTGTTGGGGACTACATGTGCAGTGTAAGGTCACGTGTTTCGCTGTTGTTGTTGATTGCTCAGATTTTGGCTATGTCTGTTTTGCGCTGTTGAGAATGTCGTTGAAGGTTTTCGCTGATTGTCTGCATAAAGGTAGAGGGGCATATAATTCCCGAACCGCTCGTGACGCATAGTCCAAGCTCCTGCGAGACCCATTCGACCCCATCCAAACCCTAGTGGATTCCCGAATCCGCCTTCGCAGTAATACTTCATGTGACCGTCGAACTTAGCCCCGAACGCGTCAATGGGCTACCGCCTGGTCTCAAGCCCATGAGACACTAGGAACCATGACTACAGTTATCATGCGCACCACTGAAGGCGACATCAAGATCAACCTGTTCGATGACAAGACCCCGGAAACCGTGGCCAACTTCCTGGGCCTCGCCACTGGCGAGAAGGAATGGGCCGACCCATTCACCGGCCAGCCGAGCCACAAGCCGTTCTACGATGGTCTGACCTTCCACCGCATCATCAAGGATTTCATGATCCAGGGCGGCTGTCCGCTGGGCACCGGCACTGGCGGCCCGGGCTACAACTTCGATGATGAAATCGTTCCAGGACTGACCTTCGATCGCCCATACCTGCTGGCCATGGCAAACGCCGGCCTGCGCCGCGGCATGGACGGCAAGATCCACGGCACCAACGGCTCCCAGTTCTTCATCACCACCGTGCCAACCGAATGGCTCAACGGCCATCACACCATTTTCGGCGAAGTCGCGGATGACGAGTCCAAGGCCGTCGTCGACAAGCTCGACTCCGTGGCAACTGACCGTTCCGATGCTCCGCTCGAGCCGGTCGGCATCACTTCCATCGAAGTGCTGAAGTAAGTTTCGCATCAACAAGACTTACGGCAAAACAATGAAAAGCCCCTCGCGTGAGGGGCTTTTCATTATCTCCGAGAGAATCTACAGCAGTTCAGATGAGTCTCACGACCGCACTGATCGTGTCAGATTTTGCGTAAACGAGGTTCGGCGGAGTCCTTGGCACCGGTGATACGATACACATCGAACACGCCTTCAATCTTGCGCACTGCGGCAAGCAAAGTATTCAAATGCTGGGGGTCGGCCATTTCGAAGCTGAATTGGCTGGTGGCCACACGATCGGTTCCCGTGGAAATGGAGCCGGAAATAATGTTCACTCCATGGTCGGAAAGCACGCGCGTCACGTCGCTCAGCAGATGCGGGCGATCGAGCGCCTCCACCTGAATCTTGACCATGAACACGCCCTTGGTACTCGTCCACTGCACGTCAACCACACGTTCCGGCTGACGCTTCTGCAAGTCCAGCATGTTCTGGCAGTCCACACGATGCACGGACACGCCCTGATTGCGGGTGATGAAGCCGATGATGTTGTCTCCCGGCACCGGCATGCAACATCGGGCGAGCTTGACCCAAATGTCTCCCACGCCCTTGACGGAAATGCCCAGCGAGCTGGTGGTCTTCTTGGTGCGTTCCACCTGCTTGAGCGGCAGAGCCTCCTGCTCCACCTCCTCATTCACCTCGTCGCTGCCCGCATCACGGACCAGATGCGAGATGACATTCTGCGTGGAAATCTGCCCTTCGCCAATCGCCACGAACACGGCTTCGGCATTGGCGAGATTCAGCTCATCAGCAACACCGATCAACGCCTCGGGAGTCAGCAGAGTCGCAATCGGAAGATTGCGCTTGCGCATGGCTCGTGTCAGCTCGTCACGACCTTCTTCGATGGCCTCGGTACGACGCTCCTTGCTGAACCATTGGCGAATTTTGTTGCGTGCCTTCGGGCTCTTGGTAAAGCTCAACCAGTCACGAGACGGACCAGCCGATTCGGACTTCGACGTAAGCACCTCGACGGTGTCGCCGTTTTCAAGCTTGGTGTCGAGCGGTACCAGACGTCCGTTCACGCGGGCGCCCATGGTACGGTGGCCGACTTCGGTATGCACCGCGTAAGCGAAATCGATCGGTGTCGCCTCGGCAGGCAACGATACGATCTTACCTTTTGGAGTGAACACGTAGACTTCGGCAGCACCCAGATCTTCCTTCAGGGAGCCAAGGAATTCATTGGAATCCGGGGTCTCACTCGTCCAGTCGGCGAGCTGCTGAATCCACTTGAAATTGTCAGCCTCGCTCAGCTCCTGGTTCTCGCCACGTTTACGATCGGACTTATCGGGCGAGCTCAGCGCACGGCCAGCTTGACCGTTCTCCTTGTACTTCCAATGCGCGGCGATACCGAATTCCGCACGGCGATGCATGTCCCACGTACGAATTTGAATCTCGACAGGCTTGCCGCCAGGACCCACCACCGTGGTATGCAGGCTCTGGTACATGTTGAGCTTTGGCATGGCGATGTAATCCTTGAAACGGCCCGGAACGGGGTTCCAACGCGCATGCACCGCACCCAACGCGGCATAGCAATCCTGAATCGTGTCGACGATGATGCGCACACCCACCAAATCGTAGATATTCGCAAAATCATGACCACGTACGATCATCTTCTGATAAATCGAGAAATAGTCCTTAGGACGTCCCGTTACGTACGCCGTAATGTTCTGTTCGTCAAGATCTTCGTTGATCTCCGCGAGAATCTGCTTCAAATACACGTCTCGCTGGCCTGCGCGACGGGCCACCAGCACCACGATCTCGTTGTAGATCTTCGGATAGAGCACTTTGAAGCTGAGCTCTTCCAATTCGGTTTTGATCGCGTTCATGCCGAGACGATTGGCAAGTGGCGCGTACACGTCAAGCGTTTCATGCGCTTTCTTCTGCGCGCTCGGAGTTTTGACGTAACGCCAGGTACGCGCGTTGTGCACACGGTCGGCGAGTTTGACGACCAGCACACGCACGTCGCGGCTCATCGCGACCACCATCTTGCGAATGGTTTCGGCTTGCGCGGAATCGCCGTATTCCATCTTGGAAAGCTTGGTAACGCCATCGACCAAACCGGTCACGGTATCGCCGAACTCGGCGCGGCACTCATCGAGCGTATAGTCGGTGTCCTCAACCGTGTCGTGCAACAGGCCGGCGGCCACAACCAACGGTCCCATGCCGAGATCGGCAAGAATCTGCGCCACGGCCAACGGGTGGATGATGTACGGCTCACCCGATTTGCGCCGTTGCGAAGAATGCTGCTTGACCGCACGCTCATAAGCGCGCTCAAGAATGCTTATGTCCTCATCGGGATGATGGTATTCGCACATCTTCAGGATCGGCTCAAGCGGATCAAGCGGATTCGTGCTGATCTCGCAGCCCAACATTCGGGCAGAATGAACCTCACGCTCAACGTCACCCATCGTCCACCTCCTCGCTCGCAATGCTCCCTATACTACCCGCGCCTCACCGTGCATCCGAGGCATCCGACCGCGTGTTGCAAGGCCAAATACCCCCGAAACCATTGAGATGTCAGCGTTTGCCGATTCCTCTGCGACTAAGCCAGTGCGTTCAGCTCAGGAAGCCACGCCTGTGGAACCAAACCCACGCTCAGCGCGATCCGACCCAGGCAGCGTTTCCGCCTCGATGAACTTCGCTTCGACGTAACGCTGAATAACCAGCTGCGCGATACGGTCTCCCGGATGGAACGTCACGGTGTGTTCCGGATCAAGATTGATCAGCGGCACCTTGATCTCACCACGGTACCCCGCGTCGATGGTTCCCGGCGCATTGAGCACAGTCACACCCTGCTTGACGGCAAGACCGGACCGTGGATGCACCAGAGCCACGTAACCCGCTGGAAGGGCGATCGCCACTCCTGTAGGCACCAGTGCCCGCTGGAACGGCTTCAGCGTGACTTCCTCCGTAGTGCGCAGATCAGCGCCAGCGTCACCGGCATGGGCATAATACAATTCCGCCGGATGGTCAGGATCCAGCGACTTTACCAGAACCTCGACGTTTTCCGGTTCGTTATATGCTTCGTCGAACGCCATCAGGCAGCGCACTCCTGACACACCGGCTGACCGTCGTCAGTGGTGTAGGCAAGCTGGCTACGGTGCTTCACCAGGAAGCATTCGGAGCAGATGAACTCGTCACCCTGCATAGGAATGACGGTCACCGAGGCGTCCTCATTGCTGAGGTCCGCACCGGGCAGCTCGTAATCTTCGGCGATGGCGTTCTCGTCATCGTCCATATCGTTGGAAGTGTTCTGGGAGCTCTTGCCCAAAGCCTGGAGCGACTCCTCGTCCTCGTCTTTGTTGCGCGGGGAATCATAATCCTGTGCCATCGAGATTCCTTTCGTCATCTATGGTGCTTATGCGCCATAGGATACATGACTTTTACCCCGCATAGGATACACGAATCGAAATACTCGTAAAATCCGACACGTGGGGCACAATGGAATAAACAGAAATTCTTGAAGGAAAGTGGTGTGTTGTGCCTGGGAATTCACTCGAGGAAGCGCGGTTCGATCATGTCAGCGACACCGGTGAACTCGTCTTTGTTTCAGGTGCCGGAAAGTTCGCTGTAAAGGTCGACGAAGCGCTTGAAAGAGCCATTTTGGAGGCCAAGCAGATTCGTTCCGAAGTACAGGAGGAACAGAAAACACGCATCCCACCCACCCTGCCGATTTCGCAAATTCAATCGTTGATTCGCGCTGGCGCCGATCCCGCGCGTGTCGCGGAAAGATATTCGTTAAGCGAAGCGCTTGTTCGGCGTTTCTCGGCTTCGGTCGAAACGGAAAAGCAATATGCGATCGAGCAGTTTCTCGCCGTTCCAGCGCCGAAGGAAAGCCGCGTACGCACGCTTTCCGAACTGATCGAACGCACTTTTGCGGCAGCGCGGGTGCGCTTGGAAGATGTGACTTGGAAGGCCACCAGACTTGGATTGGAGCCTTGGAAAATCAGCGCTCAGTTCGTCTCCTCCGGTCACAATGTCTGCGCGGAATGGTCGTGGAACATGCACGACAATGCCGTAAGCTGCCTGAATTCCGCAGCACGAAAACTCATTGGAGAACAGGACACATCGAAAGAAGGACACGCCGAGAAACACGCCGATGAAAATTTTCTCGTGTCACTGAATCTTCCCGGAAATTCCGCACGGTCGGCGCGTATCGAGCAAACGGTGTCCGCATGGAACACGCCCGAGCCGTCCATGCCTGCAGCCCGTCCCGCGGCAGCGCCTTCCGTTCCGATCGCACCAATCGGCGGCGTGTCTAATGAATCCGACACGCCTGACACGCCGAACGCGCCAGCCATCGCATCCGACTTGCCTCTGCCGAGCCGACCGGAAAACCCTGCTGCAGGAGCCAATACAGCCAGCGCAACAAACACCGACACACGCAATACCGTTCCATCCACGCCGGAGCCTGCTTCGAACATGGCGAACGAGAACCAGACACTTGACCCGCATAGCCAGAACACCACCAAATCGAAGCGTCGTGCCGGACGTTCCGCCGTGCCAAGCTGGGACGAAATCCTGTTTGGCGACTGAAGTTAGGCCACGTCGATCAAGCAGGGAATG
>ERZ773107.316-NODE-316-length-54488-cov-12.807856_pt1 | contig 54488 bp, 42 predicted proteins | sample MGYA00580571_ERZ773107 | MGnify/ENA primary metagenome ERZ773107 (study PRJEB29015, sample SAMEA2737843) | human gut metagenome | biome: human gut; feature: human-associated habitat; material: faeces | place: China | collected 2012 ... | reverse complement strand
TACAGTCTTATTTGAATGCAGGAACTTCCACTATTTCTGCACCCTCCACAAAGCAGCTTTACCGGGTGAGAAAGTCTTGGGCAGATGCAAAGTCGCAGCTTGGTGCATATTCCTCTTTGGAGAATGCGAAGAAAGCCTGCAAGGTCGGATATTCTGTATTTGATGCCAACGGAAATGTGGTCTACACCAATGGCAGCAAGTTCACCAAAGGACAGAAGGTTGCCATTCGTGCCAATACACCTCTGTTCGCCAGTGCAGAAACTACATCTGTAACCAGAAGAATCAGCGGTACTTATTATCTGTATGATGGTATTGCCTGCAAGAACGGTCGTTATCGGATCACCACAAAGCCGGAGTTCTGCGGAAAGACACCGGTGGGACAGTATGTGACCGGTTATGTTTCTTGGGATAATTTCGGGGTGATTGGATGAATGCAGAACAAAAAGACCAGATCCGGCAGCTGCACAGCAGCGGTCTGGGCTACAAGAAAATCGCAGCCCAATTAGGGCTGTCTGTCAACACCGTGGCTTCTTTCTGCAAACGGCAGAGAGGAAGCGAATCCTGCCCACACTGTCCGCAGTGTGGGCGTTCTGTTGTGCAGACACCGCAACGAAAACCGAAACGATTCTGTTCCACACAATGCCACAATACTTGGTGGAATCACCATGTTGTATCGGGGAACGGCAAACAACAACAGCTCTGCCCTATCTGCAAAGAGCCGTTTTTTGCCTATCCCAGTTCGCACCGAAAATATTGTTCCCGTCTTTGCTATGGGAAGCACAGAAAGGAAATGGCACATGGAAAAAGAACATTACCATAAGATCATTACGTATCAAACCACAGTTTCGATTTTGAAAAGCTGGATGCATGCTGGATTGGTCACGCCGGAGGAATTCCAAAAAATCAACACCATAATTGCCGAACGTTCCGGCATATCTTTGTGCAGTATATTCCTTGACTCCTGCCCGATCGTACGGTAATATGTCATCGGAAAGGGGGAGATTATCACGGCACGAGTGATACAAAAAGTTGCATTTCCACAGAAAAAGCCGTTCCTGTTGAAACGGACGGCAGCCTATGCCAGAGTGTCCAGCGGAAAGGATGCCATGCTCCATTCTCTGTCGGCACAGGTCAGCTATTACAATCAGCTGATCCAGAGCAATCCGAAGTGGCTGTTCTGCGGTGTTTATGCAGATGAGGCATTGACGGGAACAAAGGAAAATCGTGCAGAATTTCAAAAGCTGCTGAACCGATGCCGGCGAGGAGAAATTGACTTGATTCTGACAAAGTCCATTTCCCGTTTTGCACGAAACACGGTCACCCTGCTGGAAACGGTACGGGAACTGAAAACACTGGGCGTTGATGTCTATTTCGAGGAACAGCGGATTCATTCCATGAGTTCAGACGGCGAACTGATGCTTTCCATTCTGGCATCCTATGCACAGGAGGAAAGCTATTCTGCCAGCGAGAACAAAAAGTGGCAGATGCGAAAGGACTTTGAACAGGGAAAAGTCGGGAGTATGCGAATGCTGGGCTATCGGCGAACCAAGTCCGGAAAACTAGAAATCGTACCGGAGGAGGCAGAAATCGTTAGAATGATTTTTCTATATTATCTGTCTGGTATGGGCAAGCTGGCAATTGCCAAGAAACTGAATGAACAGCAGATATGCACGGTGCGTGGCTGTGCATGGACGACAGAGGACGTAAGGCGAACGCTCCGCAATGAAAAGTACACCGGAAACCTGTTGCTGCAAAAAAGTTTTCGGGAAAATCACATTACCAAGAAAAAGGTGGCTAACATCGGACAGCTTCCGCAGTATTTCGTTGCCGATTCACATGAAGCCATCATTTCGCTGGAACAGTTTGATGCGGTGCAGAAACAAATGGCGGAACGGCAGAAAAAATATGCCGGTTCCTGTACCACAAACCGATATCCATTTACGCAGAAAATACGGTGTGCCTGCTGCGGCAAGTATTACCGCAGAAAAACGACTGTGACCGGTGTGGTCTGGATTTGTTCCACTTACAACACCAAAGGGAAAAAATACTGTCCAACAGCAAAACAGATTCCGGAAAATACGCTGATTTCTGCCTGCTGTGATGTTTTGGAAATATCGGAATTTGATACGGAGCGATTTGCGGAACAAATCGAACAGATTCAGATTCCTGCACCCAATGAACTGCAATTCTGCTTTTCGGACGGAACGGAACAAACCGTATCTTGGAAAGACCGTTCCCGTTCGGAAAGCTGGACAACGGAAATGCGAGAGAAAGCGAGGCAGAAAAAATGGCGACAGTCCTAAAAATACCGGCAAAGTTTCATCCCATAACGCATTTGCCGGAAACCAAGGTTCAGAAACGCAGAGTGGCAGCCTATGCCAGAGTTTCCACGGATTCCGAGGAGCAGCAGACCTCCTACGCTGCACAGGTAGATCGTTACACCAAGTACATTCAGGAACGGGCAGACTGGGAGTTTGTTGCAGTCTATACAGACGAGGGCATTTCTGCCCTGAATACCAAACATCGGGATGGCTTTAATCGCATGGTGGCAGATGCTCTGGACGGCAAAATCGATTTGATTGTCACCAAGTCAGTCAGCCGGTTTGCACGAAACACTGTAGATTCTTTGACGACTGTGCGAAAGCTGAAAGAAAAAGGCGTGGAGGTGTTTTTCGAGAAAGAAAACATCTATACTCTGGATTCCAAGGGCGAGCTGCTGATCACCATTATGTCCAGTCTGGCACAGGAGGAGAGCCGTTCTATTTCGGAGAATGTAACTTGGGGACAGCGAAAGCGAATGGCGGACGGCAAGGTCAGCCTGCCGTACAAGCATTTTCTGGGCTATCGAAAAGGTGCAGATGGCTTGCCGGAAATTGTGCCGGAAGAGGCGGAGATTGTTCGGAACATCTATCGTTGGTTTATGGAGGGGAAAACGCCGACTGGCATTGCGAGAACATTGACAGAACAGGGCGTTCCGACACCTGCCGGAAAGGAGCAATGGTGTTCCAGCACAGTGAAAAGCATTCTGACCAATGAAAAATACAAGGGCTCTGCTCTATTGCAAAAGAGATTTACGGTGGATTTTCTCACCAAAAAATCTAAGGTGAATGAGGGCGAAGTACCCCAATACTACATTGAGGAAAGTCACCCTGCCATCATAGTGCCGGAGGAATTTGAACTGGTGCAGGCAGAATTGCTGCGGAGGCAAAACCTGCGACGACAGTACAATGGAAAGAGCGTATTTGCTGCCCGGCTTGTCTGCGGTGACTGTGGAAATTTCTTCGGAGCAAAGGTCTGGCATTCCAACAGCAAATACCGGCAGGTGATCTGGCAGTGCAATCACAAATTCCAAGGGGTGTGCAAATGCCAGACACCCCATTTGCAGGAGAGCGTCATACAGCAGCGGTTTCAGGCAGCCGTTCAGGAATTGCTGCAAAAGCGGAAAGCGATTCTGGAAAACTGTCAGGTGATGCTGGAACTGCTTACGGACTGTACGGATTTGGAGTATCAATTGCAGGAACTGGAAACGCAGAAAATGCGGATTTCGGAACAGGTGCATGGATATGTTCGGGAGAATAGTGAAATTGTGCAGGATCAGGAAAAGTATGAGGAACGGTATCAGGCACTGGTGGGACAATACGAACCGCTGCAGAAACAAGAAACCGCCCTGCAGGAACAGCGAGCAGAGCGGTTGGCAAAACGAGAACAGATTCAGGGCTTTCAAAGAGCATTGAACGGACAAAATGGAATGCTGCCGGAATTTGATACACAGTTGTGGCTGGCTGCTGTAGAAAAAGCAGTGGTGTATCGAGATGGAAAAATCGTGTTTGTTTTGAAAGATGGGACGGAGTTGGTGCAGAAAATTTGAGAGCTTGTGTTCATAGCAAAAAAGTGGTATAATAGGAGATATGAAAAAAGAATATCAAGCAACAAATTACGAAAGTGATTTGACAGACAAACAATGGGAAGCAATCAAAGAATTCTTTCCATCCGGAAATAAAAGCAAATATCATAAGAGATCATTGGTAGAGGCAGTGCTGTATATCGTAAAGATAGGCTGCCAGTGGAGAATGCTGCCGCATGATACTGTATGGAGTTTTTATCGCCGAGCAAGAGAGAACGGCGTATGGGACAAAATGATGAAGCATCTTGTCAAAATAACACGAAAACAAGCAGGAAGGAATGAAGAACCAAGTTACGCACTGATCGATTCACAGAGCGTAAAAACAACGTGTTATGGAGAAAATCATGGATATGACGGGGGAAAAAAACGAAGGGAAGAAAACGGCACATTGTAACAGATACGATGGGAAATCTCCTGTGTATTCACGTTCATGCGGCAAATATTCACGATACAAAGGGCGGCGTATACACGTTTGAAAAAGCACTTTATCGGTATCCGACCATTCAGGCGGGATGTGCAGATGGCGGTTATAGAGGAACATTCCGGAATACTTTTGATGAATTTCACAATATCAGAATTGATATTTCTATGCAAATAAAAGAACAGAAAGGATTTCAGGTTTTACCAAAACGTTGGGTTGTTGAACGTACTTTTGCATGGCTGAATGGTTCACGCCGGTTGTCAAAGGATTATGAAACTTCTTGTTGCTCTGCTGAAACAATGATTATGATTTCTCATGCTGCTACACTCTTAAAACGCCTATGAACACAAGCTCTGAGGGGAGTGGGGTGCAGAACGCACTCCCTTTGCTTTTTGGGTGTGCATTGTATCATTTGTGGCGTGCGTTTCCAGTTGCGACGACCGGATTTAAACCATAAAAGCTTGAAAACTTATATTTGAGTTTTCAAGCTTTTTCTTTCACACTGCTTGCAATTTCAGTTTTTTTGTGGTATAATTTCAATAACAAGTAAATCACGATGCGAAAGGGTGATGACTATGGAGAGAATTTTTAATATTACGGGTTCCTGCAATCCGCAGCAGCATTATATGGTCAATCTGGATTCTAGACTTGCGGAGATCAAAAAAATGATCGACCGTGGGGATTATTTTACAATCAATCGAGGAAGATAGTATGGGAAGACGACGATAATTCGTGCGTTAGCTTCCTATTTAAGCGAGGATTATTTTGTCATCAGCATGGATTTTCAGTTTGTTAGTCATTCTGATTTTGTCAGCGAAAGTGCGTTTGTTCGGGGATTCGCACGAGAATTATGGTGTCAAAGAGAAATGCGTGAAATGATAATTCCTGAGATTCAATCACAAATCAAATCATTGAAACAAATTGGCGTAGAATATACATTCACACTCGACTTCTTCCCAAGAACGGGAAAATCGCTGATTTGTTCCCAAAGACGTATCTCCGTGGAAACAAGTCAGCGTATGTTATCAATTCAAGGGTATCGAGGCACGTTGAGTGCGTAGTTCTGCTGTCACGGCAGAAAGCCTAAAACAACGCATTTACGCAGATAATTGGCACTTGACCGCTTTGAATATATTCCCCTGTGCACTCATTTTTCTGTATGCGGAAACAGGTGAAAAAGCCAAAAGACGTACACGGCACATCTGACAACCAATCTGCACACTTTGATTTTTGACAGCCAAATCACGCACTCGATTTAGGGTGCGTGAAACTGCTTTTTCCGATTTTTCAGTGTGTGGATTGAATGTCATAGCGAAAAACAGCGTAAAATCGCTGAAAATTGACTAATCAAAAATTGCGATTTGGATGATTGCAAAATAACGTTGAGTGTGGGGAAAGGTTGTCATAATTTCACTTTTCCAGAGAGGAGGTTTTCCTATAATGAATATTTTAAACGATGATTATGGATGCTATTACATAGGATTTTTTATAGCGAGATTAAATATGACATTACATTCGAAGCAATTTTTACCTCTTTTTAAAGAAGATACTGCGACCATACTACATGAATATGTTCATTATTTGCAGGATATTTCGACAATAAGAGGATTAGATTCTATAATTACATTTTATCAAAAAATGCAATTGGTGTTTGCTCAAGCGAAGGATCCTGCTTTTCAGTTTTTAATCCCGATTAGGTCATCGCAAATAAAGGATATGAATCAGATTGCTGCCTTTAATGATGAGTTACTATCATTAGAAAAAGGCAGTAATCAGATTGAGAAGCCCCGCATTCATCATATAAATAAAATTATTTTTGAAACTGATAATATGGAAATGCTTAAGCTTGAATATCCTGAAGCTTATAACCAAAGTTATGATGGATTTCCAACTATTGAAATTTATTATGATAATTTATCAACGCCGTACTCATTTGGTGCTGATTGTATTGCAGAGAGTATGGCATATCTTTGTGAACGCATATTATGTAACAGCGTAAAAAGAGTGAATGAATTACCATATAATGCGTGTGACTTAGTTTGCGAATACTTTTTCCCTGATCTCCACATTTCTCCAGTAATAATGATCGCTATCTGCGAGCTTGCACTTATGCATGAGAACAGTGGTGTTATGTTTTATAATATACTTAAGCTGATGAACGATAATCGAAAGAGCTTTAAAAAGGTTGAAGAATTTGAACAATACTTCATTGCAAATGTGTACCATCTATTTGCAGGCATTGATGAAAAAATAAGCAAAGTTGAAGAAAGTCTTGATTTTCTATATCCAACAGATATTCCTCTAACTGAAAGTGAAATATCACATATTAATGGAGAAATGAAAAAGCGTATAAAAACTGGACTTGAATATCGAAAAAGCAAAGGATTATTCATTTCAAAGGCAATTGAGTACAAAAACACAACAGCTATAGAAAAACTGTTTACTCTGCTCGGAGTCCCATTGTTGATAGACAAGAATGATGAACTGTTTGCAGATGTTGCTTTATTTCCTCTATTAGCACCAATAGCTATATTTAACTCCCTATTTTCAGAATCGGAACGCGAACGGTGTTGTTTCTTATATAATTTTTGCAAAAAACAAAGTGTACCAATTTATAATGAAATGTATTGTAGTACTACTCCGTGGAAACAAGTGAATGGCGAAAATTTATGCCCCTATGCTATTTATATTTACAGATATGGACTTAATCCTGATTTGTTCAAATTTCATTAACAGCAAAAGGCAACGTGACTCCAGACTTCACGTTGCCTTTAATTATCCTATTCATTTTCAATTACTATCCTTGCGCCCGACTTGAATTGGAATTCCAGATAAGTCTCGCCTACACGAACTCCCTCCAGCAGCTTCTTCGCCAGAGCCTCATCAAACTCCGTGATGGCTCTCGGCTGAGAATCGATGAAATTAGCCAGTTCCCGGATTCGCTTCTTTCGCTCGTTCTTGGCAGCTTCATCCATGTTTGTCTGCTCCTGCAATTCCCGCAGCCGGAGTATCTCCTCGGAAAGGTCATCGTAGTTCGTGCCGCTTTCCGTCAGGTCGATCAGCTCCTGCTGCAATTGCCGCATCCTATCCGCGAGGGCTTCCACTGACTGCGGATTGGCAAGGCTGATCGCTGTTTTCAGATTGCTTTTCAGCTTTTTCAGGTATTCGTCACTGTTGCCGAGCATCTCATTGATTGCCTCAACAAACGCCTCCTGCAAGGTATCCTCGCTGACCGTCCGTGCCATGCAGCGTGTCCTGTCCTCCAGTCTGGTCTTGCACCGCCAGACGATTGTTTTCTTGCCCCGGTTGTTCCAGTGCAGCCTGCGGAAATGCTCACCGCAGCACTCGCAGGTCACCATGTGCGAGAAGGCGTGGTTTGCACTGAATCCCTGCCTCCTTCCGTTCATATCACGCTCGGACGACCGCCGTGCCATTTCCTCCTGCACGCTCATGAATAAATCCTTCGGGATGATCGCTTCATGGTCGTCCTCAATATAGTACTGGTCGTAATACGCTTAGGGAACTCGCCATTTCCCAATTAAAAGATGCCGATACCCCAGAAAAACACCGAAACTGCGTTATCCCTTTTGGAGAAAGGCAGCTTTTTACTTGTGTTTTGACATTTGCCGACTTCAATATGTTCAATAAAGTCAGCCAATACCTGCGGAGTGAGTTCTGTAACGGCATCATACTTTTCGATTGCCTGCATAAACAGTTTGACCTTGTTGACAGACTCATTTTTCTCATGAAGTTTTCCTATGAGTTCTGCAACTAATGCGTTAAGCTGTTCTTTTTCTTCATCGTAAGTCCTTTTCAAACTTGCAAACAGCGAGCCGTCTATTTCACCTCTGACCTTTGCCTCAAACAAACCTTGAATGTACTTATCGATTTCCGTAATGCGAAGCTGAGATTTTTCAAGCTCCGCTAAAACAACCGCTTTGCAGTCATCAGACCTCTTCTCAACACGTTTCTGAATGGCCTTGTAGAATTCATCGGGATTGGCATTTGCCTTATAGATCACTCTCTGAATTGCCTGTAAGACCTCGGTTTCAAGATATTTCTCAGGAACACCATGGAAGTAACACCCTTTGCTTTTCCTGTAAGTTGTACACTCATAGCAATAAAGAGCATTTTCACTTTTTGTCCCACATCTTCTGCCGTGCATTCTTGCGTGACAGTCCATACAATACAGATAATCACCAAAAAGATACTTATGTGGTCTTGACGGATGACGTATTGTCTTTTCACGTCTGTCCTGTGCCATCTGAAACAGTTCACGACTGATAATTGCAGGGTGCGTGTCAGGAAAAATCTTGATCTTGTCACTTTCGTTGTAGATCACAGTCTTATTCTTGTAAGAAGCAATCTGTGTGCGAAAATTGACCGTATCACCGACGTATTCCTGACGCTTAAGAATGGCAGCAATCGTTCCGCTGTTCCACAAATAAATATCCTCAGCAGTAACCGCAATCCCTTTTCGTATTTTCTTGTGATATTCCACTCCAATACGTTTTTCAGCCTGCAACTGTAATGCAATCTGCTTTGTTCCCATTGCATGATGTACATACAGTTCAAATATTTCTCGGACAACTTCTGCAGCTTCCTCATCCACCTGCCAATCCTGTTTGTTCTCATGAGTGTTGTAATACCCATAAGGCAGTTTTGATGTGATATGCTGACCGCTGTTGCCTTTTTGGCGTACCATGGAACGGATCTTCTTTGAAATATCTCTGCTGTACCATTCATTCATCAGATTATTGATCGGCAGTAAATCATTCATTCCTTTGGCAGAATCCACATTATCGCTGATTGCAATAAAGCGAACATCGTACTTTGGAAAGTCAATTTCCACATACTGACCTACCATAAGATAATTTCTGCCCAGTCGGCTCATATCTTTGACGATGACTGTTCCAACCAGTCCGTTTTTGATGTCATTCATCATACGCTGAAAATTTGGACGGTTAAAGTTTGTGCCTGTGTAACCATCATCTGCGTAGTAAGAAAGATTGGTAAAGCCATTGGATTCAGCATAGTTTTTCAGCAATGCTTTCTGGTGTTCAATGCTTCCGCTTTCCGTGTCAATTCCATCATCGAAAGAAAATCTGACATATAAAGCAGTGATTTTCCCTGTCTGCATACTTGTTTCCTCCTATACCGACAGGCTTAAATTTGCTATTTCTATTTTAGCGCAGATCAGAAATAAACGCAACCAGAAAAGAGAAATTGTTGCCGGATCGTCGCAGTCTGTAACCGGATTGCAGCAATCAAAATAGTTATGCGTTCTTCATATTCAGTTTTCAAGATTCTCAAGTTTTTCAAAGCATATATGACGCAGAATTTCCAAAGCCTTATGCAGTTTTTTAGACATTGCCTGCCTTGATATTCCGCAGTTCACAGCATATGCTTTTATTGTTTTGTAGTTTCCATAATAGAAACCGATTATGACTTCAAATTTATCCTGATACAGATTTTTGAGCATCAGAAGTGCCTGCTGTAAAGCAAGCAGCTGAATATCTTCCTGATCGGGTGGAACGTACATATTATCATGATAAGTGATACTCATTTGTCTTTCACGCCGGTCTAAATATTCCTGATGACGGATCATCTTTCTGGTCTGCTCGTCTACTGCATACAGCGTATTGAAGTCAGTATATGGTCTGCCTATGTCATCATCTCCAAATCAACAGACAGGCTTTTGAATTTGCTGTAATCATCATAGCACAAAAGCAATGAAAAAGCAAATCTGCACTTTTTTCAAGTTCCCAAATAATCGGAAATTTTTTGCTTTGGGAATTGTGCTGCATATAAAAACTGCACCTGAACATTTCTGTCCAAGTGCAGTCAGATCATATTTCTTTTCTTGTCTTGTGATAGAAATCATTGAAACTCATACCTAAAAACCGTTTTGCAAACCAATAAACATTGGAAGGCTCAGGATAGCCAAGCAATGGATAGATTTCTTTCATGGAAAGCCCCTTTTTAATGGCATTAATCAGAATCTCTTTGCGTACTTCAACAATTACAGTCTGAAAGTTCGTTTCTTCTTCTACAAGAGCACTTTTCAGACTTGTACGTTTTGTTGCCAAAGCTTCTATTACATTTGCCGTATCACATCGCCTTTCAAGCAGTAATTGAGGGGCGATTTCTTTTATACGCTGTGAGTATGGCTTAAACCGCACATCCACCAACTCAGAAAGATTGCCGAGTTCGTAAATATAGATGTCAACAATGCGTTTTCCGTAATTCTTTTCTTTCTGCCCCATTGGCTCATCGATAACGATTTTTTCAATCAAGGCATCGCATATCTCCTGCGTGACAGCATTTAACTCCGATAATCTGTAGTTCTCTATTCTGTTCAGTATTTCTGTGACAGAGAAAAATCTTTTGCTTATGATGGATTTTTGTACAGTAACGTCTGAAAGAAATTGAAGCAGTTCTTCCATTTCACAGCTTAATGCTTTGGATTGAATCCTGAATTCTGAATCTAACAATTTGCCTTGAAATTTCTTTTCATATAGCTCTGTCAAAAGTCTGCTGATGGCACTGACTCGATTTTCAGCATCTTTGATCTGCTTGTCAAGTTCGGTAAGCTGGTTTAATACAAGTTGCGTGATGAGCGTATCTCTGCCGTTTTTAACAGCCATATAAAGCTTTTTAAGGTGGTCAAGTGCAATTCTTCGCAGTTCGTTTTCCGTTATGTGATTGGAACAGCAAGTGCCATATTGCATATACGTTTTACAGATAAAATATACACCATTGACACTATGCCTTCGGTGCATCTTTGCTCCACATTTTGCACAAACACATTTATTTCGGAAAAAGGTATCATTTTTCATCTCGTTTGAAGGTGAAAATGAGTTCTTTGATATGGTTTTCAGCTTTTCCTGTGTCTTTTCAAAATCTTCTCTTCTGATTATGGCAGGATGCTGATTTTCAAAAACAACCCAATTTTCTTTTGGAAGAAAGAGCCTTGATTTGGATTTATACGATGTTGTTTTCGTTTTGAAATTCACGGTATCTCCGCAGTATTCCTGAAATTCAAGCAGTCGTCTGACCGTTTGGAACAACCAGCCATAAGAAGTACCAACCTTTGTATATTTGTATTCCATGTACGCACTCGGTGTCGGCACTTTATTGGTTCTCAGGTGTTTTGCAATAGAATTGATCGACATATCCTGATGCAGGAACATATCAAAAATCATTCGTACAATCTTAGCCGACTCCTCATCGATTTCCCACCGGTTATGATCGCCGTCAACCAGTTTATACCCATAAAGCGGATGTGATTTCAGTTTGACTCCATTCATGCCAAGGGTATGTTTTGCATAAGTGACCTTTTTGGAAATATCAGCGGCATACATTTCAGCAAAGATACTTTCAAAAACAAACAGGTCATTTTCTGTGTTATAGGAATCATAATTATCGGTTACGCCGATCACCCTGACATGATGCTGTGGCAGAACAAGTTCCACATACTGACCCACCAGAATATAGTTTCTTCCGAATCGGCTCATATCTTTTACAACAATGGTTTCGATAATACCGTTTTCTACATCTTCCATCATACGCTGAAAATCAGGTCGGTTAAAGTTTGTTCCTGTATATCCGTCGTCAACATAGTAACGCAGATTGGGATAACCGTTATTTTCCGCATATTCTTTCAGCAATGCCTTTTGATGCGTAATACTTGCGTTTCCGTTTCCTGACCGTCATCTCGTGAATACCGACAGTACAAAGCAGTGATTTTATCATACATAAACATAAGTCCTCCTGTACGCTTTCCTATTAAGAATAGCGCATAAGAGGACTTTTTTCAATAGATATTACGAGATTGTCGCCGAATCGTCGCACTTGTTATCAAAGTGCAGCAACTGAAATCAAGCCAATATCAACGAAATGGACAAGCACCTTTATTTTTGTTTCAATTTCCTGAATCGTTACCTTTTCAATAAGCTGCTCTAAAATGTATCTGTCATCTTTGGTGATTTCCATGTCGGCAAATATTCCTACCTTTGTTAAGAAACGAGTGACACTCTTTTTCTGGTCATCGAAGCTGTCGAGCAAAATCAGAAGTTTACCGTATTCCGTTCTGAGTGATTCTGATTCGGCATTCATGCTTACCGTAATATTTGTAAAGGTTTCCTGTGAAATTTCCTGTTGCAGTTTCTGCTCAAAAAGAGCCTGTTCCGTTTTATTGATCGTATTCAGCCGGTCTGTGATTTCTTTAATACGTTCATTGACTTCACGGGTTCTCGTTTCATTTCTCCGACAAATCCACCTTACAAGAGTACGCCTGCATTCGTTCTTATCTATCTTATACATATCAAAAATTTGGCGTACTGCGTTAAGAACGGATTCGATCACTTCTGTTTCCTGTACATAATGAGAAGTGCAGCCTTTCTTTTTGCGATAACTGTCGCATATATACACATAGCAGTTTCCGCCTGCGTATTTGCGGAAGTTTAGATACATCTTTTTCCCGCAATCTTCGCAGAATATCATATCGTCAAGCAGATGTCTTTCTCTGGTCTGAATCACACGTTTGGTTGATTTTCGACGTTTCTTTGCCTTTTCATATTCCTCACGAGAGATAATAGCTTCCTGTGTATCACGGATAATGGTAAAGCTTTCTTCATCACGATAACGCACCTGCTTATCTTTAAAACTCGTATGATACGTCTTAAAGTTCACAGTGTCGCCAACGTACTCCTGACGTTTCAGAATAGCAGTTACGCTGCTTCCTGTCCAGTGATAGGGATTCTTTTCTGTTCTCGAACCTTTTACCACACGTTTACGGTAATGGGACGGTGCAGGATATTTTGCTTTTTCCAGTGTACGGGCAATCTCTGACACCTGCATCCCTTCGTTGTAGTATTTGAAAACAAGTCTTACCACTTCTGCAGCAGGTTCATCAATGATCCAGTGGTGACGGTCATTGGGATCAAGCTTATATCCGTATGTAGGTGTTGAAGCAATGTGTCTGCCGCTGTTGCTTCTTGCCTGAAGCGAAAGCTTTTGCTTGTCCGAAATATCCTTTGCATAGTATTCGTTCATGATGTTTTTGAACTGCGTTACCAAGCTGTCAGGATCGCTGGATTCCGGTCCGTCATGTATGGAGATGAATTCTACACCGAAACGTGGAAAAATTACTCCAATGTATTGACCAACCTCGATTGTATTTCTGCCAAGACGGGACAGATCTTTTACGATAAAGCGTCCAACACGTCTGTGCTGAATGAGAGCAAAGGCTTCCTGAAAGCCGGGTCTGTTAAAGTTCGTACCTGTATATCCGTCATCTGTGACAACCTTAATGTTATAGTACCCTTTGTCAGCTGCATACTGCTTGAGCAGTGCAACCTGATTTTCAATACTCTCACCGTCTTTGCCGTCCTCACTGGAACGGCGGGCGTAGAGTATATCCAATTTGTCTGTAAAATCCATGTTCAGAACTCCTTCCTGAATCATGAATACCGGTATTCGCAATCATATTTGAACGTTCAATGTGATATCCAATCTTTTCATAAATTTATGCTGCGGATATTGTAGCATATTTGCATTCAGAAAAACCTGTAGTTGAATGTGAAAACGAACGAAAAGTGTAAATATTCAATAAACAATTGAATTTACAGCAGAAAACCGGTTGCGTTTCTCTCAAAAAATTGCGTGATATATGAGAGGAAAAGCGATGCAGAAAAGAGAATGGGCTGACACAGCTGATCTGGAGTAGCAAGCAACGATGATGTGGCACGAACGGTCAGAAAATGACCGCCTGCCAATCATCCGCTTGTTAGGGACGAATCCCTAAGACCCTCTGAATAAACACCTGATGGTGTCAACGATAAGGAGAATCACAGCAAAATGAAAAGAGAAAAAGTGGATAAACGATATGTCATCAGGCTGACAGAATCAGAAGCAGAGGTACTTGAAAAACGCTTTGCGTTGTCGGGAATGTCCTCTGTCAGTGCATATCTTCGTCAGCAGGTCGTGAATGGAATCTATCTCGAACACGACCATGAGGAACTGAAAAAAATACGGCAGGCGGTTATGAGTGTGGCAAACAACGTCAATCAGATTGCACACAGAGTGAACTCCACAAGCCGTATTTACAAACAAGAACTTTATGAGTTGCAGGAGGGAGTGACTGAGATATGGCAACAACTTCAATCCATCCAATCCGAGTTACAGAAGCTAAATCCATCAAGTATATCATGAATCCTGAGAAAGCAGCATATGTTACCCGATACGGCTGCTGGGGAAATGCAGCTGAGATTTCTGACGAATTCAGCAAGCTGAGAGGTATGGGAAGAAATACAGGAAGTGTTCTCAGTTATCATATCATACAGAGTTTTGCACCAAGTGAAGCAACAGCGGAACAGGTGCATCAGGCTGGACTGATGCTCTGCGACAAACTCTTTCAGGGTAAATATCAATATGTTCTTACCACGCATACGGACAAAGACCATATCCATAATCACATTATTTTCTGCAAAACCAATATGGAAAATTACAAAACGTTTGGTACACTCATGGATACCAAACATAATCCTGCGTGGAAGAAAATTCGTCAGATTTCTGACGAGGTGTGCAAAGAAATGGGATTGTCTGTTGTTGCATATGGGGAAATCGGTAAGGGCGTTTCGCATTATGAATGGGAGAAACAACAGCAAGGTTTGTCATGGAAAGCAAAGCTCCGCTATGAACTGGACTGTATCATTCAGCGGTCTGATACATTTGAGGACTTTCTTGAAAAGTGCAGATTGAACGGAATCGAAGCAGTTTACAAACCTGAAAATGCGGTTTCTCTTAAATTTCGTATACAGGGACAACAACGCTTTGCCAGAGCAAAAACACTGGGATATTACTATCTTCCTGAGAATATTCAGCGTAGAATCAGACAGTTTTCATCACACAGGAAGATGATTCTTGACCGTAGTAAATTTGATAACAGGGGCTTGCAGTATTGGGCGGATATTCAGAATATGAAGAACGTAGCTCAGATGATAAATTTGCTTGAAAGTTACAATGTTCACAGCACAGCGGAGTTGAAACCGACCACCATGACCGTTATGGCACGGCGTGGAATGATTACGCAGAGCATTGAAAATCTGGATAAAAAGATAAACACTTTGTCAGAACAGATAGAACTTGTCCGACAATTTCAACGCAGTAAACCGTATCATGACAAGTACAAGTCCCTTTCAGCATGGAAACAAAAAGATTATGCAAAGAAAAACGCTCCTGTACTGGAAAAGTACAAGAGCGTTGGAAGTCAGTTAAAATTATTGTATCCGGACGGCAGATTCCCGTCAGAAATGGTGCTTGACCGTCAAAGGCAGGCGTTGTATGAGGAACGTGAAAAACTTTATGAAGAATACCGCTACCTCAAAAAAGAGTATGCTAATCTGGACAAGGCAAGTCAGATGATTGATGATTATCTTGTAAGTCTGCGTGATGAGCCTGAATGTAAAAGGAAAAAGGGAGAGTTAGAATAGCCGTGCAAACTGGAATTTTCCGAACTCTTTTGATAGATAATATATCAGATTCTCTTATGCTGTGCGTAAATACTTACAATAATTGATATTAATGTTAAAGCACCTAAGGCAGTATAATAAACAAAATTCTCATTAATTTCAAGCAATCCCATCATAGTATTTGTCCATCCATGCATTACCATACAGAAAACAACTGCTCCTGTAACATTGTATACAGCTGAAAGCCAATAACTAAGTGCAATGCCTAAAATTGCGAACGTCAAAAATGACATACTCTGGTGTGAATTTCCATCAATAAACCAAAGTGGAATATGCCAGCACACCCAAATAGCTCCTACAATTAGTGTAGCTATTGGCGATGGAAGTTTTTCCTGTAAAACAACTTGCATGGTTCCACGCCATCCCAACTCTTCATTTCCTCCGTACAGTATTGTAGCCTGTAAAAATATAACTAATCCTACAATAACAGCAATTGGTGACTTGGGAATAGATTCAATGACGCCATTAGAACTAATATAAAAAGCTAACGTTTCCAATATTATAGCTGCAATTAAAAATGACCAGTTCTTTTTACTGTTGCTAAAAAGAAACCTTTTTAAGTTTTTCTTGGAAAAACCGCCCTCCATACAAACGCAAGCCGCTATTGTTGGTCCAAAGCCTCCAACTGTAAACAATATCATAGGAATCACATCTGACTCTGAAAAAGATGTCACTTTTACAAGTAGTGCATCTCCAAACCAGCATATCCATGTGATTATGTATGTTAACAAAAGATATTTTATTAGTCTTTTCGTATTCATTCAGTTTTCCTTCTTCCACTACAATAATAGAAATTAGCTATTCAACAACTTCCGATTTGTCAATCTGTTTCACTTTCCGCTTCCGGCTTATAGTTCTTTTCAATATATTCCTCAACAGCCTTGATAAACATCTGATTCATGCTTATACCCATTTCAGAAGCAATAGATTTCAGTTTTTCACGCTGTCCCTTTGGAACACGAATCTTGATGTCATCAAGGTGTGTTTTCACATACTTTGCCGTAATCGCTTTTCGTTTTTCATTATAGTACATAGAAATCAATCCTTTCGTATTGTACCCATTACTATAATTATACTCTTTCAAAATCTTTTTGTCAATATATTTTATAAAAATTGTCCGGATTTTATCAGAGAACTTTGTGCGCATTGTGGCTTGTAAAAACAAGTGCAATGATATATAATAGTATTGTACCCAATACTAAACATAAAAGGAGATTTTCAAAATGATTCAAAAAATAATCCCCATTGCAGCAAGTATTACTTTGATAGGCTCAGCAAGTCTGACAGCCTATGCCGATGATATGCTTGATAAAGACTATATCGTCAGAGAAATTTGGTCCGATTGGTGGCACGGCAAGGGAGATGACGGACTTATCTTTCCTGAAGCAAGCTATAAGCACCATATTCTGACTGATTGGGTCAATGACAATTATGGCGATGATAATTATGATTGGAGCAAAATCGGTCAGCTGAACTACAATTTCAAAGACTACTACGATGCACTCACAGATAATTGGAACTTCAATGATGATCGTGACGGAAATTGGACAATTATCACCGATGAAACCACATATCATTTCAATTTGCAAAACGGCAAGTGGCTGATGAGTGACGATAATGGCAATGTGATCGACAGCTTTATGCCGTTCAGTACTTTGACAGAAGATACAGTGGAAAAAGAACATAATTCAGTTATGGCTGACGATGGAAACGGAACTGCTCATCGTGTCGGAGAAAATTTGAAAATTGAAGAAGATACCACGGTTAATATATCAGAAGGAGCAGCAGAACCAGCAAGCGAGAAAAAGTCCTCAAATGGTTTGATTTATGGAATTGGCGGAATTATCCTCGCTGGAATCGCTGTTCTTGCAGGATTTTTGATAAGAAAGAAAAGAGGTTAAGATTATGATTTACAAACATGATTATCAGAGAATGGCACTTGACACCGACAGAATGATGATTACGCAGTGTGGCAATGATTATCACGATTACAGCAACAATAAACTTGCGTGTATCTATATCAAGTGGGCAGAGGAACATTGTCCTGATCGTTTGCAGGCAGAAACAGATAAGGGCAGAATCTATGTTCATATTGACGAGCGTATCACTGAGTGTGAAAAAGAAAAATGGAAAATCTGGAACAAAATGCGTGATACCGATTCTGAATATGCACTTGCGATGAAAAATGCTGACACGGCTAAGATTTGGCAACTTGAGAATCTCTTTGAATTGCAGGCTGATGAGATTGCGATTCAGATGTGCTTGCTTATATAGCAACAGCAGTGACTAAATAATTACATTATTAGTCACTGCTGTTTTTGTTATTAACTATTCAATTTGAATGATGTAGAAAATTTATTTCACTTTTTATACGTTTTCTTCGAAAAATTACGCCCCTGAACATACGGAATCCCCAGCCTATGGGAAGCAGAAATTTATGCTGATAAAAGAACGGAAAATATTGTTTGTAAAATTCCATTGGAGGAAAAATTCTATGCAAAATATATCCGAATTCGGATGTGCTTCCGGTTTGTTCAGTAAATGTTCTGAACCGATTGTCTACAACATTTTTTATTGTACCATAAGTGCCTGAAAATAAATAAAATTCTAGCATTTGCTTTTCTTCGAAAGATAATTTTTCAAAATCTGGATTTATAAAAATCTTCATGCTGAGTTTACGGGATTTCTGTTCAAAATCAGTGATCCCAAGTATATTTGTTTGCTCTGTGATATAGTCCCAGTTTAGATGTTTCCCTTTTTCTTTTACAAATACAAAGCTATCCAGAAGCGACCGTAAACCTGTTCCACCAACGCTATAATGTTTATAGGAATGAGCTGTCATATAAATATAAAAATCCTCGTCTGAAAATAGACGTTTGTAACTTTTTTCATTTGCTTTCAGAAGTTTTTCTTCTATGTGTTTGTAATAGTGATAAAAAACCTCATTACTTTCTACAAACAAATTAAGGTGCATCTCAAAATTATAAACAGGTTCTTTTACCCATTCATCGCAATGTGCATTAATACCACTTTTCAAGTGATATCCTTTGTTCTTCATAAACCGCACAACATCTTTCCGATATGTTTCATCGAAAAGGATGTCATTATCAGACATCTGTCGCATTCCGATTTTGGGATAGAGTTCTTTTAAAATCACACCTTTTAACGGCATATACCAGATTTTATTCTGTTCCAAAAAGTCAAAAATCTTTTCTCGTTCTGCATCAAGCAAAATATTTTTGCGAATTGCTTTTGACTTTGCTTCAATGAATTTTTTGTCTGCGACTCCTGCGTATTCCAGTGCCATGCAGACGATAGCTGTCAAACTGTGAAATTGACACATCTGAAATAATTTCTCCAAATTCATATGAGCAATGCGTTCGGTATCAGGCACGATTTCATTTACAGCACACGCTGACAAATACAGCATATCATACGCTGTTTCTTTCATTTTTTCACCTCAGTTTCTATGCCATTTTCGGTTATTGTGATAATTTTATCACAGATTTTGAGTGCTGCCGGACGATGCGTTACAATAAGTACTGTTTTATCTGTCATACTTCGCAGATTTTCCAATAATTTTTTCTCGGTCTGTTCGTCTAAAGCACTCGTTGACTCATCAAGAAGCAGTATCGGATTATCGGAGAAAATTGCCCTTGCAACTGCAATTCTTTGCATCTGCCCTTCTGAAAGACCTGCACCACGTTCACCTAAAATTGTATCAATACCACCATCAAGCTTATGTACAAATTCATCTGCACAGGAAATTTTCAAGGCTCTTTCTATGGCAATTTCATTTTTCATTTTTGATTTATCGCCAAATGTAATTATTTCTCTGACTGTACCGCTCATTAATTGATTTCCTTGCGGAACATAAGCAAAAAGTTTGCGATGACAGCTTGCCAAAGTTTCGGTTTCTGCATTATTTTTTAACAATAAAATTTCTCCGCTGTCCAATTTGTACAAACACATCAAAAGCTTGAAAATCGTGGATTTTCCACACCCTGAATGTCCAGTCAAGGCTATAAATTCGCCCTTTTTAATTTGCAAATTAAAATTATTCAGAACAAAAATATCGTCTGACTTTTTGTATGTGAAATCTGCATTTTGAAATGCAATTTCTACAAGTTCATTATGATAGAGCTTATCTATTTCTGACTTTTCTAATATGTCGGAACTTTCATCTTCAAAATTTTCAACATTCATCAGACGTTCTGCACTTGCTGTCATAGCATAAAATTTTGGCAGATAACCTGTAATATTGGCAAACGGCGACTGAATCTGTGATATAAGCTGCATCATTGCCATAAGCGTGCCGTAGGAAAGCGTTCCATTCAGAATACCAAATCCGCCGTATCCCAGTCCTAAAAGATACATTCCGTTCATTGCAACAGAAAACCCTATGTTGCATAAATTGGAAAAATGATTCTTTTTCATGCGTGCTGACTGATGAGCATTCATTTTTTCCTGGGCTTCACTTTCTGTCTGATTCTCAGCTGAAAACGAACGCACGATCAACATATTTTCAAGATGCTCCTGTAGAAAAATTCGCAGTTTGCCGTCCTTTTCCTGAACTGTTTTGTGTAATCTTTTTAGAACTTTTCGAAAGGCATAGGTCAAGTAGATCATTACAATTCCACCTGGAAAAAGAACGATTGCAAACCTTGGTTCTAATGTTAGTATCATGATCAATGCACCGAACATTTTCACCAACATTCCTACGATATTCGGCAGAATTTCTACTATTCCGTTTGCACATACAACAGTGTCAGAAGTAAGACGGTTCAGCCATTCTCCGGAATGTACAGCAGTCACGGAAGCATAATCTTTTCGGAGAATCTTTTCAAATAATCTGTATTTCAATGCATTTTCGATTGATGAACGGAATTTTTCTTCAAACCAGCGGACGATAGCACGGAGCAAAATTTGCACCAATATCAATAATACAAGTAATAAAAAAAATAAAAAAAAATTCAATTTATTCCGAGATGCTGCACTGTCAACAATATTACGTAAAATAAAGGCAAAAATCACACTGCTGATTCCTAAAACTGTCTGAATTACGGTCAGAAAAATAATATTGAATTTCTGTTTTCCGATGACATTTAAGAGCCATTTCATTGATGATGATTTTTTCATTTGATCCGCCTTTTCAAGTAGTTTTTCACTCTGAGAATTAATGCACGGACATGAAAAAAATCACACCACAAATGCACATACAAACGATAATTTTTGTTATTTACAGAAATTGTCTTTCCATTTCGTATAACACCTGTCAGGACACCGATAATATGATGATCTGTAATCCCGTACTCTTTCTGCCAGCGATTGTCACCACATATGACATAATCATCTTTGTGAACTTTTATAATACGGTGCAGAACGTACTGTCCCGAATCTCTTTTGTACAGTGGGACATCATATTTTTTCAATCTGCCACTGACTTTTTCAATGATAAGCAAGTCTCGATTCTGTCGAATCAATGGCATCATACTGTCACCAACATTTGTATAAATGAGTTTTCCAGTACGTGAAATTTCTTCTTCAAAAGTCGACTTATGCATCAATTGCACCAATACTGCGGAGTGTGTCCAGAATTTTCTTCACATCCATAGCAATAATTTCTTTTGGAGCATCATACTTTTCAGACATTTTTTCTATGATTTCTGTTTCACTCGTTTCTGATTTCAGACAGTCTACAATAAAAGCTGCTGTCCTGTTGCTTCGAACAAGTCCGCTGAATTTAACATTTCCGGCGGATACCATAATCTGTTCACCATCGGTTTCATGTGTAATAAAGCCATCTTTCAGTTTCATAAAAATTTATCCTTTCATTGCATGATATGCGGTTTCTGCCGCTTCGATTTTCATATTACAGCCTAATTTATACATATTCGTACTATTCAAAATTCTGTCGAGTATCTCCAATGTTTTTTGCATTTTCAAAGAATCACATGGGCGGTATGTCTGCTGTAAAAGCATCGGATACGCAGTGGATTTAGAGATTGGTTCAATATGATTTTCACTTGCTCTTGTCAGAATACAGATTGCTTTTAGCGGAACAGCAATATTACTGCTCAGATGATGCTTGCCGTCCCATGGAGTGCCATAAGCAATTACGCCGTTCTTCGTAATTTGCAGAAGCGGTTTATCATCATTGACCATAACAGCACGCTCGCCTAAATATTCTCTCCACAGGCGAGCGTGCGTGGATTTTCCCGTACCGCTTTTTGCAGTGAACAGATAGCCTGTCTCATCCACTGCAACAACTGAACCATGGAATAAAAGTGTATCATAAGATAACATTTGATCGGCAATCTTTCGATAAACTGCAAGGGTTTCCAAGTATTCATCCGTGAAATGACGGACAGGAATGCCTTCTTTTCTATTCTCTGAGGCAGATTTTTCACGCTCATAGTCAATATCCGGCTGTGAAGTTTCTACTTTAAAATCGGGAATCTGTCCGCAGATGTAATCCTTGCACAGTGTATGAACTTCTTTGTGAATCGAATCAATCTCAACTATTTTTCCGCCAATTTTGTATACATTCTTCATAAGTTACCTCACAGGGACAAATGGCAGTTCAATCACATCATCACAAACAGAAGTTGAAACAGATTCTGTACTGTTTGCAGCTGTTGTGGTTACTTTTTTCTTCGTTTTTTCTGTCGTGGCTGAAGTAACTTTCACTTCTGATTTTTGAGTTTCTTCATTTATGATCGGCAATTCTTCCTGCACTGTATCATCTGAAAAATTGTTTGCAGGATTTTGTTTTTTCGTTGATTTTATAATGGTAGTTTCTTTTTTTCTATCAGAATGGGTTGCTCTTGTCGTTGTGATTTCAGAAGTTGTAATTCCAGAAGCAGTTTCGTATGTAACAGCTGTAACAGTATCCTCTGTAATTTCTGAATAAGATTCTGTTGCAACAGTCGTGATAGTTGCTGATGTTTCAGTAGAGTTGTCTTTTTCTTTATCATTATTATTGCCGCACCCTGCAAGTAACAATGCAGATGCAACACAAGCAAAAATTATTTTTTTCATAAATCTTCCTTATTTATAGAAACAGACACCTTTCAAAAGGTGCCTGTTTCGCTGTTTTTGCATTCTTACTTATAATACAGGAGTTTCGTTGTCATCAGGAGAAAAAATATCGCTTGTGGTGATAATATCCTCACATTCAAACTCCACTACTTCCATTTCAGGTGTTGTGTACGCTTCTTTCATTGAAATCACCTCCGTCAGTTTTTATATGCTTCTGCCGCCTGTTCGTACAGGTACAGAGATTTTACAAGATTTTTCAGGCTTTCACTTGTATTCTTACTGCTTAGTACAGCATAAGCATAACTCATAGGACTATATGAAATCGTACAGTTTCCGATTGCAACATTCTGTATTGTACCGAGTTTTTCGGCAGATATATTTGGAATGTCAATATAGTAGTAATTGCCTTTGCTGCCTGAGAAACTCAATGCACTTACGTCTGTTCCTTCGGCAACCTTGAAATAATGACGCATAGTTGTATTGGATTCAAGAAGCAGACTTGAACCATAATATGTGATTCCTTCAGGAAGATCTCCGCTTATCTGTTTGTCAAAACTTGCAAGTGTATCAGCTGTAACAGCGTCCATTTCCGTATTTGCATCAAGATTTTCATTGTTGAAATATGCTTTCGCATAATCGCCGTATCCTGCCATTGCATTTACAAGACTGAGCGTCTTTTCATCAAATTCTGTTGGATTATCTCTGATATACTGAATATAATCTGCAACAGAATACTCGTAAATTTCTCCCTTTTTATCAGATGTTATGATCTGGGCAGTAATTGTTTCGTTCATTTCTTTTGCAGCAACTTCACAGGAGAATACATAATAAGTTGTTCCGCTCACTGTCTGCTGTTTTGCATCACCGACAAGAACTACTGACGTTTTGCCATTTGGAAGTCTGAACTTCATATATGCGTTTTCATCTGCAATGACGCTTTTGTCAAGTTCCATGAAGAAATTCACACCGATATTTCCGTCAAGGCTGAGAGAATAACCATCAAGATGTTCGCCGATACCGTTTTTAAATGCACCGCAAATCGTGCATGTTCCTTTTGATGAATAGTTGTGTTCCACATAAATCGGTGCATCTGTATTTGAGTAAACTTTAGTTGAATTGCCGGGGTTGCCAATACAGCCTTCATAAGAATCCACCTGATAAACAGTTTTACCATTCAACAAAGGATAATTTTCTGTTGCCAAATTTTGACCCCATACAGAGCCACTGTAAGTTACGGCATCTTCACCTTCACCTACTGTACAGCCCTGTGACAGGAGATACGCAACTTCACCGCTTGCAAATTGTGCGGTGGTTTTGCCTCCATTTTCATCTTCTGTGTCTGCAAGGTAATAGCAATTTTTGATTGGCCCAAAATTGTATCCACATATACCGCTTATATCAGCACCTGAGCTAGTAGCAGTAACAGTTCCTATGTTATAACAGTTTGAAATTAGTTCAATACTACAACCACACACACCACCTACAGAAGCTACTGAGCCGGTAGCAGTAACAGTTCCTGTGTTATAACAGTTTGTGACTGTGCCACCATTATTATATCCACATATACCGCCTATAGTAGCAGATGACTCAATAGCGGTAAGATTCCCTGCATTATAACAGTTTGTGATTGTGCCAGCATTGTTTCCGCACACACCGCCCACATGATCATTCCCTTTGAAATAGGAATCAACGACTCCAACATTTTTTATGTTGCCATCGGATTCTGAACTTCCGAATAATCCAATACATGTTGAATCACCATTAAAGTACAAACCACTTACGGTTTTATTATTTCCGTCAAACGTTCCTGAATACTGTGTTGTACGATTTCCCATCCAATCTGCAATCGGTGTCCAGGTTATAAAATCACTTCCGTTGGAAACGTTGTCCTCTTCATCGTATTGTAAAGAATCAAGAAGATTTTCATTTACTGTGATGTTGGCTGTCAGAATTGCATTGGCTAATGTGTTTTGTTTAACTCCATCAAGAGTGCCGTTTACAAGTCCTGCGAACCAGTACAGCTGACCTGCATTGCTGATTTCGTAAACAGTCTCTTTCATGCCGTCATCGTCAATGTCATATTTGTCAGTTGTTTCAGTGGCAGGCTGATATACGGTTGCATTGCATTTCGGGCAATTTTTGAAACCGTTGCTGTCGAAAGTGTCTGGGAAATTATGAACTATTGTAAATGGAATATAGTCAGATTCGCTTGCTTCATACCTTACAGTATTGCCATCCTCGTCAGCCTCAATCGTAGGCGTGGAAACCTTAACATAATAATTGCCTGCAGCTGCCGGAGCGGAATCGCATACTGTCTTGTCTGAATTATAGTAAGATATTTCTATATCACAGTTGCCCTGCCAAGTAAAATCTTCTCCTTTTACTGCGGAGAGGGTAGGGCTGCTGTCAGTTTTAAAAATGGAATCCGAAACCGTTTCTATAGGATTGCGGTTAATTTCAAAGACTGCATGATATGTACTATCAGCATATTTATTATTGCCCTTTTGACCTCTCCATTTTCCATTCTCAACCCACGCCACTTCATATTCCTGACAGTTAAAATTATCGGTTATTTTTAGATTCATACCAGCGTCAAGCAAAATTTGAAGTTCCGCAAATTTGGGCATACGAGCTCCTTTTGATGCCAAATCCGCTACCTGATTATCATATCCTAAAACTCCGTTATGGTGGTTATAACTCCAACCGTTAACGCTGATTAAAACCGCACTATATTCCGTGGAAGAATACACATAACAAGTGTAAGTGTTTTCATCAGAAGATGTATAGTCTATCGTCTTATAATTATTTTCGGCACAGCTGACTTCCAGCCATGAATTCGATTCCACAATTTCAGAATTCTCAGCGTTTGCCGTTATTCCGACTCCGACGGGAAGTTTTTCTGGCAGAACCGTTGTTGTCGCAAACAGCATTGCTATTGCTGACAATGCGGCGATGGTTCGTTTTAGTTTTCTTGTCATGTAGTACCTCCTTTAAAGATTTAATATGTTTATGTTTTGATTGGAAATTTCAAATAAACACACATACATATATTTATTACAATAATTGCTGTTACACAATTTTATTAAAATATGAATATGATTACTTACAGCGATATTTTTTAATCGTTCTTGCAACCTTTTCCCTACTCCGTTAACATCATTAGGAATCATAACCAGACTATACTTTTTGTGTTCCATGTACCATAATTTTTTCCAGTCATTTATCACAGATTGATAGAAATGCTCTATATTTTCATTTGTGATTTGGATAAAAGAAAAACATTTTAATTCAATATACGCAATACTATTATCGTAATCTATTAATGATATATCAACTCGTTGTGATGTTTCGACATCAATAAGAGTGTCAGGCTTAACTTCATTTTCAACTACAGGAATACTTTTAGAGAACATCCAACTTAATTCACCTTGAAACCAGCGCTCCCACCCACCATTAGCAGCCCAATTGAACATCACTCTGTTGGCATTGTACATCAAGTAATTTTCCACTACACTCATAATAAAATACATAGTAACCATATTATTAACTCCTAGCTATAGTGATATTGCCGAAGTCCGACTTTTCATTTATTTCTTTTAACTTCTCCCTGTAATCCTTTAAAGCCACCATAATGTCAGTAAAGTAATCTGACTTAGAAAGACTTTCATAATCGGACGCATTATCTTTAGCCGTAAGTTCCATAAACCAACCAAGAATCTGCGGTCCGGGAATACGCATGTAGAAGTTGACAGTACCATCTGAACTCTTATTATACCCCATATAGCTTTGTGTTGTATAACCGCCGGAGATACGGAAACCAAAAATATGCGAGGTTGTATTGGCTGTAGTTTTTCTGAATTCCTTGTAATGTTCTTCATTAAAGTTTTTCATGGTTGATTTTATAACCACATCTTTGACTATTATAAATGAAGTCGGAAATGCGGGGATAATATATCTTCCGCCATCGGAGGTAGTTATCAGTTTTTGTATCTCAGTATAATTACCACGGTCATATTTGTTGTCCTTGCTGTTATACGCTTCAAGCACCTGATTTACTGTTAATCCCACGCCGGAGAATATTTTCGGATTCAGCCTCATAAACGACGATGACAATTCAAAAATTGATGGGTCGAACCAACCGCCCCGGTCAATAGTTACCTTTGTAACCCTCATTCCTATGGTAAATCCTTCATCGTACATCTCCTGCACAAACTGAGAAGAAGATGCAGAGTATTCTACATTTGAACTTGAATTGAAGAAAAAGTTTCCCATACTGCCACCAAGTTTAGCATAGGTTGAATTCTGGTTTTCACTGCTGAGTGTTTCTATATCAGAACTGTTAAAGACAATATCTGTAAATGTAGTATCCTCATCATACTTTGACGTAGGAAGAATACTCGTATCAATATCTGTATCGTTCTCACCGTCATCGCCCAGAATATTGATACTTTCATTGAAATTTTCAGCATTATCTTCTTTGATGTCAGACGATGTTTTTACCGCAGTTTTTGTACTTTGAACGGGAATGACATAGGGATTATTTACGGCATTGCTGGTTAATACAACAGCTAACTGATTTAATTCCTGCTTTAAAAGTCTGATTTTTTCTTTCAGAATCTCAATCTGATCCTGATAATCATTACTTTGAGCATTTGTCAGAGACAGTTGTGTATCCATAAGTTTATCAAACGATTTGAAATAATCAAGATGCTTTTCATACAGATTGTATGTGCAGTTTATCAGATCGGTAATTATTCCATTGTTGTTTTTATCCTTAGTATCAATTCCAAGCAAATCTGCAAAATCGACATTATTGATGACGTTTTTTAAAGCACTTAATACTTCCGCACTTCCTCCGCTTATGAACCCAACTATTTCACCCTTGGAAGCTATTTCAAAAGCAAGCTTTATAGCCTTGACTTGAGCATCTGTAAATGCACTGTAATAACTTTTTTCATCTGAAATCATAGCTTCTTTTAAAGCTACCGTTTGTTCTTCTAATTGCTTAATAGTATCGGAATCAATGTTGTTTGACACAAGAGTTCGCAGTTCGGATTCAAGACTGGTAAGCAGTGCTTTTTTAGAACGGTATTCCAACGTCAGATAATCTGTACCCAAAGTCAGATCCTGCGGTGAAAAATTCGGCATAAGGGAGCGAAACCAGTTGCTCGGCTGAAATTGAACAGGAAGAATATCCATGCTGTCATCCAATGAACGTCTTGTAGAAGTTCTTCTGTTTGTTTTAGCAGACGATAGGCGTTCTGCCGGTGAAGCAACATCCAAAAAACCAAGGATTGTCATAATTTCATGATAGAAACCTCTAACCACAGCATCATTAAACAGGCATTCAAGTTCGTGGTCTTTAGTCCATGCCGTGGTTGAGAGCCATTTCGCATACTCATCCAATTCATCTTTGGTAGTATACTCCTTTTGTTTATCAATCTTTTCCTGATCCCATTTGTACTTTTTTTCAAGATAACGCAGATATGTACGTTGACAGAACTCCATTCTACTACAGGTTATTAGCTCACCATCAATTTCATCAGTAATCTTTTCCATCAAGAAAAGGCGAAGTTCCATTTTGTCAGTGACAAAATCTTTTACATTTTCAAGCTTAGGAGTATAATTATTTATTGCAGTATTATAAACTACTGACAAATTTGAACCATTTGGTCCCTGTACGATTGGTGACAAATCAAGCATATTATCACATAAACGAAATTCCTTTTCTGCAACAACATATGGTTTTAATAAACTGCTGCTGTTGTAGTCCTCGATAGGATAAGCGTAATCTAAACGATTCAAAGTTCTTCCCGGATATTCCATTGTAAACAACTGACTTCCTGCACCAAATAGTTTATCGATTTGATAGTACATCATAGCAGCCATATTGGCATCAAGTTTTTTGTTTGTATCGGACATAATTTAACCTCCTTTTTTTACTTACAAAAAATGAATAAAATCATTTCTTATGTATAAAATCATACAGTATTCCTGTACACTCATCTCAATATTATTATCATTTTTTGCTTTACAAGCCTATTCTTATTGTATATTATATCATTTATATAGTTTGATGTCAAGTAAATTGTTGTATATGTTTAAATTAATTACGCTAAACAGTTAATGAAACTATTTAGGATAGCACAAACAAAAAGGACATCTAGTAATAAAGTATTTTTCTTTCTCTTTTATCTTGACTTTCTTGTGACATTTGTATGGTTCTGATGAGATATGATAAGCAACTAAGCAACAACATATTTATTATGTTTCACTTTGACAATTATCCATATCAAAATTCAAAATGATAACATGAAGCATTTTATTGCAGTTTCTAAGAATATATGATTATTTTTGCGTATATCTATGAAAAATAACTAAAATATGATATAATAATAGAATAAGTTTATAAACCACAGCAAATACGAGGTAGAAAGAATGAATGGGAAATATAGAGTGCTTTTTTTGAAAAAGATGTTTCTAAAACTGACAGATAGCGAGCATTATCTATCAATGTCAATGATTATAGCAAATTTAGCTAAAAATGGTTTTTCGGCCGGAAAAAGAACTATCAAAGAAGATATTGATGCACTGATATATATGGGATACGACATTGAATACATTCACAACAAAGGCTATCATTTGAGATCACGCCCTTTTTCACTCAGCATTTTGAAAATCCTTGCCGATGCAATCGCATCTTTTCGATTTCTTACAGTCGATGATTCAGAAAAGCTGCTGAAACTGCTGGAAAGCCTGTGCAGTATTTACGAAGCATCTCTGCTCAGAAGAAAAATCATGCTGACCAATCGTGTAAAGTCGGATAACGAGCAAATCCTCGACAATATTGACGTTATAAATTCTGCTTTCCGCAACAATCAGCAAATCAGCTTTGATTATTACGATTATGATATAAACAAGCATTTGGTTCAGCGAGGAGAGAAACGGCTTTGTTCTCCATTTGCATTGGTGATGAGTGGAGAATGCTATTACGTTGTTTCCTATTATGAAAAATATGCCAATACATACACCAATTTTCGTCTTGATCGAATGCGAAACATCAGACTTGTGAATTCAGCGAGAGAATATCCGAATGAAAAGCTGGATCTGGAGCAATACATCAAATCATCTTTTTCTATGTTCAGCGGAAAGAGTGAGTACGTTACGCTACGCTTGCCGCTGGAAAATAAATATTGTAACATCGTGATTGATCGGTTTGGAAAGTCGGTTCTCATGCTCAGGGACAAGAAATCGGACAATCACTTTATCATTCATGTCCCCGTAAAAGCGGAATATCCGCAGCCGTTCTTCTCCTGGATATTTTCATTCAGGGGAAAGGTGGAGATCATAAGTCCGATCAGACTGAAAGAACGATACACAAAAGTCTTCTATGAAAGCTGTGTGCAGCAATATATGAATTAACGAAAGCAGGCACTTCTTAATAATTGGAAGTGCCTGCTTTATCATTCTATTTCGTTTTTGTCCTGACTTCTCTCTTTTGGCTTAGTAGTTTTCTGTCTGTCCTTAAATGCTTCCTTTTTCAGTTTTGCCCTCTCAAAGTAACAGGTTCGTTTCTTTTCAGGAGCATTCTTTTTGGCTTCAATCGCCGCCTGATTAAGTTCATCAGTAAGAGAAGCAAGACGTTCTGTTTTCTGTTCCAGTTCTGCTTGTTGTGGAAATGGTGTATTGACGATACGCTGTGCATTTTCCAAATCCATTTTCAGCTTGTTCACGTTGTTCTGTGCATCACTGATCGTCTGGTCAATTTTGTAGAGTGTAGATTCCATACGCTTGAGATTGGCAGAAAAGCTGCTTGTTAAAGCACATTTATGCTCAGCGTTGCCTTTCATGGTAATGGAAATGTCAGGTTCATTGCCAAACATCACCGCCTTGACGGATAGCTTGAATCCCTGAAATTCACCGATTTCTTTTTCACTGTCGGAACTCTTTTTGACAAAATCCAGTACCGCATCTTCAAGAGCCTGTGCTGCTTCTTTACGGTCCGTATATTCCGTGCCATCAATGGTAATTTTGAATACGGGTAGTTTTGTTTCTTCATCTATCGGAAGCTGACGAAGTGTTTCACGGTCAGCTTTGAGATTTTCAAGTCTTATTTCAGCATTTTCAATTTTTGCAGGAGTGACAGCTACTGTCTGCTGCATATCAAATACCGTATTGGTATGTTCCGCTTTCAGAAGATTCAGTTCCTTTACCTCGTTATCCAGCATCATCTTTTCCTTGATACGTTCATCTCCTGTACAGAGTGCCTTGATCTCAGAATAATTGAGTGCCTGCTGATCTACGTCCTCACAAGTTCTTGCAGGCGTTTTGGAAGTCATGATCTGTCCGATGAAACGCTGCTTTGCTTCCAGTGTCTGATAGAGATACGCATCAAAACTGCCTTTTGTCACATAGTTAAAGACATGAGCCACGCTGTTCTGGTTGCCTTGACGTTCGATACGTCCGATTCGCTGTTGCAGGTCACTCGGTCGCCAAGGAATATCCAGATTATGCAATGCAATCAGCTTTTTCTGACAGTTTGTACCCGTACCCATTTTGCCTGTACTGCCCAGCAGAACTCTCACTTCACCTTTATTCACACGGTCGAAGAGATCAGCTTTCTGCTGTTCGGTTTTTGCATCATGTACATAGGCGATCTCATCCGGTTTTATGCCGTTTACGATCAGCTTATCCCGAATATCATCATAGACGCAGAAATCACATTCTTCCTCTAAAGATTCTCTTTCAGAAGCTGACTTTTCATCAGCATTTTCTCCCTTATCCGTTGACTGTGAGTTTTTCTTTGGAACACCCAAATCGCAGAAGATGATCTGGGTCAGCTTTTCCTCTGCTGTATCGTGATAGATCTGCGTAACGTTTCTGACACACTGATTCAGCTTTGTATCAGGGCTATCCTCAAATGACGGGTCGATCAGTCTTGGGTCAAGTCCCAGCTTTCTGCCGTCGGAAGTAATACGGAGCATATTGTCCACAGAAGGGTCAACATTTCCGCTTTGTACATCATCAGCACGGTCGGATAACTCCTGTACAAGTGTTTTCTGAAACTCTGTTGCTTCGATGTTCTCAATGTGATACTTCATTTCCGGCGTAGCAAGGTCGAGCGTGTCTGCTGTACGCACATCAGCAACCTGTTTGAACATACTCATCAGTTCCGGCAAGCCCGTATAGTTGGCGATACGGGTGCGTTCCTTAAACTTGTTGCCGGCAGGAGCAAGCTCCCATTCCGTTTTCTGTTCCCCGAATACGGTTACCCAGTTGTCAAAATTACTAAGTCCATGATCTTTTAGAAAATCATACTCCAAAAAACGCATCATGGTATGTAATTCAGTTACAGAGTTGCTGAGGGGCGTGCCTGTAGCCATAATCACACCTCTGCCGCTGGTCTTTTCATCGAGATAGCGGCACTTCATAAATAGATCCAGTGCCTTTTGTGAAGCAGAGGACGAAATACCCGCCACATTGGTCAGTTTTGTCTGAGTAGGAACATTTTTGAATTCGTGGGCTTCATCGACGATCAGCTTGTCTATGCCCATTTCTTCAAAGGTAAGAATATCGTCATGTGTTTTCTCCAGCTTATCCAGTTTTGCTTCCAGCGATTTCTTGGTACGCTCCATCTGTTTAACCTGAAAACGAGAACCTTCTGCCTTTTTCAGTTCTTCAATGCCTGCCATAATGTCATCGATCTGGTCCTGCAAAATAGATACCTGTCTTTCCTTAGAAAGTGGAATCATGCCAAGCTGTGAGTGACCGATAATCACAGCATCAAAATCACCGGTGGCAATTTTGGAAAACAGTTGCTGTCGGTTTTCTTTCTTGAAGTCGTTTTTGGTTGCCACCAGAATATTTGATCCCGGATAGAGTTTCTGAAAATCTTCACCAATCTGTTCTGTCAGGTGGTTCGGAACGGCAAATAACGGCTTTGTGCATAAGCCCAGACGCTTGGATTCCATTGCTGTTGCGATCATCTCAAACGTCTTGCCTGCACCAACGCAGTGTGCGAACAGCGTGTTGCCGCCGAATAAAGCGTGTGCAATAGCGTTTTTCTGATGCTCTTTCAGCGTGATCGCAGAGTTCATACCCGGAAATCTTAAAGCTGAACCGTCATACTCACGGGGACGAATGGAATTGAATTGTCGGTTGTACTGTTCCACAAGGGGAATGGCACGTTCCGGATCCTTGAAGATCCAGTCTTTGAAAGCCTGTTTGATCTTTGCAGCTTTCTGCTGAACGATCTTCGTTGCCTTGATATCGACCACTCTGCGTTCTTTTTCATTGCCGTTCAGATCCAGATAGGTTTCCGACTTATACACCTTTGGCTCTTTCAGATTCAGAAGCTGTTCCATGATCTCATAGGCACTCATATTCTTCGTGCCAAAATCCCTGCGGCTCAAAACTGAACTGTCCGCCTTCTTGTTCTCAATATGCCAGGTGTTGGTGTGTTCAGAATAGTCCACCGTTATATTTTTTGGTTTCACCCAGAACGCTTTCTTTACGTCCTCACGATTTTCTCTCGGTGTCTGGAAAAGCTCATACATAAACTGCTGATACAGTTCTTTCGGAATCCATGTCGCACCGATCTTCACATCAATATCGCCTGCCTTTAACGGCTCCGGCATCGCCTTTTCAAGAGCCGTGACATTTTCAGCAAAACGGCTGTCACTTTCAGCATAAGCTGCTGCAATATCCAGCTTCTGACGAATATCGCCGGACAGGTATTCACTTGCCGGCTGATATTCTCCGGTGTTCGGCACAAGAAAAATCTCACCCTTTAACTCCGCAATCAGCAGTTCCTGTGACATATCTGTCAGCTTGCTCATGTATTCAAGATCAACCTTTGCCGTTTCCGCCATAGAGATTGCAAGTGCTTCCAGTGCTGTATCTACGTGTTCAATCGGTTTTGATGGTCTTATCGTTCTCTTGGTAAAAATATCGGATTTTGCGATCAGCTTGTCCTTGTCAAATTCCTTTTCCAGGGTGAGCAACAGGTTATAGGAACAATCATCACGCAAAACCTGACGGTTTTTACGACTGTGCAAAAGCCCGTACTTCTTGTAAAAATCATCATACTGAACAGAGAGTTTTTGCTGAACCGCTTTAATCTCATTTTCAGGACGGTCATCTGCCTGTACTTTGAGAAGTTCACGAACCGTATCTCGCAAATCAATAAATGCAGTCATACGGTCGTAGTCTTTCGATTTTGTATCCATTACTTTGGAAACATCAAAATTTCCAAGCTTGCTTTCGCCGCCTTTGAGATAAATATCACCCTTATCATCTTTGAAAAAGCTGAACGGGCGAAGTTCAGCAGCTGTCATTGTGACCTGTTTATCACTGAATCGGAATACCTCATTCGTTTTTACAGCTGAAATCTGCGTATCCAGTTTCTGTACCGCTTCATGAATCTGCTGACGGAGATCTGCACCCTCTATGGGAATACACATCGTATCATCATTTCTGCCGTAAAGCTTGTTGCCCTCTACGATCGTACCAAGTACCATCTCAGGATTTTCAGCAAAATAGCTGTTTACCCGGAGTCCGCCCTCCGTTTTGCCAAGATGCACCCAGTCAGGAAGTTCTTCCGGCGGTGCGGAACGCTTTTGTAAAAAGAGAATATCCGAAGTTACTTCTGTGCCGGCATTCGCCTTAAAGGCAGTGTTTGGCAATCGAACAGCACCGACCAGATCTGCTTTTTCTGCTAACTGTCTGCGGAAGCTCTCATCTTTCTTGTCGAGCGTTCCTTTAGAAGTGACAAAAGCAACAATACCGCCTTCTTTCACCTTGTCCAGAGTCTGAGCAAAGAAGAAATCATGCAGTTTGGTTGTGCCATACTGTTTATCCGGAAAATTCAGATCTCCAAATGGCACATTACCGACCGCAGCATCAAAAGAGCCATTTTGAAAATGGGTACTTTCAAAACCGGTTATCTGAATGTCAGCATCGGGATAAAGCTGTTTTGCAATTCGTCCGCTGATAGAGTCAATTTCAACGCCATAGATATTTGTATGTTCAGCCACTTCTGACGGCATTTTACCGAGAAAATTGCCGACACCGCAGGACGGTTCAAGGAGATTGCCGCCATTGAAGCCGAACTTATCCAATGCTTCGTAGATTCCATCAATAATTGCAGGAGATGTGAAAAAGCTGTCGAGAACAGATTTTCTTGCATCTTCATATTCTTTCGGCAAAAGTGCGTCAGACAGCTGTGCGAACTCTTTGCTCCACTGCTCATTCTCAGAATCAAAAGCCTGTGCAAGACCGCCCCAGCCAACGTATTTTGACAGAATTTCCTGTTCTTCTGGAGTAGCCGTTCTGTCCTCACTTTCAATTTGCTTTAATGTCTGAATGGCAAGCAGATTGTTCTTGAATTTGGTTTTTGCACCGCCTTCGCCAAGGTTATCATCAGTTATGGTGAAATTCTGCGTCTTTTCATCTACTTTAATTTGCTGTTCCGATTTTTCATCGGGAGCAGATATGTTTTCCGGCTTAATATCCGATTTTTCTGTTTTAGATCCACGCTGATTCCTGCGGTCAATATCGTCCTGCGTGATATATTTATCATGTTGAATAAGGTCAGCAGTGAGTTTGGCAACTTCCGTCCAACTGAAATCAAATGTTTCCTTGCTGATTCCATTATCAACACTTCGAAGTGTGAACTGTATGCCTTTTGAGTCATGATCAACGGAGAAGATATTGCCGTCAGCAGTATGACCGCCTGTGCCATACTCGTTTTTCAGAAAGTCAGCAAATTCCTGAGTGCTTGGGTGATTTTCCTGAAAAAACGCTTCAATGCGAAATTTCCCATTCTCGAACCCGCTTCCACGCATGATCTCCTTGTGCAGTTCCTGAAAACGATCCACATCAGCAATCGGTTCACCATACTGAACAGGAGAAACAGTTTGTGCAGGTGCAGACGGGCTTACAGGTTCTGATTCTCCGAACAGAGTCAGCTGCTCATATTCCTGTTTTCCATTTCCAAAAGGTTTGAACTCCTTGTCATCCGCTACAAATCCAAGCCCTGCATCGGCAATGGCTTTTTCGTCAAACAGCGGTGCATCATCAGAAATTTCAGTTTCAGACGATTTTTCGGTAATCGGTTCATCTTTCACAAGTTCTTTTTCCGGTGCTACAAGCTGAACATCGGTAATCTCCGCATCGACCAGATTCCAACGCTTGATATATTCATCAGCTATCTTTTTCGCTTCTGCTGTATTTTTTGCCTGACAACGCATCGGTGAATTTGTACCGCTTTCTCTATCATAGATATATACGTCGAAAGTAAGTAAACCGAATTTCTGTTCAGGCTCTTTTTCATTTGCAATAGACTTGTCAGCCGTATCAAGTGTATCTGTATCTACAATACTCTCATGCACTTTTTCGGTATCACTTTGTTCCAAATTCTCAATACCTGCATGATGATTGACAGATTCAACAACCTCAGACAAGAACGTTTCCAGTCCCTCTTGTGGCATGATGACATTGCCGGTATCTCGTGAGAGCATGATTCTTCCTCTGTCCTCATTGATGCTGTCAATATGCCACTCTTTTCCCTGAAATTCAATATCATCGCCAACTTTGAATGGCAAATCAGAAGCTTTTGTTGGAATAACCGATGCGATCTCATCATCAGAAAGCGATACCAAATCATTAAAATCAAGTACCGACAGAGCATTTTCATTCATCTCTGAAAGGGTGTTATACTGTTCATCACGAACGACATTGCCATCATATTCAAATATGAGCTTGTACTGTTCCAGATCTGCATACACCTGTATGGGGAGATTATGTTCTTCGTCTGTTGTATAAGCGAGCGAGATATTTGAAAAATCAGAAAACTCAGTTAACTCACCGAATTCTCGGTCATAATAGTCGGCAATGTGTTGTTTTGCAATATCCAAATCAGACAGTTCTGTAGACTGTGCTTTGTCAGCAAGATAATCTTCTGTTGTTGCAATTACAGGCGATTCCGGAAGAATAATTTCTTCAGCTGATATCAGTTCCTCACGCTGTGCAATTTGCAAGTCAAACTCCTGTTTGGCAGACAGAAGTAAATCGAGTTGTCTGCCGTTATCAAGAAATCGGCTGGTATCGCTCTGGTCGAGATAACCAATCAGCAGATCGTTCATTGTACCAAGATGTGTAATGTCATAATCCTTAGAAACATAGTTTTCAATGACATTTGCCATGTTGTTTCGTGCTGCAATTTCAATAGAGGAAGAAAGAGCCTGTATCTGCTGATTATCAAGCCCCATATTCTGTAAATTTTCAAGAATTTGATTTTCACAGATCGTCTGACGAAGAATTGCCTGAAAATGCGGTGCATTCTCTTTTTCTGTGGTAAACATAACCTTGCCGTCACGAATTAGTCCTGAAAATTCTGCACCACGCTCGTAAAGCTTCGGTTCCATCTTATGATACTTGTCAGGTGTCAAGGGCGAAATCATAAACTGTCGGTTTCGGATTTCTCTGTATGGTCTGTTACCGATGATTTCTTGTGAAGCCTGTCGGCTATTCTGAATCATTGGTTTTCTCATAACCTTTACAGCATCCTGAATAGCACTTATCTGAGAAATATCAGCCTGAGATACAGTCATTACCCCTTTGCCGCTGGGATAGATTCTTGCTGAAAACGAGATGTTCGCTTTGTTTGCCAATTCCGCCATTTTGAGAATGGTTTCTCTGTCCTCGCTGATATAGGATTTCTGGGGAATATATTTGTAGTCTGTATTGCCGATAACATTTTTATCCTGCGGAATATGTTCTTTGCCCGACTTCTGTAATCTGCAAAGGGATTCATCAAGACCTGTAACATTCTTGAAGTGGTCAATTTCAGAACTGTTTACTGCAATCATCGTGTTGCTGCCATCGCTGTATGCACAGTAATTCAGCCCTGATTTATCAAGTGCCTGCTGTATCTGCTGAAATGTATCTTCACGCATGACAGCAACGGTTTTATCTCTGTTATCCGTTGATTCCTGCCAATAAGGATTGCCGTATCGCTTCATTTTGTTCATTCTCCCTTGTAATATGTCATTCCAATCTTTTGCTCCATTTGGTGTTACTCTTTTCATGATAGGATACCGAGCAATCAGTTTTTCGGCAAACTCGTTTCCTGCCTTATCGTTATCGGTGCAGAGATAGATGTTTTCAGGTGATATTGCATATCGTTTCATCGTTTCCGTTACCACAGAGGGCTTTACGCCTGCCATGGAAACCAACCTGTAATCACTTTGTTCAGAGTGCAGATCGGCAAATGAGATTGCATCAATCGCACTCTCGAAAAAATAGGTATTGGCAGGTTTGTCGCTGACTATTTCAAAGCCATAGCCGTCTGCTGCACCTTTATCAAAGGATTTGAAACGCATATTTGACGTACCGACCTTTTCCGCACCGACCAGTAAGCCATTCTCGTCGAAGATTTTGAATACTGCATTGCCTGTTTTTTCTTCCTGTGATAATCTTCCCTCAGCAGTCAATTTCTCAAGAGATGCGATAGATAATCCACGAACATCATGCAGATAGTGCATGGTTCTAGATAAATCTGTGCTCTCATGCAGTATGATTTCACGATTTTTGGGCGGTTCAGCTTTTGAAATACTGTGGGAGTGAAACGGAATTGCTTTTTCATTGCTGAGTAACTCCACCGCAGAAATAAAGTCAAGTCCCATAAATTCCTGCACAAACTGGATGTTGTTGCCGCCCTTGTTTTCGGAAAAGCGAAACCACTTTCCAACCTCGCCGGCTTCGTTATTTTTGATATGCAGACTGTCATGTTCTTGCAGAATATACTCTCTGCCGACCTGTTTTAAGGAAAATCCCTGACTTCTCAGGAAATCAGGGAGATTAACAAGATTGGCACGTTCGATCTGTTCCGGCGTAACTCGCATCAAAGTTCCTGTCCTTTGCTTTTAGAGCCCCCTTGCTTCGGACTTTCTGCCTTCACTTCCTGCGCAAGTTTTTTCATCTTCTTTCGGCTGAAATAAGCCGGTGCTTCTGATTTTCTTACGGTTACGGCAGATTTGTCGCCGTCCAATCTTGCAGAGTAGGGAATGCCGTCCTTTTCAAGCTTTTGCATGGTTTCCTGTGCATCTTTTTCCGACATTGGCTGGATTGCTCTGTCCTCTCTGGGAATCTGTCGGAACACTTCGGGATTTACAAGACGAACGTGTGTATCCTTCGCTTTTTCCTCCGCAACGTGGAAAGCACGCTCATTTTTCTTGGAAACGGTAATGGTAACACCCTTATCGGTTTCCACCGCCGAAAAAGGAATCTTCTGCTTTTCCAACTCTGTCATTATGATTGCACCCACCTTCGCCGGTTCGTTAGTAATCACTCTGTCCTCCGGTGGAATCTGCCTGTAATAGTTGGGATTGATTTTTCGTACTCCCGAACGGGATCTCTGCGGTTCTTTCTTTTCCGGTACAGGTTTTTCCATCTGCTTTTCCGGCTGTGATTTCATGACAGTTTTCGCAAACAGATTTACCAGTCCTGCATGGGAACTGAGGGAAAGACCTCTTTTCGTGTAGAGTTCCGGCACATTCTGAAGCGTATCTCTTGCAAAATCTTTGACTTCTTTTGCGATTCTGCCGTCACTTGTACCGTTCAACGCACAGGCAAGAACAAAGGCAATACGGTCATCAGAAAATTTCTCACGCACATCACTTAGTGCCTGTTCAGAATTCAGGGTATATCGCTCGTAATCATAATTCTGGGAAAGTGCCTGTGAGATCTCCTTTGCACATTCCATATTTGCCTTTGCAGATTCCCGAAACGATTGCAGTGTGGCATCATCACAAGTGCTAAAATCGATTTCTTCCAGAAATAGCGGCACATCGGGACGTTCCTCTTTTTTGCCGTTGTTGATGATGCCATCGATCATATTGAAGTCATCTTCCATGGACATTTCCGCATTACGAAGATATTCAGCAGAATCAAGCGTTATCGTTTCAATCGGTTTGTCAAAATCAGACAAATCGCCATTTGACAAAAAGTCCGTATTTTCGATTTCGGCTTCTGTTTGTGCAATGGCTTTGTCAACAATATGATCGTTTGCATTTTCCATTTCAGGAGCATTTTCAAGCTTATGGATTTTCGCTTCTACAGCAGAGATACTTGATTTTACTGCTTCGATTTTTTGACCAAGCTTGAATTTTTCTGCCATGGAATCACTTTTTTCATACTGTTCAAACAGTTTGGAAAGCTTGCTCTTTTCTGCATTCATGCTGATACACAGCAGACCTTTGCTGCTGTTCCGCAAATTTTCCATGGATTCCTTGAACAGTTCTCTGCGTTTCTGCGGATTTGGTATCATGAACGACTGAATGACGTTGCTGAAACTTCTGAGTTTTTCGGCTTTCAGCCTGAAAACAGCGATACGGTCATCCAGTTTGGAAATTTTGTTTTCTGCCTTTTTGATGCTGTTTTCAATCTTCGGAATACGGTTTTCATGGATTGCATTGATTTTTGTTTCATTTGCTCTGATGATCGCAGATACAGCACCGGGAAGTTTACCGCTGTCCATTAAGTCCTGCAGCATCGCATTTGTCGCTTCAAGTCTTGCAGCTTTTTCTTCGAGCACCGCAATTCTGTTTTCGCTCTTGCTGATCTGATCCTGTGTTTCAGCTTTCTGTTCCTGAAGATGATCCAGCGTGTCCATATGGCTGCCGTAAGCCATATGAAAAATCGGCAGCAGCGTTTCACTCTTGTGTGCATCTGCTTCAAGCTCCGGCTGTTTTGTAACTTCGTTATCTTGTATCGGCATTTATGTCACCCCTCAAAGAAATATATTTACATGATTCATCTTGTTCGCTCCATTTCATGATTTTTCTGCTTTATATTTTCCTGATTCTCAATTTCAGCTTCTCTTGAAGATTTGTCATCTACATACAAATCCTGTTCCAGTGCTTTCTTTATGCTGCAATTATCGCTGTGCCAACAGTTGATATAGGTTTGTGCAAGCATGATCTGAATGTCAATCGGCTTGTTTTCCAATTGTGCGACCGTTACGCCCAAAACCGCAGCAATTTCAGGAAGCAACAGCCGTGCATAGTACTTACTGTCCGGTTCAGACAAAAAGAGAAGCATTTCCTCTGTATATGGCTTCATCGCTCATTGACCATTCTGGCAAGTTCGTTCTTATCCGTACCGATCGCATATTCATACATGAGATTCAGTTTTTCATTTTCAGAAAGCTGCATCAGGCTGCTGATCTCCATGCCTGTATTTTCCGCAATTTCGTGCATACCGAGAATGAGTGTTCCTTTTCGCCACAGCTTTTTGATTTCTTCATACTGCTTATGTGCCGAAAGTTCGTCACTTGCCTCATAGCTTTTCATGGCATCGCATATTTCAGCCTGTATTTCTTCCGGAAATGAACGCAGGCTGTCAGTGAGAACGCCGAGAACATTTGCCGCTTTTCTTAATGTTTCCATATTCATGATGATTCCTTTCTTGTTGCCCAATTGTAATACGTCTTGCCGTTAAACGCATTTTCCGCTACTTTTGGCACAACAATGGTCTTTCTGCCGCTTTTGATATACGACGTTTCTTTACCGGAAAGCAGTGACTTCAACTGTCCCTCAGAAAGTTCTACGCCATACACTTTGGTAAGATTCATTCCGCATCGTGCAGAACAGTACCAGCCATACTTGCCCTTGATAACCGGCTTGCCGCACTTGGGACAATTTCCGATACTCGGCTGATTTTCGCCAAAAGACACGGAATCATCAACAGAACCGTATTTACTTACAAGCTCCGTCACAAAGCGATTGATTTCATTCATGAAGCTATCCGCAGAAAGACTGCCATGTTCTACTTCAAGCAGCTTATTTTCCCAGTCGGCAGTCAGACGTGCAGATTTGACTTCATCGGGCATGACACGGATCAGATTTCTGCCCTTGTCAGTAGAAATGATTTTTTTGCCGTCACGCTGAATATATCCGTGCTTTACAAGATTTTCAATGGTATTGGCTCTTGTTGCAGGTGTGCCAAGTCCTTTTTTCTCCGCATTTTCATCAAAATCTTCTGCCTCTGTGTGTTCCATGGCAGAGAGAAGCGTATCTTCGGTAAATGATTTTGGCGGAGATGTAAAGTGCTCTGATTTTACTGCCTTTGCCGTAAAAGTCATGCCCTTTTCCAAATCAGGCAGATTCTTTTCGTCCGATTTCTCTGCTTCTCCGATTTTGCCGTCTAATGCTTTCCAACCGGATTCCAAGACAGTTTTGCCTGATGCAGTAAAATCCGTATTTTCACAGCTAAGTATTACTTTTACAGCACCATACTGATATGCAGAAGCTGAAGCACAAAGCAGACGAAGTGCAACCAGTTTCAGAATATTCTGTTCTCCCACAGCCAGTGCCGATATATCACATTTCACACCGCTTTCCGTTGGAATAATCGCATGATGTCCTGTGACCTTGCGATTATTGATGACTGCCCTGAGATTCGGTTCTGCAACACTTCCAAATCCAAAATGTTCGCTGATTGCCGGAATGAGAGCATAGGCAGTCTGTTCCATATCATCGGATAAGTACTGAGAATCGGTACGGGGGTAGGTGACCAGCTTTTTCTCATAGAGGGACTGCATATAGTCGAGGGTCTGCTGTGCCGTGTAACCGAACTTTTTGTTTGCTTCACGCTGTAAGGAAGTCAGATCAAAAAGCTTCGGAGCAGATACACTTTTGACCTCTTTTTTCACATCTGTTACCGTTGCGGTTTTGCCGTTGCAGGAAGAAACCAGTCTATCAGCTGTATTTTCATCGTCAATCCTTGTACCGACTGCCTTGAAACCCATATCTAGATCTACCGTGAAATACTTTTGCTTGATGAAGTTTGCAATATCCGCATCACGCTTCACGATCATAGCGAGAGTCGGTGTTTGTACTCTGCCGGTGTTCAAGTGGGCGTTGTATCGCACCGAAAACAGCCTTGAACCATTCATGCCGACCAGCCAGTCCGCCTTTGCACGGCAGAAGCCTGCCTGATAGAGATTGTCATACGCAGAACTGCTTTTCAGCTTATAGAAACCGTCCCTGATTGCCGATTCTTCCAGTGAGGAGATCCAAAGCCTTTTCACAGGCTTTTGACACTTTACAAGATTGTATACATATCGAAAAATACATTCGCCCTCACGGTCAGCATCGGTTGCACAGATAATTTCCGTGATGTTTCTGTCATTCATAAGCTGCTTCAATACTTTGAACTGATCCTTAGAACTTTCAGAAATCTTAAATTTCCATTCTTCCGGAATCATGGGAAGCTGTGCAAAACTCCATTTTGCCGCCCAATTTTCAGAATACTCGTCTGGAAACTGCAATCCGACCAGATGACCAAAACACCAGCTGACAACATAGCCGTTTCCCTCTAAGCAGCCGTTTTTCTTGGTGTTTGCACCGAGGACCTTTGCGAATTCTCGGCTGACCGAAGGCTTTTCGCCGATTACCAGAATACTCATACGAAATCATCTCCTATCTCATCGCTGTCACGAAGTGCCTTGTTGTATCCCTTTCCATAACCTTTGCGGTAAAAAATTGTTCCTGCAATTATGGCGGCTCCTGCCGTTGCAACTGCACCGATTATTTTGCAAATCCTGTTCATGTAAATTCATCCTTTCAATATTTGATTGGAGTACCGTAATTGATCTTTTTGATACTCTGAATGTTGTCAAAATTCAAACCATACCAGTTGTATGAGCCGTAGTTTCCTGTGAAAGAAACGCAGTCCGGCAAATATCCATCGGCATGGATAAACTCCACGATGCACTTGCCGTCACCGCCGAACGGGTGATACCAACGATCGCCTTTGCTGTCACAGATCTTTACAGTAAACTGTGTTCCATTTTCCAGCGTTATAAGAAACCGGTCACCGCAGTAGCCGAAGAAAGTTCCCATGGCACAGCAGTAATCGCCGTATTCATCACGCATGATACCTGTGTTGGTAACAGGATCAGGAACAGCACCCTGAATTGCCGAATAGAACGGGTCTCTGGTCAGACCGCTTGCTCTTTCATAGGCAAAACAATTTGTCCAGCCATCTATGTAGTCAAATTCCTCAATCACTTCTACCGCTTCGGTTTTCTGCACCGCAGATGCAAGAATTTCTCCATTCTCATCAGAAAGCTCAAATGTATATTCCGAATTTTCACGAAGTCCTGTCACATAACAAAGGGTATTAGATTTGAACTCAAAATAGATGTTGTCCACATAGTCATCATTCACATTCTGTATTGCGGTTACGGTATATTCCGTATCTGCATCACCGCTCCATTCCAGCTTGATGCAGGATACGGAAATGGTCGCTGCCGTCAGCGTAAAAGCATCTATTTGTTTATTTTCCGCATAGGCTGACGTTGTTGATTCTGCAGGTTTTGTACTTGTAGTAGTTGAACTTGGAACGGAATCCACCGGCATTGCAGATGTAATCTGTGTTGTTGCAGGAACGGCAATATCTGCTTCCTGTGTAGCCTGATCCAGATCGTAGTGACCGCTGCCAAGCACCATAAAGAGGCTTGTGCCGACCGAGACCAGTTTTCCGGATAACATTGTACTAATGGGCATTTCGTTCACCTCTGTTGATCTGAATCACTGCCATTGTGAAAACGCCGATGCTGCTGCCGATAATAAGGCCTAATAGGAATTTAAGCATTCGTATTCTCCTTTGCTTTCTTTTTCATCATTTTCTGAAACGCTCGGTATTTGTGGGTATATGCATAAGAATCTCCGAATATATTCTGTGCTGCGGTGTACAGTTTTGGTTCATGCTTTCGGATGATCTCCAGTTCTTCTGTCACTCTGGGATTGTATGGACAGCCGACACAGCCCGTGCGTTTCAGTCCATATTCGGTATAACATCGGGAGTGACGTATCTCATAGAACTCCTCATATGCTCTCTTGTCGCTGTCCGTGTACCAGAATACCGGGCGATAGGAGTTGCAGCCTTTGGATTTGCTTTCGGAAAAACACGTCTTGTAGCTGGCAGAGCGAATTCCGCCCTCTGCCTTTCGCACACCGATAATTTCAAGGTCTGCATCGTATTTTTGAATCAGAAGCTTTGCAGGCTTTTTCTTGGCATACTCACAGCATTTGTTAGAGATTTTGAAATCCGGCGGATTTGCCATCATAAACTCTTTCAGCCACCTGTTTCTGCCAATAGAGAAGCGGCTCATTTTTACAACACCGTTTTCCGGGGAGTAATAGGCATTGCACCACCATTGCAGGGCAATCTTGCAGTTCGGATATTGCTCCAACAATTCCGGCAAGGGTTTGTCCTCCCATTGGAATCCATGCTGCTGTAACCGCATGATCTGTTCGCTGACGTATTTGGAGAGAAAGGGCTGACCGTATTCCTTACAGCAGACTGGAATTGGCTTGCAAGCCTTGATACGTTCGATTTCGATACCATACTTCTTTTCCAGATCGTCGAGGTGTTCTTTTGTAGCACGGTATTCCAGTCCGGTATCAATCCAGAAGTAGCGGACTTTCTTTTTTTCATCGACATTCTGTATCACGTCAAGGACAATATCGCTGTCACTGCCTCCGCTGATACTGCAAAGCGGTGTATGGGAACGGGAAAGAACGCTGACTGCCTTTGCATAACCGTCAATAATGGCAAAATTCTTGGTATCCAGAGAAGATGCAAACGCCTCAGACATTTTTCAATCCTCCCAAGATATGTGCAATCACGTCTACTGTCCAGCCGTTGCCGATACACTTGTACCGCTGTGTATTGCTGATTCCTGCGGTGTAGTTGTCAGGCAATGTTTGTAAACGTTCTGCTTCCACAGGTGTCAATTTACGGATCACATAATCACCGTCCGGCAGGTCTATCTTGTAAAGTCCGGTTTTCGCACCCATTCCGCCGCCGTTTGCCGTCATTGTGACCGATTTGCCGCAAACAGAATAAATTCGCTGTCCTTGTCCGCCGTTGCCAATCTGACCAATGCGAATGGGAACGGCGATCTTCTGACGGCTTTTCTCTGCTTTGTAAACCGGAAAAAGGTTAGTCCCAGCCTTGTAGTAAGTTGCAGGAATGGTATGGGATTTGCCGTTTACCGTTTCCACAGGGACAGCTACCATAGTACGCTGCTTTCGTTCCAAAGTGTTATGAAAAGCGGCACCCTGATAGCTGGCTGTGACACAGTGGCTTTTATTCTGCCAAGAAATGCCGTTTTCCAGTACATCCTGTAGCAGAATGCCTTTGTCCACAGGCTGTGTAACATGAGGAATATTCGTCCAGTAACATCGTTTACGGTGCTGTCCGGAAACAAGTGCAGAATTGATCACGATCGGTTCAACACCGAGATGTTTTGAAATTTCGTCCTTGATGTTTTGATGAATGGAGTGGTTATTCTCATAGAGAAAATATCGGCACTCCGATTCCTGTAAGGCTCTCACATATTCACTGAAAAGCTTGAAGCCTTCACCGTTGCTTGTGGTTTCTCTGTCTTGCTTTGCGATAGACCAGTATGTACAGGGTGAACCACCCAAAAGCAGATCATATCCCTTGAATTTTCTGAAATCTCCATCAAACACATTTCCGTGATGAATGATTTCAGGATAATTTTTGCTTGAAACTGTTACAGCGTACTTGTCGATCTCAAAGGCATCATAAGCTTCCACGGGAATGCCTGCACGTTCCAGTGCCACCATGCCGCAGGAGATGCCGTCAAAAAGGCTCAGTACTCTCATGTTTCCTCATCCTCATCGGTCACACTGCCGTAGTCATCATCGTAATCCTCCTCGAAATCCTCAGCACCGGTATTTTTCTTCTTGCCGAATTTGCCCTTTTTCAACACAAGAACAACACCGCCGATCACAGCCAGTACACCGACTCCAACAAGAATGAGTGCATTGCTGTTCATAGATGACGGCTGTTTGGTGGTAGATTTTTCTTCTGCACGCTCTGTTTCACCGGTGGTTTCTTCCACACGGGCAGAAACATCAGCCGTCATACTGCCATTGGTGGCTGCATCGGCATATTTCTTTGCCTGTTCCGCAGGATCTTTTTCTTCTTCTCCCTCGTTGCCTGCGTAGAGCAGAGAATACAAATCGAAATCGTCTACCTTGTTCAGAAAGAATACATTGTCCTCATCACCCTCCGCAGAATAGTTGATGAGGATGTAGAACACATCGCCGTCTTTGGTAGTGACGGCAATAAACTGCATTTCTTCGCTGTCATAGATGATCTTCTCGTGCTTAATGAGCGTAGCGTTGCCGTCTGTGTCATAATTCTCATCTGCATAATAGTCATGTCCTGCGTTATCAGTTTCATCATCGCTGTTTTCCATTGCTGCCTTGTTGTGCTGAATCTCATCAACCAACTTCTGCATATCTTCTTCACCGAGTTCCATGTTCGATACCGAATTATCTGTAGCTGCGACAGCAGATGTTGTTGTATCTGCTTCTTCTGCAAGTACAGGAATGGCATTTCCTATACTTGCCAAGGTCAAAGCCATTGCAGAAAATACTGCCGCAACCGATTTTTTAGTGTTCCACATTTTTTCTATCCTCCATCACGATCTTTTGTTCATGCACCACGGAAGAAGAAGCAGTCAGCTTCGCAATAATCTCCTCCGTGGTCATGCCGTTGTCATGCAAAAACTTTTTGAGTGCTTCCACTTCAAGCATTTCTCGCTTGGCTTTCAGTTCCTCAAGAAGTTGCTTGTCCTGATTGATCTTTTCTTCAAGCTTCGGAATTTTCTTGTTGAGAGCATCCAAAGCGGTTTCTTTTCTTGTCATTTTCATGCTCCTTAGTAGAGTACCAGTCTTGGGTCAATGTAGTCCCAGCCGTAACCGTCCGTGTCAATCTCAATATGGAAATTGACATTCGTATTGGTTGTTTGTGCAAACATTTCGCCCTCATGGATCGTATCACCCTCCGAATAGCCATTCAAAAGAACAGCATTGGCGATCGTCACTTCTGTATCTCGCTTTGTTCCGCCGGAACCGTCATACCAATACTGCACATCATCTTTTCGCAGGGTGATCTTGTGATTCGCCGTGTCCACGTCCTTGATCTTGCAGTCAAATGGTGCATAGAGCCTTGTACCTGTATTGCAGTAATACTTGATGCCCTGATACAGACCATTATTTGTCCGGTTCCATTCCCACATATCGTAGCCAAACGCCTGTTTGACCAAATAATTCCGAATGGTATCACCGGAAAGCATATTGCGAAGTGTCTGATGATTTCCATAGAGCGTTTCCGAACCGCTTTCCTGACCTGCAAGAAGCTTGTAGTATTCCAGCCGTTCTTCCTTATGGGATTGACTTTTCAGCTTATCTTCGATCACCTGATCAAAGCTTTTCTTCTGCCTGACGTTGTAATAGAGATTGCACTCCGTTTTCCAGTAGTACTTTTCGTAATAGCCGTACATACAGGCATCATGGATGGTGTCATTCCAGATATGCGTATCGGCGGGCGAAACCAGAAACCAGGCATCATTCCCATTCCAGCCCCAGAAAGAACGGTCGTACCGGGTGTCGCCCTTCATGAAGAAAAATTTCTGTGCATCGTTGTCGATGAAGTAAAACGGTTCTTTTATGCCGGAATAATAGCGGTGATCCATGATCATGAAGCCGGTCAGAGCATAGTCATCGTTCGGATTCAGCACCCGGTAGTCCGCATTGATGCAGACATAGCCCTCACTGTCAAAGTACTTGCTCAGTTCAGACGTATAGGCAATGGGCTTGAAACGATATTTGTATGGTCTGTCGCTGTAGACAAAGGCATCTTTTTCGGCTCTGTAATACGTACCGGTTTCCGCACTTCCGCCGCCCCAGTAGTTGTAGTTGGAAAGTTCCTCCCAGCGGGATTTATTGTCATACCAGTAGATAAACGCATATTCTGCATTGAATATTTCTGTCAGCAGATTCTCTGTGTCACCGCCATAGCTCCAATACTTGATGTCGCCGTTGCTGTCTGTATCAAAGTCATAGTAATAGGCACACAGGAACGACCACAGCTTGTACACGTCAAAATCATAGACCGGATCCCAGTCATAAACGGAAGAACGTCCCCAGTACCAATTGTCGGGATCGTCTTTCAGATTACGCTTGTTTGCTCCGAAAGCGGCAAGACCGTTTTTCCAGTCTGTATCACTGCTGACTTTCAGAATCTTCTCATTCATGTCGTAGGCAAGTTTTGTGTAATATTTTTCTGCTTCCGACAAGTCGTAGTCCTGAGCCGCATATGTGCCAAGGACAAAACCCGAACCGCTTAAAATGCCGGAAAAGATCATGAGAATGAATGCCAGCACCAGAGCGATAATGAGAATCGGGACAAGGCAGGCGAGCAGAACGGCTCTTGCTTCCTTGTTGTAGATGTTCTTGATAAATTGAAAAGCCTGTCTGAGTGCATTTTTCAGTCTGTCCACAAAGGAATTTTTGGTCTGCTTTTTCGGCTTTTTTCTGCGTTTTACCTGTTCACCCTTGCTTTTCAGCTTGTCCTCACGCTTTTGCAGACGTTGACGGTTGTCCGATTGCTTCTTTTTCAGTTTCTCTTTCTTTTTCTGATTCCGTTCTTTCAGGTGATGCGGCTGTATTTTTTCCACAGCTTTCTCCACGCCATGCCGTTTGATAGCTTCCACAGCAGAGAGAAAGTCGTTGTTTTCATCGGCATGGACTGCTTTCTGCCAGCCGCTTGCTGCAAGCCGTTTGCCCGTGTAGTTGGCAGGCTTTAAGACCAGCGGTGCAGGACGGCTTAAATCAGCAATTCGCCGCTGCTTTTTGAGTGTCTTTGCCTGAAACTGCTTTTCCTTTTTCAATTTCTGAGATGCAGTTCTGATTGTTTTGGATTCGATCTGGAACTGCTTTTTTCGCCTTTGGAATCGCAGTACGGCAACATTTTTGCTGAACGGATCAGATAATTGTTTTTTCTTGAAATGCTTGAATGATTTCTTACATTCTCCGAATATTTGCTTTTTCTCTTTCAGTTCCTTGCGTGACTTCGCAAGCTTCGGCTGATACTGTCCGCCCTTGAAAAGCTTATATTCCGCTTTTTGCAGGCGGTAACGTGTCTTTTCCAGTCTGAACTGCTTTTTCTGCTTGAAATGCCTGCGAGTTCCTGTCACAGCATCTTTGGCGATGACAAGGGTCGCAATTGTGCCGCGATGCATATCGTCAACCGCTTCCTGCCGATACTTCTGTTTCAGCTTGTATCGAACATCACGCTGAACTGCATTGCCGGTTTTCAAAGCAATTGTTTCCGCACCAAGTGCCGAACCCTCAGCGGTATGCCATGCCGTATGGGCAATGCGGTTGATCAGTTGTGCCGATCGTTTCAGGACTTTTCCACGGAATGTTTTCGGCTTTAAGCTGTCAAGAGATTTCGTGATGGACGGTTTATCGCCTGTAAACCTCGTTTTGAGATTCACTGCTCTGTGAATCAGACCATGTCCGGTATATCGGCTGCTTTTTTCTCCACGTCGGATACGGGCAGTTGTTTTGAATTTGCCGTTTTTACGCTGCTTGCGAACAAACTGCACCTGAAACTGCTTTTGCGATCTGCTGTATTTCCGGAGTTTCTTTTCAGCCTTTGCCAGCTGATGATGTGTTATTTGTAAATTTGCCATCGCACATCGCTCCTGCCTATTTCAGCTGCTGTTCCAACGGTTTTGTGGTAAGCAGGCTGTACATCACGGTATCGGTCGGGAAATGATCCGTAAACGGCAGAATGATCTTATCATAGCGAATCAGACCTTCACCGGGTCCGCTGTTGGTGACAAACTCCATTTGCTGCGGACTGATGTGCAGCTTTTCCGCCAGAATATCACGGTCACCGGCTGCCTGATTCAGCATATATACAAAGTCTGAGTTGTCGAAGATGTTTTCCACCTCGGCACTGGACAGCAAATCCTTGACATTCTGTGTAATGCCGGTCGGAACGCCACCCCATTTACGGAATCGCTTCCAGATTTCAGCGGAATATTTTGCCGTCTGTTCTTCCTTTAACAGAAGATGAAATTCATCGATGTAGTAGCGTGTAACTTTTCGTTCCGCACGGTTGCGTGTCACTCTGTTCCACACGGTATCCTGAACGATCAGCATACCCACCTTTTTCAGCTGATTGCCCAGTTCCTTGATGTCAAAGCAGATGATACGATTCTTCAAGTTAATATTCGTTCTGTGGTTGAACAGATTTTGCGAGCCGTTGACATACATTTCAAGAGAGTTTGCTACACGAAGTGCAATTTCTCCCTCTTTGACAAGAGCATTGTGCAGATCGGACAGAATCGGCATTTTTTCTCTGGACGGTTGATTTCGAAAAAAATCCATGTAGATAGCACGAACACATCGGTCAATGACAGAACGTTCCTCCGCAGTCAGTCCATACTTGCCGCCCACAATGATCTCACAAAGAGAAATGATAAAATCCGACTTTGTGGAGATCGGGTTCTCATCCATGTTGTTTTCAAAGTTAATGTCCATCGGGTTGATATACTGTTCTGAGCTGCTTGCAATTCGGATCAGCTGTCCATGCAGATGCTGTACCAACGGGAAATATTCGCCTTCAGGGTCGCAGATGATAATGTCATCAGTTGTTTTCAGAAAGCTGTCTAAGATCTCTCTTTTTACGCTGAATGACTTACCGGAACCCGGTGTGCCTAAGATTAGACCATTTGGATTTTTCAGTCTGCTTCTGTTTGCCATGATCATGTTGCCGGATACGGTGTTCAAACCGTAGTATGTACCGCCAATCTGAAAGAGTTCCTGTGTGGTAAACGGAACAAAAATCGCAATTCCCGATGTGTGCATCTCACGGGAAACCTGTATCTTATTGATACCCAGCGGCAGTGATGAGGAAAGATAATCCTCCTGCAAGTAGTCACAGGGCATCAGGGTACAGTTGTTCTTCTGACAGATACGCTTTAACAATTCCAGCTGCAAGCCTAAGTCTTTCTTATTTTTTGCATAGTTTCGTATCGTAATGGAAATATGAAACAAGCGTTCATTCTTGCTGTTGAGGTCATCCAGCAGCTTTTCCAGATCCGTAATGTACATTTTGATTGCCGGAGGAAGAATATCCGGATCGTAGCCTGCTTTGGAAGCTTTTTTCTGTTCGTCAATTTTCATAGACTCCACAGCAGTCAGCTTTGTCTTGACAAATTTGAGTGCCGTGATCTGATCCAGCGGTGTAACGTGCAGATTGACACAGAAAAGGTGCTGTAATTCGAGAAAATCGGAAAGAATCGTGTCCGGCAGTTCTCCTGCAAGAATGTTCATTCCATTGATCGCACCGAAAGAAGCACCAATCTCAAAGTTTGCCTTATTGAATTTCATGCTGGACGGAGCAATGAAGTCTTTCGTATTCCAGCCTGCTTTCAGCATTTCATTCCAGTCAAAGACAAAAGGGGCACTCTGAAATGGGTTTAGGCTGTAATAGAGTGTTTCCAGTCTTTCTTTTCCGCTGAGTGCCTTTGCTTCCACATTGAAGCCCTTGAACATCTTGATAATTTCTGTCTGGATATTCAGGAGTTTTGGCTTTGCCTGTTTGTAGGTACTTGCTTCAATGGTGAAAGTCAGGAATTTTCTGCATGACTGTCCGTTTTTGCCCGACAACAGCTTTGATGTCAGCATTTCGGAGTATTCTGCACGAATCTCATTGAAATCGTCCTCCTGTGCAGGAATCTGAATTTGCTTGACCAGTCCGTCCTGACTTCTGTTCTGATTTTCAAAGGTGAGCTGAAATGTGACGGTATTGTCAAAGTAATTGATCAGATCGCAGTACTTTGAGAAAATGCCGTTTTGTTCCTCAAATTCAGCAAGCTGATAATTGGTATCAAAGAACTGAATGGTCTTTGAAAATCTATGGTCATCGATCTGGCATACGCCGTCCCTGAACATCTGCGTATAGCCGATCGTATTCTGTGTGGACGAAATATCGTCCTTATATTTCTTGATCTCGTGCATTCGTGCCAGAATGACTGCCTTATCATTTTTGTCAATGTTAGAAATTGGCTTTTCAGCGGCAGCTTTTGCTCCCGACCTGAGATCTGTTTTCTTCTTGTTTTTCAAGCCTACTTGCTCCTTTCTATCTTGTCCAAAAGCTTTTTCAGCTTGGTATATTCTATCTGTCTTTCGATACATTCGTATAGATTGACCGTTCTGTAAGTTCGCTTTCTCGGTCTTTTGAAATAGCGGAACATATTCTTGATGGTCTGCTCGAAAAAGATCCCGTTTTTCTTATACAATCCGCAGATGAGAGCAGGTGCTGCCACTGCACCCATGACAAAGATTGCTCCTGAAACGCCAAGAGTACTGCGTGTCAGAAAGAAAAGCGGAATTCCCAGCACACCACCGATTCCAAACGAAACCACCTGTCTTTTGGTCAGTCCGAACATGAACTTCTGTTTGATGTCATTCAAGTCTTTTGGTATTTGTACATAATGTGCCATTCACAACCTCCTGAAAATCAATGTGCATTGAAAATAGATTTTGAAACAGCACCTGTACGGAGTACCGTAAAGATCAGTGCAACCGTGTATCCCAGAAGCATTGCCATTTGCAGAATAATGCCGTCAGTACTGCTGTTCAGCGATGCAATGGCATTGGAGAACAGCGTCTTGAAGATACCAAGTGCAATGATGATAAAGAATCCCTGAAACGATAATGCCAGAAGCTGTTTGATCCAGTTCTTTCCGATTCCCGACCATTCACCGCTATCCAGCATAGCTGCCATGGGAATCGGTGCAACGCCTAAGTACATAAAGACCTCAATGATACGGGAAGCAAGCACAATTACAATGGCAACCATCATAATCATTACACCCAAGTGAACAATCAGCGAGATAAACCAGACGGTTATCAGTTCACCAAGTCCCAGACTGTTCAGAGCCGATTTTTTGAGTGCCAAGTCAGTTGACAGGAAATCTCCTGTACCGAACAGCGTTGTAATACCGTTGGCACAAGCGTCTGTTCCGAACGAAAACAGGGCAGATGCGATGTAAAATACGTTTGATACCAAAATGACACCGCATAAGGCTTTGATAATCCATTTGATAAAGATGGAATCATCAAAATCCTTGAAGTTATTTCCACGAATTACGGTTTGTATCAGATCATTGAGCAATATGATGACAAGAATGAAACCGCCGATGGGAACTACCACGTTATTGCAAAGTGTTTCAATCGTTGACCATATGGTTGTTCCGCCGCTTGCAGAACCGGAAAAACTTGCAGGATGTCCTGTCAGAAATGTGGAAATCAGACCGCCGTCTTCCGTGGTTTTGTGAAAGGTTTCTGTCATCAGGTCGGATATGCTGTCAAACTGCGATTTGATACCGTCCTTGAACAGATTCTCACACCATTCCTGTAAGCTGTCGATCGCATCACTTATGACGCCCATTCTCTCACCGTCCTTTCCTTATGCCGGCTGCCCACACACCACCCGCCACGCAGCCGTTAAAAAATTCGGTCAGATTAAACGGCACCGGTCATCATGCTCTGAAGAACCGGAACGAGGACGATTGCAAGGAGAATCAGTCCAAGACCAGCCATCAGCTGCTTCATGCCCTGCGATTTTACTGATGTGCGATAAAGAAGTAATAGAAGTGTAAAAAATTTTGCCGTTCCTA
>ERZ773107.314-NODE-314-length-54769-cov-9.225098_pt1 | contig 54769 bp, 54 predicted proteins | sample MGYA00580571_ERZ773107 | MGnify/ENA primary metagenome ERZ773107 (study PRJEB29015, sample SAMEA2737843) | human gut metagenome | biome: human gut; feature: human-associated habitat; material: faeces | place: China | collected 2012 ... | reverse complement strand
TGCGAGTCGCGACCTGACAGCAACCGCGCCTTACTGTCGTGAGGCGCGAGTGACGGTAGCCCGGCGGCAGACTGCTTGCGAAATAGCGGCATTGCTTCGCTCGCCGCATTGATTAGAGCAGAAGAGAAGAAAGACTGCCGAGCTTTAGGCCGACACACAGGCCGCAGCGAAAAGAAGCGTCGCGCTCAAGACCGATAATGTCAGAGCGATTGTCCTGTAATTTTTTGAAGAGAACGGACTGTTCGGTGTTAAGCATGGCGAGCAATTCAAGATACTGTGAATTGTAATAGGACAAGGATGCCCGATAATCGTCGAGTTCGTCCTTTGACAAAAAGCGTGCCGGATGTTGCCATATCCGGCACGGAACAGGGATTCGTAAAGATGCAGCATACAATAACTTTAACAAAAAACGAAGTTTTCTTCATGTTTCCTTTATTGTAACACGAAGAAAACTTCATGTTAATAGGAAACAGAAATGAATTTTCACGAATATATCTTAAAACTGAGACAGGAGCGCGGGCTAAAACAAAGCGATGTTGCGTCGTCGATCGGTGTGACCGTCCGCGCTTATCAGGCGTATGAATACGGAAAAAGTGAACCGCGGATGTCGACGCTCATTGCGCTGGCCGATTTTTATGATCTTTCACTGGACGAATTGGTCTGCCGAAAGGCAGAACACGGTGTGTAACACCAAACTTGCGGAAAAACTCTGCATGTAAACCAGAATTTGCTGGAAAGAAACGCTTCTGTCCACTATAATGAAGTACAGTAGTATATCCGAAATAGACGGAAATTGATGGAGACTGCCGATACGCAGGCAGAGCGACAGCGGAGATAGAAGCAAACCAAGTCGTTTAGATACGACACTTGGCAGGCAGTGCAATCCGCAGGCAAAAAGGATGTTCAAGGGAAGACATACAATGCAGACGCCTTTCTTTTGGACGGTCACACCGCCCGTTTTCTTTCTCGGGAAAGAAAATGGGGGGTGTGCTATGCAGCAGCGTGACGCGCTGCATTTCCTTTGAAAGAGAAAAGAAAATAAAGGGAGGTCACCATGAGAAGAAACATCCACTATAAGCCCAGCAAAAGCGCGAGCATTCTGTCGGGCGTCATCGCGTGCGCGATGGGCGTGTTCGGCCTGTTTACCATTCCGAGCATCGGCGCGATGATCGGCTTCAAGGCCATCTGGTGCCTGATGGCCTTCGGCATGGGCATCTACAATTTCCTGCTCGCGGCGGGCGTTGTGAAGTACAACGGCGGCTATGAGATCACCGACGAGACGGACGACGGTGCAAAGGGCGGCAAGTCCGACGCCGAAGCGCGGCTCGAGGAATTGCAGACCCTTTACGACCGTCGGCTCATTACGGAAGAGGAGTATCAGGAAAAACGCAGGGACATTCTGGACCGGCTGTAAGAGAAAGGAGCGCGGACAATGGGAGAAGTTTTGATCCTTATTATCATCGCACTTGTCTGGTGGTTTAAGGCGGCTGTCGCCAACGAGGACAAAAAGGTCAATGATCGGGAAACGGGCAGCATTTCGGCATCGCCCGACGAGCTCATCAAAAAGGCAACGCGCACAGCCGAGGATCTTGATGCGCTGCGCGGGCAGACGGAAAAAAAGCGCCCGAGCCCGACAGAGATCAAGGCGCTCCACAAGCAGCACCGCGCCGACGAGTGGGAGAGAAACGAGCAGCGCCACGCCGATGAGCGCGCACACAGCGAAAAGCGCTGGGAGATCGCGCGCAGGAAGCAGGCCGACAGCGGCGAGGTGCATTCTGTCCACATGGACAGCTGCGAGGACCGGCTTGAGAGTTTGAAGGTCTTATATGACGCGGGCATTCTGGACCGCGAGGAATACGCTCAGCGCGTCGCGCGCGTCAAGAAGGCGCACGCGCAGAGCAGAGGGTAAGCAAAATAAAAGGAAGCGAACACACCATGTATGACGAACTGACACAGGTCGACATTGACAAGATGAAGGCAGAGCTGGAGCACCGGCGACTTACGCTGCGCCCCAAGCTCATCGAAGATGTGCAGACGGCGCGCGCGTTCGGCGACTTGAGCGAAAACTACGAGTACAAGGTCGCCAAGCAGGAGAAAAACCGCAACGAGAGCCGCATCCGTTACTTGGAGCGCATGATCGCGACGGCGAAGGTCATCGAAGTGAACGAAAAAGAGGGCACCGTCGGCCTTTTTGACCACGTGGCGCTCTTTAACGAAAAGCTGGGGAAAGAGCAGAACATCCAGCTCGTGACCACCCTGCGGCAGAACGCGCTCAAGGGCCTCATCAGCAAGGAATCGCCCGTCGGCAAGGCTATCCTGGGGAAAAAGGTCGGCGACCGCGTCGAGATCGTCGTCTCGCCGGAAATGAAGTACACGGTCGAAATTCGTTCGATCACGCCGGGCGAGGACGATGCATCGCTCGAGATCAGCTCTTATTGAGGAAACGCATGAAACAGGTCATTATCTATACCGACGGCGCGTGCTCGGGCAACCCCGGCCCCGGCGGCTGGGGCGCGGTGCTCAAATACGGCGCGCACGAGCGCGAGCTCTCCGGCGGCGAGGCGAGCACGACGAACAACCGCATGGAGCTCACCGCCGTCATCGAGGCGCTGCGGCTTTTGAAGGAGCCGTGCGTCGTGGAACTCTATTCCGATTCGCGCTACGTCATCGACGCGCTGGAAAAGCGCTGGGTCTACGGCTGGAAGCAGCGCGGCTGGGTCAAAAGCGACAAAAAGCCCGCGCTGAACGTCGATTTGTGGGAGCAGCTCTTGTCCCTCATCGCCCGGCACGAAATGCACTATCACTGGGTCAAAGGCCACGCGGAGAATGAGTACAACAACCGCTGCGATGAGATGGCTGTTAATGAGTGGCACAAGTTTAAGTAAGAGATAGCGTGGCCTTTCGCCGGAAGTCCGGCGGCGCGAGCGGCGGATTCACTTCGCCACCGCAAGACATGGAATAAAACAGGGCTCCCGCGCGGCCTGCCGCGTGGGAAAATAGTGCCGCGACGGTGAATCAGTTTAAGTAAGAATAAAACCAACGACAATTACAGAAAGAAGGTTGATTCCGGAGAAGACGGTTGGAAAGCTCAGGCAGGGTTGGGACAGCATCCGCTTCCTTTTAGCGCCCTGGTGGAAGTACGGCAAGACCTTAATGGTCGGCTCGTTTATCTCATCGGTGCTGTTTGTGCCGGCGGCGGGGTATTTTTCCGCGACGCTGGCGCAGGCGGTGATCGAAATGATCGAAGCGGGAAAGCCGTTTGAAGCGGCATTTTTGACGGGCCTGACATACCTTTTGCTCGCGCTGGCGCTCAATCTGCTCCACGCGGTGTACGAGGATTTTTACCTCCGGTGGAAAAAGCAGGAGATCGAGGGGACGATCGAGCGGTCGATCTACGAAAAAGCCCTGATGGTCGACTACCGGCACTTTGACGATCCGAGCTATTTCGACAGCTACAAGCTTGCGACGGAGAAATTTGCCTCGCAGTCGTCGGAGACGCTGCAAAATCTCTTCTCGCTTTTGAGCGGCGTCGCGAAATGCATTGTCTACGGCGCGCTGATCGCGTCGCAGGGCGTTGCGCTGCTGCTCATCGTTCTGGGCTGCTCTGCGTTTGTCGCGTATGCGCAAATTTACTGGAGCAGGGTGTCCGTGGAGCGTGAGACGGCCATGGTCAACGACCAGCGGAAGGCTGACTATCTGCGGCGGCTGTTTTTTGACCATACGGCGGTCGCCGACCTGCGCGCGTCAAACATCAAAAAGCCGCTTTTTTCGCTGTTCGACGGCTCTGTGAAGAGCAGGGCCGCGATCTATCGAAAATACGGCGCAAAGGAATTTTTGACCGATATTCTGGTAAACCTCGCGCAGCTCGGCACGACGTTTGCCGTGCCGGTCTATGTCGCATGGGGCGTGATGTCTGGCAATATCGGCGGCATTGGCGTCTATGCGACGCTGATCGCCTCGTCGCTCGCGCTCAAGGAGGCGCTCAACGCGCTCGGCTGGTGGAGCTCGCAGGTCGCCTTAGGCGTTGCCTACGCGCAGAAGGTGCAGCGCTTTTTCGACACAGATTCGACCATCGAAGCGTCGACAGACGGCGAAAAAGCGTCGGACGGCCCGTTTTCCGTCCGATTCGACCATGTGTCCTACCGCTACGGCGGCAGCGATGAGTTTGCCATCCGTGATCTGAGTCTTGCCATCGCGCCCGGAGAAAAGATCGCCATCGTCGGCGAAAATGGCGCGGGGAAGACGACGCTCACAAAGCTCCTGCTCCGCCTGTACGACGCGGACGGAGGAACGGTGCAGATCAACGGCCGCCCGATCGCGGACTATGACGTGAGCACGCTGCGCGGCAGGATCGGCATCGCGTTTCAGCAGTCCCGCCTGTACGCGCTGTCTGTCCGCGAAAATATGACGGCCTACGCCGACGCGGACGATGCGCGGCTCAAATCCTGCCTTGAGGAGGTCGGCCTGCGGCTTTCTCTGGACGCGCAGGTCACGAAGGAGTTCGACGAAAACGGCGCGGTGCTCTCGGGCGGAGACGCGCAGCGCCTATGCCTGACGCGGCTGCTGCACAGCGAATTTGGGCTGCTCATCCTCGACGAGCCGTCCAGCGCGCTGGATCCGATCGCCGAGTACCGCATTGCAAAGCTGATCTTCGACCGCTCGCCGACGACCACCGTTATGGTCGCGCACCGGCTCTCCACGGTCGTGGACGCGGACCGAATTTATCTTCTCTCCGATGGAAGAATCATAGAATCCGGCACGCATGCGGAGCTGATGGCGCAGAACGGAAAATATCGGGAAATGTTTTTAAAGCAGGCCGAAGGGTACTTGAAAGCTTAGCGGAAGTGTGGTACAACAAAAGCAAATTTTTTCTCAGCAGGGAGGGGAGCCTTCCCGCTTTGCTGAAGTAATATGAAGGAGCAAAAGACTATGGCAGAATTCAACGCAAAGCAGCAGCTTCCGGGACTTCTCGACTGGATGCGCGCGCAGATGAAGGCCTGCGGAGGCAAGACCGCCGTCATCGGCATTTCGGGCGGCAAGGACAGCTCCGTCACGGCGGCGCTGAGCGTGGCGGCCTACGGTCGCGAGAATGTCGTCGGCGTGCTGATGCCCGACGGCGTGCAGCCGGACATCGACTATTCCAACGGCCTTGTCGACGTGCTGAACATCCGCCACTACACGTTCAATATTCACGGCGGCACGAGCGGCATTCTCGACGAGATGGCACGCGTGGGCATCGACGCGAGCCGCCAGACGAAGGTGAACCTGCCGTCCCGCATCCGCATGGCGACGCTGTACGCCATCGCGCAGAGCGAGGAGGGCGGCATCGTCATCAACACCTCGAACCTCTCTGAGGACTGGGTCGGCTACTGCACGATCTACGGCGACAGCGCGGGCGCGTTCTCGCCGCTCGGCATGTACACGACCGAGGAGGTCATCGCGCTGGGCGCGGAGCTGGGCCTGCCCGAGCGCTTCCTCATCAAGCCGCCGTCCGACGGCCTGACCGGCAAGACGGACGAGGACAACCTCGGCTTTACCTACCACGCGGTGAACGAGTACATCCGCAAGGGCGAGGTCGACCCCGCCATCAAGGAGCAGATCGACCGCAAGCACAAGGTGTCGAGATTCAAGTTCCAGACGCTTCCGGTGTATCAGAACGGGCTGCCGATCGTCCTGCCGGAGGAGACGGATTATTATAATCCGAATAAAAAGTAAGCAGCGCGGTGCGCTGCACCTTAGTCCCTGCGTGCCGCAGGGGTGCGAACAAAGGGGGCCATTCTCTCACGTGAGAGAATGGCCCCCTTACCTGGCAGCAGCGCCAAGCGCTGCATTACCCCTCCGCGCATCGCGCGGATAAGCCAGTGCCCTTTTGGGCACAAAAAAAAGAGCCATCCTTTCGGATGGCTCTCATTTTCGCTCGATTAGCCAACGCTGTTGAGCTTCAGGGTCAGCGCGCTCTTCTTGTGCGCGGCGTTATTCTTGTGCAGAATACCCTTAGCAGCAGCCTTATCGACAGACTTCACTGCGACCTTGTAAGCGCTCTCGGCCTCGGTGCGATTGCCTTCAGCGGCAGCCGCCTCGAACTTCTTGAGTGCGGTCTTCAGTGCGGACTTGTCGGCCTTGTTGCGCTCATTACGCACACCAGACACCTGAACGCGCTTCTTGGCAGACTTAATATTCGGCAAACCAAACACCTCCTCCGGTTGGAATTCGCGCCGGCGGACAAAAAATCCACCGTGCAGAATGGTATTTTAGCAAAGAATGCAAGAAATTGCAAGCATTTTTTCAAAATTTTCTGATTTTTTTGTATGACACAAAACTTTGTGGATAAAATAGGGAAAGAAAACAAGATTTAGTAAAAGGAGAGAGGCAAAATGCTCCAATACCGCACCGATCTTGCCATGGAGGCGCACGAGCTGCTCTGCGCGAAAAGCCGCGCGCAGACGCTCTCCGGCGTGGACAGCCGGACGGTCTTCCGCCGCGGGTGCAGCGTGACGAGTGTGCGCATCGACACCGAGGGCGCGGCGCGCCAGCTTGGCAAGCCCCGCGGGCGGTATGTGACGCTCGACCTCTCGCCGCTGCAAAAAAACGCGGACGATGTGCTCGAGCGCGCGTCGCGCGCCGTAGGGGCGGAGCTTCGAGCGCTGCTCGGCGAGAATGTGAAAAGCGTGCTCGTCGCGGGACTCGGCAACGCGAATATGACGCCGGACGCCATCGGGCCGAGGAGTGCGGAGCATGTGCTTGTAACGCGCCATCTGCGGCAAAACGGCGCGTTTTCCGCATTTTGCTCTGTCAGCGTGCTGACACCGGGGGTTTTGGGCCGGACGGGCATTGAGGCGATGGAGACGCTGCGCGGCACGGTGCGCGCGGTGCAGCCCGACGCGGTCATCGCGATCGACGCGCTCGCGTCCCGCTCGCTCATGCGGCTCTGCTCCACGGTGCAGCTCTCTGACACGGGCATCGTCCCAGGCAGCGGCGTGGGCAATCACAGGTGTCCCCTCAGCCGCGACACGCTCGGCGTGCCGGTCTACGCCATCGGCGTTCCCACGGTCGTCGACGCGGCCACGCTGACGCTCGACGTGCTCGAAGAAGCAGGCAAATCAGATGTCGATCCCGCCGCCCTGCGCGGCCACGAGACCGTCATGGTCACGACGCGCGACATCGACGCGCAGATCCGCGAGCTTTCCCGCGTCATCGGCTACGGCATCGACCTTGCGCTCCAGCCGCTCGATTTTTCCGAGCTCTGCGCGCTCATGGGCTGAAAATGTGCAAAATTTCCGGTGGTATTCATAATTTGTTTACAACCGATTCAAACTTTAGCCAAGATTGACTGGTATCTTAATACTTGCAAAGGGGAGCTCCCCCCGATGTGATTTTCTCCCTCCTAAAAATACACACACAACACAGCAAGAAGCCCTCGCCTCTCCCGGCGGGGGCTTTTTGTTTCCCTAAACAGGGAAACGGGGAGGGTTCCGCGCGCTGCGCGGAGGGGAGGTGCAGCGCTTGGCGCTGCACGGATAAAGGGGGATACTCTCTTTCTCGAAAGAGAGTATCCCCCTTAAACCCCCGAGAGAAAGGACGAGGGGTCTTGCCCCTCGACCCCGCTTACATTGGCAGTCTGTGGCTCGAAGAGCTGCGCGGCCTGCGGAATCGGGTGCGGTGTACGTGGCTTCGCCACGAATCCCTTCATTTCGTCACCATTCGCAACCGCGCCCTACTCCGTGAGGCGCGAGTGACGGTAGTACGGCGGCGGACTGCCTGCGGGGGCGGCTTTGCTGCGCTCGCCGCCGGACGGCAAAAAACGACCGCGTCAGCGGTCGTTTTAATCTTCGGTGAAGCGGAAGAGGTCGTTGGGGGTGCATTCGAAGATCTGGCAGAGGGCTTCGATATTTTCGTAGCGGATGGATTTGGTCTCGTTGTTGACCATGCGACTGAAATTCTGATAGCTCATCCCCAGCTGGTGGTAGAGCCAGTATTTCGTCTTTCCCTTTTTCTCCAACAGGGACAAAACATCTAATGTTACCATATCTGATGCTCCCATTCTCTCATGTTTTCATCAGTCTATGGCAGTTTCTCTCTTGACATATAGACTAATACATTAGATAATGTTTACATCAGATATTTAGGAGGAGAAACGCATGGAAGACTACACAAAGCTGTACCATTTACTCTTCAACGCGATCACAGACGCGTTGGAACAAATGAACGCCCAGAACTTCGGCAGCGCCAAAGAAACCCTCGTCTCCGCCCAGCAAAAAGCAGAAGAAATCTATATCACAGCAGAGGACTAAAAAAGGAGAAGCCCTGAGCGCGGCAAGCGCAGCAATGCCGTGCCGTCAGAAGCAACAGCGGGGTGGATAATCCAAAAAGGAGGGGCAAGGCCCCTCCCTTTTGGTCGTTAGGGGTGCAGGGGCGAGATCGAAACGCCCCTGCCGTTCTCTTAGGGGTTCAAAAGGGGACCTTCTCTCATGTGAGAGAAGGTCCCCTTTTATCACCGCTTGTCCTGTAAGGACAAATAATTTACAGATACTTCTGCATGCCGTCGGTGGCGAGGGCGGGGTCGCCGGAGACGGAGATGGTGAACTTGACGCCGGTGGCGTTGCTGAAGCGATCGAGCTCGTTCAGGAAATCGTCGGCCGCCTGGTTGCACTCGCCGCCGGTGATCTTGAACAGGTTGTCGATGAAGATGTGGGAAATATCATAATTGCCCGCGTACAGGCCGAACAGGAAGCCGCGCAGGGCCTCGTAGTTGGACAGGTCGTACTCGTAGGCAGAGATCAGACGAACGTGATAGTGCAGGTCAAAGGTCATGGTAGACTTTGCCTCGACGCAGACGACGCTGCCGTTATCCTCCTGCGCAGTGGTATTGATCATTTCGATCAGCTTCTTGGTCTTACCGGTGCCCTTTTCACCCATGATGAGTCTGACCATAGAAATCACTCCTTTCAATAGATCCCCGCCTCTTTTGCGGGGGATGGTCTTTCTGATGGCATCAGCATAGCATAAATGAAACAAATTTGCAATGCTGAATGGAAAGTTTCAGGTTTATTCAAAAAATTCAGCGCAGGCGCTTACGCAGCTCCTCGCCCATTTCCTCGTATCCGGGCTTGCCGAGCAGCGCGAACATGTTCTTTTTATAGGCCTCCACGCCCGGCTGGTCGAAGGGATTGACGCCGAGCAGATAGCCGCTCAGCCCGCAGGCGTATTCAAAGAAGTAAATGAGCTGGCCCATCGTGCGGGCGTTGTTCTCATCGAGGTTCAAAATGATGTTTGGCACGCCGCCCTCGACATGGGCGAGCAGCGTCCCGTCCATGGCCTGACGGTTGATGAAGTCCATCGTCTTTCCCGCAAGGAAGTTGAGCCCGTCGCCATTCGCTTCGTCAAAGGGAACGATCATCTGGTGCTCCGCGGGCGCAAAGCGCACGACGGTCTCCATCAGCATACGCTCGCCCTGCTGGATGTACTGGCCCATCGAGTGGAGGTCTGCGGTGAAGTCGACGCTCGCTGGGAAAAGGCCCTTTTCCTCCTTGCCCTCGCTCTCGCCGTAGAGCTGCTTCCACCACTCGGCCATGAAGCGGAACGCGGGCTCGAAGCACGCGAGAAGCTCCACCTTTTTGCCCTGACGGTAGAGCTCGTGGCGCATGGCGGCGTACTGCCAGGCGGGATTGCTGTAATCGTTTTTCGCGCAGAGCGTCATCATCTCCTGCGCGCCGCCCATGAGTTCATCCAGATCAACGCCCGCGACGGCGATGGGAAGAAGACCAACGGCGGTGAGCACGCTGTAGCGTCCGCCGATGTTGTCGGGCACGACGAATTCCTCGTATCCCTCCTGATCGGCGAGGGACTTGAGTGCGCCTTTGTGCGCGTCGGTCGTGGCGTAGATGCGCTTCGCGGCCTCGGCCTTGCCGTATTTCTTTTCGAGCTTTTCGCGGAAGAAGCGGAACGCGACGGCGGGCTCGGTCGTCGTGCCGGACTTCGAGATGACGTTGACGGAAAAATCGTCGTCGCCGATGAGCTCCGTCACCTCGCGCAGCGCGTCGGAGGAGAGGCCGTTGCCGATAAAGTAGATGTTCGGTGTGGACTTCTTCTTTAAGTTATAGTTCGGGGAGCAGAGGCATTCGATGACGCCGCGCGCGCCGAGATAGCTGCCGCCGATGCCGATGACGACGAGCGCCTTGGAATCGCCCTGAATCTTCTTCGCCGCGGCGAGGATGCGCGCGTACTCGCCTCTGTCATAGTCGCGCGGGAGCGTGACCCAGCCGATGAAATCAGAGCCCTTTCCGCCGCCGTTTTGCAGCCAGCCAGCCGCGCGCTCAAGACGCGGGCGCAGCGCCGCTTCATACGGCAACGAGAGAAACGATGCGGCATGGGAGATATCAATAGACAGCATAAAAATAGCCTCCTGCGATCAAAAATTCTTGCTTGCATTGTAGCACACGGCAAAAAAAGAAACAAGCGCAAAGCGGGGAAAAACGGGAGGCAAACACCGCGCTGCCGTCCAGAAACCGTGAAAACTGTGGAAAGCGGCAAAAAACGATTCGCTTTATCGCTCCATCTTTGTAAAGTGCGTGTATTTACTGTCACACGTTATTGTGTTATCGTGTTACCACACTAAATCGAACGGCCAAGCGCCGGAACTTACAGGAGGAAGAAACGATGAAAAAATTCTTAGCAATGGCGCTTGCCGCCGTGATGGTACTGGCCCTTGCCGCCTGCGGCAGCAAGAACGACACCGCCGACGATACCGGTGATGCGCAGGACGCGCAGGGCGGCGAGACGCAAAAGCTGATCGTCGGCTTTGATGCCGAGTTCCCGCCGTTCGGCTTCATCGCCGCCGACGGCACGTACGACGGCTTTGACCTCGCGATGGCGAAGGAGCTGTGCGCGCGCCTCGGCTGGGAGTACGAGGCCGTGGCCATCGACTGGAACAGCAAGGACGCCGAGCTCTCCAGCGGCACGATCAACTGCATCTGGAACGGCTTTACCTACACCGGCCGCGAAAATGACTACACGTTCTCCGACCCCTATGTGGATAACTCCATCGTGATGGTCGTGAAGGCCGACAGCGGCATCACCTCGCTCGCGGACCTCGCCGGTAAGAGCGTGATGGCGCAGGCCGCGTCCTCCGCGGTCGACGCGATCAACGAAAACGAGGACTTCAAGGCGTCGCTCAAGGAGGTCGTGGAGCTGGGCGACTACAACATGGGCTTTATGGACTTAGCCCAGGGCACGGTGGACGCCGTGGCCGCTGACCTCGGCGTTGCGCAGTATCAGATCGCGAACAACGACGGCGACTATGTCATCCTTGACGAGCCCCTCTCCACCGAGCAGTACGCCATCGGCTTCCTCAAGGGCAACACCGAGCTGCGCGACGCGGTGAACGCCGAGCTTCTCAAGATGGCCGAGGACGGCACCATGCTGGAGATCGCGCAGAAGTACGTCGATCAGGGTCTCGTGCTCGACAGCCTGTGCCTTATCAACAAGTAAAAACGTTTACCTCGGGCGACTATAAAAACCAATTATAACTCATAGGCGCCCATCCTCTTCTCAGGGAGGGAGCGGGGGCGAAAGCCCCCGCTTTTTCCCGCTTATGACCGAATAAGGGAGAATCATTCCATGACTGTATCCACGATGCTTTCGCTATTATCCGAGGGCTTTGTCACATCGCTTTTGATCTTCGTGCTGACGCTGCTATTCTCGATGCCGCTGGGCCTTGCGGTGATGTTTGGCCGCCGCAGCAGATTGACGCCGCTGCGCGGCTTCATCAAGGCGTATATCTCCATCATGCGCGGAACGCCGCTGATGCTGCAGCTGATGGTCGTCTTCTACGGGCCGAAGCTCCTGCTTGGCGTCACGGTGCTGGGCAACTGGCGCTTCACGGCGGTCATCGTCGCGTTCGTCATCAACTACGCGGCGTATTTTGCCGAGATCTACCGCGGCGGCATCGAGTCCATCCCGCGCGGGCAGTATGAGGCCGCGCAGGTGCTCGGCTACACCAAGGCACAGACATTTTTCAAGATCATCCTGCCGCAGATGGTCAAGCGCGTCATCCCCGCGGTGACGAACGAGGTCATCACGCTCGTCAAGGACACGTCGCTCGCGTCCGTCATCGGCACGGTGGAGATGTTCACGCGCGCCAAGCAGATCGTTGCCTCGCCGAATACGCCGGGCATGCTGGCGCTGGTGGCGGCGGGTGTCTTCTACTATGTCTTCAACTATGTGGTCGCCTTCGCCATGGAAAAATGGGAGCAGGCGCTGCGCTATTACCGCTAAAGGGAGGGGAGAGCAATGGCAGTTTTTGAAATGCGGAACGCCAGAAAGGCGTTCGGCTTGCTCGAGGTCTTAAAGGGCGTGTCGCTCAAGGTGGAAAAGGGCGAGGTCGTGTCGATCATCGGTCCCTCGGGCGGCGGCAAGTCGACGATGCTGCGCTGCGCGACGCTGCTTGAAACGATGGATTCCGGCACGCTCGCGTATGGCGAAAACGTCGCCGCGCGCGAGGAAAACGGCAAAAGCGTCTACGCCGGAAAAGCCGCGCTCGCGCAGGTGCGGCGGCAGTTCGGGCTGGTGTTCCAGCAGTTTGACCTCTTCCCGCACTACACAGTGCTGAAAAACGTCTGCGACGCGCCGATCTCGGTGCAAAAGCGCGATAGAGCCGAGGTTGAGGCCGAGGCCATGGCGCTGCTCGACAAAATGGGACTAAAAGGCAAGGAAAACGCCTACCCCTATCAGCTCTCGGGCGGGCAGCAGCAGCGCGTGGCCATTGCCCGCGCGCTCGCGATGAAGCCGGAAATCCTTTTTTTCGACGAGCCGACCTCCGCGCTCGATCCGCTTTTGACCGGCGAGGTGCTGCGCGTCATCCGCTCTCTTGCCGACGAGCACATGACCATGGTCATCGTGACGCACGAGATGCCCTTTGCCCGCGCCGTGAGCGACCGCGTCGTGTTTTTAGACGGCGGCGTCATCGTGGAGCAGGGCAGCCCCGAGCAGGTCTTCGAAAACCCGCAGCAGGAGCGAACCAAGGAATTCTTGCAGTCTTACCACGAGACGAGCAGCGCTCAGGCGTAGTAATTCACGAGCAGGTCGACGACCGCACCGTAGCTCTGCGTGCCGAGTTCATCGCCGTAGGATTTGATCATCTTATCATTGAGCGACTGGGTGACGGTGGCCGTGAGGCCCTTGTACTGCGCCCAGTAGGCGCTGTTGTAGCGCAGATCGAGCACGATCTCGTCGGGTAAGCTGTCGCGAATCTGCTGCCACGCGTCGGGGTCGACGCGGTACAGCGCGTTGCCGAGGTGAATGTAGCCGAGCATCCAGCCCGCATAGTTGTAGTTTGCGTCGTCGCAGCGCGTGCAGGCGAGGACCGCAAGGAAGTTGCTCTGCTGCTCGGACGTGATGCCGCGCTGATGCGAGAGCTCGTGCGCGCAGGTCGAGGCCAGCAGCATCGCGGGCGAGTCCATGTTCACGTTTGACTCGCCCGTGAACGGAAAGTAGAAGCCCGTGAAGTTCATCGCGCTCATGATCTTCGAAAAGAAAATGCCCTTGGGCTTCTGGTCCGGCATGTCGAGGAACGGAAATTCGTCGTACAGGCAGTCGTACACCGTGTCGGCGTAGTTAAGGATCTCCTGCCGGTCGGCGGTGAAGAGGCCGTTTTCGTCGCGCGCGATGTGCGTCGACGCCTCGGCGAGATGGTCCGCGAAATACTGCGTGACGCGCACTAAGTCTTCATACGCGACGGGCTCGGGCGAAAGGCCGCTTCTGTCGCAGAAGTCGTCCGCGTAATAGTTCGCGCCCCAGAGAAGCGAGAACGCGGCGCAGACCGTGAGAAACAAATCGAGCACGAAGAGCGCGCAGCGGTACGCGGCGCGCCCTTTTTGGCGCGACTTTATAAGATAGCGCACCATCAGCACGAGCAGCACGACCGCCGTGACCGCCGTGACCGCCGCGAGTACGTACAGAAGCTCTGCGACCGAAAACGGCAGCGCTGCGCACGCGCGGCCTAAGAACTGCTCGAAGGGCAGCGTGACCGAATAGACCCAGAAATTGACGGCCGCGCGGTTTCCGCGGAAAAGATAGAAAAGCACAAGGACTGCGCCGCAGGCGAAAAGCCAGCGGTGCAGTCCTTTGTTGTCACGGTACAGGGTTTTCATGGGGAGATCAGTCCTTTTTTTCATCCGGAGAGGCGAGCGGCGCGGGGGCGAACATCGCGTCGTCCGTCACGCCCTTTTTCGTGAGGCTGCGGTTCGTGAACCAGTTCACAAGCGAGCTGATGCACGCGAAGATCGGAACGCCGAGGAACATGCCGAGCACGCCGCCGAAGCCGCCGCCGACCACGATGGCCACGATGACCCAGAAGCTCGAAATGCCGGTGGATTTGCCGAGGATCTTCGGCCCCAGAATATTGCCGTCAAACTGCTGCAATGCGATGATGAAGAGAATGAAATAAAGGCACTGCTTGGGGCTGACGAGCAGGATGAGGAATGCGCTCGGAATGGCGCCGAGGAACGGGCCGAAGATCGGAATGATGTTCGTCACGCCCACAAACACCGAAATAATTGGCGTATACGGGAACTTGAAGATCGAGCAGCAGATGAAGCAGAGGATGCCGATGATGAGCGAGTCGAGCAGCTTTCCGCGCACGAAGCCGCTGAAGATACGGTCAGCCTCGGCCACGGCGCGCAGCGTGCGGCGGTACGGCGTTTCGGGCAGAATGGCGTAGAGGATCTTCTTCGACTGCTTGGCAAAGCTCTCCTTGCGCGCGAGCAGATAGACAGAGATCATCATGCCGATGAGAATGTTCTTGAGGAAGATGACGACGCTCCAGATGCCGCCCGTCACGGCGACGATCGCGACCTGCGCCTGCGGGATGACCGTGTCGGTGACCCACTTGACGAGCTTATCGTAGTAGCCGTTGAGTGCGGAGAGCAGCTGGTCGGAGTAGATGTCGTCGGAGAAGATCGTCTGATTCTCCACAAGGCTGTTGACCCAGTTGTAGACGGTTTTATAATAGCTTTCAAAGTTGTCGGCCAGTGTCTTCGTGCTGTCGACCAGCTCGGGGATGAGGATGCTGAACATCAGGTAGATGAGGGCGATGACGCAGATCCACGTGACGAGGATGCTCAGCCCCCGGACGAGCGAAGACTTGACCTTCGGCAGCCCCTTTTGGATATACCGGTCGAAAAAGTCGACGATGGGGGCGAGAAGGTACGCGAACACAAGGCCGTAGATGACCGGCGAGAGCACGCTCATCAGCTTGTCGAAAAAGTCCAGCAGCACGCGGGACTGGAAAAACGTGTCGTAAAACATCAGCACCGCGCAGGCCGAGACGATCAGCGTTACGCCGAGGTGAAGATAGGTTTTGTTCTGCTTCATGGGCTCCCCCTTTTTTTGGGCAAAAGGCGTTAAATGACTGCTAAAAAGATACCAAAAACAGCTTACTATTTTTTGCTGGGAATTGCAACCGCTCATTTCGTGTGTTATGATAATCTTTACTCTCTGTTAATGAAGATGAACAGAACTTGACTTTTTTGGCAGAGGGTGATTTTGACCGACAGGGCGCAGGGTGCTTTGCCGGTCTGATGCTGTGAAGAGCAAACGAGGAGGAACCCATGGACGACAAAAAGCTGCTCTTTATCGTCAATCCCCGCGCGGGAAAGACCAAATCCCTCGCACCGCTGTTTGACGCCGCCGCGATCTATTCCGAGGCGGGCTATCTCGTCTCCGTGCGCAAGACCACGCACCGCGGAGAAGCGACGGAGCTCGCCGAATCGCTCGGGCCGGAATTCGACGTCGTCGTCTGCCACGGCGGCGACGGCACGCTCAACGAAACGGTGAACGGTGTGATGCGCATTCCGCGAGAATACCGCCCGCTCGTGAGCTATCTGCCCGGCGGCAGCACGAACGACTTTGCCGCGAGCCTGAATATCTCGTCGAATCCCGCCGAGGCGGCGGCCTCCGCCATGCGCATGAAGCCGAGATCTCTCGATGTGGGCAAATTCGGCGAGCGGAACTTCGTCTATGTCGCGTCGTTCGGCGCGTTCACAAAAACGACCTACACCGTCCAGCAGGATATCAAGAATATGTTCGGGCACTTTGCCTACTTACTCGAGGGCGTCAAGAATCTCGACACGCTCTGCCCGTACCGCATGAAGATCGCGGCGGACGGCGAGGTCTTCGACGGGGAATATCTCTTCGGTGCGATCAGCAATTCGACGTCGATCGCGGGGCTGATGAAGCTCTCGCCCGACGAGGTGTCGTTCGACGACGGCAAGTTCGAGCTGCTGCTCGTGCCTGTGCCGCGCACACCGGCTGCGATGCAGGCGCTCATTCTGGCGCTCGTCAACAAGGACTACTATAACTCCGAGGGGCTCATCTTCCGCCATGTCAAGCACGTGACGGCGGAGACCGCCGAGGACATTCCCTGGACGCTCGACGGCGAGTACGACCCCGGCGCGCCGGTCGTGGAGATCGGGATCGAAGATAATGGGGTCACGATGCTATTATAACTTCAAAAAAGAGAGGCTGGCCTATGGGCCAGCCTCTCATAAGGGCAACATTTAAAAGAATCGTTTAGAGCAAGGCAAAAGCACAAGCGGCGCACCAGATTTGGTGCGCCGCTTGTGCTTTTATTTAGGAGCAGCAACCGATATGTGTATTTCTGAAATTTTGCCCAATATCAGTGCTCATACCGGGTCCAGTCGGGTTTTTTGTTCATGCCGGTCCAGGTCTCATAGTTTCCAGTCTTGTGCTTGAACGCGTGGGAGTTGGTGGCCTCCTGGACCGCCAGGGAGAACCAGTCGCCGGGGTTGCAGTCCGGCCAGGTGTTCATGCCTGCCGGCAGGTCGTTGTTCTCCTCGAGGATGCGGTTCAGCACCCGGTTGATCATGTTCATAGCCTGGGCACGGGTGATGTAGGTGTCGGGGCGGAAGGTGCCGTCCTCGAAGCCCTTGATCCAGCCCAGCCCGGCAACTTGCCGGATATACTCCTCAGCCCAGTGTCCGCTGATGTCGGAGAAGGTCTGGGTGGTGCCGCCGGCACCGGTATCAAACCGGGCGCAAATGGCGGCAAACTGAGCCCGCGTGATGGGGGCCTCGGGATCAAAGGTAGTACCGCTATGACCCTGCACGATGCCCAGACCCGTCATGGTGGAGATGGCGGTATTTGCCCAATAGTCATCCGGAACATCGGAATAGGTATTGCTGGTCAGAAGATTGCCGTCACGCACCTCATCTTTCAAAAGCCGGAAGAAAACGGCGGCGGTCTCCGCACGGGAGATCAGTCCATTTGGGTAAACATTGCCATCATTGTGACCGACGATATAGGCAAAGTGGTCTTCGCCGTTCAGCAGCTCAGGTGTGGAGCCGCGGTAGTTCCGAACCGTCGCGGCGTTCAGGGCGTGGCCGTCCTGCGTGTCCACCTTTTCAATGGCAAAATAGAAGTAGGTGGTGGTGGAGCCGCCGCCACCGCCGGAATTCTTGTTCCACTTGGCATACAAGGTGATATCCCCTGTGACAGGACTCGTAAAGTCATATTTGGTTTGGCAGGCCGCATCAGTATACCAAAGAACGGTACTCAGTGCAATGGATATTACATAAAATTTTCGCGGAACGGGTGATTGACGGGCGCGGTGCTTGACAAGGCGGCGAGGGTTGATATATCCTTTACTGATAATAAAAACAGGGGCGGTGCGCGGTACAGGGCTGCGCTTGGGCTCCTGATGGGTGTAGAAAGGACACGGCAGATGATGAAGATCGGCTTTATCGGCACAGGAAATATGGGCGGCGCACTGGCGAGCGCGGCGGCCAGAAGCGGCGAGGTGGAGGTGCTGCTCGCCAACCGCACGAAGGCAAAGGCGGAGACGCTCGCAGAGCGCATCGGGGCCGTTGTGAGCAGTAACGAGATCATCGCGCGCGAGGCGGACCACATCTTCCTCGGCGTGAAGCCGCAGATGATCGTGGACGTGCTCAAGGGCATCGCCCCGGCGCTCAAGGAGCGCAAGAGCGCGCCGGTGCTCATCAGCATGGTCACGGGACCGGACATCGCGCGCATTCAGGAGCTTGCGGGCGGGGACTATCCCGTCATTCGCATCATGCCGAACATGCCCGCCGCCGTGGGCGAGGGCGTGATCTTCTATGCGTGCAGCGGCAACTGCGGCAAGGCGCAGCAGGAGGCGTTTTTGCGCTACATGGCGCCCGCGGGCAAGCTCTTCCCGCTGGCGGAGGAGCTGCATGCCGCGGGCTCGGCGGTCGCGGGCTGCGGCCCGGCCTTTGCCGCGATCTTCTTAGAGTCGATGGCCGACGGCGGCGTCGCATGCGGCCTGCCGCGCGCGTCGGCGATCCAGTATGCCGCGCAGATGATGCTCGGCACGGCCAAGATGGTGCTCGAGACGAACCAGCACCCCGGCGTGCTCAAGGACAGCGTCTGCTCGCCCGCCGGTTCGACGATCCAGGGCGTGCGCACGCTCGAAGAGCGCGGCATGCGCGCGGCGGTGTTAGACGCCGTGACCGTGGCCTACGAGAAAAACGTCGAGCTCAAAAAGGCGAGCGACTGAGGCTGCGGCGGAAAGGTATCTTTCCTGCGCGGCAGGCATAGTTTGCTGTGCGGGTATTTCCAGTTTTTTGCAAAAAGTGAGGAATAGATCCTATGGCAGCGATCTCTCAGCAGCTCGCAGATATCACGGTGCTCTCGATCGTGGTGCGCATCCTGCTCTCCACGTTCTGCGCGGGCACGCTCGGCTTTGAGCGCGAGCGGCACAATCAGGCGGCGGGCTTTCGGACGTATATCATCGTGAGCGACGCTTCGGCACTCGTGATGATGACGAATATCTTTGTTGCCGGCCTCGGCGAGACGGACCTTGTGCGCATGTCGGCCTCGGTCATCACGGGGCTGGGCTTTCTCGGCGCGGGCACGATCTTAGTGACGCGCAATCAGGAGGTGCGCGGCCTGACGACCGCGGCGGGCCTGTGGGCGGTCGCCATCATCGGCACGGCGTTCGGCGCGGGTTTTTACGCGGGCGGCATCATCTGCTATGCGTTCATCTTCCTTGCGATGCAAGTGCTGCGGCGCGTGGACCTTCGCATCCGCAAGACGCAGCGCGTCTCCACTGTGTATTTCGAGATGGAGAAAAAGAGCACAGTCGGCCAGATCATCCGCCAGATAAAGGGCCACGGACACTACATTTGGGACCTGAACCTCTTCAGCGAGACGCAGGAGAAGAGCGGCGGCCCCGTGTGCGGCACGTTCACCCTCTGGGTGAACGGCAAAACGACGCTGGACGAGGAGATCCAGGCGCTTGAAGCGCTCGACGGCGTCAGCTATATGACGCTGATGTGAAAACGGAAAAGCAAAAAACGGCGCGGGAGACCGCGCCGTTTTTCTTTGCTGTGCCGCCTTTATACACCTTGTTAAGAAAAAGCCGCGCAGCGGGGCGGAATCCCGCCCGTTCGTCGATTGACAGGGGAAAGTGCGCGCCGTACAATGAAAATTAACACACAAAGAGAGGAAAAATCATGAAATATGTCAAGGAGTTCGGCATCATCCTCATCGTCTCGCTTGTTGGGGAGCTGCTGAATTATTTTTTGCCTCTGCCCGTTCCGGCGAGCATCTACGGCCTTGTGCTGATGTTTCTCTGCCTGATGCTCGGCGTCATCAAGCTCAGCGATGTGCACGACACGGCCTGCTTTCTCATCGAGATCATGCCCATCATGTTCATTCCGCCCGCCGTGGGGCTGATGGCTTCGTGGGACGTCATTCAGGCGAATCTTGTCGCCTATCTCATCATTGCCGCGGTGACAACGATCGTCGTTATGGCCGTGTCCGGCCTTGTGACGCAGGAGGTACTCAAAAAGGGCAAGAAGGGGGCGGAGAAGAAATGACATTTTTTGAACAGTCCGTCTTTTTCGGCGTCTCTGTCAGTCTTGCTGCCTACGGCATCGGCGTGCTGCTGCAAAAAAAGTTCAAGTTCGCACTCTTCAACCCGCTGCTCATCTCGGTGGTGCTGACCATTGCGGTGCTTTTGACGGCGCACATCAGCTACGACACGTTCTACGAGGGCGCGAAGTATTTGAGCTACCTGCTCACGCCCGCGACCGTGTGCCTCGCCGTGCCGCTTTATGAAAAGCTATCGCTTCTGAAGAGCAACTGGAAGGCCATCTTCGCCGGTATTCTCTCCGGCGTCATCACGACGCTTTGCAGCGTGTTTGTGATGAGCAAGCTCTTTCATCTTACACACGAGGAATACGTGACGCTTCTGCCTAAGTCCATCACGACGGCCATCGGCATGGGCGTTTCCGAAGAGCTCGGCGGCTACGTGACGCTGACGGTCGCCATGATCATCATCACCGGCATTTTCGGCAACGTGATCGCAGTTTCGGTGTGCAGGCTTTTCCGCATCACCGACCCCATCGCCAAGGGCGTGAGCATTGGCTCGGCCGCGCACGCGCTGGGCACGGCCAAGGCGCTCGAGATCGGCGAGGTCGAGGGCGCGATGAGCAGCCTGTCCATCGTCGTGGCGGGTCTTCTTACGGTCGTCGGCGCGTCGATTTTTGCCAACCTTATGTAAAAAAAGGGGCATTCGAAAGAATGCTCCTTTTTTGTGCGGTTCCCCCGCGGTGTGCGCAAAATTTGCATTTCTCAAAATGGGAATTCGACATAACGGGCAAAACATTATATAATGTAGGCAGAAAAAACAGAAAAGCAGCCGGTGCGAGCATTCGTGCCGCGACTGCAAAGGATACGCATTAGGAGGCATTGCAATGAACAGAGCAGAACAGGCGGAAAAGACCACAAAGGCGCTGTACGGCGGAGCGTCCGCACTCGGCGTCACCGACCCCGAGTTTGCCGCCATCAAGGAGCGGCTCATCTACGGCGAGGTTTACGCGGAGGAAAAGCTCAGCGCCAGACTGCGCGAGCTGGTCATTTTGGTCGTGGCGACGACGAATCAGACGATGAACGAGGTCAAGCGCCACACCGCCGCGGCGCTCGCGTGCGGCGTGAAGCCTGAGGAGATCAAGGAGGCCGTCTACCACTGCGCGCCGTACATCGGCCTCGGCAAGGCGGAAAACGCCGTGAACGCGGTGAACGCCGTGTTCGCCGAAAAGGGCATCGTCCTGCCGCTCACGAGCGGCCAGACCGTGACGGAGGAGAGCCGCCTTTTAGATGGCATCGCGGCGCAGAAGTCGATCTTCGGCGACCACATCGACGCGATGCGCGCCGCCGCGCCGGAGAACCAGAAGAACATTCAGGACTATCTCTCCGCCTACTGCTTCGGCGATTTTTATACGAGAAAGTTTTTGCCCATCCACGAGCGCGAGCTGCTGACGTTCTCGATCCTCGCTTCTCAGGGCGGCTGCGAAGGGCAGGTCAAGGCTCACGTCGGCGGGAACGCCACCGTCGGCAACGGGAAGGAGGTCCTGCTCGCGGCGCTCACGGTGTGCCTGCCGTATATCGGCTTCCCGCGCACGCTCAACGCGCTTTCCTGCATCAACGAGGTCCTTCCGGAAGCGAAACAGTGAGAAATTTCAATAGATAGGAGTGCAGTAGAATGAAAATCTTAGTTGCCTATTTTTCCGCCAGCGGCCAGACCGCGAAGCTTGCCAAGACCCTCGCCGGTGTGACCGGCGGCGACCTCTTCGAGATCGCGCCCGAGACGGCCTACACCGGCGCCGATTTGGACTGGATGGATAAAAAGAGCCGCAGCACCATCGAGATGAAGGACCCCAAGAGCCGCCCCGCCATCGCGGGCAAGGTCGCGGATATGGCGCAGTACGACACGGTGTTCGTGGGCTTTCCCATCTGGTGGTATCAGGCCCCGCGCATCATCGAGACGTTCCTCGAAAGCTACGACTTTTCGGGCAAGACCGTCATCCCCTTTGCCACCTCCGGCGGCAGCGGCATGGGCGGCGAGGACGTTTTGAGATCCGCTTGTTCGAAGGGGACAAAGTGGCTCCCCGGCAAGCGCCTGAGCAGCCGCGAGAGCATGGCAAGCGTGCAGAAATGGGTCGAGAGCCTGGGGCTGTAAACAAAAAAAGTGGCCCAAGTGAACCTTTAAGCCGTCTGCGGAAAAACAAAAAACGTGCCAAGCGGCGCGTCACAAGTGTTTTCGCTGTGCGAAAACCTTGGTGCACAAGCAATTCACCTGCTTGTGCGCTGTTAAATGTCCCACGGATACCAAAACCGGCGCATTTGCGCCGTGCAAACATTTTGCGCAGCAAAATCTTGGCGGAGGTGGGATTCATTTCCATCGAGCATTTTAATTACCCTTGGGGTGAACGAATGAAATGAGTGAACCAAAAAAATAAGAGACACGCGAAAGCGTGTCTCTTATTTTTTTGGTGGACCTGAAGGGATTCGAACCCACGACCTTACGGATGCGAACCGTACGCTCTCCCAACTGAGCTACAGGCCCAAATAGCAATGCTGGTCTCCCAGCGCGGATTATCATAACACACTTTTTTGAATTTGTGAAGCCCCTTTTTCATTTTTCTGTTGATATTTTTTCTGAAATATAGTAGAATACCATTTGTTCAACAACTCCTCCGCATACAGCTGCGGAACCGGTCTTGCGCAATGGGTACCTGCGAACCATGTCAGGCGGGGAACCGAGCAGCATTAAGCGGGACCATCCATGTGCCGCAAGGACGCCGGTTCCGCAGCTGTATACGGGGGAGTATTTCTATTGTAAGGGAGGGCTGCGGATGTATCAGGCGCTTTACCGCAAGTGGCGTCCCAAAACATTTGCCGACGTGGTTGGTCAGGAGCACATCACCGAGACCTTGCAGCGCCAGGTGGCGGAGGGGCGGCTGTCGCACGCCTATCTTTTCACCGGCACGCGCGGCACGGGCAAGACGACCTGCGCCAAAATACTTGCGCGCGCGGTCAACTGCGAGCATCCGGAAAACGGCAACCCCTGCAACCGCTGTCCGAGCTGCCTTGGCATCGAGAGCGGGCGGCTGCTCGACGTGGTCGAGCTGGACGCGGCGTCGAACAACGGCGTGGACAGCGTGCGCGCGCTGCGTGACGAGGCCATCTATTCGCCCGCGCAGGTAAAAAAACGCGTGTATATCGTCGACGAAGTCCACATGCTTTCGACGCCCGCGTTCAACGCACTGCTCAAGATCTTGGAGGAGCCGCCCGAGCATCTGATGTTCATTCTGGCGACAACGGAGCTGCACAAGGTGCCCGCGACGATTTTGTCGCGCTGCCAGCGCTTTTCATTCCGCCGCATCCAGCCGAAGGACATCGTGGGCAGGCTCAACTACATCGCGGGGCAGGAGAATATCGACTTAAAGGAGGACGGCGCGGCGCTGCTGGCCCGACTGTCGGACGGCGCGCTGCGAGACGCGCTGAGTCTTCTTGACCAGTGCGCGGCCGCGGGCGGCGCGATCGACGCGAACGCCGTGCTCGACGCGGTGGGTTTGGCCGGAAACGTGCAGACCGCACAGCTCATGTCGCTGATCCTGACGCGCGACGCGCGCGGGGCACTCGAGCTTCTCGGCAAGCTCTACGACGGCGGTAAGGATGTGGGCGCGGTGCTCGGCGAGCTCTCGACCCTCTCGCGCGAGCTGCTCATCAGCGCGACGGCGGGGGAGGGCGGCGAGAGCTTACTCAGCGGCGCTTATGACGCCGCAACGCTCCGAAACCTGCGCGCGCAGGGGACGAGCGCACGCTTCATCCAGCTCTGTACGATCTTGCAGGAGACGGCGGCGCAGCTCCAGTTCAGCGTGAACCGCCGCACGGACGCAGAGCTCTGCATTCTGAAGCTCTGCGACGAAACGCTCTCCGGCGACCTGGCGGCGCTCGGCGCGCGCATCGCGCGGCTCGAAGAGCAGATCGCCGCGGGCGTGCAGTTCGCAGCGAAGCATCCCGCATCTGCACCGGCGAGCGCACCCACTCCCGCGGCGGTACAGACGGTCACACCTACACCGGAAAAGGCCGCGGAAGCGCCCACAGAGAGCGCAAAGCCCGCCGAGGAAGCGCCGCTTCCGTGGGACGAGCCGCCGCTGCCCGACGATTATGACGCACCGCCGCCCTACGGCGAGCCGGTCGCGCCCGCACCGAAGGCCGCAGCGCCGAAGATAGCAGCAGCACCCGCGCCCGCGCAGGAAGCGCCGACGAGTGGAGACAGCGGGGACGATGAGATCTTCTACCAGCTCATGGAGAGCTATAAAAACCGTCTGACGCCCGACAAGCGCGCGTTCATCGGCATGGCGCAGGGCGATGTGAAGGATGACCTTCTCACCGTCTACTGCTCGACCGAGGTGCAGAAGTCCATGCTCGACCAGAAGGTCGTGACAGACGTTTTGAGCGAGGTCACGTCCCGCGCAGTTGGACGGGAGATCCGCGTTCGCTTCCTCGTGGGTGAGCGCCCGGGCGCGAAAAAGCGAGACAAGATGCAGGACCTCCTGCGCATGGGCAGTAAATTCGACAATTTTACAGTAAAATAAAAGGAGACAACAACGATGGCAAAGGGTTACAGCGCACGCCGCGGCTTTTCCAACGGCAGCGGCCAGATGCTCAAGCAGCAGCAGATGCAGCAGCAGATCATGAAGATGCAGGAGGACATGCAGAAGGCGCAGCAGGAGGTCGAGGAGAAGACCTTCTCGGCGAGCGTCGGCGGCGGTGTCGTCAGCGCCGAGGTCAACGGCAAGAAGGAAGTCACGAACATCACCATCAAGCCCGAGGCGGTCGACCCCGAGGATGTGGAGATGCTCCAAGACCTCATCATCTTCGCCGTGAACGAGGCGCTCCGCCAGGCCGAAGAGGCGATGGACGGGAAGATGAACGCGCTGACGAGCGGACTCGGACTCAGCGGGTTTGGGTTCTAATCGTTTCCCGAAGGGAAACGATTGAAAGTCCCCACACCGTGTGGGGGACGCGGGTAAAAGGGGGATACTCTCTTTCACGAAAGAGAGTATCCCCCTTTTGATCCCCCGAGAGAAAGGTTTGCATTGCAAGCGAGCAGCTCGAAGAGCTGCGCAGCCTGCGGAATCGGGTGCCTGCTATTTTTCGTATCTAAACGACTTGGTTTGCTTCTATCTTCGCTGTCGCTTTGCCTGCGATTCGGTAGCCTTACGCAATTTCCGCCTACTTTGGACTTGTACAGATTTGCTATTGCCTGCTGGGGCGGCTTTGCTGGCGCTCGCCGCAGTACGCACTACCAAGACGATATGCATTGTCAGATGATTAGGCTGCACCAAAACAAGATGAGCAGAGCGGCAGCGGATGATAGAAGTAGGCCAAATCGTATAGCAATGCTAACGCGGCTTCGCCGCGCGCAGGGAAGTGCAATCGGCAAGCATCGCACCTCTCCGAGCTGCTCGCTTGCAATGAAAATTTTCTCTGGGAGGGTGTAAGGGAGGGGTATCTCTTTTTCAAAAAGAGATACCCCTCCCTTATTATCGTACCCCTGCGCGGCGCAGGGAACAAATGCAGCGCTGTCGCGCTGCCATATTATTTTTTTACTCTGCGCTCGGCAGCTTCGCTGCGGGCTTCATCAGCAACGCGCAGATGACGATCGCGAGGATCGTGTTCGGCAGCATGTAGGTGCCGTTATACAGCACGGAGTAGAACACGGGAGACGTCATGGTCATGCCCATGAATTCCTCGGGCATATACTGCGCGTAGACCGTCACGCCCGAGATAAAGTGGATGACAAAGCGGCCGAGGCAGCCAACGAACGCGGCGAGCGGGAGCTTGGAATAGTCATTGTCCTTCACGCGGAAAAGGCCCGCAAGGCCGACCGCGCCGTAGGCGACGGAATAGTCGAAGATGATGGACACCCAGCTCACGGCGAAGCCCTCGGCGAAGAAATACTTGAGCGTGCCGAACGCGACGCCCGCGAGGATGCCCCAGGGCGCGCCATAGCGCACGGCGAAGAGGATGAGCGGGACCATCACAAGGGTGATCGAGCCGCCGAAGCCGCCAAACGACAGACCGATGGGAATTTTGAGATAGCTCAGCACAAGGGCAAGCGCGATGCAGATGCCGCCCTCGGTCAGGCGGCGGGTGCTGGAATGGGTGGACGTGTTGCTCATAAGGGATTCCTCCTAAAAATATGATCCCTGTCCGCGCCGCGGCACAAAAAAGCACCGCGGCGTCGACGTCACGGTGCAAAGCTCAGGCAAGATCATCTTTGCATTCCTACGCCGGCATTACCCGGATCAGGTCTGAGGGACAGCGACGGCGATACGCCGCATCACAGCCGGCTTGCGCCAGCGCCCCTTGCAGGTATGGCGATATCTTAGTCCAATGTTCAAAATTTGTCAAGGATTTGAGGCAAAAGCGTGATTCCGAAAATAGAATATCGAAATTTAGAATTTGTGTTGCGTCTTTGTTGTGCCTGTGCTACAATAAAATTAGTTAGGCAACCAAAATAATTGTGATATTTGTGATTTTCTCGTGAACAGGAGATCTGAAATGGCTGCATTCGTTGTCAACGGTACACCGGTCACGGTGGAGAAAAATCAAAAACTCATCCGCTATCTTCGCGACGAGCTGCATCTGACCAGCGTCAAAGACGGGTGCAGTGAGGGCGCGTGCGGCACGTGCCATGTCCTCATCGACGGCAAGCCGACGAAAGCCTGCATCCCTCAGACAGACAAGCTGGAGGGGAAACATATCGTCACGGTCGAGGGCCTTTCCGCCTTTGAAAAGGAGGCCTTTACCTACGCTTTCGGCGAGGCCGGAGCCGTGCAGTGCGGCTTCTGCATTCCAGGCATGGTCATCTCGGCCAAGGGGCTCATCGACCAGAACCCCGACCCGACACGCGAAGAGGCGGCCTTTGCCATCCGCAACAATATCTGCCGCTGCACGGGCTATGTCAAGATCATCGACGGCATCCTGCTTGCGGCGAAGATTTTACGCGAGGGGAAAATTCCCGAAAAGAAGGAAGACTTTCAGGTTGGCTCGCGCGTGCACCGCATCGACGTCGCCGAAAAGGTGCAGGGCTACGGCAAGTACCCCGACGACGTCTATATTGAGGGCATGTGTTACGGCGGCGCGGTGCGCAGCCAGTACCCGCGCGCCCGCGTGCTCTACATCCGCACGAAAGAGGCGGAAGCGCTCCCCGGCGTCATATGCGTGCTGACGGCAAAGGACATCCCGGGCCAGCAGAACGTCGGCCACATCCAGAAGGACCAGCCGACGCTCATCGGCGAGGGGGAGATCACGCAGTATCTCGGCGACGCGGTGGCGCTTGTCTGTGCGCGCGATCAGGAAACGCTTGAAAAGGCGAAAAAGCTTGTACGTGTCGTTTACGAAGAGCTTCCCGCGGTCTACGGGCCTGAGGAGGCGTCCGCCCCCGGTGCGCCCGAGGTCATCATGGGCAACCGCGGCAATTTGCAGGCGCACCGCCACGTTGTGCGCGGCAATGCAGACGAGGCCATCAAACATTCCAAATACGTCTTACACGAGAAGTTTGAGACTCCGTGGACGGAGCACGCCTTTTTGGAACCCGAGTGCTGCGTGGCGCTCCCGCTTGAAAACGGCGGCGTGAAGCTGCTGACGACCGACCAGAGCGCGCACACCACCCAGCACGAGTGCTCGGCGATGCTCGGCGTCGACTTTGCCCACTGCCAGGTCGAAAATATGCTTGTCGGCGGCGGCTTCGGCGGGAAAGAGGACATGTCCGTGCAGCACCACGCGGCGCTGATCGCATACATCGCGCGCGTGCCGGTCAAGGTGAAGCTCACACGGCAGGAATCGCTGCTCGTCCATCCCAAGCGCCATCCGATGTGGATGGACTTCACGATGGGCTGCGACGAAAACGGCATCATTCAGGGCGTAAAGGCGAGCGTCGTGTCCGACACGGGCGGCTTCGCCTCACTCGGCGGCCCCGTGCTCGAGCGCGCGTGCACGCACGCCGCGGGCCCGTATCACTATGAGAATTTTGAAATCGAGGGCCACGCCTACTATACGAACAATCCGCCCGCGGGCGCGTTCCGCGGCTTCGGTGTGACGCAGACCTGCTTTGCGACCGAAACGCTCCTAAATGAGATGGCCGACCTTGTCGGCATCTCCCCGTGGGAAATTCGCTACCGCAACGCCATCCGCCCGGGCGAGGTGCTGCCGAACGGCCAGATCGTCGGCCCCGAAACGGGCCTTGTCGAAACGCTCGAGGCCATCAAGCCCTACTATGACGAAGCGGTCAAAAACGGCGAGCCGGTCGGCCTTGCCTGCGCGATGAAAAACGCGGGCGTCGGCGTCGGTCTTCCCGACTATGGGCGCTGCAAGCTCGTCATCGGCGAGGACGGCAAGGTCCATATCCGCGCGGGCGCATCCTGCATCGGTCAGGGTCTCGGCACGGTGCTGGTGCAGCTCGTCGTGACAAACGCAAAGCTCACGCGCGATCAGGTCGTCTACGACGGCAACAGCACGTTCATAACGCCTGACAGCGGCGATACCTCCGGCTCGCGCCAGACGCTCGTCACCGGCGAGGCCTGCCGCCGCGCATGCCTGCTGCTGCGCGACGCGATGGAGTACCGCTCGCTGAGCGATTTGAAGGGGCAGGAGTTTTACGGCGAATACTACGCCAAGACGAACCCGCTCGGCGCAAATGTGCCGAACCCCGTCAGCCATGTCGCCTATGGCTACGCGACGCAGATGTGCATTCTCGACAAGGAGACGGGCAAAATTAAAAAGATGGTCGCCGCGCACGATGTCGGCAAGGCCATCAACCCGCTGTCCTGCGAAGGGCAGATCGAGGGCGGCGTCGTGATGAGCATGGGCTACGCCTTGACAGAGCAGTACCCGCTCGACCACGGCAAGCCCACGGCAAAATACGGCACGCTCGGCCTGTTCCGCTCGCATCAGATCCCCGAGATCAAGGCGATCGTCATCGACAAGCCGGGATTAAACCTCGCCAACGGCGCCATCGGCATCGGTGAGATCACGTCCATCCCCACGGCGCCGGCCATCGCGCAGGCGTATTACCGCTACGACGGCGAGCGCCGCCGCAGCCTGCCGCTCGACCATACGCCGTACAAAAAGTAATACAATCAGGAGAGAGCTATGAAACGCGTTCTCATCATCTATACCGGCGGCACCATCGGTATGACGCGCACGGAAAACGGCTACGCGCCGCGCGCGGGCTACTTCCGCGCCGCGCTCGATGCCATCCCCGACCTCCGCGCACCGGAGATGCCGGAGTGGGAATTCTACGAGCTCTCGCCGCTGCTGGATTCATCCAACATGACCGTGCGCGAATGGAACTGCATCGCAGAGCTGATCGCGCAGAAATATGACGATTACGACGGCTTCGTTGTCCTGCACGGTACGGACACGATGGCCTACACGGCCTCGGCACTGTCGTTCATGCTCGATGGGCTCGACAAGCCCGTGGTGCTCACGGGCTCGCAGATCCCGCTGTGCGAAATTCGCAGCGACGGGCGCGACAACCTCATCACCGCGCTGCTGATTGCGGGGGAAGGCATCGTGCGCGAGGTGTGCCTGTACTTCGGCGGAAAGCTGCTGCGCGGCAACCGCGCGACAAAATACTCCGCCGACGGACTCATCGCTTTCGTTTCGCCCAACTACCCGAGCCTTGCCGAGGCGGGCATTTCCATCAAATATAACGAAGCCGCCCTCCTGCCGCGGCAGGAAGGCGGGCTCAAGCTCCAGACGCTTGATAATATTCCCATCGGCGTCATCAAGGTATTTCCGGGCATTCAGTTTTCGCTGTTCGAGGCCATTATGACCGAAAAGCTCCGCGGTATCGTCATCGAGACGTTCGGCGCGGGCAACATCCCCGGCGACGGGAACGCGCTGCTGCCCATCATCCGCAAGGCGTTTCAGAACGGCACGGTGCTCACGGTCTGCTCGCAGTGTCCGCAGGGCGCGGTGTCGCTCGGCACCTACGAAACGTCCAGCGCGCTCAAAAAGGCGGGCGCGGTCAGCGGACTCGACATGACGACCGAGGCCGCCGTCGCCAAGCTCTACTATCTCTTCTCCTGCGGCTACGACAAGGAGAAGATCAAGCAGGCGATGGAGGAGAATCTCCGCGGCGAGATCAGCGTTTCTTAAGCGCTTCGAGCGCTTCCTTCGTGTCAACGTCGCAAAGCTCCGTCTCCGGCGCTACAAAGAGCAGCAGATCAGCTAAATGCCTCTTGATGACCGCGCTGCCGCCGACATCGCCCTCAAGCGATAAAAGCTCAGGAAAGAAGCGGGCAGGGAAGAGGCAGGGGTTGCCCCGCACGCCGTTGTGTCCCAATCCGACGATGTTTTTGCTGTGCGCGCAGAAGAACTCAAGCTCCTGCGCGACGGTCTTGCGCTTGAGCATCGGCTGGTCGGCCACCATGAAGCAGAGCGCGTCACAGTCTGACAGCGCCGCCGTGCCGAGGTGGATCGTCTCGCTCTGGCCGCGCTCGGGATGCTCATTCCGCAGAGCTTCAAAGCCAAACTTTTTGGCGGCCGCTTCCACGTTTTCATGCTGCGTCACGACCAGCACGCGGGAAAAGCTCTCCCGCGGGATCGCATCGAGCGCATGCTCGATAAGCGGCTTTCCGTTTACCATCGCGGCGAGCTTGTTCTCGCCAAAGCGCGCGGCACTGCCCGCCGCCATGACTACGCATCCTATTTTCAACGTGTTATCCATCTAAAATCACCAGTCATTCGTTTCTTTTTCACCAATCGGCAGAAAAAAGCGGATAAAATGGTACATCCGCGATCATTTGTATTATATCACGCATGCAGCACTGTACACGCTGTGCGAAATGTGCTAAAATAATAGCAAAGGAGTTGCAGATTTCGAGCAAAACCGACAAAGCGGCTGCTCGGAACAGGAGGTAGACAGATGAGCAAGGTAGGAAAAAGCGAGATCCGCGTCGATGCGTTCGACAAGGTCACCGGACGCACGAAATACTATGAGGATCGGATGCCGGCCGGTGCGCTCTATGCGCGCATCAAGCATTCCACCATCGCGCACGGATTTGTCAAATCAGTCGACAAGTCCGCGGCGGAGGCCATCCCCGGCGTTGTGAAGGTGCTGACCTGCTTCGACGTGCCGGAGCACTGCTTCCCGACGGCGGGCCATCCCTGGTCGATGGACCCGGGGCATCAGGACGTGGCCGACCGCAATCTTTTGAACCGCCATGTGCGCTACTACGGCGACGACGTCGCGGTCGTCATTGCGGAGGATGAGGTCTCGGCCATGCAGGGCGTGCGTGCGCTGAAGGTCGAATACGAGGAACTCCCGTTTGTGCTCGACGTGCAGAAGGCCATGGAGCCCGACGCGCCCTGCATCCACGAAAATTTCCCGGGGAATATCCTGAAGCACACCGATATCCGCAAGGGCAATTATCAGCAGGTGATCAAAGAGCCCGGCCTCATCAAGGTCGAGGGCTGGTACAACACTCCCACCGTGCAGCACAGCCACATTGAAAACCACGGCTGCTACGCTTACGAGGAAAATGGCCGCATCGTCGTCGTGTCCTCCACGCAGATCCCGCACATTATCCGCCGCATCGTCGGTCAGGCGCTCGGGCGTCCGTGGGCGGATATCCGCGTCATCAAGCCCTACATCGGCGGAGGCTTTGGCAACAAGCAGGATGCGCTCTATGAGCCGCTGTGCGCGTGGTGCTCTACGCAGGTGCACGGAAAATGCGTGCGCATCGACTGCTCGCGTGAAGAGACATTCGTCAGTAACCGTGTGCGCCACTCGATCCGCTTCCATATCATCACGTGGCTCCATAAGGACGGCTCGATTGCCGCGCGCAAGGTCGAGTGCTTCTCCAATCAGGGCGCGTATGCCTCGCACGGCCATTCGATCGTCGCCAAGGCCATGGGCTCGTTCCCGCAGATCTATCCCTGCGACAATTTCGAGGGCGACGCTTACACCGTGTACACCAACCGCCCCGCCGCGGGCGCGATGCGCGGCTACGGCATGCCGCAGGCGTCGTTCGCGGACGACGCGAACATCGACGAGTGCGCGAAGGCCGTTGGCATGGAGCCGCTCGAATACCGCATGAAGTACATCATGCCCAAGGGCTTCCACGACGGCTTCTCAGGTAACACGAACTACTACGATTCCTTCCGCGAATGTCTGGAAAAGGGGAAGGAGTACATCGAATACGACAAAAAGCGCGAGGAGTATGCCAAGGACATCGGCCCCGTCCGCCGCGGCATCGGCGTGGCGGCCTTCTGGTACAACACGGCGGTGTATCCCATCTCGCTTGAAACGTCCTCGAACCGCATGCTCCTGAATCTCGACGGCACGGTGACGATGCAGTGCGGTGAGACGGAGATCGGGCAGGGCGCGGACACGGCCTATGCGCAGATGACGGCCGAGGCCGTCGGCCTCAAGAGCTATTACGACGTGCGCGTCGTCTCGTGTCAGGATACGGACATCACGCCCACAGGCCTCGGCGCTTACGCGAGCCGCCAGACCTACGTCGCGGGCTTCTCCATCCGCCAGACGGCGACGCTCCTGCGGCAGAAAATTCTTCAGTACGCGACAAAACTCACCCGTCAGGCGGTCGACAATATGGACATCGTCGACGGCAACATCATCCGCAAGGGCGACGGCATGGTGCTCATGTCGCTGAAAGACCTTGCGATGACCGCGCAGTACAATGCCGCGGACTCCGAGCACATCACCGCCGAGTCGACCTACACCATCCGCAACAACGCCTATTCGTTTGGCTGCACCTTTGCCGACGTCGAGGTGGATATCCCGATGTGCAAGGTGACGCTCAAGAAGATCATCAACGTCCACGACTGCGGCAAGCTCATCAACCCCGCGCTTGCTGAGGCGCAGGTCCACGGCGGCATGTCCATGGCCATCGGATTTGGCATGAGCGAGCAGCTTTTATTCGACGAGAAGACGGGACGCCCCCTCAACAATAATCTTCTCGACTACAAGCTCTCGACGTCCATGGACCACCCGCATCTCGAGGCGCAGTTTATCGAAAATCCCGAGCCGACGTCGCCGTTCGGCACGAAGGCGCTCGGCGAACCGCCCGCGTGCTCGGGCGCGCCCGCCATCCGCAACGCCATCTACAACGCCACCGGCGTCGCCATCGACACCGTTCCCATCACCCCGCACGTTCTGTACGCCGAGTTCAGCAAGGCGGGGCTCATCCACGACAGCTGGAAGGAGGAGAAGTGAGCCATGTATGACATGAAAGCACTCTATGAGGCGGAAAGCGTCGAAAACGCCGTCGCCCTCCGCTTGGAGCATCCCGAGGCGCAGATCATCGCCGGCGGCAGCGACGTGCTCGTGCAGATGCGCGAGGGCAAGCGCGCCGGGAAGGAGCTCATCTCGATCTACGGCCTCGACGAGCTGCGCGGCGTGAGCATCGACGAGGAGGAAAACATCCGCATCGGCTCGCTCTCAAGCTTTTCCCACATCACGCGTGACCCCATCATCCAGAAGTACATCAATGTTCTCGGCGAGGCGGTCGACATGGTCGGCGGCCCGCAGATCCGAAACATCGGCACCATCGGCGGCAACACCTGCAACGGCGTGACGAGCGCGGACTCCGCCTCCACACTGCATGCGTGGGAGGCCATCGTGGAGCTGACGGGGAAGGACGGCATCCGCCGCCTGCCCATCAAAGACTTTTACATCAAGGCCGGTCAGGTCGACATCCGCGTGGAGGATGGCGAGATCCAGACCGCCATCCTCATCCCAAAGGCGAGCTACGAAAACTGCTATGGCTACTACATCAAGTACGCCATGAGAAACGCGATGGACATCGCAACGCTCGGGTGCAGCGTGAACGTGCGCCTGTCGCCCGACAAGCAGACTATTGAGCGCGCCCGCATCGCCTACGGCGTTGCCGGTCCTGTGCCGATGCGCTGCCCGAGCGCGGAGGCAGCTGCCAAGGATAAACCCTTGACACTTACGACAGCGGAAGAGTTCTCACTCGCCGTGCTCAACGATATCCACGCGCGTGACAGCTGGCGCGCCTCCAAGGCGTTCCGCGAACACATCGCGGTCGAAATGGCCAAGCGCTGCCTGATCGAGTCTATCAAACGGGCGGGAGGTGTCATCAAATGAGTCAGTACAAGCTGGTGCGATTCAACTTAAACGGCAAGGACGTTGAGAAAATGGTCGACGTGCGTGCGTCGCTGACCGATATGCTGCGAAACGATTACCATATGACGTCCGTAAAGAAGGGCTGCGAGGTCGGCGAGTGCGGCGCCTGCAACGTCATCATCGACGGCGAGGCATTCAACTCGTGCATCTACCTCGCCGTCTGGGCGGACGGCAAGCACATCCGCACGCTCGAAAGCCTGATGGGGCCCGACGGCGAGCTGAGCGACATCCAGCAGGCGTTCATTGAAGAGACCGCTGTCCAGTGCGGCTTCTGCACGCCGGGCTTCATCATGACTGCGGTCGAGATCTTGGAGACGAACCGCCTCTACACCGATGACGAGCTCAGAAAGCTTCTCTCCGGCCATCTGTGCCGCTGCACGGGCTATGAAAATATTCTGCGCGCGGTGAAAAAGACGATGTATCGCCGCCTCGGCCTGCCGCTTCCGGAATAAGGCCGCGCCTTTACAAAATCGAAACAGGAAAAAATATTGTCTTCTTACGAAATCGGTGCTATAATCCAAATAGCACCGATTTTGTTTCAAGGCGCGAAAAAGGAGGAATCTTTATGGTCATTACGGTTGGCAGACAATACGGCAGCGGCGGACGCGAGATCGGCACGATGCTTGCCAAGCAGCTCGGCATCGCCTATTACGACGACATGCTGCTCAAGGAGGCGGCAGAGGAGAGCGGACTTTGCGAAGAGCTGTTCCGTTCCTTTGACGAACGCCCGAAGAGCTTTCTCTATTCCATCGCGATGGACCCCTATTCCTTCTCGATGAACCATGTGACGCCCAAGGGCTCCATCGAACAGCAGGTGTACCTGGCGACCTACGACACGATCAAAAAGCTCGCCGACAAGGGCCCCTGCGTCCTGATCGGCCGCTGCGCGGACTACGCGCTCAAGGATCGCGACGACGTCATCAATCTCTTCATCACGGCTCCGCTCGAAAACCGCATCAAGCGCGTTGCCGCCCGCAACGGCATCAGCGAGAACGAGGCGAAAGACCGCATCAAGAAGACGGATAAGTCCCGCGCTTCCTACTATAACTACTATTCCGCCAAGGACTGGGGCGATGCCAAGAGCTACGACCTCTGCATCGATTCGAGCCTGCTCGGCATCGATGGCACGGTCGAGCTTTTGAAGGACCTTATCCGCATCAAGGGCATCAAGTAAACGAAAAATCTAAAAAAGCAGCCGTATGAAACGGCTGCTTTTTTCCGCTATCCACGGCGGTTCAACTTGACGAAAAAGGGAAGAGCGAATTTGTGAAAAAAGTTTACGCTTTCCCCCTATGCAAAAGAGCAAAAAATTTTTTGTACAACATAATTTGTTATAACTCTTTATAACCTCACGTCAATGTTCGAATTCCATAAATATTTTTTCGTTTTTCACGTAAAGTCACGTAAATCTTTATAACTCTACGCACAAATGGTGTAAATTTTGGTGTAAATTCAAAGTGCCAAAAACGCTGATATGGCAAGACTTTGCGAATATAAAAACATTGGTAAAAGCACCTGGGTTCGCAATGAATCCAGATGCTTTTATTAGTGCTCTTATCATTCTCAACAAAGGTTTTGACATTGTTTAGTGCATCGTATATAATCGAGTTAACATGATTTAACAGGTGACAGTGATGAAGTACATCAATGGTATTCCAGAAGGGACGGAACAGAACCGCACCGATAAGGCTAAGCAACCGCGTAGGCCAAATCACAAGGAGCAATGGTACATTCAGCAGATGAAGCTCGATCCGTCTCTCAAAGAGGAACATGCCAAGCACATGAAATTCCGTGACTGGGAGAAGGAGATGCATGATCCTGGAGAGATTGAGCACAAGCGTGAGATGGTTGCATCTCTTCGTGGAGGGAAACCTATCAAGACGAAGTCCGAGGAGAAAGCAAAGACTGTTTTACGCGAGCCACTTGAACCTGTAGCTAAAGTTCTTCTCACTGATCGAGCTACAGGAGAGCAGACACCTTATTGGCTCACCGAAAATATTGTCTATCAGGATATTGCCAATGGAGTCTATTGGGTCTATAACGAGTTAGCCCAGAAAGCGATTGCAGCCATCGTAACTGAGACTCGCGCTGTCGATTATAGAGGGAGAAGTTATGGGTGTAAGCTCGTCAAAAATGCGAGTTCTAAAGACTTGAGAAGCTATCTTGTAGATTTGAAGAAAGCGTCACCGTCGAACAAAAAATAAAAAAAGAGGAGTGGAAATTCCACTCCTCTTTTTTTGGGGGGTGCATAATAAATTGACCCCCTTTTGAGCTCTACGCTATTGCTTTTTAATCTGCTCTATGTCATACTAAATACGACAAACATAGAAGTCGCGCCGAGCAAGCGGATTCTTTGCCTTGATGCCATCCCAAGGATTTCTTGCTGCTTGACGAGGCGACAAAATTAGGTGGCGCATTTTCCCGAGGTTCGGGTGCAATGCTCCTCTTCCATTTACACACGTTCCCCGGAGATTATTACGAGGGGGAATGCCAATGCGTTTTTACAATGCACTAATGCTTTTCCTGGCACTTGCCGGACTGTATTACGATATTGTGAACACCAGAAGATAAAAGGAGAGGCCACCTATGCCAGTAGGTGACCTCTTTGTTCTGACGTTCACATCAGAATTTTGACAAATTTATAGGCGCCGCCTAACGGCTTCTATGTCTGTCCTAATTATAATACACGAAGTTGGAGTAAGTCAAGTTCTGAATGAAGAACTTCAATCTTCATCATCGTTAAGGCATGCGTCGACTAAATGACAGTATGCGACGATGTAATCTTCCAATCCGTCTTCACGGTCTCGAAAATATCTCATTCCGACGCTGCGAAACTCCCAATTATCAGGTCCTCTACGGGTGAGAAAACCAATGACCCAGCAATAGCTTTGGGTCTCGTGCCACTTGACAACCTCGTATTGGAGATTGCCGTCTGAATCTTTCCCTGGATGAGTAGGACGAGCTTCGAAGTTTTTGAATCTCATTACTTGCTCCGCAGACAGGTGATGCCAAGTGCGACGAGAGCTCCGGAAAGAATGAAACTCACGACGGCAGAGCCAATGCGACCATCGTGGAGGGAGACACCGCCACAGGCAGCATTACAGGCAGCTACGCTAAAATCAAAGATAGCCCATGCTTTACGGTTCATATGTAACTCCTTTGTTGACAAATTTGGTGAATCAGATATAATAAAAGACAGCCATGGGACTGGTCATCTCATGGCTGTACCTTTTCAGTGTTTTTGCGCTGGAATAAGTGGCACTCTTGCGAGTGCCACTTATTTTTTTACTTTCCACTGGAGCCAAGGCCACCGTGACGTTCTTCCGTCACTTCGTCTTCATATGTGAGTCCAAACGGGAGAAAGATGCCTTGCATGTAACGATCCCCCGCTTCAAGGGTGAGTTTCTTACCATCCTTGGAATCGTTTGTCATCTTCGCAAAGATGTGCCCCTCGTTGCCTGCATGGCTGTAGTCGGTATCGATGATACCAACGGAGTTGTCGAGCTGGAAACGATACTTGAAACCAAGGCTACTACGAGGGAAACATGCAAGGAACCATCCGTGATCGATGATCACTCGAATACCCGTGGGGATCTTCACGGTCTGACCAGCACCAACTTCAAAACCAACAGGGGAGTAGAAGTCATAACCGGCAGAACCAGCAGTTGCACGCGTGGGAAGTTTGATCGCATCGTAGAGTTCACGGATCTTCTCATCGGAGAACATTTCTGAGTTGAATTCCTTGAGGGACTTGAAGTCTTTTTCAAACTGCTCGTAGCTGACCTTTTCAAAATGTCCGACTCTTGTCATTTGCTGTTTTCCTTTCTGTCCTTTTCAAATTTTGCCTTGAGTTTCGTTTTTGCTTCATCGAGAGATTCGTAGATCCAGATCTCACCGCGCGGCACATCGTGTGACTGCACGGGGCCGTGGATCATCCAATCCTCATTGACGATGTTGTTGTTCTGTTTCTTGTTGTATCCGCGATTCTGAGCGCGTCTGCGGATATTTTTGCGCATGGCCTTACGGAGTACCTCCATCTCGTCTTCGTTTGCCCAGACTTGATTGAGGCTCTTTACGGTGCCGTATTCCATATAAGCAGCGACTCCTACCTCGTTGTAGAAGTCGCTCATTGATGCAGAGGCCGTAAATGCTGTCCGATTAAATGTGAGTTTTATCATTCGTCATCGCCTTCCTCAGGCCAGTCTCTGAAGTATTTTTCGCATCGGTGTGCGTCGAGTTCGGCCTGCATCTCACCGCAACAGGCCTCAAGATCCTCAATCTCCAAGCGGAGGCTGTGAATCAGCGTACTCTGTGCGAAGTTTTCCTTTTGCAGACGGTTCACTTCCGCGCGGAGATCGGCGACGATCTGTTCAAGATTACCGTGATTCACTTCCGTTAATGACATGTGATTGCTCCTTCCGGGATCGATCCATTGGAGTATGTGATGTTGTCGCTCGGACGAGTGACGGTGCTACCACTTGGTCCGCAGTATGGATATCCGTAAGGGTTCTGGAGAGGATCTTCGTCGTACTCTTCAGTAACGATAGTTTTGAGAACGCGACCATTGTCGTCGTAGATCGTTTCGGTCGTAATTCGTTTCTTCATTATGTATCAGTCCTTTCTGACAACGTTTCCAGCTCGGCAATTGATGCAAATAACGGGTAGAACTGCCATGGAACTACTGCGTTGCCGAGACATTTAAGGCGGTCCACTCGATTGGAAACCCCATCAACCACTCCATAAGGGCGGGATTCGAGTGACCACCATTTCCTTGGGTTAAATTCCGTCGTTCTTCCTCTGAGATGATTCCCGCGTCGCGGAGAGCGGCCATCTGTTTGAAGTTGTTCGTCCCACCGCAGAGCGGCGCACCGGTCGTTGGGCGAGGCCACGATAGCGATGCGCTCGCCTTTGAAGAGGGCACCGAGCTCTTGAGCCGTGAAACAGTATGCCCGCGCGGAGTAACCGATCTCTTCGAGACTGTCAAGTATGTCGTCAAGAGCGATTCGAATAAGTCCAGAGACGTTTTCTCCAATGACCCAGTTGGGGTGGAGCTCGTCGATGACGCGCAGCATTTCCGGCCACAGGTATCGGTCGTCTTCTTTGCCTCGTTGTTTCCCCGCAACGGAGAACGGCTGACAAGGGAATCCACCAGAGATAATGGTGGGACTGCTGCAGTGTGTTCTCTCATAGAAACTCTCTTTCGTTAGAGTGTGAACATCTCTCCATCTTGGAACGGAGGGCCAGTGCCGCGCGAGCACTGCGGTTGGGTAATCGGCAAATTCACATTGGCCGATGGTCTGAAATCCTGCCCATTCAGCCGCGAGGTCCAACCCTCCAATTCCAGAGAATAGAGACAGATGAGTAAGTGTGTTACTCATGTAAAATGACTTGTCCTGTGCGCAGGCTCTGCTGCACGTCGATGACGCGCTGATTCGTGGAGCCTGCCCAGGGATAATTGACATCCAGCAGGGCAGAGTCGAACTCACCGTCAACCAAAACGTCTGCAAGGCGAACGGCACGCTCGTTTTTGACATCTTCCCACCGATATCCCGTATAGATCCAAACCGTTTTGTTGGCAGTCTTGAGGATATCGGACAGAGACCAGATGATCGATGCGACGGTTTCGCGATTGCTCGGATGAAGAGGATCTCCGCCCGAGAATGTAATGCCGGCGATATAGTCTTTGCTCAGCTCTGTTCTGATTTCGTCCAGCGCGTCCTGATCAAATGGGATGCCGGAAGAAACCGAGTGAGTTTGAGGGTTCTGACATTGCGGACAACTGTGGTCACATCCTGATACGAAGAGTGCGACCCGAAGCCCGTCTCCGTTCAGCATGTCGTCGTGAAGAATATTGTGATAATTCATTACATACTCACCCTATCCTTGATCTCCGCATTCTTGGAATCGTTATAACGGGTCTTGCCGTGGATGCGCGTGTAACCCAGATAACCGTTCATGCGGTCGATTTTTGTGACAAGGGAAGAGCCGCACTTCGGGCACACATCCATGTCGAGCTGTTCATATCCGCACTCTTCACAATAAGAGAGACTCAGGTTAACTCCCTCATAAAAGCCTTTCTGCATTGCGCGGCGGATCAAGGTCTTGATCGCTTCTTTGTTATACGAGACAGGGTAACGGCAATACTGGATCTTGCCACCATTGAAGTAGTCCCAGAAGCGTTCTTCGAGATCCTGCTTTTCAATGGGGGTGATCTTTTCCCACACGCCGCAGTGGAAACTGTTCGACACATAAGGGCGATCCGAGACGTTGTGGACAATGCCGTACTTCTTACGGAACTGTTTGACTTGTAAGCCTGCAAGGGATTCCGCAGGAGTGCCGTAGATGGCGTACAGAATGCCATCCTCTTCCTTAAAGCTGGTGACTTTCTGGTTGATGTACTTCATCACATCGAGAGCGAACTGACCATCCTCGACGAGAGACTTACCATTGTAGAGCTCCTGCAATTCGTTGAGCGCGGTGATTCCGAAGCTCATGGTCATCGGAGCCAGCAGGCTGCGAATCTTGTCGTCGGGATCGAGCGTGCCGCCAAGAAAACCACCCTGACAGAAACCGAGCGGATTTGTAGAGGCTTTCTTTTCTCCGAGATAATCGAACGTCTTTTTATGTAGAGAGCGGATCAGCTCCAGATAGCAGTCGAGCACCTCGTAGAAGTTTTTGCTTTCCTGCCGAGCCTTGGCAAGGATCATAAGCTGCGCGAGATCACTGACGATGAGAAGTGCCCATTCGTTATGTATGTTGGGAGTAAACGGCTCGTCAAACGTAAACTTTTTGAGAATTACATTGATAATACCTATTCGATTTAATGACAAATTGCGCTGATGGTGCTATAATACCAATTACCATATCGGCGCTTTTGGCAGGAAAGGAGACGTAATGTCAGAAAAGCGCAAAGACAATAAAGGTAGGTTATTGAAGACCGGTGAGAGCCAGCGTCAGGATTTTACCTATATGTACCGATACAAAGACAACGACGGGGTACGACGTTGCGTGTACGCCCCGACGTTAACAGAGCTGCGAGAAAAAGAAGATGAGATTGAAGATAAGCTGCGCGACGGCGTGATTGCAGGCGGCAAGCTTACCGTCGGAGAGCTTGTCAAGCAGTACATTGATCTCAAGCATAACCTCAAACACACGACCGCTACGAATTATGATGTATCATATCGCCACATTCAGGCCAGTAGCTTCTCGCATCTGCAAGTACAAGAGGTGACGCAAAGTGCCGTCAAACAGTTCTATATTGAATTGAGTGACGGTGGGCTGGGGTTCTCGTCGATTGAAACACTTGCAAAGGTCCTCAAGCCGGCTTTTAACCAAGCTGTTGAGGATGAGATTATTACAAAAAATCCAGCGAAGTTTCCTTTGACAGATGTCATGCCCAAGGCGAGAAAACATCGTAACGCGGTATCCCAAGAAGACCTCGACAGGTTTTTGGAATTCGTTCAGTCTGTGCCGAAATACGCGAAGTATTATAATCAAATTATGATACTGGCTTATACTGGAGTGCGTGTTTCAGAGCTTTGTGCCCTCACAGTTCGCGATATAGACTTTGCAAAGAAGAGAATTGCCGTAACCAAACAGACATCATATTGCCCAAAGTATGGTCGTTATATTGAGACCACGAAGACAGAAGCAGGCGAACGGTTCATTGCAATTGATCCTATTCTTTTGCCGTGTCTACAAGATGTTGTGAGGACCGCGAAAGAAAGAAAACAACAACCAATCGTTAACGGTTATGGCGGGTTCCTGTTTGTGACGAAGCATGGGGAAATGTGTATCGGTAGTGACGTGGGCCAAAAGTTTCGTACAATCATGAGCAAGTTTAATGAGCTACATGAAGACGATATGTTGCCAAAGATTACTCCGCACGTTCTGCGACATACTTTTTGCACGAGATGCATTTCGGAATATGGTATGGACGTTAAGAGCGTTCAATACTTTATGGGGCATGCTTCAGCAAGCGTGACGATGGATATCTATTCGCATACTTCGTATGAGAGTGCCGAACGTGCGCTTTTAAAAGCCTGTGCTCACTAACAAAATGGTGTAAATTTGGTGTAAATGACGGTTCTGAGAATAGCTCATCTCCAAAAAATCCAGTGTTTTCAATGGTTTGCAGGCATGCAAATTTTTTTAGGAAATGCCCTATGCAAAAGAGCAAAAATACGCTAAAATAGTAACTGTGAAAATTTGAACTTGTTCCTGAAAGGGGAGATTATGAGCATGGCTCAACTCAAGTATAAGCGCGTGCTGCTCAAGATCAGCGGCGAGGCGCTGGCGGGCGACAAGCACTTCGGCTTCGACTTCGACGTCGTTTCCAAGGTGTGCGACGTCATCAAAAAGTGCACGGACATGGGTGTGCAGATGGGCGTCGTCATCGGCGGCGGCAACTTCTGGCGCGGCGTGAAAAACGGCGAGGGCTACATCGAGCGTACCCGTGCCGACCACATGGGCATGCTGGCCACGGCGATGAACTGCATGGCGGTCGCCGATGTGCTCGAGCAGAAGGGCGTCGACGTGCGCGTGCAGACGGCGCTGGAGATCAAAGAAGTCGCCGAACCCTACATCCGCGCCCGCGCCATCCGGCATTTGGAAAAGGGCCGCGTAGTGCTCTTTGGCTGCGGCATCGGCTCTCCGTTCTTCTCGACCGATACGGCGGCGGTGCTGCGCGCGGCGGAGATCAATGCCGACGTGATCCTGCTCGCCAAGAACATCGACGGCGTTTACAACGCCGACCCCGCTAAGGACGCGAGTGCCGTCAAGTACGATGCCATCTCCTATGAGGACGTGCTGGCTCAGCACCTTGCGGTCATGGACTCCACGGCCACGTCGCTTTCGATGGACAACCACATTCCTGTGCTCGTCTTCGCGCTCAAGGACCCGGAGAACATCATCCGTGCGGTCGAGGGCGAGAAGATCGGCACCATTGTTGGCGAAAACTGAGCGACCCCGCACTTGCGGTTTTACGATAAAAATTTTTGAGGAGGTATCCCCATGAATAAAGAAGATTACAAGGTTTATTCCGACAAAATGAGAAAGAGCATCGACGCGGTGAACGCGGACTTTGCCTCTGTGCGCGCAGGCCGCGCCAACGCCTCTGTGCTCGACCGCATCAGCGTCGACTACTACGGCTCTCCCACGCCCATCCAGCAGATCGCGGCCATCGCTTCTCCCGATCCGCGCCAGCTCGTCATCACCCCGTGGGACGGCACAGCCCTCAAGCCCATCGAGCGCGCCATTCAGGAGTCTGACCTTGGCATCAACCCGCAGAACGACGGCAAGTCCATCCGCCTGAACTTCCCGCAGCTCACGGAGGAGCGCCGTAAGGAGCTCGTCAAGCAGATCCATAAGTATTCCGAGACCGGCAAGGTCGCCATCCGCAACATCCGCCGCGACGCGATGGAGGCCTTCAAGAAGAAGCAGAAGGCCAGCGAGATCACCGAGGACGACCTGAAGGTCGCCGAAAAGGACCTGCAGAAGCTGACCGACGACATGTGCAAAGAGGTCGACGCCCTTCTCGAGAAGAAAGAGAAGGAGCTCATGGCGGTCTGATATGGGGCTCTTTTCCAAAGAGAACAAGGCAGGGCAGGTTGATTTAAACAACCTGCCTTGTCATGTTGCCGTCATTATGGACGGCAACGGCCGCTGGGCGCAAAAGCGCGGCCTCCCGCGCTCGGCCGGTCACAAGGCGGGGGCGGAGACATTTCGAAAGCTCGGCACCTACTGCAAGAACCTGGGCATCGACTATCTGACGGTCTACGCCTTTTCGACCGAAAACTGGAAGCGCCCGAAGGACGAGGTCGACGGCATCATGCACTTACTCGAGCAATATCTGCACGAGTGCATCGACACGATGGAAAAGGACGGCAACCGTCTGCGCTTTCTGGGCGATTTAAGCGTCCTGACGCCGGAACTTCGGGAACTCATCGATGAGACGAATGAGATTTCATCCCGCATCGAGGGCTTTCAGGCGAATGTCTGCCTCAACTACGGCGGACGCGACGAGATCCTGCACGCCGCCCGCGCCTTCGCGCGCGACTGCGCGGCAGGGGAGCAGGACGCGGACGCTTTGACCGAGGAGGGCTTTTCGCGCTACCTCTATTCATGCGGACTTCCCGATCCCGACCTTCTCATCCGCCCGGGCGGGGAGAAGCGCATCAGCAACTACCTTTTGTGGCAGTGCGCGTACAGTGAGTTCTACTTCTGCGACACGCTCTGGCCCGACTTTACGGAAAGAGAATTCGACAAGGCGCTCATCGCGTATCAGCAGCGCGAGCGGCGCTTCGGCGGACTGAAACAGGAGAAACAGAAATGAAACAAAGATGGTTGGTGGTTGTCGTCGGCCTGCCGGCGCTGCTCGCCGTGCTGCTTGCCTGCCCCGCATGGGCGACAATGCTCGTCGTCTGCGGCATCGCGGGCATTGCGGCCTATGAGCTGCTGCACACGGCAGGGGAGAACGTCCCGGCGGATTTCTACTGGGGACTTGTCACATCGGTCGTCATGCAGGAGATATGGCTCTTTTGGGAAAGGGCGAGCGGTGTACACGCTTTCCCGATTTCGACTGTTACGCTCTTCCGCTGGATCCTTGTGATGGGGGCGTTTCTCTCCGCGGTTGTCTATTACGGCAAGGAAAAGCCCTTCACGTTCCACGATGTGGCGGTGACCATCGTCGGCGGCATCGTGTTCCCGGCGATGTACAGCTGCATTTTCCTGCTGCGCATGGACGAAAACTATGGCAAGCTCTATGTGCTCGCACCGTTCTGCGTCGCCTTTGTGGGCGATGCGCTGTCGATGTACTTTGGCATGTGGTTCGGCAAGCGCAAGATGGCGCCGCACGTCAGCCCGCACAAGACCTGGGCAGGCGCGATCGGCGGGCCCATCGGCAGCGCGCTTGCGCTGGTGCTGCTCGGCGTTGTCGGCAAGGCATGGCTCGGCTATGCGCCGAACTACCTCATGCTGATTCTTGTCGGCGTGGTGGCCAACATCTTCGGCCAGCTCGGCGACCTCTCGATGTCGCTTGTCAAGCGCGAGGCCGGTATCAAGGACTACAGCCACCTCTTCCTGACGCACGGCGGCATGCTCGACCGCTTTGACTCCACGCTCTTCATCGCGCCGGTCGTGTGGGCCGCGGTCTGCGGAGGCTTATTATGACAAGGAGTATTGCTTTACTCGGTTCCACCGGCTCCATCGGCCGCCAGACGCTTGAGGTGGCGCGCGAGCTGGGGCTTTCCGTCGCTGCGCTGACGGCGAATAAAAGCGTTGACCTCATCGAACAGCAGGCGCGGGAATTTTGCCCGCGTCTTGCCGTGCTTTATGACGAGGACGCGGCGCGTGAGCTCCGCGCGCGGCTTTCCGACACAAACACCCAAGTGCTCTCCGGCATGGAGGGCCTTCTGGCCGCGGCCACGGCGGACGACGCTGACACGGTCGTCACCGCCGTGATGGGCATGATCGGACTCCAGCCGACGCTCGCGGCAATCGAGAAGAAAAAGCGCATCGCGCTTGCCAACAAGGAAACGCTCGTCTGCGCGGGCGAGCTTGTGGTGGCCGCGGCGGAAAAATACGGCGCGGAGATCGTCCCCGTCGACAGCGAGCACAGCGCGATCTTCCAGTGCTTGCAGGGCTGCCGCGACCGCAGTGAGATCAAGCGCCTCATTCTGACCTGCTCGGGCGGGCCGTTCTACGGCCTGAGCCTGCAGGAGCTTGCGACTAAGACGAAGGCCGACGCGCTCAAGCACCCGAACTGGACAATGGGTGCAAAGATCACCATCGACTCCGCGACGCTGATGAACAAGGGCCTTGAGATCATCGAGGCCATGCGCCTCTACCGCCTGCCGCTGCGTCAGGTCGACGCGGTCATCCATCGCCAGAGCATCGTGCACTCGCTCGTCGAGTTTCACGACGGGGCGATGCTCGCCCAGCTCGGCACACCGGACATGAAGCTGCCCATCCGCTACGCGATGACGTACCCCAACAGGGCCGTTTCGCCCGCGGAGCCGCTTGACCTTCTCAAGTGCCCGCCGCTGACGTTCGCCGAGCCCGATGAAGAGGTCTTCCGCTGCCTGAAGATCGCCAAGCAGTGCGCCGCCATCGGCAATGTCTACTGCGCGGCGATGAACGGCGCGAACGAAGAGGCTGTCGCGGCATTTCTGTGCGACGAGATCGGCATCTGTGCCATCCCTGACCTCATCGAAGCGGCGCTCGATAAAACCGAGACGGTATATCAGCCGCAGCTTTCGGATATTCTGGAAGCAGACCGGCTCGCGCGCGAGGTCGTGCGCGAAAAGCTCAACTGACCAAATTTAGGAGAGACCATGGTTTATATTCTCATTGCGATTCTGATTTTCGGCGTGCTCATCGCCGTGCATGAGTTTGGCCACTTTTTGGCGGCCAAGGCCTGCGGCGTGCGCGTCAACGAATTTTCCATCGGCATGGGCCCGCAGCTTCTGCATAAGACAAAAGGGGACACAGAATACTCCCTGCGGCTCCTGCCCATCGGAGGCTACTGCGCCATGGAGGGCGAGGACGAGGATTCGGACGACGACCGCGCGCTGGGCCGCCAGGTCTGGTGGAAGAAGTTCATCATCTTCGTTGCGGGCGCGTTCATGAACTTCCTGACGGGCCTCATCATCGTCATCTGTCTGTATGCGGGTGCGCAGGCATTCTACACGACGGAGATCGTCGAGCTGAACCCCGATTTCCCGCAGCAGGGAGAGGACGGCCTGATGCCCGGCGACACGATCTACGCCATCAACGGTGAGCGCATTTATTTAAAGAGCGACGTGTCGCTCATCATGGGCCTTGGCGACACGGGCACGATCGACATGACCGTCCTGCGCGACGGCAAAAAGTTCGACCGCACGCTCACCAGGCAAGTCTACACCGACGAAAACGGTAAGGAGTACGAGGCCTACGGCTTTACCTACGGCGGTATCGTCGAGGCGACGCCGCTTCTGCGCCTGCAATACAGCTGGTACCAGACGATGGACTATGTCCGCATCGTGAGACTGAGCCTGCAAATGCTGCTTTCGGGCGCGGCGGGCGTGAACGATCTGAGCGGCCCGGTCGGCATCGTCTCGACCATCACGGAGGTCGGCAAGGAGACCGAGGCTACCGAGGGCTTCGGCGCGGCGCTTGAAAATATTCTCTTTTTCGCCGCGATGATCGCGGTGAACCTCGCCGTGATGAACCTGCTGCCGCTGCCCGCACTCGACGGCGGACACGTGCTGTTCCTGCTCGTCAACGGCATCGCCGTGGCGCTTTTCAAAAAGGAAATTCCGTCCAAATATCTGAACGTCATCAACGGCATCGGCTTTGCGCTTTTAATGGCGCTGATGCTGTTCGTCACGTTCCACGACATTGTCAAGCTCCTGTGAGGAGGATGATCTTATGAGCAAGCAAATTATCGCAGGCGGCGTCGCTATCGGCGGCGGCGCGCCGGTCACGATCCAGTCGATGTGCAACACGCACACTGAGGATGCCAAGGCCACCATCGCGCAGATCCACGCGCTCGAAGAGGCGGGCTGCGAGATCGTGCGCGTCACGGTGCCGAATATGGAGGCCGCGCACGCGCTGAGCGAAATTAAGGAGAATATCTCCATCCCGCTCGTCGCGGACATTCATTTCGACTACCGTCTCGCCGTCGAAGCGGCGGCGCGCGGCGCGGACAAAATTCGCATCAACCCCGGCAACATCGGGGGAGATGACCGCGTCAAGGCGGTCGTAGACGCCTGCCGTGAACACAAGGTTCCCATCCGCATCGGCGTGAACGGCGGCTCGCTTGAAAAGGAGCTGCTCGCAAAATATGGCCGCGTGACGCCCGAGGCGCTCGTCGAGAGCGCGCTCAGACATGTGCGGCTGCTTGAAAAGTTCGATTTTACCGAGATCTGCATCTCGGTCAAGAGCTCTGATGTACCGCTCAACATGGCGGCCTATCGCCTTCTGCACGAAAAGGTCGACTATCCGCTCCACCTCGGCGTGACCGAGGCGGGCACGCCCACGATGGGGCTTTTGAAGTCCGCCATCGGCATCGGCGGCCTTCTGTGCGAGGGCATCGGCGACACGATGCGCGTCTCGCTCACGGCGGACCCCGTGGAAGAGGTCTACGCCGCCAAGCGCATTTTGCAGGCCTGCGGCATCCGCCGCAGCGGTGTGAACCTCGTCTCCTGCCCGACGTGCGGCCGCACGGCATACGACATGATCCCGATCGCCGAGGAGCTAGAGCGCCGTCTTGCCGACTGCAAGAAGAATATCACGGTCGCCGTGATGGGCTGCGTCGTCAACGGGCCCGGTGAGGCCTCGGCCGCCGATATCGGCGTGGCCGGCGGTAAAGGTGAGGGCATGATTTTCCGAAAAGGAAAAATCCTTTACAAAGTGCCGCAGGAAAAGCTTGTCGACGCTTTGATGGAGGAAATCAAAAAACTCTGACCGAGCGGAAACGATACTGAGATAAGGTTGTGGCTATGGCACAAAAGATTCCTTTTTTTGAATTATTCACCGACTTTTCGCCGGATTTTGACCTGCGCGTCCCGCTCAACGCCGCGATGGTCACGAACATGGTGCTCGAGCCGGAAAAGCGCACGATGACGCTCGACATGACCGTGCGCGCGGAGATGAACGACTCGACGCGCGAAACGGTCGAGCAGCTTCTTGCGCGCAATTACGACTTAAAGCGCGTGGACATCCACGTCAAATCAACGGCGGAGGCCTTTCCCAACATGTTGAAGAACGCTGGCCGCAAGGTGAGCGGCAGCGGCAGTGTCATCATGGGCCGCGAGATTGCAAAGGGGAGAGTGCTCCCCATCAGCGAGCTGACGCCAAAGGCCGGTCACGTCGTCGTTGAGGGCAAGGTCTTCAAGTTCGACTGCCACGAGACGCGCCGCGCCGGCGTCTGGACGATGTTGCTCGAAATGACGGACTACGAAGGCTCGCTCTTTATCCGCCGCAGCATGCCCGAGCGCGAGGCGACGGAGCTTCTTGGCAAGATCAGCGTCGGCATGTGGCTGCGCGTCAGCGGCCGCATGGAGCTCTCCTATGATGGTAAGGATATGCAGCTCAACCCGCAGGACATCATGCAGATCGACCACGCCGAGCGCACGGACACGGTGGAGGAAAAGCGCGTCGAGCTGCACTTACATACCCGTATGTCCAACATGGACGCGCTGACCGATACCGCCGCGGTCGTCAAGCGCGCGATCAAGTGGGGGATGCCCGCCATCGCCATCACGGATCACGGCGTAGCGCAGAGCTTCCCGGACGCCTGGCACACCGGCGAGGGTAAAATAAAACTCCTTTACGGCTGTGAGGGCTATTTTCTCAACAACATCGACGACCGTATCTGTGTGCACGGCCCGCAGGACGGCGATTTTTCGACTGAGATCTGCTGTTTCGACATTGAAACAACGGGTCTGAAGGTCGCGCACGATGCCATCACCGAGATCGGTGCGGTCATTCTGAAAGACGGCGAGATCGTCGACACGTTCCAAACCTTTGTCGACCCCGAGCGCCGGCTTTCGCCTGAGATCATCGGCCTGACCGGCATCACAGACGACATGCTGCGCGGCGCGCCGAAGCTGGAGGACGCGCTGCACGCGTTTTTGGCCTTTGCGGGCGGCCGCCCGCTCGCTGCGCACAATGCGGAGTTTGATATCAGCTTCATCCGCGCAGGCTGCAAAAAGTGCGGCATCCCGTTCGAGCCGACATATCTCGACTCGCTGATTTTCGCGCAGAATCTCCTGCCCGATCTCGGCAAGTACAAGCTCGACATCGTGGCCGACCACTTGCAGCTCCCGCAGTTCAACCACCACCGCGCGTCCGACGATGCGGTCCCGGTCGCGCAGATGCTGGCCAAGTTCTTCGTCATGCTCGAAGAGCGCGGCGTCACGCGCCTCCAACAGATCAACGACGAGATGACGAAGCTCCGCCCGCTCGGCGTCAAGCGCAACCGTTTCCCAAAGCACATCATTCTGATCGCCAAGAACAAGGTGGGCCTCAAGAACCTCTACCAGCTCATCTCGGCGTCGAACCTCAAATACTTTAAGCGCGTGCCGATCATCCCGAAAAGCGAGCTTGTCGCGCATCGCGAGGGCTTGATCATCGGCTCTGCCTGCGAGGCGGGCGAGCTGTTCCGCGCCATCGTCGACCACAAGGACTGGAATGAGCTCAAGCGCATCGCCTCGTTCTACGACTATCTTGAAATTCAGCCGCTCGGCAATAACCGCTTCATGGTGCGCGACGGCACGGTGCGCGACGACGAAGATCTCAAGGACTTCAACCGCACTGTTGTCAAGCTTGGCGAAGAGCTCGGCAAGCCCGTCTGCGCAACGGGCGACGTCCACTTCCTCGACCCCGAAGACGAGGTTTATCGCCATATCCTGCTCGCGTCAAAGAAATTCGCCGACGCGAACGAGCCCGTCCCGCTCTACTTCCGCACGACGGACGAAATGCTCAAGGAATTTGACTACCTCGGCAAGGAGAAAGCCTACGAGGTCGTCGTGACGAACACCCGCGCCATCGCCGAGCAGGTGGAGGATATCGAGCTTTTGCCCAAGGGCAAGCTGTTCCCGCCGCGGCTTGAAAATTCGGAAGAAGACCTTAACCGCATGGTGTGGGGGAAAGCGCACGAGCTTTACGGCGACGATCTGCCGCAGCTGATCGTCGACCGGCTGAACGTCGAGCTCGGCAGCATTCTGGGCAAGTACGACGTCGTCTACATGTCGGCGCAGAAGCTCGTGCAGCGCTCGCTCGAGTGCGGCTACCTCGTCGGCTCGCGAGGGTCGGTCGGCTCGTCGCTCGTCGCGTACATGGCCGGCATCACCGAGGTCAACGCCCTGCCGCCGCACTACCGCTGCCCGAAGTGCCGCAACGTCGAGTTCCACGCGGGCGAGTATGGCTGCGGCGCGGACATGCCCGATAAAATGTGTCCCGTCTGCGGCACGAAGTATGTCAAAGACGGCTTCGACATCCCGTTTGAAACATTCCTCGGCTACGGCGGCGGCAAGGTGCCGGATATCGACCTCAACTTCTCAGGCGAATATCAGGCGCGCGCCCACGCGCACGCGGTCGAGATGTTCGGCAAGACGCAGGTGTTCCGCGCGGGTACGATCGGTACGCTCGCGGAGAAGACGGCCTACGGCTTCGTCAAAAAATACCTCGAGGAAAACGGCATCGCCGCGGGCAACGCCGAGATCGACCGCCTGACGGCGGGCTGCGTCGGCGTGCGACGCACGACGGGCCAGCATCCCGGCGGACTCGTCGTCGTGCCGGACGACATGGATATCGAGGATTTCTGCCCCGTACAGCACCCCGCGGACGACCCCGACAGCGACACGATCACCACGCATTTCGAATATCACTGCATGGAGGACAACCTCTTAAAGCTCGATATGCTCGGCCACGATGACCCGACGATGATCCGCATGCTCGAAAATCTGACGGGCGTGAACGCCCGCGCTATCCCGCTCGACGACCCCGACACGATGTCGATCTTCATCTCGTCCAAGGTGCTCGGCTACGAGAACGACGAAGTGCTCGGCCCCACGGGCGCCGTCGCGATCCCCGAGTTTAACACGCGCTTCACGCGCCAGATGCTCGTCGACACGCAGCCCAAGGACTTCAACACGCTGCTGCGCCTTTCAGGCTTCTCCCACGGCACGGACGTGTGGCTCGGCAACGCGAAGGATCTGATCGTCAGCGGCACGGCGAGCGTTCTGGAGACCGTCGGCTGCCGTGACGATATCATGCTCTACCTCATCTCTATGGGGCTTGACCCGAAGATGAGCTTTAAGATCATGGAGGCCGTCCGAAAGGGCAAGGTCAAGGGCGGCAAGGCGGGGGACTGGCCGATGTGGGTCGAAGAGATGCGCAAGCACGACGTGCCGGAGTGGTACATCGAGTCGCTTGCGAAGATCGGCTACCTCTTCCCGAAAGCGCACGCGGTCGCATACGTTATGATGGCGTTCCGTATCGCGTGGTTCAAGGTGCACGAGCCGCTCGCGTTCTACGCGACATTCTTCTCCATCCGCGCCAAGGCATTCGACGCCGCCGAGTGCTGCAAGGACGCCGACGCGCTGCGCCGCCGCATCCGCGAGATCGAAAACAACAAGGACGCGACCGCCGTGGAACAGGACTTGATGACGACGCTTGAAGTCTGCTACGAATTCTGTCTGCGCGGCTTCCACTTTGAGCCCATCGATATCTACCGCAGCGATGCGACGAAGTTCGTCGTCACGGAAAACGGCCTGCTGCCGCCGTTCACGTCCGTCCGCGGACTCGGCGAGACCGCAGCGCTCGACACCGTCGAGAAGCGCAAGGGGAAGAACTTTACATCGGTGGAGGAGTTTTCCCTCTGCTGCAACAAGCTGTCGCAGACGCATATCGACCAGCTGCGCGCGCTGGGCGCGTTTGCGGGATTGCCTGAAACGAGCCAGTTAACATTGTTTTAACACACTGTGTTGTATTGTTCCCTGCGTACTCGCAGGGGGGCGTTTTTCCCTGCACCGTGCAGGGGATGCGGATAAGGGGGCCATTCTCTCACGTGAGAGAATGGCCCCCTTAGACCCCCAAGAGAACGCGAGGGGAGGGGCCCTCGACCCCCAACATTGCCGGTCTGGGGCTTGAAGAGCTGCACGCGCTGCGCAGTGTAGGTGCGGTGTACATGGCTTCGCCATGAATTTTCTGCGAGTCGTCACCGATTACAACCGCGCCTTACTATCGTGAGGCGCATGTGACGGTAGTTGGACGGCAGACTGCTTACCGAATGCGGCATTGCTGCGCTCGCCGCACTGAGGAATGCCCCGTTAAACGGTGATTACTGCATACTTCTACAAGATGGGCAGAGCGGCACCCGCAAGGGGTGTGCCGCATCCGTAAGGCAGCAAAGCCGCCAACGGCTGCGCAACAGCGGATGATAGGAGCAAGTCAAATCGTATAGCAACGCCGCGCACAGGGCAGTGCAATCGGCAAGCATTGCAGCTCTTCGAGCTGCTCGCTTGCAATGGGAAACGCCTTTCTTTTGGACGGGCGACGCCCGTTTTCTTTCTCGGGAAAGAAAATGGGGGTCGCATCACGCGGCACTTGTGCCGCATTGACATTCGCACCTGTGCGAAAAAGGAAGAATTCTCTTTCGAGAAAGAGAATATCCCCCTTTCCCGCATTCCCTGCACGGTGCAGGGGAAAATTCCTCACCCCTCAAGGGGTATCATTTACTGCCAGTAAATAAAAAATCGGCTCCCCGGTTTTCAAAAACAGCGCGAAATATCCGTTTCGCAAATCCCTCACCTCATGCTTAGCATGAGGAAAACTCCCGCGAACTATGGCTGGGAAAATTTATTACTGCTTTTTGATGCAGTCAATGAAGCAGCCGATCGCCATACCGATGCACGTACCGCTCGCCATACCGGCGGCCATGTTGTTAAAAAGCGGCTGCCCCAGTGCAAAGCCGATGCTCATGCCGATCAGCATACCAAAAATCATACAATTGCCGCTGTCATCGGTCTTCTTTTCTTTCTTATCGGACATGTTTTTCCTTCTTACTGTTCGTCGTAGCCGAAGCTTCTGATATAGTTCATATTGTCGCGCCAGTTTTCCTTGACCTTGACCCAAGTCTCGAGGTAGACCTTTGTGCCCATGAAGCGCTCGATGTCGCGGCGGGCCTCGGTCGAAATCTTCTTGAGCATCGCGCCGTTTTTGCCGATGATGATACCCTTGTGGCTTGCCTTTTCGCAGTAGATGGTCGCGTCGACCTCGATGACCTCGTCGTCGCGCTCAATAAAGCGCGTGATCTCGACGGCCGTGCCGTGTGGGATCTCTTTATCGAGGTTGCGCAGCAGCTTTTCGCGCACGATCTCGCCCACGACCTGACGGTCGGGCTGGTCAGTCGTCATGCCGTCGGGAAAGAGCTGCGGGCCCTCAGAGGCGTACTTACCGAGCTCGTTCATCAGATCGTCCAGCCCCTCGTGCGTGCGCGCGGAAATGGGGATAATGGCGTCAAACGCATACGCCTCGCTGTAGGCCGCGATGACGGCGAGCAGGTCGTCCTTTTTCTCGACAGTGTCGATCTTGTTGATGCACAAAATCGCTGGCAGGTGAGAAGCCTTGATCTTTTCGATGAGCTCGGCCTCAGGGATGCCGACGTGCGCCACTGGCTCAACGAGCAGCAGCACCGCGTCCACGTCCGCGATGGATTCTCGCGTGACCTTGACCATGTAGTCGCCCAGGCGGTTGCGCGCCTTGTGGAATCCAGGCGTGTCGAGCAGCACGTACTGCGTGTCGCCGCGGTTCACCACGCCGTAAATGCGGTTGCGCGTGGTCTGGGGCTTGTTCGACACGATGGCGATCTTCTCGCCCACAAGGGCGTTCGTCAGGCTGGATTTGCCGACGTTAGGCCGTCCGCAGACAGTGATCATAGCGGTTTTCGTTTTGTTCATGATAGGTGATCCTCAACTTTCTTTTGTTCGTTGAACGTTTTTTATTCATACAGCGAAAGCTGTATTCTCTTTTTGGATGTCCAAAGGGCGCGGTGTTCTGTCCCACTGCCGTGGGGACGCGGGGCAAGGGGGGTATTTTCTTTCCAAAGAGAATACCCCCTTTGGAACCCCCAGAGAAAGGCGAGGGGAGAACCCCTCGACCCCCGACATTGTCGGTCTGGTGCTTGAATAACTACACGCGCTGCGCAACAGCGGATAATAGGAGAGAGTCAAGTCGTATAGCAACACCAAACGC
>ERZ773107.299-NODE-299-length-55367-cov-14.653493_pt1 | contig 55367 bp, 45 predicted proteins | sample MGYA00580571_ERZ773107 | MGnify/ENA primary metagenome ERZ773107 (study PRJEB29015, sample SAMEA2737843) | human gut metagenome | biome: human gut; feature: human-associated habitat; material: faeces | place: China | collected 2012 ... | reverse complement strand
CTGCCGCACCTCGCTCGCCGTATCGGCACTTAGAATTATGCGGTATTGCCTTAAGTTTGCCGCAGCGCAGTTCCATACAGGGAAGCGCACCAGGCAATAAGAAATTAAAAGTATTTAGGACAACCAGAAAAAGAGAAAAACAGCCTGCCCAAACAGCAGGCGGGGAGGGGTATCATCATGGCTACACATAGCCGCCAAATGTCCGATGCATTCCGTACAACAGTATTTCTAACCCTGTCCGGCGGATTTCAGGACGCTTACACCTACATGGGCCGCGGCAAAGTTTTTGCCAACGCTCAAACCGGCAATATCGTGCTGATGGCCACCAATTTTTGCGAGGGTGATTTTGCCAAAGCGCTGCGGTATCTTTTGCCGCTGCTGGCCTTTGCCGCCGGTGTCTATTTTGCCGAGGGCATCCGCAACCGCTACCACCTGATGGAAAAATTCCACTGGCGCCAGCTGATTTTGCTGATTGAGATTGCACTGTTGTTTGTTGTTGGCTTTATCCCCAACAATCTGGACTGGCTGGCCAATATGCTGGTCAGCTTTGTCTGCGCCATGCAGGTACAATCTTTCCGCAAGGTGCACGGCAATGCATATGCCAGCACCATGTGCATTGGCAACATGCGCAGCGGTATGCAGTACCTGTACACCGGCCTGCACACAAAAGACCGCGCTGTATTGCGCCGCGCCATGCAGTATTTTGCTGTAATTGCACTGTTTGCTGTGGGGGCCGCTGCCGGCAGTCTGCTGACCATCCATTTTGGCAACCGTGTGATCTGGTTCTGCTGTGCTTCGTTGCTGGTCAGCCTTAGCTTCATGTTTATCCGTGAAGACATTGAAGAGAACCCTGAACTGCAGCGGGAAGCCGCCGCTTTGCACCAGGATGTAAAAGCCATGGAGCACACCATCGGCAAAACCTTGCAGGAGCAGCAGGAAGAACTGCACCCCTTAAATCACAAGTGATATGGACAATATATAAAATTTGAACAAAACTTTCGCAATCTTGCTTGTCGTTTTCCGGCACAAATGCTACAATACAGTCAAATGTTAAATATGTGCGCGAAAGCGAGGGATTTCCGTGAAAATCATCACCGTTACACTTGCTCCTAACCAGGCTGTTCTGACCTGCTATCTGCAGGACCAAAGCCCCAAAATGCCAAATGCCGCCATCCGCCCGGCTATGCTGGTCGTGCCCGGCGGCGGCTACCAGTATTGCTCTGACCGTGAGGGCGAACCGGTTGCCCTGGCTTATATGGCACAGGGGTTCAATGCGTTTGTTCTGCGCTATACGGCAGATGCAACCACCCCGATTGACAAAGCATTACAAGATGGTGCCGCCGCAATGGATTACCTGCGCGCCAACGCCGCGGAGCTGGAAATTGACCCGCAGCAGATCGCCGCCGTTGGCTTTTCTGCCGGTGGGCATTTGGTTGCTTCGCTGGGCACACTGCTGCCCAAGGCACAGCGCCCCAACGCCCTTGTGTTGGGCTATGCCGCAACGCTGGGCGCAATGTGGACCGTCGTTGGCCGCCAGGAGCCCGACCTGCACGCGCTGGTTGATGATGACACCCCGCCCACATTCCTGTTTGCTACCCAGGGGGACGCGCTGGTTCCTGTTAAGAACAGCCTTGTTTTTGCAGATGCTTTGGCTGACCACAGCATCCCGTTTGCGCTGCACATCTTCCCGACCGGGGCACACGGCATTTCCCTTGCCACTGCCTGTACCTCCGGGCCGGAAGCTTCCCGTGTCAACCCGGCAACCGCCCAATGGCTGCCGATGAGCGTTGACTTTTTGCAAAAGCTGTGGGGCTGCCTGGGCGTTACCGCACCGGATACCGAGCTTGCCGCCCAGCTTGCCGCCGGGCCGCTCAGCCTGAATATGCCGGTGCGCAGGTTGATGAAGAACCCGCAGGCCAGCGCTCTGCTGCAGGCTGTGCTGGGGGATATGTGGCAGGCCATTGTGTCTAACCCACTTTCCCAGGGAATCAGCCTGCGCGAAATTTCCGGCTTCCTGCAGGCGGCATTGCCGGAAAGCGCATTGAATCAGCTGGATGCCCAGCTAGCCAAAATCCCGGTTGAATAACCCAAAGGAGCTTATCATGCTGTTTATTGAATATCCCAAATGCTCTACCTGCCAAAAGGCCAAATGCTGGCTGGATGAAAACGGCATTGCTTACACCGACCGCCATATTCTGGAGCAGCCCCCCACCTATGAAGAGCTGAAAGAATGGTACGCTCGCAGCGGGCTGCCCCTGCGCCGCTTTTTTAATACAAGCGGCCTGAAATATAAATCGCTTGCCCTGAAAGACAAACTGCCCACCATGACCGAGGATGAGCAGCTGCACCTGCTTGCCACAGATGGCATGCTTGTCAAGCGGCCTTTGGTGGTCGGGGATGATTTTGTCCTTGTCGGATTCAAGCCTGACGAGTGGGCCAGCACCCTGAAATAATCCACCTTCTAAATAGCAAAGCAAAAACAGCACCGCAGTTTGTTGCACACACAGTCAAGTAAGACGATGTGCACGGCAAAGATTGCGGTGCTGTTTTGTTTTTATTCTTCCCAAAACCGCCAGAGTTCCCGTTCCAGCTTTTCTGTATCATAAATCATTTTCAGGTGGCTCCAATGCGGGGGCATCAGGCGGCGGTAGTCCGGCATGGCAAAGCGGTTATCGATCAGCAGCACCACGCCTTTGTCCCGCGGGGTGCGGATCACACGCCCGGCAGCTTGCAGCACCTTGTTCATGCCGGGGTAACGGTAGGCGTAGTCAAAGCCGGAACCGCGTGTCTGCTCAAAATAGTCCCGCAGCTGCTCCTGCCGGGGTCCAACCTGCGGCAGCCCTGGGCCCACGATGCCTACACCAATCAGCCGGTCGCCGGTCAGGTCAACGCCCTCCCCAAATACGCCGCCCATCACGGCAAAGCCAAGCAGGGATTGGCTGGGACCCGGCACAAACTGGGCCAAAAAGGCCGCTTTCTGCTGTTCATCCATCGCGTTTTCCTGCTTGATGCAGTTGATTTCCGGACAGTGCTCCTTGAACTGTGCATAAGCCTGCTCCATATACGCATAACTGGGGAAAAACGCCAGATAATTCCCGCAGTGCGCCCGCACCATCGTCGCCAGGCTTTCCGCCACAATGGCAAGGCTTGCATCCCTGTCCTTATACCGGGTGCTGACATTGCCGATGCAGAACAGTCCCTGATTGCCCGCGGGGAAGGGGCTGCGCAGGGCAACGGCCCGTGCTTCCGGCACGCCGCACAGGTCCTTATAATAACTGGCCGGGGCCAGCGTTGCACTGAACAGCACCGCGGCGCGCCCCAGGGCAAAACTATCCGCCAAAAAGGCGCTGGGGTCAAGGCAGAGCTGCGCTGCACGCACCTCGCTGCCGGATGCCGTGATTTGCAGCACAAAATGATCGTCAAAGGTATCCGCTACGCGCAGCCAGGCCCGCACATCAAAATACAACTGCAGCAGTGCCGTGTGGGTTTCATCCGGTTCTCGGTGGTCGTCCAGCCATGCTTCCAACGGTTCACACAGGCGGTTCAGCAGGTGATCAAACTCCTCGCTGCGCTCTTTTAGAAAGAATGTTTTGCCAAACCGTCCATCTCTGGCGGCAGTTTCTTCCTCGGCACGGTGGCGCCATTCAATAAATACATCATTTACTTTGGTCAGAGCGTTTTTCAGGCTGCTTTTGCCTTTGCCCAACAGCTTCTTCGCTTCATAAAAGCTGGTTTTGGTCAGGGCAGCACTGTGCATTTCCCGCGCACGCCCCGGCAGGTTGTGCGCTTCGTCCACCAGGAAGATATAATCCCCGGCAGATTCAAAAAATCGCACCAGATGTACAACCGGATCAAACAGATAATTGTAATCCCCAATAATCACATCGCTCCACAGGCTGCTGTCCAGCCCCAGCTCAAATGGGCATACCGTGTGGCGTTCTGCATATTCCTGCAAGGTTTCCGCCGTCAGGCAGGGGACATCCAGCACATCCCAGAGAGCACCTTTGATGCGGGCATAATACCCGTTGGCATAGGGGCAGGCTTCCGGGGTACACTCCCGCGTCTCACACAGGCAGATCTTGTCTTTCGCTGTCAGCGTTACACTGCGCAGGTGCAGTTCCGGCTCGGTATCGCGCAGGATAGCCAGTGCGTTTTCCGCTGCCGTACGGGTTGTGCCGCGGGCCGTTAAATAAAAAATCGGTCCCACACTCTCATTGCCCATAGATTTCAGGGCAGGGAACAGCACGCTCATGGATTTACCAATCCCGGTTGGTGCCTGGCACAAAAGCCGGCCGCCGTCCCGGCACACTTTGTATACCTCGCCCGCCATCGCGCGCTGCCCGGGGCGATACGCAGGGAAAGGGAACTGCATGGCCTGCAAATCCGAGTTCCGGGCCTTTTTCCACTCAACCGCCCGCCGCGCCCAGGGGGCATATTCCGCCAGCAGGGCTTCCACTTCCTCCTGCAGCTGCTGCGCGGTGTAATGCCGCTCAAACCGCAGAATCAGCTCTTCATCTACCTGGAAATAGGTCAGCTGAACCCGCATCTCTTCCAACTCATGCTGTGCCGCATAAATTGCTGCGTACACAATAGCCTGTGCCCAGTGCTCCGGTGCAAAATCCGGGGTAATATCTGCCGCCGGGCATGCGGTGGTCTTGATCTCATCCACCACGGTAACACCGTCCGCTGCGGTAAAAATGCCATCGGCGCGGCCTTCCAGCGTAAATTCAATTTCTTCATACGCAAAAATACCGCGAAGAAATACCTCCGCGGCGTAATCGGCATGTTCTTTTACAGCGGTGCGCTGCAATTTGCGGTGGATGCGTGCGCCCTCATTGGCGCGGTCAAAGCCGGTAAAGCGGTTGTCAATGCTGCCAGCCCGGCGCAAGAATTCCACCAGCTGGCGCACCGGCAGCGTGATTTGTATTGGGGATACAGGTTCCTGCAAGGGCTCGTCCTCCTGTCAGGGGCAGTCAGCTGCGGTTATAAGTATGGTCACACACCTGCTCAATTTTCTCGCGCAGGGCTACAAAATCTTCAAACGCGGATATTTTGCTTTTTGGGTTGCGCAGCAGCGCTGCCGGGTGCAGAGTTGCCATAAACAATGTGCCCTGCTTATCAAAAAACTTACCGTGGTCCCGCGTGACGGAAAAGTCTTTTCCAATCATCTGCTGGGCGGCAATGCGGCCCAAGCACACCACAATTTTTGGGCGCAGCAGCCGGAATTGCATGCGCAGCCACGGGAGGCAGGCGGCGGATTCTTCCGGGGCAGGGTCGCGGTTTTCTGGCGGGCGGCACTTAACAATATTGGCAATATAAATATTTTTGCTGCGGTCAAGGTCAATCGCTTCCAGGTAATGGTCCAGCAGCTGGCCGCTGCGGCCCACAAACGGCAGGCCTTGTGCGTCCTCGTTGGCGCCGGGGCCTTCGCCCACAAAAAGAACCTCGGCGTCCGGCACACCCTGCCCAAACACCACATGGGTGCGGGTCTCACACAATCCGCAGCGCTGGCACGCCAGGCATTGCTGTTTCAGCTCATCAAAATTCATGAATATCCCTCGTATTGCCCCCTTGCACAGGGGACTATAATATAATAAAAGACAACCGCTGCCCAAACAGTGGTAAAAAGGAGCTATCATTTATGCATCCAGACGCCTTGGCCGCCCGGCTGGCCTGTATCCTGCTGGGTTATCTGTTCGGCAGTTTTCTTACGGCAGAAGTTGTCGCCCGCGTTGTTTCCGGCAAAAGCGCGCGGCAGCTTGGCACCGGCAACCCCGGCATGGCTAATATCATGGCCCAACTGGGCAAGGGGGCCGGGCTGCTAACCCTGGCAGGTGATACGTTAAAAACGGTTGCTGCCTGCGGTGCGGCGTATTATGCTACGGCACCACTGATCGGGCAGGCGTCGATTTTATATGCCGGGCTTGGCGCAGTGCTGGGCCATAACTATCCCGCATGGGCAAGGTTCCGCGGCGGCAAGGGGGTTGCGGTAACCTGCGTTTGGCTCGTTTTGTATCTTCCGTTTTGGGGCACGCTTTGCTGCATCGCTGGCGGGGCACTGGTCCTGTGGCTCGGCTACCTGCCGTTGGGGGCTGTGGTGATCCCAGCGCTGGCCATCCTGCCCGCGTGGCTTTCCTATGGCCCAGAAAGCGGCATTCTAACTTTGGCCCTGGCCATCATTATGTTCAGCCGCCACTACCACGGCCTGATGCGGATTCGGCAGGGGACAGAGCCCCGATTTTTCCAACGCCGCAATCCAAAATGAACAACTTTATCATAGCATATTTTCACCAGCCTGAAAAGCTGTAAACACATGAAAAAACGATATGATCTTAGAACCATCCAGTCATGCCGTTGCCGTCCGATTTTGAGGTGAAATCTCACAATCTAAACTATTTATACCGTAATTGCCCATAAAAACAGCAGAACAACAGAAACCCCAACAATCCCAAGGTAATAAGTTTGTGTAACTTGGTGCCTTGCGTTATCGACATATCAGAATTACAATATAATTATTACGGAATTGTAAAATGGAGGCAAACTGAAAATGAAGTATTACTTGGCTTACGGTCCCAACCTCAATCTGGTGCAGATGCGCCAGCGTTGCCCCAATGCCCGTGTGGTCGGGTATACATATTTATTCGGTGTGCGCCTGGTCTTCCGTGGTTCCAAGAACGGCTGCTTTTTGACCACGGATTTTCAGCAGCCCTGGTGCCCGTCTATGGTGGGCTGCGGGGTTTATGAGATTTCTGATAAAGACGAGCAGGCTCTGGATGTCTATGCGGGGGTTCCTTATTTCTACCAGAAGCAGACAATGCAGGTACAGTGTGTCTGGGACGTCACTACGCGACGGGAAGTTGTGCATAATATTGAAGCAATCCTTTACACCCTGCCCGCCAGCCACCCCTTGGGTGTTCCTTCCCGCCGCTATCTGCAGGAGTGCAAGAGCGGGTATGATGACTTTCATTTCAGCTTCCTTCCGCTGCGCCAAGCTCTGATTGACAGCAGCCCGGAGCCGCACACGAAGTAAAGGAAACACTTTTGTGTGAAAGAAAAGGCAAAAGCAAAAGATAGGCAAGCGGGAAGCGACGTTCTACCGTTTTGTTTCTTGCTTTGCGAAACAAATTTGAAAAAATTAAAAAAAATATGAAAATATCTGTTGACAAAAGTGGTACTGCTGGTTATAATAATACTCGTCGCTGGTGAGGCGATCAAACAAAATAAGCGGATGTGGCGGAACTGGCAGACGCGCTAGATTCAGGTTCTAGTTCCCTTAAAAGAGTGTGGGTTCAAATCCCTTCATCCGCACCAAAGAAAAGCACCTAGAAACGTAAGTTTTTAGGTGCTTTCTTTTTGCTGTACCGCAGCGTTTACCGCACCCCCGTACAGGTACGCGCCTTTCGCGTCCAGATACTCAATTAGGCATTCTTCTACTCTGCCGCCGTGCTTCCAGGCGGCAAGGCCGCTGCCGGGTCTTCCTGCTGTTCGCCCATGGTTGTACTGCCGCTGTCCTCCACATCAAGGGGCAAATCAAGGCTTGTGCAGTGGTTCAGCGGGTCGGCGCTGGCCTTGTGCTGCCTGCCGTCCTCGCCGGTCACGTTGCGTTCATGGCCGTTGGTCAAGGCGCGCTGTATCTGCCGCCGCTGGGTCTGTATCAACCAGTTTGCAAACGTCCCGGCGGCTGGGTCGTATGCCTATATCCGGCGCACCAGCGACCGGCTGTGCAAGGAACACGGTTTATCCGTGGTAACGTCACAACTGTATAGGTGCCGTAAGGTAGAAAGGCCACGAACATGAAGTACGATGAAAGAGCCTGCCATTTTAACATGGACACTGGGTGCGTGAAATTGCTGCTCCGGGATGGGAGAAAAGTCTTCAGTGACTGCACCGTGGTCGAGGATGAACTGGATGTGACCACGGCACAGCGGTCAGAGTTGGGCTACCTTATCTACAATGACCCACTGGGCTATGCAGATTTGATTCTGAATGGTAATCCAGAGGAATACTTGAAAAATGTGGCCGGGAGCCATGGGTTAGAAGATTGATCTTCCCATAGAACTGCCATTAACAAAAAACACCGCCCATCTGCGTAACGGAACTCAGGTAGGCGGTATTTTGCTCTATTGTCTCAGGGACGGTGTCGGAATTTACAGCTTATGCTAGGGCAATACCGCATAATTCTAAGTGCCGATACGGCGAGCGAGGTGCGGCAGATGCCAAGCCAAAAGCGCAGATAATACTGGATGTCTTATCGAGCATTTTGGCAACGCAGATGCCGTGCCGCAGCTGCCGGAGCGGTGCTTAAGCCGCAAGGCGGGAATTGTGCGGTGTTGCCCTAGGCTTTCAATGACTTTGGCACATTTTTCAATTCCAATTACCCCGCTGTCCAGCGCGACATGATAGTTGGAGGCATTGCCCCATTTCATATCGGTGTAGAAGCGGTAATAAGCGGCACGGCGCTTATCCTTCTCCTTCAGACGGGCTTCGGGCGATTTCTCCCGTTCCCCATAGACCCGCACGATGCGGTCAGCCCGGAACTTCATGTCCGCGTGAACAAAGACCTTCAGGCAGTCGGTGCGGTCCTGCAGGATAAAATCGGCGCAGCGTCCTACGATGACGCAAGGTTCTTTTTCCGCAAGCTCCCGGATGATCCGATATTGCAACTTCCAGAGCATGTCCTCGTTGGTGGGGCCAAAACTGCGGTCGGTGAAGGCAGAGGCAAGGAAGCCGCCGGGAGCGTACTCTCCGGCATCCTTGATGTAGCTTTCGTCAAAGCCGCTTTCGGCAGCCAGTTTCTGGATCAGTTCAGCGTCGTAGCACCGGATGCCCAGATGCTCGGCCACCAGTTTGCCGATGGTCCTGCCGCCGCTGCCAAACTCGCGGCTGATGGTGATGATGCGTTTTTCCATTAGAGTTCTCCTTTCTCATTCAGTTCACGGTAGGTCTTGCAAATCAGATAGCCTGCGATCAGGAAGGTGAGAATATCGGATATCGGCATGGAGTACAGCACGCCGTCCAGCCCGAAGAACCGGGGCAGCAGCAGGGCAAAGCCCACGCCGAACACCACCTCACGCACCATGGACAGGGCGGTGGATTCCGCTGCCTTGCCCATGGCCTGCAAAAAGATGAAGCAGGCTTTGTTGACACAGGCCAGAATGATCATGCACAGGTAGATGCGGAAGGACTTCACGGCAAAATCGGTGTAGTAAACGCTCTCGTTGGCGGAACCAAACAGGGCGATGAGCTGCCGGGGAAGCAGCTCCACCAGCACCAGTGCAACGGCACCCACTGCGGCTTCTGCCAGCAGCAGCTTCGTGAACAGCTCCTTCACACGGGTGGGCTTTTTGGCGCCCATGTTGAAGCCCACCACGGGGATGCAGCCAGCCGCCATGCCCACCACGATGGAAATGACGATCTGGAAGAACTTCATCACGATGCCAACAACTGCCATGGGAATCTGGGCGTACTGCTCCTGCCCGAACACGGCATCCAGTGCGCCGTATTTGCGGATCATGTTGTTGATGGCTGCCATTGCCGCCACAAGGCTGATCTGGGACAGAAAGCTGGTCATGCCAAGGGTCAGGGTACGGCCGCAGATGGAGCCTTTCAGCCGGTAGTCACCCTTTTCAGGGCGAATGATCTTCATGTGCAGCAGATACCACACTGCCAGCGCTGCCGTGACCAGCTGACCGATGACGGTAGCCACCGCTGCGCCCATCATGCCCCAGCGGAAGCCGAAAATGAAGATGGGGTCCAGAATGATGTTCAGCGCCGCACCCGCAAGGGTGGAGATCATGGCAAACCGGGGGTTGCCATCCGCGCGGATGATGGGGTTCATGGCCTGCCCGAACATATAAAAGGGCACGCCCAGCGTGATATAAAAGAAATATTCTTGGGAGTGATGATAGGTCTCGGCGTTCACCGTTCCACCGAACATGGCAAGAATGGTGTCCGCAAAAATCAGATAGAGCGCGGCCAGCACAATGCTGCTGACCAGACACATCACCACCGCATTGCCGACGCTCCGCTTTGCCTTGGGGACTTCGTTCTGCCCAAGGCTGATGCTGACGAAGGCGCAGCAGCCATCACCGATCATGACGGCAATGGCCAGCGCTACCACCGTCAGGGGGAAAACGACCGTATTGGCGGCATTGCCATAAGAGCCGAGATAGCTGGCGTTTGCAATAAAAATCTGGTCCACGATGTTGTACAGCGCACCCACCAGCAGCGAAATAATGCACGGGATCGCATACTTTTGCATCAGTTTGCCGATGCGTTCCGTGCCGAGAAATTGATTGGAACTTTCCATGGGATTCACCTTACCTTTCCATTTTGAGGACAAAAAAAACAACGGGCAGCCCTCATGCAACCGGTTTTACGCATGAGTGCTACTCGTTGTACGAAATTATTATAGCCTGCCTGCCGGGAATTTGCAAAGGCAGTTTTGCACAAGAATTATGCTGAACATTCTGCGCAGATTGCACGAGGAAAACTTCGTGGAAGATGCCCTTGGAAGCCAGTCGCCCAGCCGTGGCACAATAAGGTGGAGCGCAAAAGTACGCTGGAAAAACTGTTTTGTACAGGCTGTTCCATCTGGATGAAAGAGGAGCAATATGGCACAGTATCAAGCAGGAATGCTCGTGGTTTATGGGAAACTTGGGGTTCATGAAATCGAAACCGTTGGTCTGCAGAGCTTTTGCGGAAAACCGGCGAAAATCACTATACCCTTCGCCCTTATTTTACGGATTCCCACGACCACAGCTATATCCCCACGGCAAAAGAAGGTGCTCTGCGCCCGGTGCCCCGGCACAGCAGGCGGAAGCCGATTTGGCACGCATCAAAGAGGTGCGATCATGTCGAAAAAGCAACGGAATTTCAAAGAGAAGCCATGAGTCCGGATGGCTGTTCTCTGGGCGGTGCGTGTCTGACACGCCTTCTTGCCTTGGGGAAAATCCCGGTCGAACTACTTAATGCCCGATTGGGTAAAGATAGCCGTTCTAATTGGTCAAAATATCGGATTTGTTCGATTGCGCTTTTATTATACACATTTTAAGCTTTGCTGTTGGCAGAGCTTTTTTGCTTCCATCATAGGGGGAACCTGCAATTTTGAAAAACATTGTCTGTTTTTTGCTTATTTGACTACAAAATTTATATAAAAACATGCAAAATTTATGTTGAAATTGTTGCAGAAAGAGTTTATACTAGAACCATCGCGGATACAAAGCGAAAGAATGGGAACAGTAAATCATATGAAGGATCTTTATGATGCCGCACGGCACCTTGTCTGGCTGACACAGTTTGGTTTATCGGTTGTGCTTCCGCCGGTGCTGTTTCTTTTAGGGGCTGTCTGGCTACGCAAACAATTCGGCCTTGGCGGCTGGGTCATCTTGGTTGGGTTCGCTCTCGGCATGGTGGCTGCCATCGGCAGCCTGCGCAGTTCATTAAAGGCAATTGAGCGGCAGGGCAGGGCCCCGAAAAAAAAGCAGGAGCCGCCGCCTATCTCGTTCAATCAACACTAATTGTTATGGAAGGAGCCTGTATCCATGCAAAAGCATCAGGACATTCTGCAGCAGGTTGGGCGCATGGCTTTGGCAACCGCCGGTTGTTCCGCCATTATGCTGGCCATCTATGCAGTGGTTGGGCGGTTTACCACAGCGGTATTGCTGGGTGGCCTGCTGGGCACTGTGATTGCTGTAGGCAACTTTCTGGCATTAAGCATTACCGTTTCTAACGCGTTGGACCGTGCCGCGGCAGGGGATAATTCCGTAAAAGCGTGTATGAGCATTCAAAGTTCCAGCGTTGTGCGCACGGCAATTCTGGCAGTCATTTATGTTCTGCTGTTCCATGCCAAAGTTTGTGATCCGCTGGCAGCATTGTTGCCGCTGCTGTTTGCACAGGCTGCCATTAAGCTGATTGAATTCTTCCGCAAAGATTCCAAAGGCGGTGATGCAGTGCCATGAACGGGCCTAAGATTTATTTCACGATCCCTTTGTTTGGTGGAATTCCCATCACGCAGACAACGGTTTCTTCGTTTACGGTTATGTTGCTGCTTTGTATTGCCGGTATTGTGCTGGGCAGCAACCTGCAAAAGCGTCCCAGCCGCCGCCAGGTGCTGGTAGAAAAAGGTGTTACTATGCTGTACGGCATGGTAGAAGACACCATGGGCAAGCATAATTCCTATTGGACACCTTATATCGGGGCATTGTTCCTGTCTTCCATTTTCGGTTCCTACATCGGAATGACCGGTATTTTTCGCTCTTCCACAGCGGATCTTTCCACCACCGTTACCTGGGCCTTAATGACAAGCGTGATCTGCTGGGCTTGCTCCATTAAAGCAAACGGTGTGCTCGGTTGGCTGAAAGGCTTTACTGAACCGGTTGTCGTTATGACGCCGATGAACCTTGTTTCCGAAATCGCGCAGCCCATCTCAATGGCATTTCGTCACTTTGGCAACATTGCGGGCGGCAACGTTCTGACCAGCCTGGTTTATTCCGCTCTGGCAACGGCTTCCGCCGCTCTTTTGGGCCTGGTTGGCAAAAGCATTGCGGTCGGAATCTTGATTCTTTTGGGTGGTGTGGCGCTGCTGGTTTTGGGTGTGCGCAAGAAAAAGTTGGCTTACAAAATTTTTGGTGCGGTGTTTGCCGCAACCGGAATTTTGTCCCTGCTGGGCTTGGCAGGGGTGCCGTATCTGGAAGTCGGCATTCCCGGCATCATGAGCCTTTATTTCGATGTATTTTCTGGTGGGGTGCAGGCCCTGGTGTTCAGCCTGTTGACGATGGTTTATGTCAGCAATGCCTGCCCGCCGCCTGAAGAAGGTTAACGTAAAATTTTATTTATTTAGGAGGATACCTCGTATGGAAACAGCAATCGTAAAAGCCGCCTGTGCAATCGGTGCAGGTATCGCAATCGGGTTTGGCGCTATCGGCCCTGCAGTTGGCGAAGGTAATGCCGTTGGCAAAGCGCTGGAAGGCATGGCCCGCCAGCCGGAAATGGCAAACCTGCTGCGTACCAACATGATCCTTGGCTGCGCCATTACCGAATCCACCGGCATTTATTCGCTGGTTATCGCCCTGTTGTTACTGTTCGTCTTCTGATGGATACGATAGCCGAAAAGGAAAGGAGGAATGGCTCGTGACGGGCTTTGAAAGCTTTGTTGGCATCGACCCGTGGACAGCGCTGTTCACTTTCTGCAATATGATGATCACCTTTGCGGTGCTCAAAAAGTTCCTGTTCAAACCGGTCAAAAAGATGATCGACGACCGCCAGGCGGAAATTGATACCATGTACGCCGATGCGGATGCAGCCAAACAGAAGGCTGCCGAGTTGGAACAGGAATACCAGCAGCACCTGCAAAGCATCCGGGATGAACGCGATACGCTTTTGCGTGAGGCAACCGCCCGCGCCCAGAAGCGCGAAGAAGAAATTGTTGGCGAGGCCCGTGCCGAAGCGGCCGCCCTGCGCGCCGCTGCTGAAGCTGATATTGCACAGGAACGCAAGAAAGCAGTCAACGACCTAAAAAATGAAATTGGCGGCATTGCTGTTGATATTGCAGGCAAGGTAGTTGAGCGCGAAATCAACGAGACGGACCACAAGGCCCTGATCGATGAATTTATCCGGAATGTGGGGGATGCCTCATGACCGAAACCGGAAAGCGTTATGGCACAAGTTTGTATGAACTGGCTGCGGAAGAGGGCCTGACCGAACGGATTCTGGCGGAGCTGGATGTTGCTGTCAACGCAATGCAGGAGCCTGGCTATCTGCGCTTGTTGATGACGCCCAGTGTCCCCAAAAAAGAGCGCTGTGTGTTGCTGGATCAGGCGTTTGCGCAGGCGCATCCGTATCTTGTCAACTTCTTAAAGATTTTGTGCGAAGCAGGCATTCTGCCAGAACTGCCTGCCTGCGCAAGAGCTTACCGTGACCGATACAACCAGGACCATAACATTTTGGAAGTTACGGCAGTATCTGCTGTTGCACTGGACGAAAGTGCCCGCAGCAGACTGCAGGAAAAATTGCAGCGTGTAACCGGCAAAACCATTACCCTGACGGAAAAAGTGGACCCCAGTGTTCTGGGCGGTCTGCGGCTGGATCTTGGCGGAACCCGCCTGGACGGCACTGTGCAGGGCCGGCTGGAACGTCTGCGTAATGAAATCAGCGGTGTGGTGATTTGATTTGCACCTGCCGCCGGATTCCACCTTCATTTTATAGATTGTGTGGTGAACCAAACAGTGCAACTGGAACCTGAACAGATTTCCCGCATTATTCGTTCCCAGATCAAATACTACCAGAATGCCATTGAGCAGACGGAGACCGGTACTGTTACGATGGTAGGCGATGGCATTGCCCGCGCCGCCGGCCTTGATAACTGTATGGCCGGTGAGCTGGTGCAGTTTGATAGCGGAACCTATGGTATGGCGCAGAATCTGGAAGAAAACAGCGTATCAATCGTTTTGCTTGGCGATGACAGCGGCATCAAAGAAGGCGGTACCATCCGCCGCACCGGCAAAGTTGTGTCGGTTCCGGTCGGTGATGCTCTGATTGGCCGCGTTGTCAACGCCCTGGGCCAGCCTATTGATGACAAAGGTCCGATTGATGCTGCCGACTATCGCGCTATTGAATCCCCGGCACCCGGCATCCTGGACCGTCAGCCCGTCAAGCAGCCTTTGCAGACCGGCATCAAGGCCATTGACTCAATGATTCCCATTGGCCGCGGCCAGCGTGAGCTGATTATCGGCGACCGCCAGACCGGTAAGACCGTGATTGCTACGGATACGATCATCAACCAAAAAGGCAAAGATGTCCTTTGCATCTATGTTGCTATTGGCCAAAAGCGTTCTACTGTGGCCTCTCTGGTTGAAAACCTCGAGAAAAACGGAGCCATGGCTTACACCACTGTAGTGTGCGCCACAGCTTCGGAGCTTTCGCCCCTGCAGTATATTGCGCCTTATGCCGGCTGCGCCATGGGCGAATACTTTATGTATCAGGGTAAGCATGTGCTTATTATCTATGATGACCTTTCCAAACATGCGGTTGCCTACCGTGCTCTGTCACTGCTGATTCGTCGTCCGCCGGGACGCGAAGCATACCCCGGCGATGTTTTCTACCTGCACAGCCGTTTGTTGGAACGTGCCGCCAAATTGAGCGATGCAAAGGGCGGCGGCTCGCTGACAGCTCTGCCCATTATTGAAACGCAGGCTGGTGACGTTTCCGCTTATATTCCAACCAACGTCATCTCCATTACCGACGGTCAGATCTTCCTGGAAACCGAGCTGTTCCATTCCGGCATCCGCCCGGCTGTCAACCCCGGCATTTCTGTTTCCCGTGTCGGCGGCAATGCGCAGATCAAGGCGATGAAAAAGGTTGCCGGTACCTTAAAACTGGTTTACTCCCAGTACCGCGAGCTGCAGGGCTTTGCCCAGTTTGGCTCCGACCTGGATGCCGACACCAAATCTCGTCTGGCACAGGGCGAGCGCATTGTGGAAATCCTGAAGCAGGACCGCAACAGCCCAATCCCGGTAGAAAAGCAGGTTGCCATTTTGTATGCAACAGTCCACGGCTACCTGAAAGACATTGCTGTAAAGGATATCGCCGCGTACGAAAGCGCGCTGTATCAGTACCTTGATGAAAATGCAACCGCCGACGATGTGATGGAAGCCATCCGCACCACAGGCGATATGAAGCAGGATACCGAACAGCAGATGAAAGATGTGCTCGCCGCATTCACGGCAGACTTTATCAAAAATGCCGGATAATCACAAAATACGCCAAAGGGGGTGCTGCCGGTGGCTGGTTCCATGAAAGAAATCAAACTGCGCATCAAAAGCGTGGAAAGCACCATGCAGATTACCAAAGCCATGGAGCTGGTAGCGTCCAGCAAGCTGCGGCGCGCCAAGGAACGGGTGGAAAACAGCCGTCCCTATTTCGAAACGCTTTATGCCACGCTGTTTGATATTGCGGCTGCGGATTCTGAGTTCAGTAGCCCATATTTGGCCAAATGCGAGAAAAAGTGCTGCCTGTACATTGTAATTGCAGGTGATCGCGGCCTTGCGGGCGGCTATAACAGCAACATCTTAAAAGCCGTGGAAGCGGATGCTGAAGGGCGGGAATATTGTGTGCTGCCCATCGGCAAAAAGGCAGTGGAATACTTTGAGCGCCACAAGATCCGGATTCTGACGGATTCTTTTGCCATCGCAGGGGATATTTCGGTCAGCGACTGCTTTGAAATTTCCCGCCTTGTGTGCCAGAAGTTTCTGGAAGGCGCTTTTGATGAAATTCGCATTGCCTTTACCCAGTTTATTTCCATGCTGACCCAAACTGCAATCATTCTGCCGGTTCTCCCGTTTGATGCCGAACCGCCGGAGCCGGGCCACGAGCATCAAAGTCTGATGCTCTATGAGCCAGACAGCGCCGCCGTGTTTGATGCCATTATCCCGGAATACTTGGCCGGGGTTGTGTATGGCGCTTTGTGTGAAAGTGTTGCCAGTGAACAGGGCGCACGCCGCACCGCCATGGACTCTGCCACCAAGAACGCTGGCGAAATGATCGAGCATTTGAACCTTTATTATAACCGCGCCCGTCAGGCAGCAATCACGCAGGAAATCACCGAAATAGTGGCCGGTGCAGATGCTGAAAGCTAGGGCGCACCAGAAAAGCCGAAATTTTATCCGATTTCTTTGCTTTCAGGTATGCCTTTGGGCAATATCTGATGCAACAGTGCTGAGAGTTTTTTCAGACACACCCGGAAACAAGCCCGACAGCACGCTAAAAATTCACTCAAAGGAGTGTGTGCAATGCCAGAAAAACACATCGGTAAGGTCGTGCAGGTCATGGGACCTGTTTTGGATATCCGCTTTGCCGACGGCGAGCTGCCGGAACTGCTGAATGCGATTGAACTGCAGAACAACGGCAAACCGCTAATTGTAGAAGTTGCCCAGCATATTGGCGATAACGTGGTGCGCTGCATTGCTATGGCCGCCACCGATGGCCTTGTGCGCGGTGCCGAAGCCGTGGATACCGGCGGGCCGATCAAGGTTCCCGTTGGCGATGCGTGCCTTGGCCGTGTGTTCAACCTGCTGGGTGAACCGGTTGATGAACAGCCTGCCCCCACCGGGGTAAAGCATTGGCCCATCCATCGCCCGGCCCCTGCTTTCGATGAACAGGAATCTTCGACTGAACTGCTGGAAACCGGCATCAAGGTCGTTGACCTGATCTGCCCCTATGCAAAGGGCGGCAAAATCGGTCTGTTCGGTGGTGCCGGTGTCGGCAAAACCGTGCTGATTCAGGAACTGATTTATAACATCGCTACCGCCCATAACGGCTATTCTGTTTTTACCGGCGTTGGCGAACGCACCCGTGAGGGCAACGATCTTTACGGCGAAATGGCCGAAAGCGGCGTTTTGAGCAAGACTGCGCTGGTCTATGGCCAGATGAATGAACCGCCGGGAGCCCGTATGCGCGTGGCGCTGTCCGGTCTGACCATGGCGGAGTACTTCCGCGATGTCAAGCATCAGGATGTTCTGCTGTTCATTGATAACATCTTCCGCTTTACCCAGGCCGGCTCCGAAGTTTCGGCACTGCTGGGTCGTATGCCCTCTGCCGTTGGCTATCAGCCCACGCTGGCAACGGAAATGGGTGCACTGCAGGAACGTATTACTTCCACCCGCAAGGGTTCTATCACTTCTGTTCAGGCTGTTTATGTACCTGCGGACGACTTGACCGACCCGGCTCCCGCCACGACCTTCACCCATCTGGATGCTACCACGGTTCTGAGCCGTGATATTGCTTCTCAGGGCATTTATCCGGCTGTCGACCCGCTGGATTCTACTTCCCGCATTCTGGCCCCGGAAGTTGTCGGGCAGGAGCATTACCAGATTGCCCGCGCCGTGCAGCAGGTTTTACAGCGCTATAAGGAACTGCAGGATATCATTGCCATCATGGGCATGGATGAACTTTCGGAGGACGATAAGATCACCGTCAACCGCGCCCGTAAGGTACAGCGTTTCCTTTCACAGTCGTTCCATGTTGCGGAGCAGTTTACCGGTATGCCCGGCCAGTATGTGCCGTTGAAAGAAACCCTGCGCGGCTTCAAGATGATTTTGAACGGCGAATGTGATTCCATCCCCGAAAGCTGCTTCCTGTTTGCCGGTACGATTGATGACGTTCTGGCTAAGGCCAAGCAGCAGTAAGGAGGCAGGACCATGTCCAGTTTCCCACTTAAAATCATGACGCCGGACGGCACTGCTTTTGATGGGCAGGTACAGTCGGTGTCCTGCCGGACCATCACCGGGCAGGTTCAGTTGATGGCCCGTCACATCGATTATTGCACTGCCCTTGGCATGGGGGAGGCCCACATCACATTGGAGGATGGCACCCAGCGCAGCGCCGCCTGTATGGGCGGTATGTTGAGCATGTTTGGCGGCGAATGCCGCCTGCTGGCCACCACCTTTGAATGGGCCGATTCCATTGACAAAGAACGTGCTGAGCGCAGCAAAGCCCGCGCCGAGGAATTGCTGGCCCAGAAAAACCTGGATGCCCGTGAGCTGGAACTTGCCCAGGCCCGCTTGAAACGTGCTTTGGTGCGCAGCAATGTTGCTGCGCGTGCTCAGTTTTGATTGATCCGCTCCCGGCTGAATAAATCACAAATAAAAAGTTCCTGAAATCGCAGCAGGTTGCTGTATGGTTTCAGGAACTTTTTATTGTAAGCTTTAGCATTTACAGCAATGAGCGAAGCGAACTGTGATTAAAAGTCGGATTTGCTGTAGCATGCAGTAAATGTAGTTTTGCCCACTTGTGGGCAGCGGTACGAGTGATGCAAGTGAAGGATTTTTCGGTGCATCTTGAGATGCGTGCCGGTATAAAGCCCTTCTAGGGCTTACTCAAGCCTCCGGCTTAGCGGGGAATTATGACTTTTGGGATAGTCCCAAACCCTTTTGAACTTAATCGTTCCCTTTACCCGACATGCGGAAATACAGCCCAATAGCCAACAGCAGAGACAAGACATCCGCCACAGGCTGTGCCCAGATCAGTCCTGTTTCGTGAAAGATCGCCCCAAGGATGAACATAGACGGAATGTAGATCAGCCCCTGACGGGAGATATTGACGATCAGGGATTCCGTCGCCGCGCCGCGGGCTTGCAGCGCATTGGACAGCACATACCCTTGAAGATTTGTACGGTCTGACTGTTAGTAAATCAGACGGAGAAATCTGTCTGAAAGTCGATACTTCCAAAGGCAAAGACCGCTCACGAACTCCGGAAAATGCTGTATGCCTGGAAAGAGTAGGCTGACAAGCTATCTTCCGAGGAAATCAGTAAAGACAAATACGATGAGTGGCGTTACCATTACCCGGAGTTTGATACCACGCAAATCTGGGCGAAAGTACCATCGCAGGCACTTAGCGACGAGCTGGTCTAATGTTCCAAGACCAGCTTAAACCAGATAAATAAAAACGACAAAAAGCCCTTAGCTATGAGTTTTTACCCACAGCTAAGGGCTTTCTAAATAATATGGATTTATTTGTTGCACAACCACCTGTCGATCATTCTCTAACCCCAAAACCACTGGATTACAAGAATAATGGCTTTCATGCAACTGTTATCAAATTGTTATCAAAAGACTTTTTAAAATGCCGGAAACCCGCATAAATGCTGGCTTTTCTAAACATTTTTGCTTATTCAAACTCGATTGTTGCTGGCGGCTTGGTGGTATAGTCGAACAGAACACGGTTGATATGCTTTACTTCGTTTACGATGCGGTTTGCTGCGGTGGTAATGGTTTCGGTGGGCAGCAGGGTAACTTCCGCGGTCATAAAGTCGGTCGTGGTCACAGCGCGCAGGGCGATGGCGTAATCATAGGTGCGCTCATCACCCATAACACCAACGCTGCGCATGTTGGTCAGCGCGGCAAAATACTGGCTGGGGCGCTGAGCGGCGGGCAGCTTATCCACTTCCTCGCGCCAGATTGCATCAGCATCCTGTACAATGGCAACCTTTTCCTGGGTGATATCGCCGATAATGCGGATGGCAAGGCCGGGGCCGGGGAACGGCTGGCGGGCGACCAGATATTCAGGCAAGCCCAGTTCACGGCCAGCCTGGCGGACTTCATCCTTGAACAGGTCGCGCAGCGGCTCCACAATTTCCTTAAAGTCTACATAATCCGGCAAGCCGCCAACATTGTGATGGCTCTTGATGGTAGCAGATTCACCGCCCAGGCCGCTTTCCACAACGTCCGGGTAGATGGTGCCCTGTGCCAAAAAGTCTACAGCACCGATCTTCTTGGCCTCGTCCTCAAACACACGGATGAACTCTTCGCCAATGATTTTACGCTTGCGCTCCGGCTCGGTAACACCGGCCAGCTTGCTGTAAAAACGTTCGCGGGCGTCCACGCAGACAAAGTTGATGTCGAACTGGCCGCCCTCGCCGAACACTTCGCAAACCTGCTCACGTTCGTTCTTGCGCAGCAGGCCGTGGTCAACAAACACGCAGGTTAACTGCTTACCAATGGCCTTTGCCAGCATGGCAGCACATACGCTGGAATCCACACCACCGGAAAGAGCGCACAGCACCTTGCCATTGCCGATCTTCTCGCGCAGGGCGTTCACGCTATGCTCCACAAAGGAGTCCATCTTCCAGGTACCGGCACAGCCGCAAACTTTGTAAACAAAGTTATGTAGAATCTTAGTACCGTTTTCGGTATGCAGCACTTCCGGGTGGAACTGCACACAGTACAGGCCGCGGGCGGCATCCTGTGCAGCGGCAACCGGGCAGTTGGGGGTGTGGGCAATAATATCAAAGCCGGGGGCAGCCTGCTCGATATAGTCATTATGGCTCATCCAGCAAACATTCTGGTTCGGCAGGCCGTCAAACAGCGGGCTGGTGGTATCCAGATCCACAACCGTCTTGCCATATTCGCGTTCCGGAGCCTTGCAAACCTTACCGCCCAGCATATGCATCATCAGCTGGCTGCCATAGCAGATGCCCAGTACCGGAACACCCCAAGTATATATTTCGGGATCGATGGTAGGGGAATCCGGCAGGTAAGCGCTGTTGGGACCACCGGTAAAGATAATGCCCTTCGGATTTTTGGCCTTGATTTTGGCCAGGTCAGTACGGTAAGAATAAATTTCGCAATAAACATTGCATTCACGGACACGGCGGGCGATCAGCTGGTTATACTGGCCACCAAAGTCCAACACAATGACAGTTTCCTGCTGCATGTGGTAGCTCCTTCCCAAACATCTAAATTTGCATATATAACAGCATATACAGATATTATACCATAGCTCCCGGCAAATAGGTAGGGGGCTTGAGAAAAAAGTCGAGATTCTTCGATTCTGATTTGTCGCACAGCCGGAATCTGTTCGCTTATTCTGCATGGAATCAGATTGTCGGTCGGCGCCCCAAAGCCATAAAAAATGCCGCACATCGGGCAAGGAACCTTGGCCGGTTCCTCCTTCCAATGTACAGCATGGTATTTTTGCTATTGTTTTATCTTTTCCGTTATTCGCCGCTGCGCCAGGTCCACAAAAGATATTTTACATTTGTTTTCAGGTAGCGGTGGAACAGGCGCTTCGGGTCCTGCATCAATCGGTAAAGCCATTCCAGGTTGTGCTTCTGCATCCACATGGGCGCACGCTTAATGTTGCCCGCCTCATAGTCAAACGCCGCACCAACGCCGATCATCAAGGCTTGTACGCGATCCTCATGGGCGGCCATCCAGCGTTCCTGTTTGGGGGCACCAAGGCCAACCCACACAAAGTCCGGCTTTGTTGCGTTGATTTCCGCTACCGCCTGAGCGTCCTCCTGCGGGGTCATCTCGCGGAACGGTGGTGACATCATACCGGAAATCACAACACCAGGGTAGCGCTCTTCCACCTTTTTGCGCAGCAACTGCAACGTTTCCGGGGTAGAGCCATAAAAATAGTGCCGCCAGCCTTTTTCTGCGCTGACCGCCAAAACCTGCTTCATCAAATCCGGCCCCGTAACGCGCTGCGCAGCAGCATACCCCTGCCTGCGGCTGAACTGCGAAAGGGGACCGCCGTCCGGCAGCGCCATGACCGCATGGTTCTGAATATAGCGGTACTCGGCATCCTCGTGCGCCGTTACGGTGGTATGTACATTGGCCACGCAGATATATTTCCCACGCCATTGTTCCAGCTGGCTTTCCAGCAGCGTCATGGTTTTGTCCATGTCCGTTACCACAATGTTCACACCCATAATATCGCAGGTTTCCTGCATTTTCAGGTCGATCACATACAACCCGTTTACGGTATTATCCATTGTGCGGGAAGAGAGAAAGTCCGAATAGACCGGAATTACACTGACCTTAATGCCGTAATTTTCTGCAATCGCGGTGATCTGCAGCAACTCGCTGCGGTTCTGGGTTTCCTCCGCAATCACAATATGGGTAATCCGGGTACTTTCCAGAATCTTATGCAGATCGGCTACTGTGCCAAGGTAATTCGGCAGTTCCACTATCGGGTTCTGCGCTGCATAGCCGGCATACTCTGCCGATACATCCTTGCCCTTTACAACATCATTATAATAGCGTAATGCCAGGTTTCCATTGCCGACCAGCAAAACGCGGGCTATAATATGGCGCCGCTTTGCATACCAAAGGCTGATCCGGTGCAGCAATAACCGCTTGATCGTAATGACCACGCTGGACAGCAGGTAATAGTAAACAAGCAGCAGGCGGGAAAACTGCGAAAGTTGGAATACATACAAAATGGTTGCTGCCAACGTAAAGCCGCCCAGGTTTCCCAAAAGGGCTTTTGCCAGTTCTCTCACTAAGCCGCGCCGCTTAAAAGTGCGGTATTCACCCTGTGCAATATAAATCAGAATGATTGCCGCTGCGTATACAAGTGACAGCGGGCGGAAGCGGGCAACATCGACCCACCAGAACGCTTCACCCCAGGTGCTGTGCATACGTAGCAGGCTGGAAACCTCATACGCTCCCAACAGCAGGAAAAAGTCCAGAAAAGCATCCAGAATATGCAGTATTTTTGATGTAGAATGGTTCATGATACAATTAAAAGCCGCAAAAGCACGAAGAAAGACCGTTCCCTTTGCGGCATGTGAAACGGGCTTTCTGCCACGCATGATGACCCCGGAATATAGTAGAGCAGCAAACCGTAACTTGCAAGCCTATTATACCCAGCGTCCAAAGCGGAATTTTGGCTCAATTGGTTCTTTGATGGAAATTTCTTTGTTCAGGTAGACATCAATGGCGTTTTTCTGTAAAAGTTTTGCCGTTGAACTGCTTATCTGTGCCATCCCGTCTTTCAAGTTTGGCGGGCGGGTTGTAACAGAATGGCAGTCAGAACACATCAGATGAACTAAGTTCCAATCCAGCAGTTTGTGCAGCCATTTGGCCGTATGTCCACTGCGCACCAAACCCGAAGCATTGATCTGCGCCAATGCGCCGGAGCTGACCCAGCGGTACAGCAGGGTAGGATCCTCGGTAACATAGGGGTAGCGCTCCACATGGGCCAAAATGGGAGTATACCCACGGTTTTGCACCGCAAACAGGGTATCCTCAATTCCACCGGGATGGATGCTGGTCGGGAATTCAATCAAGATATACCGCGACCCTGCAAATGCCAATTTGGAAAGATCCAGGCTGGCCAAAGCTGTGGTAAAATAGACCTCTGCACCCAATTTGACGGCAAGAGGAAGTTTGCGTTCTGCCAGCTGCGCCACAACGCTGCGATAAGCCATTTTGCGCTGCTGAACAAAAGCATCCAGCGTAATGCGCTCATAATGGAAATGCGGTGTGAACACAATGCCAACAACCCCGTCTTCCATTTCTTTCTGGATCAAGGACATGGAAACATCCAGGTTTTTGGCACCGTCATCAATGCCAGGCAAAATATGACAATGGAGATCAACCAGTTGCGAACTCATTATGCCTTACTCCGGCTCTTCTTTCCAGCTGCGTCGTCATTGCTGTACCCGTAAGAATAAGAATAGTAGTAGCCATCTTTCTTACCGGCTTTTTTAACATTGTATCCGTTCATTACTACGCCAAGGATGCGGGCATTCACAGCTTCCAGGTTTTTCTTGCTCAGCTGGGCACCTTCAATGGTGGTAACACCCGGGCGTACAACCAGCAATGCCCCATCCGCATACTTGCACAATACTGCAGCATCGGTAACAACAGAAACCGGCGGCGTATCCACAATAATGTAGTCATACACCTGCTTCAGTGCAGCAAAGGTGCTTTCCATTGCCTTGGTTGCCAACAGTTCCGATGGGTTCGGGGGGATGGTGCCAACAGGTAGCACCACAATGCCCAGGTCTTTGAAGTTGACCAGTGCATTTGCCAGTTGGGTACGGTCCTTGCCCGTAATGGTGTTGGTAATGCCGATATGATCACGCGGAATATGCAGGTAGCGGGAGATGGTAGACTTACGCATATCGCAGTCAACCAGCACCACACGCTTGCCACTGTCTGCCAGGGTAATCGCAAGGTTTACTGCGACGTTGCTCTTCCCTTCGCCGGGGACAGAGGAGGTAATCAGGATAGTCTTGCAATCGCTGGTTGCGGCAAGGAACTCCAGGTTGGTTCGCAGAGACTTGTAAGCTTCTGTAAACTGGAACGGTGCATCTGAGCCAACCATAAACAGCTTATGATGTTCACGCTTTTTACTCATTCCTTTTTACCTCCCTGATCATACTGCGGGATCACGCCCAGAACAGTCATATCCAGATACTTGGTAACATCTTCCTCCGTGTTGATCTTATTGTCCAGCAAAACCTGCAGCACAATAATACCAATCACCAGAACAAAACCAACCGCTGCGGCCAACATCGTGTTCTTCTTAATGTTGGGGGAAACCGGCTCCGTTGCCAAAGAAGCATTGGAGATTACTTTGACGGAACCCGCTTCAACAGCCTCTTTGATCACATCCGGAGCCACTGTAATGATCTGTTCACACACCTGCCGTGCCCATTCCGGGCTGTCGCTCTGCACAGTGATTTTCATAACCTGGGTATCGTCCACAGCTGCTACGGTAACGCGCTTGTTCAGCTTAGCATAAGTCAGGTTCAGGCCCAGGTTATCAATAACCTGCTGCAGAACCGTATCACTCTTGATAATAATGCTGTAAGTAGAAACCAGCTTGGTTGCAGAATTGATCTGGTCACTAGTAACATTGGCGTTGACATCCTGCCGGGTATTGACAATCATCAGGGCAGAAGAATCATACTTTGGGGTCATCAAAAACTTAGACGCCGTAAAGCCAACCAGCGCAGCAGCCAAAGTTACAAAAATCAGTTCAAGAAGATGCTGGCGAACCGCACTTAAAATTTCTGTTAGGTCAATTACTTCATTTTCTTCATTATCCACAAAAGGCACCTCTCTAATCTCTTAATTCCTGTTTTCCAGTCAAAGATGGTTGGCCAGGTCTGCCGCTTCGGTCGGCTTTTTGACGCAAAGCACCACTCTTACAATTGGGGCCCGCAGCTGCCCCACATGCAAAATCTTAGCACACATGTTTATGTAAAGTAGTTGTGCTTTACGGCGATTTGGCCACAGATAGCTAATATGATTTTAGCACAAATTCAGGTGTGTTTCAACCGTACATCGAAATGTCTTGATTTTTGGCAAAATACACAATTTTGTTTGCATCCCTTCCGCAAGTGATAACAATTTCTCAAAACATTTTTTACCATTGATGTATAAATTGCTCTTATTTTTCCCATTGTTTGCTCCTGTGCAAACATATGTTAACGCTTTTGCTGCAAAGTCTGCTCTGTCCGCATTCCCGTTTCCCGGTAAAATTCATCCAATTCTCCCTGCTTTTTTGATCACACGCACTTCCTCGGGCACTGCGCAAAAACCTGGCGATTTTTTCAGTTTGCCTGCGGGTACGGCTGTCCGCTTTTCTTCCAGCGGGCGTACCTGCCTGCCCAGTATATGCTGTACGCAGTCAAGCTGCAAGGCATTTACACCGCGTATTCCTACCTCAGCGTCCGCGCCACTGTGGACTTGCCGCTGCCAGAAAATTCGATCCATGCAATTTTATTCCAGCTTCGCCTCCTTGCCCAGCGCCTTCTTTTTGCACTCACTTCAAAACCGCAAAAGGACATTTATTATATCAGCTACAAGGGGAAGTTGTCAAAAAAATTGCCAAAGAGATACAAATAGGCTATAATATAAAATAAAAAATTGTGTATTGAACGGTTTTACCCCATTTGCACCCGGAAGGAGGTGGCAAGTACGGATACTTTACAGACAAATAGTACAACACAAACTGCTGAGATGCTCAAATTAGAGGGCGTTGTTGAGCATGTGATATACGAAAACCCGGATACCGGTTATGCCGTGTTTGAAGTGGATGCCGGTGGCACCGATATTGTGGTGGCAGGCAACGTGGGCAGTGTGGATAACGGTATGTCCATTACGGCGTATGGCTATATGGTCAACCACCCCAGCTATGGCGAACAGTTCCGTGCCGAAACCTGTGAGGCCAGCCTGCCGCAGGATACCGCGGCTTTGCTGAGCTACCTTTCCAGTGGGGTATTGCCCTATATCGGGCCTTCCACAGCAAAAAAGATTGTGGCAAAATTTGGGGCGCATACATTGAACGTCATCTCCGAAACGCCGGACAAACTCTGTGAGCTAAAAGGTATCACCCCGCAAAAGGCCGCCGCCATCTCCAACGAGTTCCGACGTATGTACGGTGTGCGGGAAGTGGTTGCCTGGATGGCCAAGTTTGGGCTTTCCGCCCAGATGGCTGTTACAGCCTACCGCGCGTTTGGCCCCGCCACGGTAGAAGCACTGAAAAAGAACCCCTACATGCTGTGCGGGGAGCCGCTGAACCTGAAATTCAGCCAGGTCGATGGTATCGCCGCCCAGCTGCAGGTAGGACAGGGCAGCGACCTGCGCATTGCCGCCGGGCTTTTGTACGCTTTGCGCCACAACGCCAACAACGGCCACACCTGCCTGCCCGCAGATAAGCTGATCGAAAGCACTGCGCGCTTTATTCGGGTGGAGCCGGATGCCGTAAAGGCCGGGCTGCAAAGCCTGTTGGAGCATGACGAAATGCACGCCTGCACCTTTGACGGAACGAAATATATTTACCTGCCAGATCTGCTCAGCGCAGAGCAGGATATTGCTGCGCGGCTGGGGGAGCTTGCCACATTCCCGACAGAAAGCCCCAAAACGCTGGAAAGCGATATCCGCGTTTTGGAATTGACCCAAGGTTTTGAATATGCCCCTTTGCAGCGGGAAGCAATCCGCTTAGCACTCTCTTCCCGCGTAATGGTTTTGACCGGCGGTCCCGGTACCGGCAAAACCACAACGGTCAAAGCGATTCTGAATTTGTATGAAGGTATTTATGACCGGGTTGCCCTGTGTGCCCCTACCGGCCGCGCCGCCAAGCGGCTGACCGAGCTGACCGGCCACAGCGCTTCCACCATCCACCGATTGCTGGAAGTGGACTATTCTACCGGCAGCGTGCGTTTTATTCATAATGAAAAGAATCTTCTCCCGTTTGACGTTATCATTCTGGATGAGATGAGTATGGTAGATGCCAAGCTGTTCCAGGCATTGTTGGCCGCCGCGCGTTACCACTGCCGCATTATTATGGTAGGTGATGCCGACCAGCTGCCCAGCGTTGGCCCCGGCAGTGTGCTGGGGGAGATCTTGCAGGCAGACGTTCTGCCCACCGTACGGCTGAATGAGATCTTCCGCCAGGCGCAGAAAAGCATGATTGTACAGAACGCCCACCGCATTGTGGAAGGGCAGATGCCCATAAAAGGCGGGCGGGATGATGACTTTTTCATGATCGAATCCACCGGTCTTGCCTGCCAAAGGCTGATCTGCGACCTGGTCAGTACCCGGCTGCCCAAAAGTTATGGCTATGACCCCGTGCGGGACATCCAGGTGCTTTGCCCCACCAAGGTTGGCCCCACCGGGAGCGTAGAACTGAACCGCCGCCTGCAGGCCATTTTGAACCCGCCTGCACCGGATAAGCCGCAGATCATTTGGGAGCAAAGCGGCCGTGTGCTGCGCTGTGGCGACAAGGTAATGCAGATCAAAAACGATTATGACATTCCCTATGAGCGGGACGGTGCCGAAGCCGGTGTGGGTGCCTATAACGGGGATATGGGTATTATTACTGCCGTTGACCCCGAAAGCCGTGCTGTGACGGTACAGATGGATGACCGAAAGTATATTTACGGTGCTGACCAGCTTGCCGAGCTGGAACCCGCTTACGCTGTAACAGTGCACAAAAGCCAGGGTTCTGAATTTCCGGCCGTCATTATGCCTGTGGCAGATGTACCCGCGCGCCTTTGTTACCGCAACTTGTTGTACACCGGGGTTACCCGCGCACGCCGCCTGTGCATTCTGGCGGGAACCCGGCGCACCGAGCAGGCCATGGTGGATAATGTGCGCCAGAACATGCGTTACAGCGGGCTGCGCTACCTGCTGCGCGAGGCAGTCACTCCGGCTGAAAAACGCAGATGAAACAGAGAAAACGCATATCTCTGGATTGGCTGGACCGTGGGCGAACGGCTCTGGAACCGCTGCTGGCCCTTGCCTATCCGCGGCACTGCCCGCTGTGCGGCACGGTACTTGAGCAAAGCGCCTGGAAAGCCGCCGTGTGCCGTTCCTGTATACCGGAAGCCGAGCGTCTGCGGCATCTTCCACCGCGTCTGCCTGTAACGGAGCACGCCTTTTACGCTGTCAACACCTGCGCAGCTGCCTTTTACTATGCAGACAGTGTGCGCCATGCTATCCTGCTTTGCAAGGAGAACGGCAACCCCTGGTATGCGCGAGAACTGGCGGATTTGATGGCTGTGCTGATTTTTGGCGCACAGCCCGCCCGTGCCCCAGGGTACCGCCCGGTATACGAGAATCTATCCGGCATTTCGCTGTACAGCGCCATTGTTCCGGTGCCGCCGCGCGTAAAGAAGAACCGCGCGGAAAATATGCCCCTTTTGCTAGCGCAGCGCCTTGGGCGCATCCTGCACATTCCGGTCATCCAGCCGCTGTGCCTGACCCGGCAGGTTTTACCGCAAAAATCGCTGGACCAGCAAAAGCGCTTTGCCAATGTCAAGGATGCTTACGCCTGCCGTACTGGGGTTGACCTTTCCGGAATGCGGCTGCTGTTGCTGGATGATGTGATCACCACTGGTGCCACCATCTCTGCCTGCGCCAAAGCGCTATTGGAGGGTGGCGCTGTGAGTGTGGACGGCGTGTGTGTTGCAGCGACGGAACTGATGCCCAAAAGCCACGGTGCCGCCGGAACACCAAAAGAAAGCAAATAACTTTTATCTGCCGGATGGTTGATGGCAATTCACAATAGATAACAAAGTGCTGCTTCTGGCAGCAAGGAGTACCAGATAAACATGAAGCAATATGATATCGGCCTTGATCTTGGCACAACTTCCATTATCATTGCCACACAGGAACAGGGAGTTGTGTTCCATCAGCCCAGCATTGGTGCTGTTGATACCCGCAGCAGCACCATTCTGGCAGTGGGGGACAAAGCCCTGCGCATGGTGGGACGTGTGCCTTCTTATATTGATATCATCCGCCCTTTGCGGGATGGTATTATTCAGGACCACCGCATGACAAACGAACTAATCGTGCGGTTTATCAATGAGGTATGCCGTTCGCGCATCATCAAGCCGCGCGTATCGGTCTGCGTTCCGGCAGCCATTACCGGCATTGAAGCTGACGCCGTGGTAGAAGCCGTCATGGCAGCCGGGGCACGGCAGGTTTTCCTTGTGGATGAGCCTGTCGCCGCCGCCCTTGGCGCAGGGCTGGATATCCGCAAACCCATGGGCTGCATGGTGATTGATATCGGCGGCGGCTCCACGGATATCGCCGTGATCAGCATGGGTGGGCGGGTGCGCGCCGCCAGCCTGCCGGTCGCCGGCAACGCTTTTGACCAGTGCATTGCCCAGTATGTTCAGGAAAAATTCAACATTGCCATCGGCCCTCTAACCGCCGAAGCACTGAAAAAGCAGGTTGCCTGCTGCACCAAAAGCGAGTTTGAGGGCGTAATGGAGATCCGTGGTCATTCCTGGGAGACCAACCTGCCCGCCCGCCGCCTTGTCTATACGCGGGACCTGTACCTGCCCGTGCAGGAACTGGCCGCCCGCATTGCCGCCACTGCCCGCAATGTATTGGAAAGCACCCCGCCGGAATTGGCCGCTGATGTTGCCAAGAACGGCATTCTGCTGACTGGCGGCGGCTCCATGCTGCGTGGCCTGGCTGGTTATATTGCCGGGGAACTGCATGTGGATGTTGCCATCGCACCAGACCCCATCAACTGTGTGGCACGCGGAACCGCAGCCAGCTTAACGCTGGGCCAATACCTGACAGCCGGTTTCCGCGATGCCACCCCCAGAGCGTGGCATAACCGACTGCAATCCCCAGAAGGTTTTTCCAATTAAAGCGCAGCTTTTGTGCAGGTTGTAAAAAGTATGATTTTCTGCGGATACCTCCGCCAGCCTACTTTTCTATCCGGCAAAAGTGTGCTATACTATACAGCGTTTGCCAAAATTCCCAGCCCTGCATGGTTCCGGGCTGGTTCTGCCATATAATATAAGGACAGGTTCATTATGCCCGATACCATTACCACTGAATTTCTGGCCCTGCGGGACCGCTATATCGCTTCCTGCTTTACTAAGCTGAACCCGGTGCAGCAGCAGGCTGTGTTTACCACCGAAGGCCCGCTGCTGATCCTGGCAGGTGCAGGCTCCGGCAAAACCACCGTTCTGGTCAACCGCATTGCCAATATCATCCGTTTTGGCCGCGCCTATGGCTCCAAAGAGGTCAGCCGCCCGGTTGCGCAGAGTGATCTGGAGCAGCTGCGCACCGCCATCATGTGCGGCCAGCCGGTTCCGCAGTCCCTGATGCCGCTGATGAGCGTTGCCTCGGCCCGCCCGTGGAATGTGCTGGCCATTACCTTTACCAATAAAGCCGCCGGAGAGCTGAAAGAACGCCTGAAAGCCATGCTGGGCGATACCATGGGCGGGGATGTATTTGCCTCCACTTTCCACTCTGCCTGTGTACGGATCCTGCGCCGCGATGCCGAACGCATTGGCTTCCCCAAAAGCTTTACGATTTACGATTCCGACGACCAGCAGCGTGTCATTAAGCAGATCTACAAAGAACTGATGATTGATGACAAGTTCCTGCCGGTCAAATCAGCCATCTCCCAGATCAGCGGTTACAAAGATAAACTTCTTTCCGCCAAAGATGTCGCCGCCGAAGCGCCGCGCGATACCAAGGCTGCTCTGATTTCCAAAATCTATACCGCCTATTCCAACCGGCTGCACACGGCTGGTGCCATGGACTTTGACGATCTGATTTTCCATACCGTGCAGATGCTGAAAACCGATGCCGAAGCGCGTGAATACTACCAGCAGAAGTTCCGCTATGTCGTGGTGGACGAATACCAGGATACCAGCGTGGCCCAGTTCCACCTGGTGCGCCTGTTGGCCGGTGGTTCCAACAATGTATGCGTTGTTGGCGATGACGATCAGAGCATTTATAAGTTCCGCGGTGCTACCATTGAAAATATCCTGAACTTTGAAAAAGTTTTTGCCGGGGCCAAAACCATCCGCCTGGAGCAGAACTACCGTTCCACCTCCAACATTCTGAATGCAGCCAATAGCGTCATCAAGAACAACAACGGCCGCAAGGGCAAGACCCTGTGGACCCAGAACGGCGATGGTGACAAAGTTCACCATTATACGGCTGCTTCGGAACAGGATGAGGCCAGCCATGTGGCCGAGGTTATTGGCCAGAACCTGAAAAATGGTGCTTCCTTAAAAGACCATGCCGTTTTGTACCGCATGAATGCGCAGTCCAACCCCATCGAAACTTATTTTGCCCGTGCCGGTATCCCGTACCGCATTGTGGGTGGCCAACGCTTCTTTGACCGCAAGGAAGTCAAGGATATCAACTCTTACATGGCCGTTGTGGTCAACCCGCGGGACGACGTGCGCCTGCGCCGCATCATCAATGAACCTGCACGAAAGATTGGTGCCACCACCATTGATAAGATCGGGGAACTGGCCGCCGCCAACGGCGTGCCGATGATGGAGATCATCCGGGAGGCTTCTTCTTATCCCGCACTGGGCCGTGCCGCCAGCGCGCTGAACGCGTTTTACTCCATGTACCGTGAACTGTGTGATCTTTCCGTCACCCTTCCGCTGGATGAATTTGCCGGTGAAGTGATCCGCAAGACCGGATACGAAGCCATGCTGAAAGCGCAGAAAGAAGAGGGCGAGACCCGGCTGGAAAACTTGGGCCAGTTGATTTCTTCCGTAAAGACTTATGCGGAGCAGAACGGGGAAGACGCAACCCTTTCCGGTTTCTTGGAAGAAGTTGCCCTGATTGCAGATCTTGATTCCTATGATGAAGATGCTGATTCCGTTACCCTGATGACGATGCACAGCGCCAAGGGCCTTGAATTCCCGTATGTGTTTATCATTGGTATGGAGGATGGCGTTTTCCCCGGTGACCTTGCTCGCTACAGCGAGGAAGAAATGGAAGAGGAGCGCCGCCTGTGCTATGTCGGTATTACCCGCGCCAAGAAAGAGCTGTATCTTTCTTCCTCCCGCAGCCGTATGATTTTCGGCCAGACGCGCCGCAACCCGCCTTCCTGCTTTTTGGATGAGATTGACCCCAATGTGATGGACGAAACCGAAAGCCCAGAGCTTGCTTACAGCGGCGGTTTTGGCGCCGGGTACGGCAGCTACAGCACCAATGTTCCCGGCGGGCGCAGCGGATACTCCGGGGCTTCCCGCGGGTATCTGAACAGTGAATACAACCGCGGCGGCTTTGGCAGCAAGTATGCCGGCGGCTTCCAAAGTGGGTTTGCTTCCGGCGGGCACGAAAGCCCGAACTACCCCGGCGGCCGCCACACGGTCCAAAGCAGTAGCTTTGGCGCCGGGTATGGCAGTAGCCGCGTCAACCATCATTCCGGTGCTCCGGTTGCTCCGGCGGGCGGTGGCGTTACTACTGCGCCCGCCGCACCCGCACGCAAAAAGGCCGCCAACTTTGCAGTCGGGGACCTTGTGGACCACAAGGTGTTTGGCCGCGGCAAGGTGCTGAAAGTAACGCCGGTTGCGGGGGACTGTATTGTAGAAATCCAGTTTGACCGCGTTGGCATCAAAAAAACAATGGCCAATTACGCCCCGCTGACCAAGCTGACCAGCGAAGAATAAACCACTGATAAAAAAGGAAAAGAGGGAACGGGCCCATGCTTGTAACATTGATCGCCCACACCAATGACCCCGAAAAGACCATTGCCGCAGCCGCCAAGCTGTGCTATTCTGATGCACATATCGAAACCCTGCTGGATGGCCTAACACCGGAAAAGACCGCAGCCTTTTTGCAAAAGCTGAATGACTTCGGCCACGCCAGCCCCATTGAACATGCCAGCTTTACCTTTGGCATTGAGGGCGTTTCCCGCACCTTTCTGGCACAGGTCACCCGCCACCGCATTGCAAGTTTCAGTGTGCAGAGCCAGCGCTATGTGCGGCTGGAAGATTTCCGTTATGTGATTCCCCCGGAAATTGAGGCTGCCCCTGCGGCCAAAGCGGCTTTTATTGATGCAATGAACGCCGACGCCAAACACTACCTGGAGCTGGTCAAAGCACTGGAAGAAAAGCATACCCACACCTTGATGGAGCAGGGCATGTCGGAAAAGACCGCCCGCGCCAAAGCCAGCAAAATGGCAAACGAGGACGCCCGCTTTGTATTGCCCAACGCCTGCGAGACAAAAATGGTAATGACCATGAACTGCCGCAGCCTGAACAACTTTTTCAACCTGCGCTGCTGCAACCGTGCCCAGTGGGAGATCCGCGCCGTTGCCGATGAAATGCTGCGCCTTGTATACCCGCTTGCGCCGCATGTTTTTGCCGCAGCTGGTCCCCGCTGCCTGGCGGGTCCCTGCCCGGAGGGCGGTATGTGCTGCGGCAAGCAGAACGCCGTGCGTGATAAATATGCAACACTGAAACAGGAGGCTGAAAACCATGGGTAAACTGATTATTTTTGAAGGCCTGGATGGTTCCGGCAAGGGCACACAGGCAGAACTTGCCTGCCAGAATTTGCATAGCAAAGGGTATGACCCGCTGAAAATCAGCTTCCCAGATTATGACAGTCCGTCCTCCGCACTGGTCAAGATGTATCTTTCCGGCGAGTTCGGCCAGCGCCCGGATGACGTGAACGCTTATGCAGCTTCAACGTTTTATGCTGTTGACCGCTTTGCCAGCTACAAAACCAGGTGGGGCAATGTCTACCGCCAGAATGGGCTAATCATCTCTGACCGTTACACCACCTCCAACGCTGTTCACCAATGTTCCAAACTGCCGCCGATGCACTGGGATGGTTTTCTGGAGTGGCTGTTTGAGTTCGAGTACAAAAAGCTCGGCCTGCCTGCGCCGGATGCGGTTGTATACCTTGCCGTTGATCCCGATGTCAGCCAGCACCTGATTGCGCAGCGCTACCACGGCGATGAAAGCAAAAAAGATATTCAGGAACGCGATACCGAATACCTGGCTCGTTCCCGCGCCGCCGCTGAATACTGCGCACGCAAGCTGGGCTGGCACCGCATTGAGTGTACCACAACGGTGGACGGCCAGAAAACCATCCGCACGCCGGAGGATATTCAGTCCGAAGTGATGGCATACCTGGAGCGGATTTTGAGCTAAAACCGTTGGCAGCAAAAGCCACACGTTGAATACAGCAAGGAGGGGATAGAACATGCTTTGCAAAGCAACGGAAGCTGATTTGGAGCAAATGGTTGCGTTCCGCCGCAAAACGTATGGCGGAACCCGCCAGGATGCTTTGGACTGGCTTTGTGGAATTGTGGGGTTGGATAATATCCTGATCCTTGCCCGGGACCCGGCCCCCGGTGCAAAGCCCATCCCGGCCGCCATGATTGGTGCGGTTCCAGTGGAATGCGGGCACCACCACGGCGTATGGCTCTGCTGCATGGCAACGGACCCGTCCCTGCAGGGGCGCGGGCTGATGCCCAAACTGCTGGCAACCTGCCTGTGCGCCTTTTCCGCCAAAGGGTGTGATTTCGCTGTGGCGGCACCGCAAAGCACGCGGGCCGCAAAAGCGTTTTCCCAGCTGAATTTTCAGGGGCGCTTCCCGCTGCGCATCATCCGCAAGCCCATTGAACACAATTTGTGGGCACGAGCAGAGTTTGATAACCTGACAGTCCGCAAATTGATCGACACCCGCATGCGCTACCAGCCCGCCTGCATTGCCCTACCGGAAAGCAGCATGAACACCATGATCACCCGGCTCTACCGCCGCGGTATGACCATTGTTTCCAACCAGCGCGGTTACGGCCTCTATTGCCAGGAAAAGGACGAGCTGCTTTTTATGGAGCTGCAGGCCGATAACGACCATTCGGCTGATATTCTGCTGCAGGCCGCGCGGGAACATACCGGTCTGACCAAAGCACGGCTGCTGCTGGCGGAAAATCAGTTTTTGTACCTGGGCGAGGGTAAGCGCTGTGGTTACGGCATGATTTGTTACCTTGGGCAGCCGTTCCCCGTTACGGACGTTTATTTCCGCCTGTTGCTGTAAGACCGTGCATACGTGAAACAGGGCAGTTCTGCTGCCTGGTAAAGGAGATTTGGAATGAAAATCAATCGTGGTGATTCCCAGGACAAGGGCTCGCAGCCGCGCCAGGCTTATCATGCTGCGCCAGCCCCCGCACCAAAGCGCCCGGTACAGCCTGATCCTGACCCGCAGGACCTGTACGAAGACGCCGAAGGTCCAGACGAGTACGCAGAGGATGACGATGATGAACCCGTCCGCCGCCGTTTTCCCATTGGGCTTGTGGTTCTTGTTGTCATTTTGGCTATCGTCGGCATCGGCGGCTGGAAAGTGTTCCAGTTCTACGGCGAAGTTGCCGGCAACGGCGAACTCGGCCCGGAGCAGACCGTTACCATTGAACAGGGTTCCACTGTTGCAGACATCACAAACGTTTTGAAAGAGGATGGCGTCATCCAGTATGACTGGCTGTTCAAGCTGTATGCCAAATACAGCGGCCGCGCTTCCGGTTTGCAGTATGGCGATTTTACCCTGCGCTCCGGCATGGATTATAACACGATCCTGAAAACCCTCAGCGTGCAGCAGGTCAAGCGCAAGACCATTACCATCACATTCCCCGAAGGCTACACAGCCGTTGCTATTGCCCAGAAGATGGAAGAAAATGGCTTGTGCTCGGTGGATGATTTCCTTGCCTGCGCCAACGGCGAGGATGGTTCCGATTTCAGCCAGTATGATTTCTGGAATGCCATCCCGGATACCGAAGGCCGCCTGATGAAGTGCGAGGGCTACCTGTTCCCGGACACTTACGAGTTCTTCACCGATGACTCGGTCTATAATTACGTCAACACCTTCTATAAGGAATTCGACGCCAAAACTTCCGACCTGTGGGATACCATCAACGAAAAGGGCACCACAATGAATGATGTTGTCATTCTGGCCAGCTTTATTCAGGAAGAAGCCGGTATGCCCGCAGAAGACGCCAAGGTTTCCGCCTGCTTCCACAATCGTTTGGAATCCGATGACCCGCAGTGGGCAGAGCATAAGCTGGAATCCAATGCCAGCAGCTATATCATGAACGATAGCGACAATAACTACCTGTGGAATTCGCCCACCGCCGCTTATTACGGCTGGCCGGAACAGGGTGCTGTTCCGGATGATGTGCTTGCTCATTACGACACCTACCGCATCAGCGGCCTGCCCGCCGGTGCCATCACCAATCCCGGTATTGATGCCATTGCCGCCGCGCTGAATCCCGACCAGGAATATCTGGACGAAGGCTATTATTTCTTTGTTACCGGCAACCCGAACGGCGACCACCCTGGCGAATATTTCTATGCCAAAACGGCAGACGAACACCATCAGAACTGCATCATCGCCGGTTGGGGCTGATAAAAGCTGAACTTCACTGAACAAAGGAGCCGTTATCTTATGTTGTCCTGTCCGGAACTGCTGTCGCCTGCCGGCAGCCTTGAAGCCCTGAAATATGCCGTCATGTATGGTGCCGATGCCGTATACTGTGCACTGCCGCGCTTTGGTATGCGCGCCGCACCGGTCAACCTGACCATTGGCGAGCTTCATGATGGCTGCATTTTTGCCCATGCTCGCGGCAAAAAAGTATACCTGACCCTGAACAACCTGCCCACCAACGATGAGCTTTCCGAGCTGCCGCAGTATATCAAGGACGCGGCCGAAGCCGGGGTGGATGCCTTTATCATTGCGGACCTTGGCGTACTGAGCCTTGCCAAACAGTATGCTCCGGATGTGGATGTGCATTTTTCCACCCAGGCAGGCATCACCAATTATGCTGCTGCAACCATGGCCTACAACCTGGGTGCCAAGCGTGTGGTGCTGGCGCGCGAGCTGACCCTGACCGATATTGCCCAGATCCGCGATAACACCCCGCCGGAGCTGGAACTGGAAGCCTTTGTGCACGGCGCCATGTGCATGAGCGTTTCTGGTCGGTGCCTGCTTTCCAGCTATATGACCGGGCGCAGCGGCAACCGCGGCGAATGTGCCCAGCCCTGCCGCTGGAAATACTATCTTGTAGAAGAAAACCGCCCCGGTCAGTATATGCCCATTGGCGAAAATGAGGACGGTAGCTACATTCTGAACGCCAACGACCTATGCACTGCACCGTTTTTGGACCTGATCTGCAAGGCTGGTGTGGATTCTCTGAAAATTGAGGGGCGCGCCAAAACGTTCTATTACGTTGCGTCCGTTACCGCCGCTTACCGCAAAGCGCTGGACCAGTACCTGGCAAACCCCGCCAGTGATACGTTTGATTTACCGGATTCCGTGCTGGATGAGCTGAACCGTACCAGCCACCGCCATTATTCACCCGGTTTCTATTTTGGTAAAGAGAAAGCCCTGCAGACGCCCAGCCATACTTATGTGCGAGATTGGGATTTCATCGGCACTGTGGATTCGTGGGAAGACGGCGTTGCCCATTGCACCCAGCGCAGCAAGTTCTGCCTGGGAGATTCGCTGGAAATTTTGCAGCCAGATGGTTCGGTCGTGCCCGTAACCCCTGAATGGATCAAAAACGCGGAAGGGGAAGCGATGGATGCCACCCCGCACCCGATGATGCAGTATACCATTCCCTGTGCCACGCCCTTGATGCCGTACAGCCTGCTGCGGATGCAGAAAAGGCAGTAAATTTTCATTTATCTATTTGCAACAACCAAAAGCCCCACCTGCCGGATGCAGAATGTTCTGCTCGGCAGGCGGGGCTTTTTTATTTTTATTCTTTACTTTTAGGGCAATACCGCATAATTCTAAGTGCCGATACGGCGAGCGAGGTGCGGCAGATGCTAAGCCAAAAGCGCAGATAATACTGGATGTCTTATCGAGCATTTTGGCAACGCAGATGCCGTGCCGCAGCCGCCGGAGCGGTGCTTAAGCCGTAAGGCGGGAATTGTGCGGTGTTGCCTTAGGTAAAAAAGCAAACAAACAGAGCACTTCATTCAAATGCATATAGCGGCTATTTATTTCATACAGAGACAAATAGCGGCACAGAACAGATATAATAAAAGAAGCTATAAAAAGCAGGTATTCACGTGGAGGACGATATCGTTTCTACATGAACACCTGCTTTTTTATTTATTATTTACTGCTGGAATAAATAGTGGTAGCCAAGTATTCATCACTGACCCAACCATAAATCCCACTGTAATATACAACAACCCAGTCAGGCATATTGCTGCTATAGCCGCATTCCCATACGATGATACCGTAGGGGATATTATCCATTTTTTCATAATTTGTACCGGGACCTTTACGCATAACCAGCCCATGATCAGCAGTGGTGTAGGTACAAAGGCTATCAATTCGGCTAAGCGTTACATCTGGTGCAATGCATCCATCCGGCAGAATAATGTCGGCATTGTTTTCGGTATAATCCTGTACTTGCAGCAAGCCCCAAAGGCCATTCTGTTTTGCCCATACGCAGCCATCGCGCGCGGGGGCTAAATCTTCATATTGCCCAGCGGAAATTATCTCATTGCCGTAAACATCCAGAACTAGCTTTTGTCCGGATTGATTTTTCACAACTACCATGCCAGATAAGTCTGCGTAAGGATATTCAACAGTTTCGTTCATGATGGACAAACTCATCTGCGGCTGATAAATGCAGGGGATTACTAAAGCACCGCTTTGGTCGCAATATCCCCAGTTACCGGCTGCATCCTTTACCGCGATTAAAGATTCACCGGCCATGCAGGCATCCTGGTAGTCGAAATCGGTTAAAATTGTACCGTTTTTATCCGCAACGGCAAAAAGTGCAGAATTGTCAACAAGATAACCGGCATATTCATCATCCCAAATGCCTTGCTGGATGCCAACCAAATCAGGAGCATACACCTGTTCGATGGGCGTGCCACTAAATGTATAGACACCAATAGCAGAACGGTAAATCTGGCTGTCACCTAAAATCCACTGGATGCCATACCCGCCGTGCCCGCCCAGCATGGTTGTAAAAGGCATTTGTTGGGCAACCAGCTCCTGGTTAATCTGTTCTTCCAGGGCATTCAGCTTCTGGTAATCGTATGTATCATCTACCCCAATGGAGAGCTCCTGCTCACCATACAGGTACGGGATGCTTTCTGACAAATCTTCCAGAAAAGCATTACAGTTGGCAGCATTAAACAGGCTCCAGCGTTCGCCCTTGCGCACAGCGTACAGATTTCGGGCAGCGGCGTAACCGGCAGTGTGGGTTTCGCGGGAGAAGAGAGGAATCATCTCGTCAAAATCATATTGCGGCGGTAACTTCCAGTTGGCATTGCTAGTGGATGGTATAGCTGTGGCAACAGCTTCACTGGTCGGGGAAAGAGCAGCGGAGGAAGCAGGTTTATTTTCTGGCGCTGCAGCACAAGCGGTAAGCATTATTGCGGTGATAACACTGGCGGAAAATGAGAATAACTTCCTTTTCATGGCTTTTCACTCCTTACGTAAATGATTTTTCGGTAAGATGAAGAAGTAATATAAGAAAGTGAATTCATAAACCCTATGAGATCTTATTTTATCAAAAATATCTGCTAATGGGAATAGCTAACAATTCTACATGGATAAATTTGGATAGTATGACAAAGATTGCAGAACTGGAGTGAAAGTCCGAATTATGGGATGAGTGATCTGCTATAATAGAGAAAAGCAAAACAGAAGGGAGTTTGATTATGCACCAGGAGAAAAAGATGCTGGCTCATATCAGTGAAGACGGAACCCGCGTCCAAACGGTAGCGGACCATTTGCAGGGAACGGCAGTCCTATGTGGGCAATTTGCAGCAGCCTTTGATGCCCAGCAACAGGGAACTTGGCTTGGATTACTGCATGATATTGGTAAATATAGTACAAAGTTTCAAAAGCGCCTGCAAGGTGGAGAGAAAGTGGATCACTCAACGGCTGGTGCACAGGTGGCTGCCCGATATGGTCAAATCCCACTGGCTTTTGCTATTGCGGGACACCATAGCGGCCTGCCGGATGGAGGAGGCCGAAGCGATACCGCGCAGGATGCGACAATGTTTGGACGATTGAAAAAGAGCGTTGAACCCTATACCCAATGGACGAATGAGATTAAACTGCCGTCCATACCGCCCCAGCCGGAAATGATGAAGGAAAATCGTTTTACACAGGCATTTTATACCCGGATGTTGTATTCCTGCCTGGTCGATGCGGACTATCTGGATACGGAAAACTTTATGAGCAGCCCTAAACCGCGCGGACAAGGCCAGACAATGGATGAACTGCTGAAAAGGTTGAACCAATATACCGCAAAATGGAGCCATCCCCAGGGAACCTTGAATCAGCGCCGCAGTTCAATTTTGAGTGCCTGTACAACGGCAGGGCAAACAGGGCGGCGCGGCCTTTATTCCCTGACCGTTCCTACAGGCGGGGGAAAAACGGTAGCGTCATTGGCATTTGCGCTTTCGCTAGCTGTAAAGAACCATATGGACCGGGTTATTTATGTGATCCCTTATACATCCATTATTGACCAGACCGCGGATGTGTTTTCGGAAATATTAGGAGCAGAAAATGTTTTGGAACACCATTCAGGGGTGGACTACTCTGCCAAGGAAGATGATGAGCCGGCAGCCTACCGCAAAGCATTGGCGGCGGAAAACTGGGATGCTCCGGTGGTGGTTACCACATCCGTGCAATTCTTTGAATCACTTTACGGAAACCATGCGTCACAATGCCGTAAATTACATAACATTGCAAATAGTGTGGTCATTTTTGACGAAGCACAAAACCTGCCGGTTCCTTATTTGCGCCCCTGCGTTGCGGCAATCGCGCAGCTGGTACAGCATTACCGCGCAGCAGCGGTGCTTTGCACGGCCACACAACCAGCTTTGCAGCCCTTGTTTGATGAACTGGCGCCTGGGCTGCAGATGACGGAACTTTGCCCACATCCCAAAGAGCAATATCAAGCATTCCGGCGTACAACGCTAAAAATGCGCGGAGAGTTGGAACAAAGCCAGCTTGGCGCAGAACTGGCAGCGCAGGAACAAGTGCTGTGTATTGTAAACCGGAGAAAAACAGCACAGGAATTATACAATAACCTGCCCAAAGAAGGCAGCTACTGCCTGACAACATTGCTATACCCAGCCCATCGCAAACAGTTATTGCAGGAAATCCGGGAACGCTTAAAAGATGGGCTGCCCTGCCGTGTGATATCAACTTCTTTGATCGAAGCGGGTGTTGATGTGGATTTCCCGGCTGTGTACCGCGAGGAAGCAGGTTTGGATTCCATTTTGCAGGCGGCGGGGCGCTGCAATCGAGAGGGAAGACGCCCGGCGGAGCAGAGCTTGGTACAGATTTTCACATTGGAAGGGCAGCATGTACCGCGCATGCTGGAACAGAATGTATCCGCAACGCAAAGCGTCCTGAAAAAATATGCAGATCTGGCATCTCTGGAAGCAATCGAAACATACTTTCTGTTTTACCGTACCTTAAAAGGAGATAAAAGACTGGATGAACAGCAAATTCTGCAAGGGTTCGAGCAGGATATGGAAGGGCGCATTTTCCCCTTTGCAACAGCGGCAGAGAGGTTCCGCTTAATTGAAACACCTGCCGTGACCGTATACATTCCCCAAGGGAAAGGGGAACATTTGCTTGCACGATTGCGTGCAGGAGAGGTAAGCAAAACTTTGTTCCGTCAACTGGGGCAATATGGTGTTCCGGTTTACCCGGATCATCTGAAAACGCTGGAGAATGCCGGGGCGGTTTGCCAAATCAGTGAAGGCATATGGGAATTAGCGGACGGAAGCCTTTACGATAACAACACGGGCCTTGCTATGGAAGCTGAAACGGGAGAAGCCTGGTTTGCATAAAGCAAAAACGGCAGGGAGCCTGCCCTGCCGTTCTTGTGCGATAAAGTAAAATCAACTATTTCTATCCACGGCATAAGCTGCCGACGTAACTTATTATAAAAGAAAACCGAATGAAAAGCAAACAAAAAGTATACATGATAAAAGGATTGACATTTGGTGCAAAGTAGCGTATATTGAAACTATAACAAAAATATAAATTAAAAGCAACTGAAAATAGAAATGCAAAGGAGTTGATGCAGATGATCCAGCTGGAAGTATGGGGGAATTATGCTTTGCTCTCGAGGCCTGAGCTAAAAGTCGAAAGGGTTTCATATGAAGTCCTCACCCCTTCCGCGGCACGCGGCATAGTAGAAGCAATCTATTACCACCCCGGCTTACGGTGGAAAATCCGGAAAATCTATGTTATGAACCCAATCCGCTTTACCAACATCCGTCGGAACGAAGTAAAAAGCAAAATTCTTTGTTCCGATGTACGCAGTGCGATGCAGGGAACAGGGAAAGAGCTTTACCTTGCCACGCCCCAGCAGATCGTTCAGCGTGCAGCCATGGTGTTGCAGGACGTTCATTATGTGATTGAGGCAGAATTTGAGATGACTGACCGTGCGGCACCGAGCGATAATCCGGGAAAGTTCCAGGATATTGTTACCCGGCGTATGTCCAGGGGCCAGTGTTTTCATACCCCTTATTTTGGGTGCCGTGAATTTCCTGCCGCATTCCGCGCATGGCCCGGCGGGCCAATCCCGACCATTGAGGAAACACGGGATTTGGGATTCATGCTATATGACTTTAACTACACTGACCCGCAGAACATAACCCCGATGTATTTCCATGCAAAATTGGAACATGGTGTGTTGAATGTGGCAGACTGCGAGGTGTACCGATGATTTTACAGGCTTTGGTACAATACTATGAAGATTTGCTGGCCAATGGCAAAATCACGCGCCCCGGTTGGACAAGCGCAAAAGTCAGTTGGGCTTTGGAACTGGATGAAAACGGCCAACTGATGGCATTGCACCCCTTGCAGCAAGAGGAAAAGCGCGGTAAAAAAACAGTGCTTGCTCCATGTCAGCTGCAAGTTCCGGAACAGGTTAAACGCTCTAGTGGTGTGGCAGCCAATTTTTTGTGTGATAACAGTGCTTACATGCTCGGCATTGACGGAAAAGGCAAACCGGAGCGTGCAATGCAGTGCTTTGCCGCTGCAAAGGAGCTGCATCTTGCCATTTTACAAAATGTTCCCGGTCAGGCGGCACAGGCAGTGCGGAACTTTTTTATAAACTGGGACCCCAAGGCGGCGGAGCAGAATCCAGCGCTGGAACAAAGTCTCAAGGAACTTTACAAGGGTGGCAATCTGGTATTTCTGATTCGGGAAAACTATGTTCAGGACGATCCGGAAATACAGGAAGCCTGGCAGCGGCAGTGTGATAAGAACACGGATGCACCGGAAATCCGATGCCTGGTTACAGGGCAAAAGGCACCGCTTGCCCGCCTGCACCCGGCGATTAAAGGCGTGACTGGGGCACAGTCTTCCGGCGCATCGATTGTTTCTTTTAATGCGGACGCTTTTTGCTCATACGGACATGAACAGGGGGGCAATGCGCCGGTTGGCAGTTATGCGGCCTTTGCCTATGCACAGGCATTAAACTATCTGCTGGCAGACAGGGAACATGTTCAGCGCGTGGGCGATACCACCATTGTCTGCTGGGCAGCAGGCGGTGAGACCGCCTACCAGCAGGTAGCAATGGATGCATTGTTTGCCATGGATGCGCATGTCAGCGAAAGCGATGTGCGAAATGCAGTGGACAAGCTGGTCCATGGACAGAGTGTAGAGTGGCAGAACGTGACACTTGACCCACAAAGGCACTTTTATGTGCTTGGCTTGGCCCCTAATGCGGCGCGCCTCTCGGTTCGCTTTTTCTGGCAGGATACATTTCAAACGCTGCTTGATAATGTGCAGAAGCATTATGACCGCTTAGAGATTGTGCGCCCCGCTTATGATAAATTCCCGCGGCTGGGGGTGTATTGGCTGCTGCAGGAAACCGTCAACACCAATTCCCGCAGCCCATCGGCAGCACCGCAGCTGGCGGGTGATGTTCTGCGTGCAATCCTGAATAATACAAGGTACCCGGCAACCCTGCTGGATGGCGTTATGATGCGTATCCGCGCAGAGCAAAAAGTAACACGCGGCCGTGCCGCTATTATAAAAGCATACTACCTGCGTAATGAAGATCCCCGTTGCCCAAAGGAGGTATTAACTGTGGGAAATAACAAGGAAACAAATTATCAACCGTATGTTATGGGTCAGCTTTTTGCTGTGCTGGAAGCAATCCAGATGGCGGTAAACCCGGATATCAATACAACCATCAAGGACAGGTATTTTAATGCAGCGGCTTCCACGCCGGCCACTGTGTTCCCAACAATTCTGATGCTGGCACAAAAGCATATGCAAAAAATGAGCAAGCCACAAAAGATTTATTACGATAAGCAGATCGCTGCGCTGGCGGGCGGAAAACTGGAAGGAAGCTTTCCCGCACGGCTGACCTTGCCGGAACAAGGCGCTTTTATCCTTGGCTATTACCATCAGACACAGGAACGCTATACAAAGAAAGTGGAGGAATAACAATGGCACAGGCAATCAAAAACCGGTATGATTTTGTAATTCTGTTTGACGTTGAAAACGGAAATCCGAACGGCGATCCGGATGCAGGCAACATGCCGCGTGTCGACCCGGAAACGGGATATGGCATTGTTACAGATGTCTGCTTGAAGCGTAAGATTCGCAACTATGTCGAAGTGGCCAAAGAAGATGAAGCAGGATACCAGATTTACATTAAAGATCAGGTTCCCCTGAACCGCAGCGACAAAAAAGCATTGGAATATCTGGGCGTTGAAGGAGATTCCAAGGAGGCACTGAAAGCTGCCAAGAAAGATGACCCGGAATTGGACCGTAAAATCCGGGACTTTATGTGCCAGAACTTTTATGATATCCGCACATTTGGCGCCGTTATGACAACCTTTGTAAAAGGCGCACTGAACTGTGGGCAGGTGCGTGGCCCGGTTCAGTTGAGCTTTGCACGCTCGGTGGATCCTGTCCTCCCGCAGGAAGTGACCATTACCCGTATTGCCATTACGACCGAAGCGGATGCAGAGCGAAAAGGCACTGAGATGGGCCGCAAGTATGTGATCCCGTATGGTTTGTACCGTGCAGAGGGTTATGTTTCGGCCAACCTTGCCCGCAAAACTACAGGATTCTCAGAGGATGACCTGCAGCTGCTGTGGCAGGCAATCCTGAATATGTTTGAAAATGACCACAGTGCAGCCCGCGGCAAAATGGCAGTTCGGGAACTGATCGTGTTCAAGCATGATTCGGAGCTGGGCAATGCGCCGTCCTATAAACTGTTTGATGCAGTGCATGTCACGCGTGCCGAAGGGGTAGCCTTCCCGCGCAGTTACCATGACTATGTGGTAACGGTGGATGAAAATCTTCCCGCAGGGGTAACGTGCGAGAGGCTGTCGTAATGGCTTCCCCAGATGATTACCTGCTGATGTCCGGTATCCAGCATTTCAGCTTTTGCCGCCGTCAGTGGGCGCTCATACACCTGGAACAACAATGGTCCGAAAACCAACGCACCGCCGAAGGCCGCCTGCAGCATACCCGCTGCCATGATGTTACCCTGACGGAAAAACGCGGCGATTTGCTGATCGCCCGCGGTATGAGGGTCGTCAGCCACCGCTTAAAACTGACCGGCGACTGCGATGTGGTAGAGTTTCACAAGGATCCAAACGGCGTGTCATTGCAGGGCCGCCGCGGCCTGTGGCAGCCCATGCCCGTGGAATATAAGCATGGCCGCAGCAAGGTAAACGATGCCGATCGTTTGCAGCTCTGCGCACAGGCCATGGCGCTGGAAGAAATGCTGGTGTGCGAAGTGCCGGAAGGGGAAATCTTTTATGAAGAAACCCGGCAGCGGGAACATGTTTCCCTGACACCGGAACTGCGCAGCACCGCGCAGACCATGGCGGATGAGATGAACCGCCTGTTTGCGCGCGGCTATACCCCAAAAAGCAAACCCGGCAAGCATTGCAATGCCTGCTCACTGAAAGAGCTTTGCCTGCCGGCGCTGTATCAGCAGGCAGACCCGGCGGCGTATCTGCGGGAGCATATTGAGGAGGGCGCGCCATGAGAAAGCTGCTCAACACCCTGTTTGTCATCAATGAGGACGCTTACCTGACATTGGATGGCGAAAACCTTGTTGTTACCCGCAATAAGCAGGAAACCCACCGCTATGCCCTGCATACGCTGGAAGGCATCGTCTGCTTTACTTACGCGGGTGCCAGCCCCGCTTTGATGGGAGCTTGTGCCCGGCGGGGCATTGACCTTTGCTTTTTTGACCCGTATGGCAGATTTCAGGCCCGCACCGTGGGGGAAGAACGCGGCAATGTGCTGCTGCGTCAGACGCAGTACCGCGTGTCGGATGACCCGGCCCAGAGCTGTCGCTATGCCCGGAGCTTTATCCTTGGTAAAGTGTATAACGCACGCTGGGTGCTGGAACGCGCAACCCGCGATCATCCCCAGCGTGTCCCGGTCGAAAAACTGAAACGCACCTCCACCCAGCTGGCCGCCGCGCTGCCGCTGATACAGACCAGCGATGATCCGGAACAGCTACGCGGCCTGGAAGGCGAGGCAGCCCAGCGCTACTTTGACTGCCTGAATGACCTGATTCTGCAGCAAAAGCAGGATTTTGTGTTTGAGGGCCGCAGCCGCCGTCCACCGCTGGACAATGTGAATGCGCTGCTTTCGTTTGCCTACAGCATGCTGGCGCGGGAGTGTGCATCCGCCTTGACCGCTGTGGGCCTGGACCCTTATGTTGGCTTTATGCACCGCCCGCGCCCCGGCCGCAAAAGTCTGGCACTTGACCTGATGGAAGAACTGCGGGCGGTTTATGCAGACCGGCTGGTCATCAGCTGCATCAATCAAAAGATCATCACGGCAAAACACCTGCAAAAACAGGAAAATGGTGCCGTACTGCTGACGGATGATGGCCGCAAAGCTTTCCTGACCGCATGGCAGAACAAAAAGAAGGAAGAGATCACCCATCCGTTTTTGAAAGAAAAACTGCCCTGGGGGCTGGTGCCCTATGTTCAGGCGCTTTTGCTGGCCCGTGCTCTGCGCGGCGACCTGGAAGTGTACCCACCGTTTTTCTGGAAGTGAGGTGCCGTTATGTTGGTGCTTGTAACCTATGATGTCAACACCGAAACAGCCGCCGGTCGTCGCAGGCTGCGCAAAGTAGCAAAAGTCTGTGTAGACTACGGCCAGCGGGTGCAAAACTCCGTATTTGAGTGCTTGCTGGATGCCGCGCAATACACGATGTTCAAAGCAAAATTGACCGAACTGATCGATTCGGAATCGGACAGCCTGCGCTTTTATCAACTGGGAAACCATTACAAAAGCAAAGTCGAGCATGTGGGTCTGCACCCGGATTTTGATCAGGATGGAATCTTGTTTGCTTAGTGCGAGGGAAAGGCAATCATAAAATTCCCGGTTCATTCGCACCAGAAAATATGGAAAAAACAGGGGCAGAAAGGGTAAAATACAGCCTTGCCTGTCAGCATGAAGATGCAATCCCCATAAAATTTGTTTCATATGCGCAAAAGTGCCCCACTGTTTTGTGCACTTTTGCTGTCGCTCTCCGCAAGGAGAGCGTGGATAGAAATTTTTTACTACGCGGACAAAGACGCCGATTGGGTGGTCGCTCTCCGCAAGGAGAGCGTGGATAGAAATCTTATCGGCTGTATTGACAGAGCTGTTGATATTATGTCGCTCTCCGCAAGGAGAGCGTGGATAGAAATAGCACAGGGTTGGCGAATATCAGGGTGTGCATTGTCGCTCTCCGCAAGGAGAGCGTGGATAGAAATTGCATATGGCGCACTTGACGGAGCATCTGAAATTGTCGCTCTCCGCAAGGAGAGCGTGGATAGAAATCACGTACGTAATCCGACTACCACGTTGCCAAGTATGTCGCTCTCCGCAAGGAGAGCGTGGATAGAAATATCGGACCGTTAATATTCAGCGTCCAGCCGCGAAGTCGCTCTCCGCAAGGAGAGCGTGGATAGAAATAAGGCGTTTCCTGGCTTCCTTGTCGGCTGTGTTGGTCGCTCTCCGCAAGGAGAGCGTGGATAGAAATCGGCGCTAAAGCTGACAGTGTGTCAATGTGGACGGGTCGCTCTCCGCAAGGAGAGCGTGGATAGAAATTTGAACAGCTTGCGGAAGAATGTTCGGAACTTGGTCGCTCTCCGCAAGGAGAGCGTGGATAGAAATTTCAATCTCAAACATGGTTTTCGGGTGTGCGCCAGTCGCTCTCCGCAAGGAGAGCGTGGATAGAAATATCCAGCACGCGCCAAACATGCCCGGTGTCAGCGTCGCTCTCCGCAAGGAGAGCGTGGATAGAAATCAGAATGTATCATCCGGGATGCCTAAATGCCAGGTCGCTCTCCGCAAGGAGAGCGTGGATAGAAATTAGCGTGTTTTTGCCCTTATCCTCAATCGCTTTCTGTCGCTCTCCGCAAGGAGAGCGTGGATAGAAATGCCGACAACTGGGAGGCGCTGCGTAACATCTACGGCGTCGCTCTCCGCAAGGAGAGCGTGGATAGAAATCAAAAAGTATTCGCCGGTTTCCATCACCCACCGGGTCGCTCTCCGCAAGGAGAGCGTGGATAGAAATTGGCTATGGCAACGCACGTTGTCGCTGTTGTTGGTCGCTCTCCGCAAGGAGAGCGTGGATAGAAATTATCAACAATAATTATAATGATTTGACGCGTCCGTCGCTCTCCGCAAGGAGAGCGTGGATAGAAATCAGCGTATTGCCAAACCTTTCCGCGAGCAATTCGTCGCTCTCCGCAAGGAGAGCGTGGATAGAAATGCCTGTATCGGCTTTCACTAATTTCTGCCCGGCAAGTGTCGCTCTCCGCAAGGAGAGCGTGGATAGAAATCGGACACCAGCGGCAACACCCACTATGAATACATGTCGCTCTCCGCAAGGAGAGCGTGGATAGAAATGCGGTACAGGCCAGCCGCGATCAGCCCCAGTCCCGTCGCTCTCCGCAAGGAGAGCGTGGATAGAAATATTCAACGCCAAAAGAAAAAGGAGGGCGTTTATGGGTCGCTCTCCGCAAGGAGAGCGTGGATAGAAATTGGTGCAGCAATACCTCAGCGAGTGCATGTTACACGTCGCTCTCCGCAAGGAGAGCGTGGATAGAAATAAAAACCGGCAAGACGCACCGCATCTATCTGCCGGTCGCTCTCCGCAAGGAGAGCGTGGATAGAAATAATTTTGATGGTAGCGCCCAGCAGAACGCCCTCGTCGCTCTCCGCAAGGAGAGCGTGGATAGAAATGTTGAAAACCAGTGTACTGCGTATATATTACGAACGTCGCTCTCCGCAAGGAGAGCGTGGATAGAAATAGTTACCCCTCCTCCCGTTACAGGTGCTGTATCAGTCGCTCTCCGCAAGGAGAGCGTGGATAGAAATTTTGGCGGCAGCACAGCAAGCTGTGCTGTTGGTCGGTCGCTCTCCGCAAGGAGAGCGTGGATAGAAATTTTTCTGTCCGAATATATGATCCCCGTGATTGTTGTCGCTCTCCGCAAGGAGAGCGTGGATAGAAATTGATATCGCATTTTACTATAGGAAAAGAATTGAGTCGCTCTCCGCAAGGAGAGCGTGGATAGAAATCGCGATCGTAAACGAAAATACATGCTGCATTGGCGTCGCTCTCCGCAAGGAGAGCGTGGATAGAAATTGAAACAGGTGGTGCAAACGCGTGACCCTGCCCCGTCGCTCTCCGCAAGGAGAGCGTGGATAGAAATCCCGGCAGCATTGGCACAGACGGCAAGTTGCACAGCGTCGCTCTCCGCAAGGAGAGCGTGGATAGAAATTTCTATCTGCCAGTGCCGCCCCATCCCACCACAGGTCGCTCTCCGCAAGGAGAGCGTGGATAGAAATACTCGCCGACACACTCGCAACGTTACAGAACACACGTCGCTCTCCGCAAGGAGAGCGTGGATAGAAATCAGCGGCAAGTGCTGGGTGCTCTTGCCGCCAGGCGGTCGCTCTCCGCAAGGAGAGCGTGGATAGAAATTTTGGCCACAAACCATTTCGTCCGGCGTTTGCCGGTCGCTCTCCGCAAGGAGAGCGTGGATAGAAATAGGGGGAACAGGCCCTCCCACCCGCGCAGGATGCTGTCGCTCTCCGCAAGGAGAGCGTGGATAGAAATTATGCGCAGCTGGAGCAAATGCTGGACGACAAAGTGTCGCTCTCCGCAAGGAGAGCGTGGATAGAAATGTCGGTGGTGCTGTACTCGGTCAGCTTGCCGTCGTCGCTCTCCGCAAGGAGAGCGTGGATAGAAATTGCGTCGCTGGGTCACTGATCGGGGCCAGCATATTGGTCGCTCTCCGCAAGGAGAGCGTGGATAGAAATTCCACGGCCTTGACGACGTACTCCTGGCGATCCGTGGTCGCTCTCCGCAAGGAGAGCGTGGATAGAAATCCGTTGGTGGATGGAAGAAGATGTACTGCCAGGACGTCGCTCTCCGCAAGGAGAGCGTGGATAGAAATATCATCATAGTAAGCCGCGCCCAGCATCAGGGTTTGTCGCTCTCCGCAAGGAGAGCGTGGATAGAAATAAGCCCAGCTTGGCGAAATCGCTGTCGGCGGGGTCGTCGCTCTCCGCAAGGAGAGCGTGGATAGAAATCCTCGTCCACGTTGTTGACCATGTTGCTGCTTGCGTCGCTCTCCGCAAGGAGAGCGTGGATAGAAATTGTCTCCGGCTTCTGAAATGAAACGCCGTTGCCCAGTCGCTCTCCGCAAGGAGAGCGTGGATAGAAATCTCCACGCCGGAGACGTCCACCGGCCCGGCCGCTGTCGCTCTCCGCAAGGAGAGCGTGGATAGAAATATTTTTGGCTCCATGCTATCGCCCTGACAGAGTAAGTCGCTCTCCGCAAGGAGAGCGTGGATAGAAATAGGCCCGCCGGGGCAGCCGGTGCTGATTGGCTGCCGTCGCTCTCCGCAAGGAGAGCGTGGATAGAAATTGTACTGCTGCGGTGTCGGTGGCCGTGTAGGCGGCGTCGCTCTCCGCAAGGAGAGCGTGGATAGAAATTGCCGGGAAGAAATGGATGCGCACCATCGGAGGCACCGTCGCTCTCCGCAAGGAGAGCGTGGATAGAAATACCTGCGGCGACAAGGGAGAGAAAGACCCCTCCGAGTCGCTCTCCGCAAGGAGAGCATGGAATGTTTCTCTTTCTGACTGTTCAGGGTGGTTTTGTTCATGCGGATATCCGCTTTAATTTTAAAAATTGCTATAGTAAAAAACTCTCGCATAAAATAATATAAAAATATTGTATTATCTACTTGACAAGGTACCCCGGAGGGGTATATAGTGAATATACCCCACCGGGGTACATTGCATGTGATGGGAGGGTAACATAATGCAGGAAAACGAAAAGAAGGAACCGTGTTGCTGCTGTGCACACAAAACAAAGCATCGCAGTGAAGAAGAGTATAAAAGCCTGGTCCACAGACTGAACCGGATCGAAGGGCAGATTCGGGGCATCCGTGGGATGGTGGAAAACGAAGTGTATTGTCCGGATATTCTGGTGCAGTCGGCGGCGGTAACGGCGGCGATGAACGCGTTCAACCGTGAGCTGCTGGCAAACCATATCCGCACCTGTGTGGCGGATGATATCCGTGCCGGGAATGACGAAGTTGTGGATGAGCTGCTGAAAACGCTGCAGAAACTGATGAAATAAGCATTGCCTGCACAAAATAGCAGAAGCAGAACATGAAATAAATGCACGAGTGTTTGAGCCAGCAAAAATGCCATGCCAGTGCCCAGTACGATTGTTTTTCTGTTCACAAACATCGGTAAAAGTTTGTGTAACATTACCAGAGCCATGAATAAATGCCAGTCATTCCCTGTGAGAGGGTGTGGATAGAAATGCCGCATCGGCCTTGGTTGCTCCCAACGTATCGCTCTCCGCAAGGAGAGTGTGGATAGAAATGGTAACCTCGATAATACGTCAAATTGCAGGCTAGCCGCTCACCAAAAGGGGAGTGAGGATAGAAACAACTCAAACATCAACAACCCGTGTTCAAACACCAAAGCGAAACCACTCACCAATCATCACACAGGAATTATAGAATCACTACCGCAAAAGAGAGGAAACCGGAGGAAAGAAGTGGAACAATATAACGTAACCGGGATGAGCTGCGCCGCGTGCAGTGCCCGGGTGGAAAAAGCCGTCAGCAAAGTGCCGGGCGTAACATCCTGCTCGGTCAGCCTGTTGACCAACTCAATGGGTGTGGAGGGCACCGCCGCTCCGGCAGATATTGTGGCCGCAGTGGAAGCCGCAGGCTATGGCGCAAGCCCTAAAAACGCTGCTACCCAGTCCGCCGCGCCGTCAGCAGATGCCTTAAAAGATACCGAGACCCCGCGCCTCAAACGCCGCCTGATTGCCTCGCTGATCTTCTGGGTGGTACTGATGTACTTCTCCATGGGGCACATGCTATGGAACTGGCCGCTGCCGGGCTTTATGCAGGGCAACCATGTGGCAATGGGTATTTTACAGATGCTGCTCACCATTATCATCATGGTCATCAACCAAAAGTTCTTTATCAGCGGCTTTAAGGCGCTGTGGAACCGTGCCCCCAATATGGATACCCTGGTATCCCTTGGCGCTACCGCGGCCTTTAGCTACAGCACTTACGCTCTGTTTGCCATGACGGTGGCCCAGGTGCAGGGGGATGCCATGGCCGTGATGGGCTATATGGAGGAGTTTTATTTTGAATCCGCCGCAACCATCCTGACCCTGATCACGGTGGGCAAAACGTTGGAAGCCCGCTCCAAGGGCAAGACCACCGATGCCCTGAAAGGCCTGATGAACCTGGCCCCCAAAACCGCAACGCTGCTGCGCAATGGGGCGGAAGTTACCGTTCCCATCGAACAGGTGCAGCAGGGCGATGTGTTTGTGGTGCGTCCCGGCGAGAATATCCCCGTTGACGGCGTGGTGCTGGAAGGCAGCAGCGCGGTGAACGAATCGGCCCTGACCGGTGAGAGCATCCCGGTGGATAAGGCCGAAGGCGACAGCGTGAGCGCCGCAACCCTGAACCAATCCGGCTTTTTGCGCTGCCGTGCCACCCGCGTGGGTCAGGATACCACGCTGGCTCAGATCATCCAGATGGTCAGCGATGCCGCAGCCACCAAGGCACCCATTGCCAAAATTGCAGACCGCGTTTCCGGTGTGTTTGTGCCGACCGTCATCACCCTGGCGGTCATCACCACCATTGTCTGGCTGCTGGCAGGGCAGACCGTTGGCTATGCGCTGGCCCGCGGCATTTCAGTGCTGGTCATCAGCTGCCCCTGCGCGCTGGGCCTGGCAACGCCGGTTGCCATTATGGTTGGCAATGGTGTGGGTGCTAAAAACGGCATTCTCTTTAAAACCGCGGTTTCGCTGGAGCAGACCGGTAAAACCGAGATCGTTGCCCTGGATAAAACTGGCACCATCACCAGCGGCGAGCCGCGCGTGACGGATATCCTGCCCGCAGACGGTGTGACGGAGCAGGTACTGATGAGCCTTGCCGCTGCCTTGGAGCAGAAGAGTGAACACCCGCTGGCCCGCGCTGTGCTGCAAAAGGCACAGGAGGATAACCTGCCCCCCGCCGAGGTGGCAGATTTCCAGGCTCTGCCCGGCAACGGCCTGACGGCTGTGCTGAACGGCAGTACCCTGTACGGCGGCAATGCCAAGCTGATGCAGACCCTTGGCGTGGCGGTGCCGCAAAAGATGGCATCCAGCGCCGAAGCACTGGCCGCCCAGGGCAAGACCCCGCTGTTCTTTGCCAAGGATGGCACCATGCAGGGCGTTATCGCGGTGGCGGACGTCATCAAGGAGGACAGCCCGCAGGCTGTGCGTGAACTGCAGGGCATGGGCATCCGTGTTGTGATGCTGACCGGCGATAACGAGCGCACCGCCAAAGCCATTGGTGCACAGGCCGGTGTGGACGAAGTGATTGCCGGTGTGCTGCCCGATGGCAAGGAAGCTGTGATCCGCAGCCTGAAAAACAAGGGCCGCGTGGCCATGGTGGGCGATGGCATCAACGATGCACCGGCCCTGACCCGCGCGGATGTCGGTATTGCCATTGGCGCCGGTACGGATGTTGCGATTGACGCCGCTGACGTTGTGCTGATGAAGAGCCGCCTGAGCGATGTGCCCGCCGCCATCCGCCTGAGCCGCGCTACTCTGCACAATATCCACGAAAACCTGTTCTGGGCCTTTGCCTACAATGTGTTGGGCATCCCCCTGGCGGCAGGTGTCTTTATCCCGCTGCTGCACTGGCAGATGAACCCGATGTACGGCGCTGCGGCCATGAGCCTGTCCAGCTTCTGCGTGGTTTCCAACGCACTGCGGCTGAACCTGTTCGATATTCGCAGCACCAAACATGACCATAAACGCAAAGCACACAAAACAAGCAAAAAGGAGAACACGACCATGAATAAGACCATTAAAATTGAAGGCATGATGTGCGGCCATTGCGAAGCAACCGTGAAAAAGGCACTGGAAGCGCTGCACGGTGTTTCCGCCGCCGAAGTAAGCCACACCGCCGGTACCGCTGTTGTAACGCTGGATAAGCCGGTGGATGACACTGTGCTGAAAAAAGCCGTTGAGGACAAAGATTATACCGTGACCGGCATTGAATAATCCCGGCTCAAAAGCAAAGGAATAAGCATGAAAGCGCCCGCACGCTGCCTTGCAGCAGGCGGGCACTTTTTTTGTTGTGGCCCCGCGGTAAAGTAGAAAAGCTGAAAAAACATTTTGATAAGTATTCTAATATTATTTACGAAAATCATAACAGAAGGATAACAAAACAATATGATTTGGCCAGCTGCACTTGCACTATAGTGGATAATATTATGGCAATACCGCATAATTCTAAGTGCCGATACGGCGAGCGAGGTGCGGCAGA